>Ga0184624_10000341_pt1 | contig 11641 bp, 13 predicted proteins | sample PLM3_5_b1_FD_133157 | JGI IMG/M metagenome (GOLD analysis project Ga0184624, IMG submission 133157) | Groundwater sediment microbial communities from an aquifer in East River, Colorado, USA - PLM3_5_b1 | ecosystem: Environmental > Terrestrial > Soil > Riparian zone | place: USA: East River...
ACGTTGGAGCCGCCGGTCTCGACCCCGATCGCCCGGATCACCTTGATCGCCTGGTCGCGGAGGTCCTGAAAGAGCGGGTCGGGCAGCGTCTGCGCCGGCGCGACAGTTACCGAGTCGCCGGTGTGGACCCCCATCGGGTCGACGTTCTCGATCGAGCAGATGATCACGACGTTGTCGTTGCGGTCGCGCATCACCTCGAGCTCGAACTCGCCCCAGCCGATCACCGACTCCTCGACCAGGACCTGGTTGATCGGGCTGGCCGCGAGGCCCTCGCTGACGACCTGCCGCAGCTCCGTCTCGGTGCGGCCGATGCCGCCGCCCTGACCGCCCATCGTGAAGGCGGGCCGGACGATCGCCGGCAGGGTGATGTCGCCTTCGGCCAGGCGGGCCTCCATCTCCCCCACGCTTTCGACGGTTACAGACCAGGGGATGCGGATTCCGGCCTCGTTCATCGTCGTGCGGAACTTCTCGCGGTCCTCGGCGCGGCTGATCGACTCGGCGTTGGCGCCGATCAGCTCGACCCCGAAGCGCTCCAGGGTCCCGTCCTCGTCCAGCGCCATCGCCAGGTTCAGCGCGGTCTGGCCGCCGAGGGTCGGGAGCAGCGCATCGGGGCGCTCCTTCTCGATGATCTTCGTCACCGGCCCGGGCAGCAACGGCTCGATGTAGGTGGCGGTGGCGAACTCGGGGTCGGTCATGATCGTCGCCGGGTTCGAGTTGACGAGGACGACTTCGTAGCCCTCCTCGAGCAGGACCTTGCAGGCCTGTACGCCGGAGTAGTCGAACTCGGCCGCCTGGCCGATCACGATCGGGCCGGAGCCGATCAGGAGGATCTTCTCGATGTCGTCACGTCTAGGCATTGGCTAGCTCCAGGAAGCGGTCGAAGAGGTGGCGGGCGTCGTGCGGGCCAGGGCCGGCCTCGGGGTGGTACTGGACGGTGGCGCCGGCGACGTCGCGGAGGACGAGGCCCTCGACCGTGCGGTCGTAGAGGTTCAACTGCGAGAGCTCGGCGACGCCGAAGTCGGTGTCCCAGCGGACCGGGTCGTCTCCCTCGATCTTCGGCTCGCCACCAGGACCGACTACGGCGAAGCCGTGGTTCTGGGAGGTGATGTCGATCCGCCCCGTCTCCAGGTCCTTGACCGGGTGGTTGGCGCCGCGGTGGCCGAAGGGGAGCTTGTAGGTCTCGAGGCCGACGGCGCGGCAGAGCAGTTGGTGGCCGAGGCAGATCCCGAAGACGGGCTTCTGGCCGAGGACGGCGCGGACGGTGTCAACGACGTAGTCGAGCGCGGCGGGGTCGCCGGGGCCGTTGGCGAGGAAGACGACGTCGGGGTCCTCGGCGAGAACCTGCTCCGGTGAGCTGGTGCAGGGTAGGAGCGTCAACTGGCAGCCGTGCTCGCGCAGCTGGCGGACGATGCTGAGCTTGACCCCGGTGTCGATCCCGACCACGTGCGGGCCCTCGCCCTCGAAGCGGATCGGCTCGGTCGGCGTCACCTGGCGGGCGAAGTCGGCGCCGGCCATCGCAGGCTCGGCGGCGATCCGCTCGCGGGCCTCCGTTTCGGGCGTCTCGGCCGGGAAGATGCCGCCGCGCATCGAGCCCTGGTCGCGCAGGTGGCGGACCAGCGCCCGGGTGTCGACGCCGCTGACCGCGGGCACGCCGCAGTCGCCGAGCCAGTCGAGCCAGCCGCCCTCGGCGGTGGCGACGTCTTCGCGGTTCTTGGCGTCGCGCATGACGACGCCGCGGGCGTGGACGCGGTCGGACTCCATCGCCGCCGCCGAGACGCCGTAGTTGCCGATCAGCGGGTAGGTGAAGACGATGATCTGGCCCGCGTAGGAGGGGTCGGTGACCGACTCCTGGTAGCCGGTCATCGCGGTGTTGAAGACGACCTCGCCGGTGACGGCACCGTCGGCGCCGCAGGCGAGCCCGTCGAGGCGGGTCCCGTCCTCGAGCAGCAGGTAGGCGCTCATGCCGCGACTCCGAGGCTGAAGCTGCGCAGCCGGTAGGCGACCTGGCCGGCGGCGACGGTCATCAGGACGCGGCCGGTGAGGGTCTCGCCCGCGCACCAGGAGTTGGCGGAGCGGCTCTCATAGCCGTCCTCGCCGACCGTCCACTCGGCGCCGAGGTCGCAGAGGGCGACATTTGCCTCCGAGCCGGGGGCGAGGGTCGGGCGCTCGAGGTCGAACGGCGCGCCGCCGCCGCCCATCCGCTCGACCAGCAGGGCGAGGTCGATCACCCCGGGCAGGACCAGCTCGGTGTGCAGGGCGGCAAAGGCGGTCTCGAGGCCGGTGACGCCCATCGCCGCCTGCTCGAACGGAACGTCCTTTTCCTCCGGCTGGTGGGGGGCGTGGTCGGTGGCGATGCACTCGATCGTGCCGTCGCGGAGGCCCTCGATCAGCGCCTGGCGGTCGCGCTCTTCGCGCAGCGGCGGGTTCATCTTGAAGCGGTGCGGGTCGAGGCTGCGGACGGCCTCGTCGGTGAGGCAGAGGTGGTGGGGGCTCGCCTCGGCGCTGATCTGGACGCCGGCGGCCTTGGCGGCGCGGACGACCTCGACCGACTCGGCGGCGGAGAGGTGCTGGACGTGGATGCGGGCGCGCTCGTAACCGGCCAGGGCACAATCCCGGGCGACCATCGTCGACTCCGAGACGGAGGGGACGCCGGCGAGCCCGAGCGCGGCCGAGACCGCCCCCTCGTGCATCGCGCCCTCCCCGGAGAGGGCCGGATCCTCCTCGTGCAGGGCGATGTTGCCGCCGCAGAGGTGCTGGTACTGGAGGGCGCGGCGCATGAGGCCGGCGCGGGTGATCGGCAGGCCGTCGTCGGTGAAGCCGACCGCACCGGCTTCGCGCAGTTCGACCATCTCGGTCAGCTCCTCGCCCTTCATCTCCTTGGTCACGGTGGCGAGGAAGCCGACGGGGACCGAGGCGCTGGCCTGCGCCTGCTCGCGCAGGGCGGTGATGTCGGCCGCGGTCGAGACCGGCGGCTGGGTGTTGGCCATCGCCAGGATCCCGCAGTAGCCGCCGGCAGCGGCGGCGCGGGTCCCCGTCTCGACGTCCTCTTTGTGCTCGTGACCGGGGGTGCGGAGGTGGACGTGGGGGTCGAAGAAGGCCGGGAAAGCGTGCAGGCCCTCGGCCTCGACCACCTCGGCGCCGTCGCCGTCGGCCTCGCCGGGGGAGGCGAGTTCGGCGATCTTGCCGTCGCGGACGACGACGTCCTGGACGGAGTCGATCCCCGCGACCGGGTCGAGGACGGTGGCGCGCCGAAGGATCAGGTGGGCGGCATCGCCGGCGCGGACGTCGAGTGCGTCGGTCAGGCTCATGCCGGGGTTCCGATCGGGGTCGGTTTGCTGCCTTCGCCCTCGCCGGCGGGCGTCTGGCCTTCGCTGCCGGCGAGGAGCTCGTAGAGGATCGCCATCCGCACGACCAGGCCAGCGGCGACCTGCTCGGTGATCAGCGACTGCGGCGAGTCGATCGCCTCGCCGGAGAGCTCGACCCCGCGGTTGACCGGGCCTGGGTGCATCAGCAGCTGGCGCGGGTTGAGGCGGCGCGTGTCGATCTGGAAGTTGGCGGCGTACTCGCGCAGCGAGGGGACGAAGCTCTCGCTCATCCGCTCCTTCTGCATCCGCAGCGCGTAGACGACCTCGGCCTCCTCGACTCCGTCGAGGCTGTAGGAGACCTCGCAGCCGAGCTCCCCGATCCCACGCGGGATCAGGGTCGGCGGGCCGCAGACGGTGACCTCGGCGCCCATCCGGTTGAAGGCGATCAGGTTGGAGCGGGCGACGCGGCTGTGGAGGACGTCGCCGACGATCCAGATCCGAACTCCCTCGAGCGAGCCGAGGCGGCGCCGCAGCGTGTAGACGTCGAGCAGGGCCTGGCTCGGGTGCTCGTGCTTGCCGTCGCCGGCGTTGACGACGGCGGCCGCGGTCCAGCCCGCGACCATCTGGGCGGCGCCGGCGTAGGGGTGGCGGATCACGATCGCCGCCGGGTCGTAGGCGGAGAGGGTGGCGATCGTGTCCTTCAGCGACTCCCCCTTGTCGACCGAGGAGCCCGCGGCCTTGACCGAGACGAGGTCGGCCGAGAGGCGCTTGGCGGCGAGGTCGAAGGAGCTCGAGGTGCGGGTGCTGGACTCGTAGAAGAGTGAGACGACGGTGCGGCCGCGCAGCGTCGGCACCTTTTTGATGTCGCGGCGTCCGACCTCGGCGAAGCTCTCGGCGCGGTCGAGGATCGCCTCGATTTCCGCTCGCGAGAGCTGCTCGATCGAGAGCAGGTGCTTCATCGTTTCACCTCCAGGGGGCTGGGCTCGGAGATCGTCACTCCGTCTGTCCCGTCCGTCTCCTCGAGGCGGACGTTGACCCGCTCCTCGCGGGCGGTCGGCAGGTTCTTGCCGACGTAGTCGGGACGGAAGGGAAGCTCGCGGTGCCCGCGGTCGCAGAGGACCGCTAGCTGCACCCGCTGCGGGCGGCCGTAGTCGAAGAGGGCCTCGATCGCGGCGCGGACGGTCCGGCCGGTGTAGAGGACGTCGTCGACCAGGATCACGGTGCGGTCGCTGAGGTCGAAGTCGATGTGGGAGGAGTGGACGACAGGCTGCGCCTCGGGCGCCTTGGCGCCGACGTCGTCGCGGTAGAAGGAGATGTCGAGGTCGCCGATCGGCAGATCGGAGCCGGTCAGCTCGCCGAGGAAGACGTGGAGGCGACGGGCCAGAACGGCGCCGCGAGTGTGGATGCCGACGACCGCCAGACGATCGGAATCGGGATTCTTCTCGGCGATCTCATGAGCGATCCGCCGCAGCGTCCGCTTCAGATCGTCGTGCTCCAGCACGACCTTCTCGTTCACTTCGCTTTGCTTCCTTCCTGGCCTCTCGGGACCGGGTTAAAGGACGGTGGGAATGTAGCAGTGGGCCAGGCGGCGAGGGGTAGGGGTCCTCGCCGGACAACAGCGGGGAGGGTCCGGCGAGGACCCCTACTCCTCGCCGTTCGGGGCCCGGGCTCCATTTGGGATGAGTTGGGGGTTGCCGCGCTCCGGGAATGGGAGTTCGATCTGGTCGAAGTCTTTGGGGGCTACTACTGGCTCGAAGACCGCTTTTGCCTCCTCGATCACCTTGCCGACGTGATAGCGGGAGGAGATGTGGACGAGGGCCAGGAGCTTTACGTGGGCCTCGGCGGCTACGGCGGCGGCCTGACCGAGGGTCGAGTGGCCGGTTTCGGCGCCGCGCTGCGCCTCCTCCTCGGCGAAGGAGGCGTCATGGATGAGGAGGTCGGCGTCGGCCGCAGCGGAGACGGTGGCCGGGCTCGGAGCGGTGTCGCCGGTGATGACGATCGTGCGGCCCTGGCGGCTCGGGCCCATCACCTGGTCAGGCGTGACCGGCCCGGCGTCGCCCTCGACCGTCTCGCCTCGCTGCAGCGCCGCGTAGGCAGGCCCTTCCTGGACGCCGGCCGCGGCAGCGGCGGCGGGATCGAAACGCCCGGGCCGCTCGGCCTCGACGAGGGCGTAGCCGTTGGCACGGGAGCCGTGTTTGGCTTCGAACGGCCGCACCTCGTATTCGTCGTGCTCGACAGCTTCCCCCGGCGCCAGCTCGATCAGGTCGAGCGTGTACTTGAGGCGGCCGAGGAAGGGCGAGAAGACCTGGAAGAGGTCCGTCAGGCCCGGCGGCCCGTAGACCTTCAGCGGCACCCGCCGGTCGGTGAGGTCATAGGTCTTCAGCAGCCCCGGCAGCCCCAGCACGTGGTCGGCATGGAAGTGCGTCAGGTAGATCGCATCGGCCTGCACCAGGCCCAGCGACCGCTGCATCTGCCGCTGCGTCCCTTCCCCGCAGTCAAAGAGCAACCGCTCCCCCCCACGCGCCACCAGCACGCTCGCCGTCGAGCGCCGCGCCGAGGGCACCGACCCCCCGGTCCCGAGAAAAGTGACCGCCAAATCCATCGGCGGCGAGCCTACGCGAAGTTCAGTTCGGGTTCCGCTGAGGCCTCTGCTTCCCGCTTCGGCTCCAACAGGCGGGCACCATCCCAAGTGTCGATCTCGAAATTTGCTGCGAACCAGATGCCTTTCCGCTGGTTGTTGCGGGTCGGCTCCAGCCGAAGCCATCCGTGGTGCCCAGCTACGTCAAGTGGCACGAGGTAGACCGACCTGGTCGGAGGAAAGTAGACGGCAAAGATATGAGCCAGGCCATGGTATGGACGCCTTCCTTGGCCATGATCGGTGCTCCTCGCGTTGAAGGCGATGCAGCTTTTATTCAGCCAACCGGTCTTGCACTGCACCTTCAATAAATCCCATCCGCCGAGATCAACAACCAAGTCATACGGCTGTCCACTTCCAAAGGGAATGGAAACCTCGAATCCCCTCTCAACGAGGGAAGCCAAGATCATCGCCTCGGCCTCGTTTCCTTTAGTTGCAGTCTTGATCATGCTGAAACTTTATGTCTGCGGTCGGACGGAACAAGCTACCCGCCTATGCAGGGACCGATGGTTAAGCTGCGAGCACGCGCCCGTAGCTCAGCTGGATAGAGCGCTTCCCTCCGGAGGAAGAGGCCACAGGTTCGAATCCTGTCGGGCGCGTACTAGTTCTCGGCGGCCTTGAACCGCGCCAGCCATTCGTCGCGGTCGAACTCCGCCGGGTCGGTTTCGGCGAGGAAGCGTTCGAGGACGGCGATGAAGCGGCCGGGGCGCTCCTGCTGGGGGATGTGGCCGGTGTCCTCGAAGATCTCGAGCTGGCTGCTGGGCAGCTGGGCGTGGGCCTCGCGGCCATGGTCAACGGGGATGATCGGGTCGTTTTCGCCCCAGACGATGAGGACAGGCAGGGTGTCGGCGAGGTAGAGCTTGTCGAGCGCGGCGACGCGCTGGCCCTCCATGCCGACGACGGAGCGCAGGGTGGCGACGAAGGCCTTGCGGCGCTCGGGGTCGGTCAGGGTCGCGTAGCCGCGGGTGACTTCGGCGACGTCGGCGTTGGGGCGCAGGCCGACGAGACCCAGCCCGCGGCCGACGATGGAGCCGACCCGGGTACCGACGCCGGCGGTCGCCGAGATGAAGAGCTCGGCGCCTGGCAGGGCGGCCGCCCGCAGGATCGGGCTGACGTCCGGCCCGAGGCCGCCGCTGGAGACGAGCACCAGGCGCTCGACCATCTCCGGGAACTGGTAGGTGAACTGCATCGCGACGCCGCCGCCGAGCGAGTGGCCGACCAGCGTCGCCCGCTCGTGCCCGAGCGTCAGCATCAGGTCGCGGAGGACGCTGGCGAGGGCGCCGACGGAGTAATCGCCGCCGCCCGGCGCCGAGGAGCCGTGTCCCGGGAAGTCGGGGGCGATCACGGTGTGGTTGATCGCCAGTGGCTCAATCACCGCTTCCCAGTTGGCGCAGGTCCCGGCCATGCCGTGGATCAGCAGCAGAACCGGCCCCGAGCCGGCTTCGATGAAGTTCATCGGCTGCCCGTGGACCTCGACCGCTCGCGGCTTCGGCGCGGCCCTGTTCAGTCGCGTCACTTTGCCTGCCATGGAGGGAACGTACCCACGAAGGCGGTCGAGGTATCGCAGCGCGGCGAATCGGCGCCTGATTCCAATACTGTCGCGCTGTGGCAGACGCCCCCCAAGGACCCGCCGACGCCGGCCGGCCCCCGCGCGGCGCCCTGATCGTGATCGCGGTCGGGCTCGTCGCCTGCGCGATCGCCGCGCTGGCGAGCACCGGCAAGGGAGAGGGGGAAGCGGCGAACCTGGAATGGGTGCAGAGCGCCAAAGGGGCCGACTCGGAAGCGATTCCCGTGCCCGGTGGCAATGGCTCGATGCAGCTGACCGACACCAACATCCGGGCCACCGGCACCAACGTCAGCGGCTACTCGCTCTACATCGTCTCCTCCACGCTGACTGTCTCCGCCGGCTCGCCGATCGGCGGCAGCAGCGCCGTCTGCCGGATCGAGGCCCCGCAAGAAACCGAAGTCGCCCAGAGCGGCGGCGACCTGCGGGCGACTTATCCGCGTTCCTCAGAGGCGGGCATCTACAGCCAGGAAGTCCCCGAAACCGTGCTGATGGACTTCAGCTCCCACGGCGGCGAACTTGCCTCCCTGGAAGTGCCGGACCGGCCGCGGCGCTTCACCACCGAAAAAGGCGTGAAGGTCGAATGGCCCAAGTTCAAGATCGGCGAAGAGCGGATTGAGTACGCCATCGCGGGCAAGCCGAAGAAAGACCTCGTCCTCCCTTTCTTCACGGTCTGGCGGACGAAAGGCGTGCCCTCGGCCAAGATCGGCTGCACACTGAGGACGAGCGCCGGCGAGGCGACGACGACCACCGAGGCCGCCCTCCCCGACCGCTCGCCGCCGATCGACGAAGAGGCCGAAGAACTGAAAGCCGAAGAACGCGAAGAGGCAGAAGAGGACTAGACGTCCAGGGTCTCCTGCGGCGCCACCAGCAGCTCCGGGCCTTCGGTCATTCCTTTGCCGACTTTGTTCAGGGCCGGGTTGGCCGGGGCGCTGGACATTCGCCCTGCGTCCAGCGGGCCGCACATCTCGACCGCGTCCTCGGCGCTGAGCTTCGGGTCCAGCCAGGCGGCCTCGGCCTCGGCACTGGGGAGGATCGCCGGCATCCGGTTGTGGACCGGCGCGACCACCTCGTTCGGCGTCGTCGTCACCAGGGTGCAGGTGTAGAGATAGCCGTCGTCGTAGCCGCGGTCCTCGGGGTCAGCCCACTCCTTGCGGGTGCAGAGGCCCGCGAAGGCGAAGGGCTCGCCGCCGTCGACCTGGAAGTGCCAGGGCTGGCGCGGCTGCTTCGGGTCCTCGGCCTTCATCCACTCGTAGAAGCCGTCGGCGACGATCAGGCAGCGGTGGCGATACTTGCCGAGCAGCGGCCCGTAGGCGCGGCTCTTCATCAGGTTCTCTTTTTTCGCGTTGATCATCCGGTAGCCGACCTTCAGGTCCTTCGCCCAAACCGGGACGAGGCCCCAGCGCATCAGCCGGGCCTCCCGCTCCCCCTGTTCGGCCTCCTCGGGCTCGGGCGAGGCGCGGACGACGAGGACCTCCTGGGTCGGGGCGACGTTGAATCGGCCCATGCCGGGAGGGGATTTCGCTTCCCCGCTCCGTTCGAGCGCTTTCTCGAGCTCGACCTGGAAGCGGTCGGCGACCTTCTTCGTGTCCTTGGTGGTGACCGTGAAGCGCCCGCACATATGGCGAGGAGACTAGCCGGACCGCTTGCGTAGGCTCAGCTTGGAGCGATGAGATCCAGGCCCGGGAAATATGTTCGGTAGCGAGCTGAATCGCGGGTGAGCAACCGGAGATCCGCCACCGCCGCATGGGCGCCGATGAAGAAGTCCGGTAGCGGCGAGCGCCGGTGGCCGCCGCGGCGGCGATAGCCGAGATACGCCTTCCCGGCGAGAAAGGCTGCCGACCAGGGAAGGTGCTCGCGTAGGAACACCTCTTCCGGCAGCTCATGGTCGAGGATCTCTTTGCGCGAATATCGCTGGGAGACCTCGGCGTAGATGACTCCATTGATGATCAGCGGTCCTTCGGAGGCAAGCCGCGCCAGAGCCTCCTCCGACCACGCCGCCCAGGCGGGGTCTCCCGAAAGAACGTCGATCAAGACGTTCGAGTCAACGAGAGTGCCCTTCATCCTCTTCCAAGCGCCCGGTGCCCCAATCCTCTCCCCGGGTCAGGCGCATGATCTCGTCGGTACTTAGGGGAATATCGCCGCCGCTCGCCCGACGGAGGCGGCTGACGATCTCCCGACCGCGGTCCCGGCCGCCCTCGAGCTTCCGCACCTTCACCTGGCCGTCGTCGGCCACGAACTCGACCTCGGTCCCCGGCAGAAGTCCGAATTCTTCCCTGATCCCCTTCGGAATCGTCACCTGGCCTTTGCTGGTGATCCTCATGGAGTAAGAGTATTACAGGTCTTACTCTTACTACAGCAGCCCGAGCGTGGCTGGCCGCAGCTCGGCATGGTCCCGATACCAGTCCAAGGTCCGGATCAGTCCATCGCGGAGCTCGACCTCCGGGCGCCAGCCGGTCATCTCGCGCAGCTTGGTCGAGTCGACGAACTGGCGGTCGATCTCGCCGTCGGGATTGCCGGTGCCGAGGAATTCGGGCTGCAGGTCGGTTCCCGACACGTCAACGATCGTCTTCAGCACCTCGGCGACCGAGAACGGGCGCTCGCCGCCGGCGTTGAAGGCCTCCCCCGCTCCCGGCCCGCCTGCTCCAACCGCGCTCTCCACCGCGAGATAGGCGGAGACGGCGTCGGCAACGTAGAGGAAGTCCCGCTCTGGGCTACCGTCGGAGCGGATCTGCGGGCGACGGCCGTCGAGCACGGCGGCGATCGCCTCTGGGATCAGGCGTGAGAAGTTGGGATCGCCGCCGCCGTAGATGTTGGCGAACCGCGTCACCGCCACCGGCAGGCCGTAGGCGGGTCGGTAGCTGAGCGCGATCGCGTCCGCCGCCGCCTTGCTCGCCTCGTAGGGAGAGGCGGGCTGCAGGCGCATCTCCTCCCGGTAGGGCAGCTCCTCGCTCGGGCCGTAGGCCTTGTCGGAGGATGCGACGACGACCGCCGGGACGTCGGCGCGGCGGCAGGCCTCGAGCAGGCCCCAGGTGCCGCGGACGTTGATTTCGAAGGTCTGGGTCGGATCGGCCATCGCCGGCCCGACCAGGGTCTGAGCGGCGAGGTGGAAGACGACGTCGAACTCGCCGACGGCGATCGCGGCTTCGACCGCGGCGACGTCACGCAGGTCGATTTCGAGCAGCTCAACCTCGGAGGCGATCCCCTGCAGCGCCAGCCCCGAGCGCGGCGGCGGCGCCAGGTCGAGGACGCTGACGGCGTCGCCGCGTTCGAGCAGCGCCCGGGCCAGGTTCGAGGCGACGAAGCCGTGGCCGCCGGTCACCAGCGAGCGCTTCACGAGGCGTCCACCCGGGCCGCGTCCCAGATCCGCCATGGCGCCCGGCCTGCGCTCCAGAGGTCGTTGAGGACGACGGCATCCTTGTAGGTGTCCATGCAGTCCCAGAATCCCTCGTGGCGGTAGGCGCGCAGCTGCCCGTCGGCGGCGAGCCGCTCCAGCGGCTCCCGCTCCAACACGCTCTCCGGGCCGATGTAGTCGAGCGCATCCGGCTCGAAGCAGAGGAAGCCGCCGTTGATCCAGTGCTCGCTGCGGGGCTTCTCGACGAATCCGGACACCTCGTCGCCGTCGAGCTCCGCCACCCCCCATTGCAGGTTCGGCCGCACGACGGTGACGGTGGCGTGGGCGCCGTGGCCGGCGTGGAACTCCAGCAACGCCTGGAGATCGACGTCGGCGACGCCGTCTGCATAGGTGACGCAGAAGGTCCCCCCTGCGAGACGCTCCGAGAGTGCCGCAACCCGGCCACCCGTCGGCGTGTCGAGGCCGGTATCCACGCACTCCACCCGCACCCCCTCGGGCCAGCGCCCACCCGCCGCAAACTCCTCGACGGCCTCGCCCATGTACCCGGTCGCGAGCAGGAAGCGGTCGAAGCCCTGCGCCGCGTAGATCTGCACCACGTGCCAGAGGATCGGCCGACCGCCGATCTCGACCAGCGCCTTCGGCACCGACTCGGTGCGCTCGCGCAACCGCGTCCCACGCCCCCCACAAAGGATCACCACGGGCGGTCTCATCGGCGGGGATTATCGGGGAACGCCGCCGCGCCCGGCCCGCGGCTCAGTCGACCGGCGCGATCCGGCCGCTGG
>Ga0184624_10000342_pt1 | contig 11638 bp, 11 predicted proteins | sample PLM3_5_b1_FD_133157 | JGI IMG/M metagenome (GOLD analysis project Ga0184624, IMG submission 133157) | Groundwater sediment microbial communities from an aquifer in East River, Colorado, USA - PLM3_5_b1 | ecosystem: Environmental > Terrestrial > Soil > Riparian zone | place: USA: East River...
AACGAGTTCCTGCCAGAAGGCGGAACCGACGTCAACGCCATCGTCACGATGACCTGCAGCGGAGCTGGATCGGCCGGGCAGACCGGATCTGGTGATGCCGGAGAGATCATCATCGTCGACACCTCGGGTTCGATGGGTCGGATCAAGCTTGAGGCGGCGAAGGTGGCGGCAGCGGCCGCCGTTGATCAGATCATTGACGGCACATGGTTTGCGGTGGTTGCCGGCACCCACCAGGCCTACCTGGCATTCCCGCTCGTTCGGGCGGGTAAGGGCATGGTGCAGATGGACTCCAATGCCAGGTACGCGGCGCATCAGGCGATCAGCCAGTTCCGTGCCGACGGCGGGACGGCAATGGGGACCTGGCTGGCGCTTGCTGGTCGGCTCTTTGACTCCGTGCCCGGCCTGGCGCAGCGACATGCGATCTTGCTGACCGACGGGGAGAACCACAACGAGACGCCGGAGCAGCTGACGAACGCCATTCGCGGTGTGACGGGCAAGTTCCAATGCGATTGCCGCGGGGTCGGCGTCGACTGGCAGGTTGCCGAGGTACGCCGGATCGCCCAGGCCCTGCTGGGCAGCGTGGACATCATTCCCGAGCCGGACCAGATGGGTCAGGTCTTCGCCGAGCTCATGCAGCAGTCGATGAGTCGCGGCGTGGCTGATGCACAGTTGCGGGTTTGGGCGCCACAAGGAGCGCAGGTGTTGTTCGTACGCCAGGTCTCACCAACAGTGGAGGACCTGACCTCACGCCGGGTCGAGGTCAATCCGCTCACCGGCGGCTATCCGACCGGATCGTGGGGCGACGAGTCCCGCGACTATCACGTAAGCGTGCGGCTGGCCGCCAAGGGCCTTGGGCAAGAGCAGCTCGCGGCACGCGTCCAGCTTGCCGTCGGCGATCAGGTTGTCGTCCAGAGTTTGGTCAAAGCAAAGTGGTCTGACGACGAGGGCCTGACTACCCGGATCAACCCCGAGGTGGCCCATTACACCGGCCAGACTGAGTTGGCGGAGGCCATCCAGGAGGGCTTGGCCGCCAAGGCCGCCGGCGATGATGAGACAGCCACGATGAAGCTGGGCCGTGCCGTACAGCTGGCCGCAGAAACCGGCAACGAGGAGGCGACCACCAGACTCCGGAAGGTGGTCGACATCGACGACTCTGAAACCGGTACGGTGCGTCTGAAGCGCGCCGTGGACAAGGTGGATGAGATGGCCTTGGACACTGCGTCGACGAAGACAACCAGGATCAGGGGATGATCGCTCCCCTCGACCGGAAGGTGCGACCCATGATCTCTACCTTTGAATCGACCCTGAGCCGGACCTTTGGCCCTCGCCGATGATCGCCATCTGTCCGGTAGGCCACTCATCCTTGGCACAGGACTACTGCGATGTCTGCGGGCTGCCGATCGACTCCGCAACAGCACCGCCTGCGGCGGCGCCGGCGACTAGCGTTGCCAGCAGCGAACCGGGTCATCAGCCCTGTCCGAACTGCGGGACGGATAACTCCGTCGATGCGTTGTTCTGTGAGAACTGCGGCTACGACTTCACTACCGGAACCATGCCCCGCCCACTCGTGGCCCCCGAGTCGCCACAGGTACCCGCTGTCGATCAGGCGCAGCCAGCCCGGACTCCTTCGGCGCCGACCATCGACGACGAGGACAAAACGTTCGACTGGGTGGCAGAAGTGTGGATCGACCCGGCCTGGTACGAAGCGCAGCAAAGCCCCGAGCCGATGCCTTCCCCGGGCCTACCAGTCGTCGTCCCGCTGCGCTCGAAGTCGATCTTGATAGGCCGTACCTCCAGAAGTCGGAACATTCATCCTCAGATCGACTGTGAGTCCGACTCGGGCGTAAGCCGCCGGCAGACCCAGTTGACCACTGACGGCAGCCGTTGGTGGGTGGAGGATCTGGATTCGGCGAACGGGACGTTCGTCGCGCCGGCAACAGGCCAGCTCCCAACCGACCCGATTCCGGTTCGGGCCAAGCATGAGCTCGCTGCTGATGATCGCATCTATGTCGGCGCTTGGACCCGTATTGTGATCCGACGGGCGACGGACGACGAGAAGGCAAGTCTGGCTTAGCGATCACGCGCGCCCGGCGCAACGCTCTGCGCGAACACCACCAGGCTTCGCGACTGAAGTGTGGCACCGTTGCTTCAGGGTTACCCGCGGCAAGTCAGCTCTCACCAGGAGGAATAAGTGGAGGTCAAGGTCGGCATTCAGCATGTCAGTCGGGAAATCGTGGTGGAGAGCGCCGAGTCGGCCAGCGCCGTCGAGAAGGAACTGATGAGCTCCATCGGCGCCGGCGGCGACGGAGTCTTCACGCTCACCGATGAGCGCGGCCGCAAAGTGCTCATCCCGGTTTCGAAAATCGCCTACGTAGACCTGGGCGAGGAAAACGCACGGCACGTCGGCTTCGGCGCTGTCTAGTTTGGGCTTGTACTAACTCCCATTCAGGCCTGCAGGCCGAGGGTGGCCATGCGGCGGGTGTGGTTCTCCACCAGCCGGGAGAACATTCGGCTGATAGCGGCGAGATCCATGCCGGGACGGTCGACGGTCCCCGTCAGGAGGTGGGTCAGGGCGTCCCTGTCCGCGGCCACCCGCTGAGCTTGGCTCAGTGCCTCGCCGACGAGACGACGCCCCCAGAGCGCCAGCCGACCCGCTACCCGTCGATCGGCGGCGATGGCCGATCGCACCTTTTCGATCACGAAGTCGGCGTGACCCTCGTCGGTCAGCACCTGGTGCACCAGCGCGCGCGTGTCCGAATCAACGAAGGCCGCCACCTCACGATAGAAGTCGGCGGCGAAACCATTGCCGACGTAGGCCAGCACCAGGCCCTCCAGCCAATCCTTCGGCTTGGTGTGCGCATGAAACTCATTGAACGGGACGTAAAACGGGTTCATTGCCACCATGACATCGGTGTCCAACTCGGCCAGCCGAGCTCGTACTGTCTCGAAATGGGTGATCTGTACGGCCGCCATCGATGCGACATGCACCTTGTCCGGAAGAGTGGGCGCCTGGCGTGCGTCCTCTGCGAGCCGGTCGAAAGCAGCCAATGCCCCGTACGCCAGAACGCCGAGCAGATCGACGGCACCTTGCCGATACTCGGGGTCGGAAACCCAGGGTTCAGCCGCAACAGGGGAAGCCGACTCGGATGGCTGCGGCGCGTCACTCATGGCCGCAGGATAGTGGTGGCAGCGAGTTGTGTTGTGGCTACCAGCGGACGGGCAACTCGCGTACTCCGTTGACTGGGCCGTCGCCTCGGAATTGGAGGTCGGTCTCCGACGCCGCCAGAGACAGCGTGGGGAACCGTTGCAGTAAGGCTGGCAGCGCCACCGACATCTCGAGCCGGGCGAGCTGCTGGCCGAGGCATTGATGAATGCCGTGACCGAACGTCAGGTGAGCCTGCGGCTGTCGCGTTACATCGAATACGTCCGCATCGGCCATGAAGTCGGGGTCACGGTTAGCCGATGGCAGCGACACCATTGCCACGTCGCCGGCCCGGATGGCTTGGCCACCGATCGCCATGTCGCTGGTGACGATTCTGGGCGTCCCGCTGTGCACGATGGTCAGATAGCGCAAGATCTCCTCGACGGCGCTGCTGGTCAGCTCCGGATGGTCACGGACCAGCGCGAGCTGATCGGGGTACCGCAGAAGCAGCAGAGTGCCCAGCCCAATCGTGTTCGCCGTCGTCTCGTGGCCGGCTACCAGCAGAATGTTGCCGATTCCGATCAGCTCCGCGTCGCTCAGATCGTCCGCGTGATCGCGGATCAGCATGCCGAGTATGTCGTCACCTGGACGCCGCCGGTGCCGCTGCACCAGGGACTGCATGTACGCGTTCATCTCCCGGGCGTTCTGTGCTTGCTGCTCGCGCGTCAGGGAGACGTCCAGCATGGTGTCGCTGCGGCGTTGGAAGTCGTCCCGATCATCGAACGGCACGCCGAGCAGCTCACAGATCACCAGCGACGGCAGGGGCAGGGCGAACGCCCGCATCAGGTCGGTCGGCGGTCCGGCAGCCTCCATCTCGTCCAGAAACCTTGTCGCAATCTCCGTGATGTGCGGGCGCAAGGCGGCCAGCCGGCGCATCGAGAACTCCTTAGTCAGCATTCGGCGGATCCGCGTGTGATCGGGCGGATCGAGCGAGAGAAGAAAGCCGGGCTGTGCGGCCACCGACTCCGAGTGGCCGAGGGAGTTGCTGGTGTCTCGGCTGGACAGAAACTCGCGCACATCGGCGTATCTGGTGATCAGCCACATGGTGAGGAACCTCCCGGTCGGATGCGGCTGCTGCAACCCGAAGACCGGTTGCTCGGCGCGGATCCGTGCCAACTCAGGTGCTGGGTTGATCGGATCGTCCGGATCCCGATGGGAACGCGGCCACGACAGTGGCTCTGAGGGGGTCGGCATAAGGACAGACAACACCCGGTGATCGACCGGCGCTAGTCAGGCATAGTCGTCGACGCACCACTCGTCATGCCAGTCCAGGTACGCCATGTCGCCAGCGAACCGCAGCGGCAGCCATACGTAGTCGGCGCGGGAAGTGTCAGGGTCGGCGACGTACCCGTACGGCCGCAGCAGCTCCGCGGCCTCCTCCTCCGAAGTCTGCGCGAAGATGTCGGCAGCGTTCGGGGCATCCCGTGGCATGTCAGGCAGCCATCGGTCGGCCAGCGCCACGTACAGGTCCTCTTTGGCGGGGTGCTTGAAGACTGAGCTCACCTGCGAATTGAACGATGTCCGAGTCGGGTCGGCGGGATGCGGGTCGCCGAGCACCGTCCACGGCCCGTGATATGTGTCGGCCAAGGCGACCTCCGCGGGGTTCGGGAAATACCACGTCCTACCCGAGGTGATTAGGTAGTGGCGGCCACGACGTGCGAAGTGTGCCCGCGCCTCCCGTACCCACGGCGGCCCGGGTCGGGGAAAGTGGGTGGAGTAGTAGCCGGTGAACCCGGTGTAGTCCGCCGTCAGGTCGGCGCACACCAGTTCCCGATGGACCCGCTCGAAGTAGCAGTAGGCCTTTCCGTCGTCTGAGTCGATGACCAGGTCAAAATCACCGGCGTCCATGCCGAGCGGCCGCAGACCGGCTTCGACGATCCGATAGGGGCCGAGCAGCGCGTCGGCGACCAGCACGACCAGCGTCTGTGGCCGCCCTGCCCGCGACGACACACGCAGCCAGCAGATGTATTTCCCAGTTTCGGGGTTGATGACAATATGGGGCCGGTCGGTGAACTGTGCGGGGTTCAGAGGCGACCGCGGATCATCGAGCACCGGCGGGATGATCAGCCCCAGATCCTCCCAGCTCGACAGGTCGGTCGAGGCGTAGCAGCGGACTCCCCAGTGCCATATGCCATCGCGTCCGGTGCTTCGCTCCTTGTTCTCCCCGTACCAATAAAACGTTCCGTCCGCAAAAAGAACTGATCCACCGTGCGCCTGGATTCGCTCTCCTTTGGTGTCGAGCCACACCCGGCCCGGCCTGATCACGCCGCTCATCTCGACCACCGATCCGCGTCCTCAATTTCCGTAGGTCGATCGAAGAACAGGCCAATCACCACGGTTAGGAGCCTATGGCTGTGTCGGGTGAAACTGCTTGTTGGGGAAGGTTGTGCGCGTGCCGTGCAGGCTGCGGAATCCAGGGTTTTAGGTACTTGCCAGTAGACTGCTCAAGTTCGAGCGATGATGGTCGCCTTCCGACCACCGTGCGCGTACGACGCGCTGGTCGCGCGACCCATCAACTTTCAGCAAACATTGAGGCAGATTCTGAGTACAGTCACACATGAGGCCCGACCTGGGCCGATTGCTCCCATGACGCAGCTCCCACCGACCACCTTCGCCAATCTCGGCGTGATCGACCCGATCGTGCAGGCCCTCGATCAAGTCGGCATCACCACACCGTTCCCGATCCAGGCCATGGCCATTCCCATTGCCCTGACGGGCGCCGACATGATCGGCCAAGCGCGTACGGGTACGGGAAAGACCTTGGCGTTTGGCGTCGCTGTGCTGCAGCGGACCGTGGTGCCTGGTGAGCGCGATTACGCCCAGCTCGCCAAGCCGGGTGCCCCGCAAGCTCTTGTGGTGACGCCCACCCGCGAGTTGGCAAGCCAGGTCGCTTCCGACCTTGCAGCTGCGTCAACTCACCGACAGGCCAGAGTGCTCACGGTTTACGGTGGCGTCGGCTACGACCATCAGCTCAGCACGCTGAGCCGGGGAGTTGATGTCGTGGTGGGCACTCCTGGCCGCCTGCTCGATCTCGTCGACCGTGGTGCGCTCGATCTTGGTCACATCAAGGTGCTCGTGCTCGACGAAGCCGACAAGATGTTGGATCTGGGATTCCTGCCCGATGTGGAGCGAATCCTGGCTGGTACGCCTGAGCTGCGTCAGACGATGCTGTTCTCAGCCACCATGCCAGCGGAGATCGTCACGCTCGCCCGTCGCCACATGCGTCATCCAGTCAACATCCGAGCCGAGTCCGCTGGTGATGCCACCACTGTGCCGGCCACGGCACAGTTTGCCTATCAAGCTCATGAGCTGGACAAACCTGAGGTCGTCGCCCGCATCCTGCAGGCCGAGAACTGCACTCGCGTGATGATCTTCTGCCGAACCAAGAGGTTGGCGCAGCGACTGTCCGATGATCTTGTTGACCGCGGCTTCGCTGCGACGTCGATCCATGGCGATCTGAACCAGTTCGCGAGGGAGAAGGCGCTGCGACGCTTCCGGGAAGGACAGATCGACGTCTTGGTGGCCACCGATGTCGCCGCACGAGGAATCGACGTCGAGGGCGTCAGCCATGTGATCAACTATCAGTGCCCGGAGGACGAGCAGGTGTACGTGCACCGAATCGGCCGCACCGGGCGCGCCGGGGCCTCCGGAATCGCGATCACCTTTGTTGACTGGGCCGATCAGACGCGATGGAAAGTGATCAACAACACTTTGGGCCTGCCATTCGAGCAACCGGAGGAGACCTACTCCACCTCACCGCACCTCTACCACGATCTAGGGATCGATCCTGCAGCTAAGGGCAGGATCGCACGCAGCGGAGCGCAGACCGCCTATCGGCCGACGGGGTCGGGTCCCTCCAGCGCCGCCGGTACGCGACCCCGTCTGGACCCAACCCGCACACGGCGACGGCTACGCAATGGCGTCCCGGTTAAGCGCGAGAGGGTCGAGACACGATCACGCGATCACGGGACTTCCGGCGACTGACCATCGCCACCCTCGGTTTGTCGCCGAACTAGCGAGCCACCCCCAGAGGTTTACCGACCACCACGAGATTGCTGTCGTAGCCGCCCCGGTCGCGGTGGAAGTTACCAGTGCAGGTGATCAATACCAGCCGATGGGGGCCTGTCTGCCTAAACGCCTGGCTGTCGGTCGCAAGCGCCTTCTTCGCCACGGTCCTCACCGACGTGACCCGATACTTGAGCTGGTGTGAGTCCGCGCGCAGCGTGATCGTGTCGCCAGCCTTGATTTTGAGCAGCCGAGCGAAGAATCCGATACCTTCCGTGGCCGAGTCGACATGTCCGGCGATCACTGTCGATCCGAACGGCTCGCCCACCCGTGCGCTGCCATCCCACCAGCCAACGTGCTCGACGTCCTCCGGCACTCGAAGCACACCGTCAACGGTGACTGCCGGCAGCACTCCCGCAGTCGCGTGCCCAGGTAGTGTGAGCCGCTCCGGGATGAACTCGATGCGCTGACTTGCAGCCGGCCGACCTTGGCGCGCCGGGGCTACAGACGACTGACCAGCTGGCGCGTCACCTCTAGAGCTCGAGTTCTCCGGCGCTGCCTGTGCGGTGCAACCGGAGAGGGCGGTCAGCAGGCAGACCACGCTCACGATGGAGCGACGCAGTCCCGGTCGGTGCCGCTTTGGGCGGCGCCGTGACCGGGACTGTAGCTGTATCGCTCGTGTCGTCAACGCACCAAGTTCACCGCCAGCGACGGTCCGTCGCCAACGGCCTGACCTCCGGTTCCGGTGTTCACCTCTGACGGCTTTCCAGAGCCGGTTGTGCTGGCGGTAATGACGTGCACGGCGACGTTCATCGTCTTCTTCTCCGGGTCGCCTACAGCGTAGACGCGGTTGATCGCCCCACCCTTAACCGTCAGGCTGACTGGACCGAAGAAGACGGGCTTGGTTTCGCCGGTCGGCACGATGGACACCTTGTATGTGGCAACGGGTACGACCAGCTGGAGTGACTCGCCATTAGCAATGTTGGCGAAAAGCACCTGATCGTTCACCCGGATGTCGGCCGGCGGCACAGCTGCGACGTGTGAAACTACGAGCTGAGCCTTGCCTTTAGGCACCTTGACTGCGTCGTACTTGTACACCGTGACCAGAGGATCGCCTGATGAGGACGCCGGCAAATGCGCGACGATATCGGCCTTGGAGCCTTCCTTGATCGAGAAGGTGTTTTCGAGGACAGTCGTGCCGTTTTCGCTGAATGTCACCATGCGACTGCCGGGCTTGACCTTGAATGGACCGGCCACGGCCGCAGTCTTGACATCCTTTGCGACGGACTCTCCGTCGATTGCAACGTCGAGGTCCTTTCCTGGCAGACCTTGGACGATGTAGATCTCGGTGTCATTGGCCGCGTAGCTTGGACTGATCGTCACTCCCGCCAAGGCCAGGACTCCCGCAGCCAGTAGAGCCAGCTTCACCCATCGCGCAGCGCGCTTGGTGATCACGTTTCCACCCCGTCCTTGCTCGTCGTTTCTTCCCCAGGGGATTCAATGCCCAAGGCGTAATATAAGGCTCGCAGTGCTGCGCTGTCGGACATCCGAGAAAAGCGTTAGCCAATTGCCACCGGGGGTGCCGCCTTGGGCAAAGTGAGCCTGACTGGTCGCCCATTGTCGCCTGGGCTACGTCGCGCGATGGGCTTGATATTGATTGCAGTGCTGTGTGTTTCAGCTGTCACTTTTTACAAGGAAGCTCCGGAGCTGCCACGATCGGTATCCGCACCGGCAACTGGTGCGCCTTCACCGATAGCCTCGGATGCAACCGCCAACGCACCTTCAGGCTCGCCGTCGCCCAAGACCGCGCCAACCTTGACCCGACCCAACACTACGACCAAAACGAAACTGCCGAAGGGTCCGGGTACGAGCCAGCCCGGCATCCTGCTGATGGCGAGCCCGCTTCCCGACGGCGATTTCGATGTCGCCGAAATCGTGCGGCTCAGGGCTGCAACCACTTCACTTCGACTCGGCCCACCCCGGCTGGCGCAAGCCGGCAGCCGCTTCTCCCGGGCCAAGCCAGTTGCCTCCCAAGTCCAGGTGAGCGCTGGCGACCAGCCGGTCATGGTGCCTGGTGGTCGTGTCAGCCGGCGCATTGACCTCGCTTTGAACGCACCCGCCGGAGACATCGAGTTGCGCTACCGCCTGAGCGGGATCACCGTACGCAGCGTCCCATCGCGGGCCGGGCGCGCGCTGACCGCCATCAGTCCCCTGGTCGAAGGTGTTCCTAAGGATCTCCCGGTGAAGCTCCTGGTCAGCGGCAGCACGGTGCTCAACATTCAGTGTCCTAGCCGGCGTATGCGCGAGCAAGCGTGCTCAGTCGGCCGTCCGCCCAACCTACGCGTGAAGCACAACCTGCCACGGAGCCGTGCGGTGATCGTCGTCCAGTTCAACCTGCCGAGGCCGCAATGACCCTGAACCAGGATCTTATGGACTTGGCACTCGGGGCCAACCGAGTGCTGACCTACGGCGGCTATGTCCTGCTCGCTGGCACTTTGACTTTCTGGAGTGTTGTGTGGCCCGATGGCCGGAGGAATCGCCGTCTTGTTGTGCTCGCAGTGGCCGGGACCGCGGCCATGATCATCGGGACTCTTGCCGGTCCAGCCATTCAGCTGATCTTGGGAGGCCGGCTACTCGGCGACGTCGTCACCCCGCTAGGCGGCGCTGCCCAGTTCGCCAGGCTCGCCGCCCTGATCGCCGCGGTTTTCTTCCTTCCCGACATCGTCAAGGCTTCCGTGGTCGGTTGGCGTCGGGCTGTCGCTCTCACGCTCGTGGTCTTCCTCGCCGGAACCATGGTGGCGCAATCCAATGCCATTGGTGGTCACTGGGAAGTCGCCAAGATCGCCGCTACCGGACTGCATGTGCTCGCAACATGCGCGTGGCTCGGCGGCCTGGTCGCCCTGGCAGCAGTCCTGATACCAGGCGAGAACCTGATGGAGCTGGACCAGCTCATCCCCAGGTTCTCAAAGGTCGCCCAGCTGAGTGTGGTCACGCTGGTGATCACGGGGATCGTGCACGCGCTAGCAGTCGCCGGCGGGATCTCGAAGCTGGCCACCTCCCGGTACGGTCTGGTCCTGCTGATCAAGGTCATGATCTTCGGGTTGATGCTGCTCATGGGCAACCACGGTCGCAAGTACGCAATCCGGGCGGCGTTCCGACAGCTGCATCAGCAGCCGGACGCGCCCGCTAGAAGCGGCGGCGTCTCTGCCCTGGCCGTGGCAATGGGAGCAGAGCTCTGCATCGCCTTCGTCATCTTGTCCACAACCGCGCTTTTGGTGATGGTGGCGCCGCATCCGTAGCCCGGGCCAACTCGCGACTTGAAATCAACGACGTGACTCAAGGACGTGCCTGCTCTCGAGATACCGATGAGGTCACAGGCGCATCGTCATGTGGTTGACGGAGATATGGTCGACGCATGCGCGGCTTTCGACGCCGCAGGCCGGCGCCGGCTGCGGCAGTCGAGCACCTTGGAGGGACGGGCCAGAGCTTGGCCGGGCCTACCGGCTCGCCAGGTGACCCGCAGGCCGCCATGCGCAGGATCGCCGCAGAGGCGGTGATCCTTCAGGACGAAGCCGAGGCGGTCATTCGGGGCGCGCGTGCTCGTGAGGGCCTCGGCTTCCTGGCACCGCGTGGCGGACCGCTCGTGCGGCGCTTCTTCGGACTCCGAGACCTGCTTCCAAGGGCCTACGACGATCCCGCAGACGAGGAACGGCGCCGCCAGTTGGACGCGATCCTGCATCACCACGCCCTGGCGGTGTGGGTTGCACTGGACCTGCTTGCTTATGAATGGCGGTCGGAGAGGATCGCTCGCCAGCTGGACGCGCTTGACGGGCTTGGTACCCCGGCCATTAAGCTCGACCAGCTCTATGCCGAGCTCGCGGGACGGTCGACTGATCACCAAGCAGAAGCGATAAGGGCCAGCTAATCCACAGTCTCAGGGAATTGGTGATGTCTCACTGAGCTGGCCGGGCGGCGTGTGCCAGGCGCCGCTGCATCTCGTTGAAGACCGTGGGGTCGGTGGTATTGCACCCAAGATCGTGATCAAGTTTCCCTGTGCCGTGGTAGTCGCTGGACCCGGTCGCGAGCAGCCCGAGCCTGTCTGCCAACGTACGCAGCTGGCGGCGAGTATCGTCATCATGATCTTGATGATCGACTTCGATGCCATCAAGGCTATGGTCACCGACCATGGCCTCCAGCACGCTCGGCGGGAGCACGTGCTCGCGGCCCCTCCCCCACGGGTGCGCGATCACTGCGAGGCCGCCCGCGTCGTGCACCAGGTCGATGCCACGATCCACCTCGATCGTGTAACGGTGAACGTGCGCTGGACCACCATCGGCCAGGAAGCGGTCGAATGCCTCCTGCCGATCGCGAACATGACCTGCCTTGATCAGCGCGTCAGCGATATGTGGGCGACCAACCGAAGGGCTCTCG
>Ga0184624_10000344_pt1 | contig 11628 bp, 6 predicted proteins | sample PLM3_5_b1_FD_133157 | JGI IMG/M metagenome (GOLD analysis project Ga0184624, IMG submission 133157) | Groundwater sediment microbial communities from an aquifer in East River, Colorado, USA - PLM3_5_b1 | ecosystem: Environmental > Terrestrial > Soil > Riparian zone | place: USA: East River...
AGTAATCTGCGTTTTAGAATAGAAGCCCCGGTGGAAAACACATGGATGGAATTATCTGCGACACTTGTCAATACAAAAACAGGAAAAGAATATACTGTTGAAAAAGGAGTGGAATATTATTTTGGTTATTCGGACGGTGAGTCATGGTCAGAAGGAAGCAAAACCAAAAATGCATATTTAACAAGGGTCCCGGCGGGTACTTATTTTATTCAACTGGATGCTGCCCGTGAAAGTTCTGTTAACCGCGTAAATGGATTTTACCTGAGCATCACATATGATGTTTCGAGTGAAAGAAATCTCTGGTGGTCTTTTTTTCTCATCATGTTATGGATCGCCGGGAAATACATTTATATAAATATGAAGGAAAAAGCAAGATGGAGTAACAGTCCGTATTCGACTTATAGTGATGAATGATCTAAAATCAATAAAATGAATTTAAATTTTTTTAATCAACGATCCCTGCTGTATGAATTCAGATGGTATATCGTTATTGTATTCTCGGTTGCCGCTTTTATGCTTTACCATGAAATACCTGGCGGAAGAATGTTCACTTCTTCCAAACAGCAGGAATGGAAAGCCAGTGGACCAGGTTCTCATAAATAAATCAATAAAATCAATTCACATGTCACAACCATTTATCAACTCAATTGTTTATTCATTTCTCGGGATCGGAATTCTTGCCATAACCTTCATTTTGTTTGAAGTATTGACACCAAAACATAACCTGCGTAAGGAAATCCTTGAGAACAAGAACGTTGCATTGGCGATACTCGCAGGCTTCTTTATGGTCGCCGTTGCTATCATCATCGCATCTGCTATACATTAACAAATGATGCGAAAAGAGAATAGTGCACAGTGGTTGCTATTGGTGGCGGTATTTGTTATTGCCACCTGCGGGCTTATTTATGAATTGGTCGCCGGTACGCTAGCCAGCTATCTTCTGGGTGATAGTGTAACACAATTCAGCACTATCATTGGCGTATATCTTTTTTCTATGGGTATCGGTTCATTTATTTCCAGGTATTTTCACACAGGCTTGCTTCAGTTATTTATCAGGATCGAATTACTAGTCGGTCTTATCGGCGGTTTTAGCGCTGCCATATTATTTGTTGTATTCCCACTTGCCTCTTCTTTTCGTATCATACTCTATTCAATAGTGGGTCTTACCGGCATACTTGTAGGATTAGAGATCCCTTTATTGATGCGTATACTAAAAGATAAGGTTGAGTTTAAAGAACTGGTCAGCCGGGTTTTTACATTTGATTATATTGGCGCATTGCTTGCTTCACTCATATTTCCTTTACTGCTGGTACCACATCTTGGTTTGATACGTACCTCTTTATTCTTCGGGATCCTGAATATTGCCATCGGCTGGTATCTTGCTCACTATTTTGCCAGGGAGATCAGGCAAGCCGTAGTTTTAAAAGCTACCGCAATTTTCTTATTGCTACTAGAAGTTATTGCATTTGTTTTCTCAGAAAATATAATGGCCTACTCGGAAACAATGACCTTCAACGACCAGGTAGTGTATGCAACTTCTTCTCCTTACCAACGAATTGTTATTACACGAAATAAAAGAGAGTTAAGGTTATTTCTGAATGGCAATCTTCAATTCAGCTCTTTTGACGAATACCGTTATCATGAAGCATTGGTGCATCCTGCACTTTCTTCAGTAAGAGATCCTGAAAAAGTATTGGTGCTTGGCGGCGGTGACGGGTTGGCAATCCGGGAAATTTTAAAGTATCCTACTGTAAAAAAAATTACACTTGTTGATCTTGACGCGGTGATGACTAAATTATTTTCCTCGCAGGAGATCTTAAAAAAGATCAATGGATCTTCTCTGTCTCATCCAAAAGTAACTGTCCACAATGAAGATGCATTTATGTGGCTACGAAAAAACACCGAGCTTTTTGATGCAGTGATCATAGATTTTCCGGACCCATCGAGCTTCTCCATAGGTAAATTATACAGTTCTGTGTTTTATCGCATATTAAAGAATTCTTTAAAAGATAACGGCGTAATGGTAGTGCAAAGCACCTCGCCATACGTGGCACCAAAAAGTTTTTGGTGCATTGATACTACACTTCGATCTGTTGGTTTTTATACCAGGCCTTATCACAATCATGTGCCTTCTTTCGGAGAATGGGGCTATATCATGGCGTCGCTCAATGAAAAAACTAATTGGTTCAGCTCATTCCCGCCATCATTAAGATATCTTAACGAAGAGACGTTACGCCAGATGTTCATATTCCCGGAAGACATGAAAACACATCAGCGTCTCGAAATAAATAAATTAAATAACCAGGCCCTTGTAAATTATTTTGAAGATGAATGGGGTCAATACCTCGAATAATGAACAGAAGAGGTTTTATAGGGCTTTCGATAGGATTAACGGCCATTACAAACTGGCTCCTTTCCTGCACACCCAATAAAAAGATAAAGGGAGAAATTATTGGCGCATCTTCATCAATTGGTCATTTACTAAGAGACAATAAATTTTCAATCCCATCAGAAACTTCGAATACAAAGATCATTATTATCGGTGCAGGCATTAGCGGCCTCAGTGCGGGATGGCATCTTTATCAAAATGGAATATCAGATTTTATTATACTCGATCTTGAAAAGCACGCCGGTGGCAATTCCACTTATGGGAAAAATAATATCTCAGCTTATCCATGGGGTGCCCATTATATTCCGATCCCTAACAACGATCTTGTTGAATATACCAGTTTTCTAAAAAGTTGCAATGTCATAACCGGAGAAGACAGTAACGGGTTGCCTGTTTATAATGAAACTCACCTCTGCTTTGATCCACAGGAACGATTATATATTAATGGTCGCTGGCAGGATGGTATCATTCCAAATTTTGGAGTACCCGATAATGATAAAAAGCAAATAGCATCTTTTTTAAAAAAAATGGATGGTTTTCGATACCTGAAAGGTGTTGACAGTAAAGATGCATTCGCAATACCCGTTAATAACTCGAGTAAAGATGTTTCATTACTTGATCTTGACAGGTTAACGATGAAGAACTGGATGATCGACCAGGGATTTACCAGTGAATACCTGCATTGGTATGTAAACTATTGTTGCCGTGATGATTTTGGCACGCCACACCATCTTATCAGCGCATGGGCGGGTATTCATTATTACGCATCCCGTAAAGGTAAAGGCAGCAATGCAGAACAGGCAGATGTGTTGACATGGCCCGAGGGAAATGGCTTTCTTGTTGAGCAACTCCAAAAAAATATTTCCAAACAGATCAAAACAAACTCCCTGGCAACAAAAGTATTGATGGATCACGATGCTGTAACTGTCGAGTATTTTGACACAATAAAAAATGAATTGAAAGCGATAAAAGCTGAACAATGCATCATCGCAGTGCCGCAGTTTATAGCATGCAAGTTGATAAATGACGAGCAGAGAAATAGCCTGGTAAAGAATGATCTTCAATATGCTCCATGGATGGTTGCTAACATTCTTGTAAATAAATTAGTCGAAAGATCAGGACCTCCACTAAGCTGGGATAACGTGATACATGAAAGTAGTTCACTTGGCTATGTCAATGCAACACATGAATTACTTCAACAAGACAGTGCGAAAAAAAATCTTACTTATTACTTGCCACTAACCGACAGCTCACCTGCGGAAGAAAGAAGATCAGTTCAATCTAAAAGTCACGCAGATTGGGCGGACCATATAATAAATGATCTAAAAAAGATACATCCCAATATCCGGGAAGCGATCGAAGAAATAAATGTGATGGTATGGGGACATGCTATGGCACAACCACTGCCAGGAATTATCCATGGAGACATAAGAAGTAAATTATCAGCGTCAATCGATGATAAAATTCATTTTGCACATACTGATCTGGCTGGTATCAGTATTTTTGAAGAAGCTTTTTACCAGGGTTTAACAGCCGCAAAAAAAACAATTGCAACACTCAAACGATAACATACAAACACAACCCTGGATAGGTAAAGCTTCAACAGATATCATTTTTATCCTGTTGCCCCCTTTTGTTTGCTTGCTGATCATTGCTTTATTTCCTGGCTTGTTCCAAAATAGTAAAGGAATTCCGGATGCAAGCTGGGTCATTCTTATTTTGTTGATAGATGTAGCGCATGTTTACAGTACATTATACCGGACCTATTTTGATCCTGTTGCATTCAAAAAACAAAGGACGATATTGTTATCAATTCCATTTATCGGCTTTATTGCAGGTGTCTTACTTTATTCTGTTAACCCTTTGCTTTTCTGGCGGCTATTGGCTTATGTGGCAGTATTTCATTTTGTAAGACAGCAGTATGGTTTCATGCGGGTGTATGGCCGCAAAGAAAAAAAGGAAAAGCTTACATCGCTCATCGATACTATCACCATTTATTATGCAACTATATACCCGATCATCTACTGGCATCTAAACGGCCCGCGAAATTTTAACTGGTTCATTGAAAATGATTTTTTGTACTGGCAAAGTGAAGGGTTGCTGAAAATATTTACGACCATTTATTTTATTGTTATTGCATGCTATGTCATCAAAGAGATCGTTACCTCGATCAGGTATAGATTTATAAATGTTCCAAAACTTTTGATCATTACCGGTACTATTGTTTCCTGGTATTTTGGTATTGTCTATTTTAATGGAGATATGGCTTTTACATTATTAAATGTAGTTAGTCATGGAATACCTTACATGGCGCTGATATGGATCTATGGCAAAAAGAACTATACTCAGCCAGGTAAAGGAAGTGGTTTTCTCAGGCTGATCTTTAGCCGTTATGGTGTTGCTATATTTCTAGGCTTATTATTTCTATTTGCTTTTGTTGAAGAAGGACTTTGGGATCTTGGCGTTTGGCAGGAACATAAAAACGTTTTTGGAATCAATGATTCGTTTTCCATTTCAATACCCGATAAGGCGCTTTCTTTTATTGTTCCTTTGCTTGCATTACCGCAAGTAACACATTATATCCTAGATGGATTTATATGGAAGATCAGGAAAGATGAATTCAAATGGAATAACGAGGTACAAAAACATTCATGAAGTCGTTGCAAAGTAAACTGCACAGTTTTGAAGAGTTATTCGTAAAAAGGCAGCAAAATTTGCTGCCTTTTTTAATTCTATTAATGCAATGAAGTGATCTTAATAACCCGGATTTTGAGTCATAAGATTATTAGCCTGCATTTCAATTTCGGGAATAGGTATTACAAATCTGAAATTACCTGCAGGAAGCGTTGCGCCTGTTGAAGTGGGAGCATCAGTCCCAATACGCTGGACTGCTAATCCCCTTCGTTTAAGATCCCAAAACCTGTGACCTTCAAATGCAAGTTCTTTAAACCTTTCTAATATTATCGCATCGATCGCTTCGGACTTGGAAGAAAATGTTACAGGCACATAACTATTAATTCTTGCTGTTCTTAGATCATTTATATCAGATGCAGCACTATTAGCACCTGTAAAGTTTCCTAATTCAGCTCTCGCCTCAGCCCGGATCAAATACATCTCCGCTGTTCTGAATACTTTGGCATCGGCTACGTTTTCTCCAGCAGTACCATAAGCTGTGCCGGCATATTTTGTGATCAAACGTGATTGCCTGTTAGCAGCGGTAAGCAAAGGTTCGGTCTTCATGTAAGAAGAAAACCTGATATCATTTGCCTGGTCATAACTATCCCACAATTTGGATGAAGGGATCCAAAATACTGTTCCAATAGTAGTTGCATTTGCAGATGTATTACGATAAGTGGAACCAGCTTTCGTCTGTACTGTTCCCTGGAGGTATGGGTTGTTAGTTGGTGATCTTTTTAACCGAAACGCTAATTCATTAGTATTTGCATCTGTCCATATTCCATTAAAAGAAGCTCGTGGTGATAGTGGGATCGCACTAATATATTCAGTGCTGTAAGTGATCGCATTTTGCCAATCTTTCTTGTACAAGGCGATCCTCGCCTGCAGCCCACTGACAGCAAGCCTGGTCGCCCTGTTGATGTCTGTAAGATTATTCGGCAACAATGGTTTTGCTTCATTAATGTCCGCGTCCATTTTTTGGAAAAAGGTTGTCATCTTTTCCCTTGCAATTGCTCCTAAAGATGGAGTGACCACATAAGGCATTGCCAAGCCATCAGGTTCATAATTTCCACTATAATATCTAAACAACTCAAAGTGGCAAAAAGCTCTTATAAAAAGTGCTTCAGCTTTAAGTTTCATTTTTAGTGCATTGTCCCCTGGCCGAGTGGAATCTGCTGCAGGAAGGGCCGCTATTACCCTGTTCACCCTGTCAATGATGGGATAGTATGATCCAATGGCTGTATAATTGTCCCTGATCACTATATCCGCTGCGCCGTACTGCCACTCATGAGTAGTAATAGAATTATAAAACTCTCCTGACGTTTTTAGTTCATCGGATAATTCACCATTCATTAGATTTCCCATTTCTATTTGCATACCAGCATATGCCCCGATGATAGCACTTTCATTATTTTCTACGGTCTTCAACGCTTTACTAGCATCTAGAAAATCGGTTTCCTGTATCTCTGTCAGCTTTTTGCAGGAAAATATTGTAAGCAATAAAAAAGCTGAGAGAAAAAATTTATATGCGTAGTTCATCTCGATAGGTTTTTATTAATTAATACAACTATTAAAAGTTAATGTCAATGCCGGCAACGATCATTTTTGGATTGGGATATTCATTCAAACTAATATTATTGCTGTCTTCCGGATCAGGACCACGCCATGGGCTCCAGAGTGCAAGGTTCTGACCTTGTACATAAAACCTGGCAGATTTAATAATGCGTGTTCCCTTTACTTTAACCTCTGGTATTTGATAGGCTATTAGTAAATTTCTGAACCGAAGGAATTTTGCATCCTGCAGATCTGCAGAGGTAAAGTCACGATCATAAAGTGGACTTTGGAAATAGGCATTATCTCCCGGCTGACGCCATTGCTCTGTCAGAAGTCTTTTTGATTGATTAACGGCAGATGCATATGCTGGTGTGCCTCTTGTGACCCAACTTTCAATATTATTATTTCTTACAACATCAAACTGGTATGAGAAGAATGTTGAGATGGTTAGACTATGTATACGGAATTCAAGATTGAGACCTCCTATATGCTTAGGCATAAAGGTGCCGAAATTTGCAAACTTGCCTGCCTGGCCAATATCGGTTGTGGTTTTACCATCCTGCGTTTCATACAATGGCCGGCCTGTTTGAGGATCGGCGCCTAAATAATGTTCATCATAATGAGAACCATATGGCAATCCTTCTTTAATTAAAAAAGTACCTGTAACATATTCATCAACTAAACCCAGGTCTTCGATCTTATTTTCGTTTATTGCGTGGTTCCATGTCAGTGTAAGCGCCATGTCTCTTTTTTGTATAAAGTCAACGCCTGCTACGAATTCGACTCCCTTGTTACTCATTACACCGGCATTAATTGTAGCCGTCGTGAAGCCGCTTTCACGAGGAAGAGGCTGGCTTACGAATAGATCGATCGTTTTATTTTTATAAATATCTACACTGAATCTTGCACGGTTTGCCCATACACCAAAGTCTACTCCAATATTTGCTTTCTGAATTGTCTCGATCTTTAGATCAGGATTACCCGGAGTAGTCGGCGCCTGGCCGGAAATAGTTGAGCCTGCATAAGCATTTGTTCCATACGCCGGAACCTGCGGACTCAAATAATTCGTAACAGTTGTTATTGTACTTGTATTTAATGTTCCATAAGTACCGGTAGGTATACTTCCTATATTAGGTACCGATCCATAAGACAATCTAAGTTTTAGATCAGACAGCCACTTTTGTTCGTTGATAAAGTTTTCTGAAAAGGCATTCCAGGCAAAACCTACGGACCATGTTGTTACCTCTTTATTCTCCGGGTTCATGATCCTTGAAGTACCATCTCTTCTGATCGTTCCATTAATTGTGTACTTATTATCATAAGAGTATCTCCCCGAACCAAAGAATGACCTGATCCCATATCCTGTTTTTGCACTGGATGAGGTCTGCGGATAAGTAGTTTGCCCCGATGCCACAGGAAGAGCACCCGCACCCTGGCCAGTTAATGGAAGACGCGGATCTAAATTATACAAGGTGAAGCCCAGGGCTTTTTGATAAGCCCTGATCGCTTCAAAGTATCCACCTACTTCCAGATCATGCACACCACCGAATCTCTTTGCATAAACAAGGCTCGAAGTATTTATAAATTGGCTTGTTATTCTATACGCTTCGATGTCATACCCTTTCTGAAAAGTTTGTACGCTTCCTATATAAGAATCAGGTTTTATCCAGCGCTGATACCTGTCGTCATTAACATCTACACCAAAAACGTTTTTAAAAGTCAGCGATGGTAATATTCTATACATTATTGTAAGGCCGCTATTGATCTTTATCTGGGTTTGTGTCCATGTAGAATTTTCAGTTCCTTCAATAGCAGTACCAATTGTCTTCTGACTTAAGCCAGTGCTGGCTCCGAAATTTGGTGTGCCATCTGCCTTATAAGGATTCTCATATGGTTTTGCCCTCCACGACATTTGAAAAGTATTTCTTGTGCTGTTACCATACCACTCACCTTCTGATTGATCGATCTTGGACCAGCCTGCTGCCGTGTTAAACTGAACAGTTAATTTGTCGGCAACATGTTCTATATTGAATCGTGCGGTATATCGTTTCAGATAGGCACGCATATCTGTACCTTCCTGGTCAAAGTAGCTTCCTGACAAATAAAAATTAGTTTTTTCAGCTCCGCCACTAAGGTTAAGCTCATGAAGTTGAGAAAAGCCCTGCCTGTAAAAAATATCCATAGTATTTGTATTAATATTTCCCATACTATCGAGAATAAAATTGTACCTCGCTTGTGAAGCAGCATAGGGATTACCTGCGGGTGAAGTAGCTGGCAAACCAGCATAGGCAGGATTGGATTTTCCATACGTCCATCCGGGTGTACCCGTTGCCTTGATCCTTTCTTCATAGCTAAGGATCTCACCCGTATTCATGATGTCAAAGTTGGTAGCCTGGGGTCTCTCTGTAAATCCAAGTTGAGTGCGGTATTGAATATTTGTTGTCCCTTTTTTCCCTTTTTTTGTTGTGATCACGATAACACCTGCGCCGGCCCGTGATCCATATTGAGAAGCTGCGCTGGCATCTTTCAAAACAGTAATTGATTCAAAATCGTTTGGATTAAGAGTCTGAAAGGCTCCGGCTGCCAGCGGCACGCCATCAACTACATATAATGGTTGAGCAAATGCTGCGGTAACAGATTGCACACCCCTGATCCAAACCTGGGCATTAGCACCGGGCTGCCCTGAGCCTGAATTTATCTGCAGGCCTGCCGCCCTGCCTTGTAACGCCTGGTCAAAGGATCCTACAGGCACCGTTTCAATATGCTTTGCATCTATTTTTGAGGCGGCACCAGTAAACTTGGTTTTTGATTCACGAGTGTACCCAGTTATAACTACCTCTGTCAAACTTTTATCTTCAGTGACAAGTGTGACCTGAAGACTCGATGCGGTTCCCAGCTCTTTGGTAATAGAAGCAAAACCCACTGAGGTAAAAACAAGACTACGAACCGAAGCAGCAATTGTAATAGAAAACTCACCAAGTGAATTTGTGGATGTTCCCACATTACCCGCAGAAACTGTCACTCCTCCCAATGGGCTTCCTTTATCATCCGTTACCTTACCTGTAATTGTGCGGTTTTGAGCTATTGCAAACAAAAACAAAGGCAGCAGTGCAATGAGAAAAACTATCTTTTTCATTAGCATATAATTTTGGTTAAATAATGAAAATCGAAACCTGAAAACTTAAAATGAACACTCGAAATGACAGCATTAACTTAAAAAATGCTGTTATTTAAATCGGGGAAGAATCTGAAGCATGAAAATATCTGGCTTAAACGTTACAATTGAACTCTAAACTTATAATTCGAACAAATTTGTATGCAGCATCTCAGTTTATAGTCAGAAACTTCACGGATATCCAACAGATGAAAAGGGTAAGAGACATACTGAGAGAAAGTAATTATAGTAAATCAGGGAGCCGCCATTATCAACACCAGTGGCAATGTTTACCCTTTTTAAATAGACAATTTAGTATTGCCTGGACCTATTTTCGCTAAACAAGTATTTAAGTGAGTATACTTATTTTACGTGAAAAATAAATTGAAAATTATATCAATTGCAAGGTGAGTTCGGATGGGGGATGTTTGTCTTACAAATCATGTATGACTCTATACTTCGGAACTAATGATTTCATAACTATCCATGCTACTAAATAAGCAACTGCGCAAATTGTAAACATAATAGTGTATCCAGTTTCAATGTGGCCAAGAGCTTTATAATGATCAAATAAAGCACCTCCTAACTTTGACATTACTACTCCACCAATGCCTCCTGCCATTCCTCCAATACCTACAACTGATCCAACTGCTTTTTTGGGGAACATGTCGGATACTGTTGTAAAAATATTTGCACTCCATGCCTGGTGTGCTGATGCGCCTATACCGATTAACAATACAGGTACCCAATAACTGATATAACCAAGAGGCTGTGCCAACAACACTACTAATGGAATAAATGCAATAACGAGCATGGCTTTCATTCTACCATCATAAACCTTGTAACCCTTTTTTATGAAATACATAGGGAACCAACCCCCGCTAATACTGCCTACCATTGCTATAGTATATAATACTGCGAGGGGCATCATAACTGCTTTATCAACTATACCATATTGTGCTTTTAAATAAGCAGGTAACCAGAATAAAAAGAACCACCATACACCATCAGTCATAAACTTACCAAAAGCAAATGCCCATGTTTGTTTATAGCCTAGTAATTTAAACCAGGAAACTTTTTTTATTTCTTCAGTAGTTGCAATTGCTGTTTCTTCTTCGCCGGAAGTGATATAAACAAGTTCCGCTGCTGATAATCTTTTTTGTTTTTCAGGTTTTTCATAATAGACCAACCAAAATAATAACCACAAAAAACCAATTAAGCCCATAATGATAAAAGCCCAATCCCAGCCCCAGTTCAAACGGATCCATGGAACAGTAAGTGGCGCAAGTATAGCACCAACGTTTGCACCTGAATTAAAAATTCCAGTTGAAAATGATCTTTCTTTTTTTGGAAAATACTCCGCAGTGGCTTTGATGGCTGCCGGAAAGTTTCCTGCTTCTCCAAAAGCAAGTATTGCTCTTGAAAACATAAAACCCATAACAGAAATAGAAAAACCTGCTATGCCAAACCAACCTAAGAATGCTGACATCGTTTCACCAATTGGAATTGCATAAGCATGTATGATGGCAGCGAGAGACCAAATAACAATAGCCCATGCATACCCTTTTTTTGTTCCAAGCTTATCTATGATCCTTCCGGCAAACAACATAGATAATGCATAACCAAATTGAAAGACTGCCGTAATATTTGCATAGTCAGTATTTGTCCAACCCCATTTTTCTGCAAGGAAAGGTTGCAATAAGCTGAGTACTTGCCTGTCTAAGTAGTTTACTGTAGTAGCAAAAAAGAGCAGGGCACAAATTGTCCACCTGTATTTTCCTATGGCTTGTTGCATCGTAGATACCCCCATCCCCTAAAGGGGAGTTTTGAAACTTTAAAAATGTCGAAGGTTTAA
>Ga0184624_10000346_pt1 | contig 11598 bp, 11 predicted proteins | sample PLM3_5_b1_FD_133157 | JGI IMG/M metagenome (GOLD analysis project Ga0184624, IMG submission 133157) | Groundwater sediment microbial communities from an aquifer in East River, Colorado, USA - PLM3_5_b1 | ecosystem: Environmental > Terrestrial > Soil > Riparian zone | place: USA: East River...
CGTACCCCGGCTTTCCACGATGTGGGTTCATCCAGACCACCGCGTTCGCCAGCAGCTGGAGCTGCCGGACCTGTTCACCAAGCAGGCGAGCGTCGCCACGCTCCCAACCGTCGCTAGCGATCACTACGATGGCGCCGCGAGCCACTCCGCGGCGTCCCCAACGATTCAGGAACGCGCCGATCACCTCACCAAGCCGGGTGCCTCCCGACCAGTCGGGCACCAGCCGTCCAGCTGCAGCCAGTGCCTCCTCAGCCTGGCGTGCCCGAAGTGCCGGGGTGATTCGAGTCAGTCGAGTACCGATGGTGAAGACCTCGACGTGGTGAGGTACGGCTCGGACGATCCGATGTGCCAGTCGCAATAACGAGTCCGCGTACGGCTGCATCGAACCGGAAATGTCGATCAACAGCACGATCCGACGACCCCGCAGCCCGGGGCGCCGTCGGCGTAGTGGGGCCAGCTCGCCCGCCGACCGCAACTGGGCGCGCAGCGTACGGCGTAGGTCGACCGATCCTCGATGATGCGGCCGGCGGCGGAGTGCACGTCGTAGCGGGGGCACCACGTCGAGGCTGTCGAAGAGCAGCGCGAGCTCGGTTCGCTCCCGCTCGGTCAGCCGCGCCAGATCCCGATGGCGGAGCACCTCCGTGGTACTCGCTCGGGCAGCAAGAATGGCATCGTCAGCGGACTGGCTGGAGTTCGACTCGGTCCTCAACGACGCCTGCGGTTGCCGTGCTGCCGTCGCGGGAGTCGCCATCCCGGTCCTTTCGGGTGAGGCGGCGAACCAGGCGGTGAACGCTCTGTCGTAGAGCTCGTTGTCGTCAAGCGACGAGCACAAGGTGGCGCGGCCTGACCAGTACGTCGCGGCTCGATCATCGAAGCCGGCCAGCGAGACCGCCTCGACGAAAGCGCTCGTCCGGTCCGGGGTGATGGCCATCCCCGCTGCGCGGAGGAGGCTGGCGAAGCCCACCAGCACTTTGTCGGCTTCGGGGCTTCCGGCGAGGGTCATGTGCGGTTACCGAGCGAGGATTGCGGCGAGCGCGCGCCGTACCCGTTCCGCGTCCTCGCGGTACTTGAGCACCGCGCCCAGGGTCTCGGCGGCCGACGCGACATCCAGCTGTTCATAGCCCAGACGTTGGAGCGCGCGGGCCCAGTCCAGGCTCTCGGCGACGCCCGGCGGTTTGAGAATGTCGTCGCTGATCCGGATTCTTTGCACCGCAGAAGCGACCTGCGCGGCCAGCTGGGCGCTCACGTCAGGGAGTCGGGTCCGGATGATCTCCACCTCGCGGGCGAGCTGTGGATGGTCGATCCAGTGATAGAGACAGCGCCGCTTGAGCGCATCGTGCAGTTCCCGCGTGCGATTCGAGGTCAGCACCACCATCGGCGGGGTCACCGCCCGGACCTCCCCGTACTCAGGGATCGTGACGGCAAACGTGGACAGCACCTCGAGCAGAAAGGCTTCGAATTCGTCATCCGCACGATCGATCTCATCGATCAACAGCACCGCGTTCGACGACCGCAGCGCCTTGAGGATCGGTCGCTCGAGGAGAAAGCGCTCGTGGAACAGCGACTCTTCCAGCGTGGCCGCGTCAAGATCATCTCCGGCGGTGGCTTCCACTGCTCGAATGTGCAGGATCTGTCGGGCAAAGTCCCAGTCATAGAGCGCCTGGCTTGCCTCGATTCCCTCATAGCACTGCAGGCGGATCAGTTCCGCACCCGTGACGGTCGCCCACGCCTCCGCGAGCGATGTCTTCCCGGTTCCGGGTTCACCCTCGAGTAACAGCGGTCGATTCATAGCCGTGGCGAGAAAGACGACTGTCGACAATCCCTCACTGGGAAGGTAGCCGGTACTGCGCAAAGCATCGCCAATCGCGGCCGGACTGACGGTGGCTGTGCTCAACACGGCTCGGTTCCTCCACCTCTCATCAGCTGCGCCTGAGTGCTTCGACAAGCTCAGGACGGCGCCTGTAGGGCGTCTTCACGCAGCTAGGCGCTGTCGCGGTCCTGGCCGCTGGCCAGATCACCACATTCCACACCATCAGCGTCATGCAGTGCGAGATAGTCCTTGGCACCAGTGTCTCCGCCCAGACCCGCCAGGATCGACGGCAGATGGTCGCGGCCGATGAGGACGGGGTGACCGGGCCGGCCGCCGTAGGTGGCGCGGGCCAAGACAGCCGGACCAGGCGGCGCCTGCCGGAGCAGCCGGCGTACCACCTCAGCCGTGACATCGGGCAGGTCGACCAGGTGTACCAGCACCGCGACTACGGGGTCGCGCTGGGCAACAAGCAGGCCACGCCGCAAGGAGCTACCCATGCCGTGTTGCCAATCTGGGGTATCGACGACGGTCACACCCGGATCCGCTGCGAAGCCCGAGCGGGCGAGGACATCTCTCGTACGATCAGCCTCGGCACCAACGACAACCACGACCGCGTTGCAACCGCCATCCCGCAGCACCGTGATCGAGCGCAGCAGCCATGACGTGCCGTCGGGGTCGACTCGGAGCGCTTTCGGGCCGCCGGCGCGTCGCCCAGCTCCGGCGGCGAGCAGCACACCGACGATCCGGTCAGCTGTCATCGACCTCGAGAGCAAGCTGCTGTAGGACGGCATCGTGCAGCCGACCGTTGGTGGCGTATCCGCCGGTGCCCAGCGGCCCGGGATGCCCGTCAAGATCAGTGAACTTTCCACCTGCCTCGGTCACGATGACCGAGCACGCCGCCATGTCGTGCAGCGCCAGCTCGGGCTCGCAGGCGATGTCGACGGCACCCTCGGCAAGCAGCATGTACGACCAGAAGTCCCCGTACGCGCGGGTCCGCCAGCAGCGCCGTAGTAGGTCGACGAATTGCTGGCCCTGGTGTGACTCCACCCAGGCAGAGATCGAGGCATAGCTCAGCGACGCATCCTCGATGCTGGCCACGTTGGACACGTGAATCGCGGTAGCCGACATCAAGGACTTTCCGGCGTACGCCCCGCCGCCCAGGCTGGCCCACCATCGTCGGCCCAGCGCGGGCGCGCTGACGACCCCCACAGCCGGCTCGTCATAGATCATCAATGCAATCAGGGTTCCCCAGACCGGCACACCGCGGACGAAATTCTTGGTGCCATCGATCGGGTCGATCACCCAGCGACGCGGGCCCCATCCGGTGTCGGCCATCTCCTCGCCGTGCACCGCATCGCGTGGTCGCGCCCGGCCAAGGGTACGGCGGATGGCCTGCTCAGCCGCGGTATCGGCGTCGGAAACAGGCGTGAGATCAGGTTTGGAGGTTACGTGTAAGTCGAGCGACTTGAACCGGCTCATGGTGATCGAATCAGCGTCATCTGCGAGCAGATGGGCCAGTCGAAGGTCGTCAGTCAAGCCTCGGTGGAGCGCAGCATTAGGCCCTGTTCGCGCGGCGTCGGGGACGGGCATGTGCCTACGCTACTGGCCGGAACCGAGCATCCGGCGGAAAGACTCAAGCCGGGCGGCTGAGAGGCGTCCATTCGCAACGGCAATGTCCAGCGCGCACTCTGGAGCAGCGTCATCATGCCGGCAACCGCGCGGGCAGTCTTCGGTGATGACCCGCAGATCCTCGAAGGCGGCAATGATTCGGTCGCGGCTCACGTGGCTGAGGCCGAAGGACCGGACGCCTGGGGTGTCGATCACCCAGGAGTTCGTAGTGCCTGGGAGCCGAAGCGCGATCGCCGAGGATGAGATGTGTCTGCCGCGCCCGGTTACCGCGCTGACCTCGCCTATCGCCCGATCGGCGCCCGGGATCAGGGCGTTGACCAGCGTCGACTTGCCGACACCCGAGTGGCCGACGAAGACGCTGCGGTGGCCGCGGAGCCGCTCGCGGAGCGGATCGAGATCGATGCCCGGGAATGTCACCTGCACCGGAACGCCGAGCGGCTCATATTGCGCGATGAGCTCATCGGGTGCCGCAAGGTCTGCCTTGGTGAGGCACAGCAGTGGCTGGATTCCAGCGTCGTACCCCGCCACCAGCAGACGGTCGATCATTCCGACCCGGGGTGGCGGATCCGCAAGGGCGGTGACGATCACGAGCTGGTTGGCGTTGGCCACGATCGGGCGCTCGTACGGGTCGTCGTCGTCGGCCGTACGCCGTAGCACCGTGGTGCGTTCCTCGACCCCGACGATGCGGGCTAAGGTGCCCTCCGCGCCGGACGTGTCGCCAACGACCCGAACTTGATCGCCGACGATGACGCCCGTACGGCCGAGTTGGCGCGCCTTCGTTGCGCTGACGTCGCGATCAGCGATGAGCACCCGGTAGCGGCCCCGATCAACGGTGATGATCATGCCGATATCGGCATCGGCATAGTCCGGGCGGTCCTTGGTACGCGGCCTGTTGCTGCGACGCCCGGGACGCTCGTAAGCCTCGTAGTCGTCGTCTCGTTGACCGCCCTGCGTCACCGCGAGATCGTCTCGCCCTCTGACTCCGGCACGGAGTCGTTGATCATCGCCGTCCAGAGCTGCTCGAACTCCGGCATCGTCTTGCTCGTGCAGCCGATGTCATCCACGACGATCTCCGGAACCACCAGACCCAACAGAGCCCCGGCCTGGGCCATCCGATGATCAGCGTAGGTATGCCACAGGTCACCGCCCAAAATGCGCGGATGAATGGTCAATCCGTCGTGGTTTTGGCGTACGTGACCGCCGAGCCGATTCAGTTCAGTCTCGAGGGCGTCCAGCCGATTGGCCTCATGGCCGCGGATATGGGCGATGCCTCGTAGGTGGCTGGTGTCATCAGCAAGCGCTGCAATGGCCGCGACGACCGGGGTCAGCTCAGCGGCTCCGCTTAGATCAAGATCAACGCCGTGGATGTGATCGGTTCCCGCTACGTGCAGGAGGTTGCCTTCCAGGCTGACCTCGGCACCGAAGTGCTGCAGGATCCCGCGGATCGCATCTCCTGGCTGGATGGTTTCGCTTGGCCAGTTTGCAACCGTGACCGTTCCGCCGGTGAGGGCGGCCGCTGCCAGAAACGGAGCGGCATTGGAAAGGTCGGGCTCGATCGTGGTGTCAACACCTCGGATCGTGCCGGGCGAGACAATCCAGCGATGCATTGTGGCGTCGTCAATGTCGACGCCGCGGGCACGCAACATTGCCAGGGTCATCTGGACGTGGGGGAGTGAGGGGATCTCGCCGCCAACGTGTCGGATGTCGATGCCGTCGATGTATCGGGCGCCGGCGAGGAGCAGACCGCTGAGAAACTGGCTGGATTCCGCCGCATCCACAACGACCTCGCCGCCGGGCAGCTTCGGATTGCCCGTAAGAGTGAAAGGCAGCGAGTAGCCGTTGCCGTCGACCCTGGCACCAATGTGCTTGAGCGCACCAAGCAGCGGAGCCATGGGCCGCGCGTACGCCTGCTCGTCGCCGTCGAACCGCACTGTGCCATGAGCCAAAGCGGCGATCGGTGGCACGAAACGCATCACCGTTCCGGCAAGGCCGCAATCGATCGTGCCGTCAGCGACAAAACCCTCCGGTGGGGTGATCTGCCACTGGCCCCGTGGCTGATCGGCGTTGTCCTCGACGATATCGACGCCGAGGGTGCGTAGCGCGTCTCGCATCAGCTGGGTGTCACGCGCCTCTAACCCGCCGATGATCACCGATGGTTCCGCTGCCAGCGCAGCCAAGACCAGAGCACGATTGGTCTCGGATTTGGACCCCGGAAGCGCCACCGTTGCCGTAATTGGAGCTGGCGCCTCCGGCGCAGCCCATTGTCGAAGTCCAGGCACCCTCAGATCCTAAGCGTCGCCGACTCCGTTACGCCGACAAGTCGGCGTGGCTGGTCCGGCCCTCTACGCAACCGGTCACTTACCACCAGGATTGCGCCCTGCCCCTGTTGCAGCTGATCAGTTTCGGCCAAGGGCGGCGAGGAGGTGGAGTCAGTTCTCGCCCAGCCGCACGTTCTTGCCGAGCTTCTTGGTTTTCTTGGATACCACCTTGGCCTGCTTCTTCGCGTCCTTCTTGGCCTGTTTGGCCGCTTTGGCCGCGGCTTCTTGGGCTTCCTCAGCCCGCTTCGCGGCCACCGCCTTCGCTTCCTTCAGCTGCTTCTCCGCCTGCTTGCGCACCTTCCGTGAGGATGCAGCGACAGCTCCGAGCAGTGCCGCACCACCCGCGACCGCAGTGTCAGCCAGCTCGCCGGCAGTGTCGGCGGCCCTGCTACTGCCCTTACTCAGCTTCCTGGTGGCCTTGCGAGCGTCCTTGGCCAGCGACTCGCCACCCTTGTGTGCACGATAGGCCAGGCTCGGCCGGCCCTCGGTGTCTTGAGCCGCGAGCAGCACTCCGCCGAGCAGGCTGAAATTCTTCAAGAAGTGGCTGCGGTCCTGGGCACGCTCCTCGGGATCTTGCACGGTCCAGAAGGGATGCTTGGCAATGGTGCTGGGCACCAAGGAGCCGGCCAGCAACAGCGCGCCGAGCCGCCGACCCTTACCAGTGGCGAGCGCGACTCCGCCAAGCAGCTGAGCGGCGCCATTGAGGCGCACCAAGGTGGCCGTATTTTCGGGCACAAAGCTGGCAACCTGTTCCGGCGTGTACTCCTTAACGAGCGGTACCACCCGATCAACAAGGGGCTCGGCCGCCGGAACTAGCGATTCCGGATCACGGATCGCCTTGATCCCCGAGGACACAAAATAGGAGGCCAACATGGTACGAGCGACGGCGCGTAGCAAGGTCATAGGTTATTCCTACCGTGACTTCGGCTTGCGCGCCCAACAGGGTGGCGATTTTGCCGGTCAGTCAGTGTCCGCAGATACGCTCGATGCCATGTGCGGACGCTATGCATCCTCGGCCAGCCCGCAGGACTTGATGGAGGAGTTCGAGGTCGACGACCTCTTTGACGGCCTGCCCGGTCCGGACTACAACGTCGCCCCGACTGTCCAGGTGCCAGCCATCTTCGAGCGTCGCGTCAAGGACAGCGGCGAGGTCCGGCGCCGGCTCGCTCCATTGGTGTGGGGGCTGGTGCCGTCGTGGGCGAAGGAGCCCTCGATCGGCTCCCGGATGATCAACGCTCGACTGGAGACCGTGGCTGAGAAGCCGGCATTCAAGCGCGCGTTCAGCGCCCGACGCTGCATTCTGCCTGCCGACGGCTTCTACGAGTGGTACGCGGCTGAGCAGCCTGCCGCCTCCGTCGGAGGTGGCAAGGGCAAGCCGAAGAAGCAGCCTTTCTTCATCCATCGGGCCGATGGCGGCCGGCTGGTGATGGCCGGCATCTACGAGATCTGGCGTGATCCGCGCAAGGACCCCAGCGACGACACGGCGTGGTTGCGGACCTGCTCCGTGATCACCACCCAGGCCACCGATGCGGCCGGACATATTCATGATCGAATGCCGATGGTGATCAGCCGTGGTGCCATCGGCGATTGGCTGGATCCCGTGATCACCGATGCCGAGCGTGCCCTTGAGCTGCTGGCGGTGACGGAGGCACAGGCCCTGGAGGCGTACGCGGTATCCACCGACGTCAATAGCGTGGAGAACAACAACCCTTCACTCCTCGAGCCGGTCACAGCAGAGCCGGAGCAGCACCATGATCAGGAAACGCTGATCTGATCATGGCATCGACGATTGTTCCGTTGGACACGCCGCAGGGGCAGGCCAGGTTCTTTGTCGATCTTGCTGATCGCCCAATCTCCATCCTGGTGCTCGGTCACGGCGCTGGTGGCGGGGTGGCCGCCGCTGATCTTGAGCTGCTGGCTCGGCGCCTTCCGCCGCTGGGCATCACCGTGGCGCGGTTCGAGCAGCCCTGGCGTACGGCGGGACGGAAGGTCGGTGCGCCTCCGCCACGGCTGGACGAGGCCTGGATTACCGCGTTGGGCTGGCTTCAGGAGCAAGAGTGGGCGCAACAGCCGCTTGTTGCCGGCGGACGGAGTGCGGGTGCTCGGGTGGCTTGTCGTACGGGCTCCGACACCAATGCCGCCGGCATCCTCTGCTTGGCATTCCCGTTGCATCTTCCCGGGCAGCCGGAGAAGTCTCGGCTGACAGAGCTGTTGACTCCAAGACAGCCACGGCTGGTGGTGCAGGGCAGCAAGGACAGCTTCGGCACGGCCGAGGAGCTCCGAGCGGCCATCGGCAAGGTGGCCGGCATCACTCTTGTCGAGCTGCCAGAGGTTGGTCACAGCTACCGAATCGCAAAGTCTTCAGCCGTTGAGCCGGCCACTCTCCATGCGACTCTTGTCACTGAGGTCAGCCGATTCATCGCCAGCACAGTGGGAATAACAACCTCATGACCGCGTTGCACCTGACATGCCCCTTCTGGTGGACAGCTTGGACAATCAGTCGATGCTGCACACCTCACCGCTACTCTCGTACGTGATGAGCATGCCCAACGGCTCCACGGGTGCCCAGGCACAGCCCTCGAGCAGCGACGCTGGCCACGTCGAGACGGCCGAAGAGCAGCATGTGCGCTTCGAACAGGATGCCCTGCAGTATCTTGATCAGCTCTACGCTGGCGCTCTGCGGATGACCCGCAATCCCGCCGATGCTGAAGACGTCGTGCAGGAAACCTACGCCAAGGCGTACGCGTCGTTTCACCAATTCACCCCAGGCACGAATCTGAAGGCATGGCTGTATCGGATTCTCACCAACACCTACATCAACTCCTACCGGAAGAAGCAGCGGGAGCCGCAGCTCTCCGACGGGGAGAACGTGGAAGATTGGCAGCTTGCCAGAGCTGAGTCACACACCTCGAGCGGCCTGAAGTCCGCAGAGATGGTGGCGCTGGAGAATCTCCCGGACACCGATGTCAAGGCTGCCCTGCAACAGCTCGCTCCCGACTTCCGGCTGGCGGTCTATCTGGCAGACGTCGAAGGCTTTTCCTACAAGGAGATCGCCGAGATCATGGGTACTCCGATCGGGACCGTCATGTCCCGTCTCAACCGCGGCAGGACTCAGCTTCGCAATCTGCTGGCCGACTACGCCCGAGAAAGGGGCGTCACGCGCACGGAGGCGAGCAGGACATGAACGTCGAACGTTCGGACCACGCGTCGCTCGACGACTGCGAGCATGTGCTCGAGCGTGTCTATGAATTTCTCGACAACGAACTCGATGTTGCTACCGGCGATGCGATCCGCCACCACTTGGCAATGTGCGAGCCGTGTTTGGAGAGATTCGATGTCGAGGAGGCGGTGAAGTCGCTGGTACATCGGCGCTGTGGTGGCGAGGTCGCACCGCAACACCTGCGCGCGAAGATCGTGTATCAGATGACGGTGATTCGCAAGACTCTCTGAGCCTCAGGAAAACAGAAACCCCACGGATATCCGTGGGGTTTTCGTGTCTGACGGGCTATCGGCCCTCAGGCGTTGGGGCGCTTGCCGTGGTTCGCGCTCTTCTTCCGGCGCGCGCGGCGCTTGCGGGCACTCTTGGCCATCTGATCCTCCTGACGTGAACAGTCGACGATTCTGCCACACGATGCGCGCGATCCGCGCGGAGCAAGCGACGCAATCAGCGCGGAGCGAGCGAAGCGAGTGGAGCAATCAGCACCGGATCGCGGCCCTGCTGTGCTGAGGAGGAGAGAGGGGACATGCTTTTCGTCCCCGAGTGACGACGAAGTAGGCAGGTTCCCAGGCGCGATCCGCGCGGAGCGAGCGAAGCGAGTGGAGCAATCAGCTCTGTAGATTTGCGACATGCCGTCGATGTCGGAGATCATCTCTGAGCACACCGACCTTTCCGAGCCTGACCACCTTTGGCTCAAGCTACTGGTGTCTGAGTGGCAATTGCTCGCCGATCTCAGCTTCTCCGATCTGGTTCTCTGGGTACGCGACCACGACCCCAACGTCTTCTGGGCAGCGGCTCAGATTCGGCCGTTCACCGGTGTCACGTCGTTGTTCGACGATGTCGTCGGCGACCTCATCGCATATTCCCCGGAGCACCTGGTAACCGAGGCCTTTCTGCGCGGTGAGATAGTGCAAACCAGTGAACGCAAACTGCAAGCCGGACTTCCGGTGGAAACCCATGCCGTTCCCGTCACGACCGGCGACCACGTCATCGCGGTTGTCGAGCAGCACACCAGTCCGCTCGGCGTACGAGCACCGAGCTCGTTGGAAAAGGCGTATCTGGAATCGGGTGTGGAACTGGCCAGGATGATCACGGAGGGGGCTTTCCCGATTCCCAGCGACGCCACCCACCTAGCTTTCAGCCCGCGGGTCGGTGACGGCTTCATCCGACTCGACCCCGCTGGAAACGTGACGTACGCGAGCCCGAATGCCATCAGCGCCTATCGCCGGCTCGGCTTGCGCGGCGATCTCATCGGTGAGCAGCTGGCCACGCTGACGGCCGAGCTGCTACCCGCGGGACCGTACCCGGTGGATGAGTCCGTGCAGTCTGTTTTGTCCGGTCGTACGGCGCGCCGAACCGAGCTGGTATCGGGGGAGGCGCACCTGATGGTCCGGGTCCTGCCGTTGACCGACGGCCGTGCGCGGGTTGGTACCGTCGTGCTCTGCCGCGATGTGAGTGACCTGCGTAGCAAGGAACGTGAGCTGGTCACCAAGGACGCCACGATTCGCGAGATACACCATCGGGTCAAGAACAATCTGCAGACGGTCGCGGCGCTGCTTCGGATGCAGGCGCGACGTATCGAGTCCGCAGAAGCGAAGGTTGCACTGACCGATGCGATGTCGCGGGTCGCCTCGATAGCGATCGTGCACGAAACCCTGTCGCAGGCGTTCGACGAAATCGTTGAATTCGACCGAGTCGCCGATGAGCTGCTCCGGATGGTCGGCGACGTGGCCGCGTCGTGGGGCAGCGTGTCGGCGATCCGCGAGGGCAGCTTCGGTCTACTGTCCGCAGACGTCGCCACCAGCCTCGCCATGATCATCAGCGAGCTCTGTCAGAATGCTGTCGAGCACGGTCTTGCGCATCAGTCCGGCGAGGTACGCGTCGTGCCCAGCCGGTTCGACGGCCGGCTGAGGATGGAGATCAGCGACGACGGCCAGGGGCTGCCACCGGGCTTTGATTGGCGGCAGTCTCGAAGCCTCGGACTGTCGATCGTGAACACCTTGGTCGCGGAGATGGAAGGCTCTTTCCAGCTCGGGCCACGACAGGCCGGACCCGGCACCGAGGTGGTTGTCGAGATTCCGTTGTGATCTTGCCAAGCGGCCTACCGCGACTGGCTCCGGAATCGCGACCGCGCCACGCCGAGCAGATCCTTGACTCGCCATGAAGCGATCACTAGGAACATTTGGGGACATTGCATTGTCCCAAAATCACCATCGCTCGGGGGAAAGCTGCACCCATCCCATTAGGCAAGCTCGGGAGGTGCGGGGGCCTTCCGGCTAGCCCAAAGGAGGGCCCGTGCATCGACCTGGCAATGGACCATCACGCCGGCGACGAATGTTCCGGCGGATCTCGCTGCTTGCGGCGACCGCGCTCGCTGGAACCCTTACGCTGACTGTGCCCGCCGCTCAAGGTGCGCCTGAGAAGCGCCCGACGCCGGTCGACGAGCCTGGTGTCACAGCCAATCTGTGGGAGTGGAACTGGAAGTCCATCGGCGGGGAATGCTCGGTTCTGGCGGCAGATGGCTACAGCGGCGTACAGGTCGCGCCACCGCAAAACTCACTCAAACGCACCGAGCTCGGCAGTGGCAGCGACACCATCCTGCACCCGTGGTGGGAGGTCTACCA
>Ga0184624_10000348_pt1 | contig 11570 bp, 7 predicted proteins | sample PLM3_5_b1_FD_133157 | JGI IMG/M metagenome (GOLD analysis project Ga0184624, IMG submission 133157) | Groundwater sediment microbial communities from an aquifer in East River, Colorado, USA - PLM3_5_b1 | ecosystem: Environmental > Terrestrial > Soil > Riparian zone | place: USA: East River...
CCGCGAAGGTGAACGATGCGCTCCTTCGACATCAGCGTGTTCAGCTGGACCTGTTTGAAATCGAAGTTGACGAGCTTCTGTTCTTCCTCGGGCGGCAGGTATCCGATGTTCACCATGATGGCGAAGCGATCTGTCGCGGCCTCCGACAGCGGGAACGTGCCCTGCCCCAGCTCCACGGGGTTCATCGTCGCAATCGCAAAGCTGAACGTCGGCAGATCGTAGGTCGTCTTACCGACCGTGATCTTGCGATCCTGAAGCCCCTCGAGAAAGGCGCTTTGGGACTTCAGCGGGATGCGGTTGATCTCGTCCAGAAGAATGACTTCCGCCGATGCGAGCGGCCCGAATTCGGTGATGAACGCGCCCGTTGCCGGGTTGATCATCTGAAAACCCACGACCTCGGTGGGCTGCAGGTCGGCGCGCCCCTGGATCCGCGCGAACTTCGCGTCGCTGATCGCCGCGATGATGACGCCGAAGAAGGTTTTCCCGATCCCCGGCACGCCCCGCAGCAGCAGGTTGCCCGCGTTCACCTGGCGCTGCTCATCCTTGTCGTACGTCGTCGGAATCTCCGACATCAGCACGATGTTGGCGAGCGCCTTTTCCCTCTCGTAACCCACCAGAGCCTTGCCGGCCTCGGCGACGATGGCTTCGTGGAAGTCGATGGCTTCTTTGAGCTCAGGATGCACGATATTGGTCGTCCGAAACGGGCTCGAGCCACTCGGTCGTCAGCGTGAGATTGACGGCGAAGTGCGCCATCATCGTGTCGGGACCGGCTCCATGCCAGTGTTTTTCGTTGGGCTCGATGCAGACGGCGTCGCCGGCGGCAATGGCGCGGACGGGCTCGCCCCATTTCTGCACCAGACCACGGCCTTCCTTCACGAGCAGCAGTTGCGGTGCGGTGTGGCGGTGCCAGTTGGTGCGGCCTCCAGGCGAAAACTCCACCAGGTAGACGATCACGGACTGGCCTGAGTCCTCGACCATCGGGAGCTTCCTGACGCGGGCGGCCCCGACAAAGTTCCGCGTATCCGCCGGCCCAAAAGGGACGCTGTCGCCTTGTCGCACCTTCATCGTAGCTTCATCGGAGCCTAGAACTATATTCCAAATGCAGCTAGTAGCTGGTAGGCGGGTAGGCGGTAGGTGCTATGAGCTTCCCCTCTGAGCAATTCTGGCCCACGTATCGCGCAGCGAGACCGTGCGGTTGAAGACGAGGCCGCCTGGCGTGGAATCGGGATCGACGCAGAAGTAGCCCAGCCGCTCGAACTGGTAGCGCGACCCGGCGGGCGCATTGGCGAGGCTCGGCTCGACCTTCGCGCGGCGCTGCACCTCGAGTGAATTCGGATTGAGGTGCTCGAGGAAGTTGTCGGTTCCTGCGGGTTCTTCATGGGTGAACAGCCGGTCGTACACCCGCACTTCGGCGTCGAGCGCATCCGCCGCCGACACCCAGTGCAGCGTCGCCTTCACCTTGCGGCCGTCTGGCGAATCCCCGCCGCGCGTCGCCGGATCGTAGGTCGCGCGCAGCTCTGTAATCTCTCCGGTGGATGGATTCTTGATCACGCCTGTGCACCTGATGAAGTAGGCGCATCGCAGCCTGACCTCGTTGCCGGGTGACAACCGGAAGAACTTCTTCGGCGGGTTCTCCATGAAGTCATCCCGCTCGATGTACAGCTCGCGGCCGAACGGCACCTTGCGCGTTCCAGCTGATGAATCCTCCGGGTTGTTGATGACGTCGACCTCTTCGGTCTGCCCCTCGGAATAGTTCTCGATGACAACCTTCAGCGGGTTCAGCACCGCCATGACGCGCGGCGCGCGCAGGTTCAAATCCTCGCGAATCGCGTGTTCGAGGTTGGCGATGTCGACCACGTTGTTGCGCTTCGCGACGCCGATGCGGTCGCAGAAGTTCCGGATCGACTCGGGCGTGTAGCCGCGCCGCCGCAGCCCGGCGAGCGTGGGCATGCGGGGATCGTCCCAGCCGGCCACGTGACCGCCGTCGACCAGCTCGAGCAGCATGCGCTTGCTCATCACCGTGTAATTCAGGTTCAGGCGCGCAAACTCGATCTGCCGCGGTCGAGGCAGTCGAAGGGCGAGCGCCTCGAGATACCAGTCGTACAGCGGCCGGTGATCTTCGTACTCGAGCGAACAGAGTGAGTAGGTGACCTTCTCGATGTAGTCCGACTGGCCGTGCGCCCAGTCGTACATCGGATAGATGACCCACGCATCGCCGGTGCGTTGATGTGGCGTCTTGCGGATCCGATACATCACCGGATCGCGCATGTTGATGTTGCCGGACGCCATGTCGATCTTGGCGCGCAGCACGTGGGCGCCGTCCTCGAATTCGCCCGCGCGCATGCGGCGAAACAGATCGAGGTTTTCCTCGACCGGACGATTTCTGAACGGGCTGTCGCGCCCCGGCTCGGTGAGCGTGCCGCGATATTCGCGCATCTGATCGGCGGTCAGGCTGTCGACGTACGCCTTGCCCTCGCGCACGAGCTGCTCGGCCCACTGATAGAGCTGCTCGAAATAATCGGACGCGTGGTACAGGTGCTCGCCCCAGTCGAAGCCGAGCCACCTGATATCGCGCTCGATCTCGTCGACGTACTCCTGCGATTCTTTGACCGGGTTGGTATCGTCGAACCGGAGATTGCACCGTCCGCCGAACTCGTTGGCGATGCCGAAGTCGATGCAGAGCGCCTTGGCGTGGCCGATGTGCAGGCGGCCGTTCGGCTCCGGGGGAAATCGCGTGACGATCGCGCTGCCGGGCGTGCCGGACAGCACGTCCTGGGCGACGATCTCCCTGATGAAATCGCGCGTCGGGGCTGCAGGACGGTGCTCTGCGCTGGGGCTGGACATGTAAGGGGCAATTCTCGCATATGGCAGAATTGCAGGCCAATGCCAGCCAAAAAGCCCGGTGATCCGTTCGCGCTCTTCAGGCGATGGTTTCGCGAGGCCCAGAACGCCGGCGAGCCCCTCCCCGAAGCGATGGCGCTGGCCACGGCGACACGGGATGGCCGGCCATCGGCGCGCATGGTGCTGTATCGCGGCATCAGCCGCGGCGGCTTCGTGTTCTACACGAACTACAACAGCCGCAAAGCGGTCGAGCTCGTCGGCAATCCGCGCGCGGCGGTCGTGTTTCACTGGCCGCGGATCGAGCGACAGCTGCGGGTGGAAGGCCGCGTGCACAAATTAACGCGGCGCGAATCAGAGCAGTACTTTCAGACCCGGCCGCGCGACAGCCGCGTGAGCGCGTGGGCATCTCCGCAGAGCGCGACGATTCCTGGACGACGCTTTCTCGAAGAGGAAGTGGCGCGCGTGCAGGAGCGATTCGGCTCGCGCGACATTCCGTGTCCGCCATTCTGGGGAGGCTTCCGCATTGTCGCGAATTGTATCGAGTTCTGGCAGGGGCAACCGCATCGCCTGCACGATCGTCTACTCTTTCGACGAAAGGGAAACATCTGGATCAGCGAGGAGCTTGCACCGTAGCAAATTGTCGCAATTCCGATGGTAGGGTAAGCAACAATATATGGCGCGTCGTTATAGGAGAGTAATGAAACCTCTTGATGAAGGCGCCGCCGCCCCCTCTATGGGGCCGTATGAATCACGCCCGCTCGGTCAGGCCCTCGATTTTCTCCGCGTGCTGTGGGCGATCAATCACGGCCTGGCAACGACATCTCGATACATGAAATCCAAGTACGGCGTCACCGGCCGCCAACGGCTCATCATTCAAGTCGTCAACGAATTTCCCGGCATCTCGGCCGGCGATCTTGCCAAAGTTCTGCACCTCGATCCGAGCACGCTGACCGGCGTACTGCAGCAGATGAGCCAGCGCGGACTGCTGCAATTGCAGGCCGACGTCCGCGATCGCCGCCGCCTGCGCATCCAGCTCACGACCAAGGGCCGACGCATGAGCCATATGGCGGTTGGCGCCATCGAAGCGGCGGTCTCGAGAACCCTTTCACACGTTTCCCCCGCAAAGCTGAGGGCCACACGCGAAGTGCTGGCGCTGCTCGCCGATAATTTGGATCGGCATGCGGATGTCGAAGCGGCACTGACCGATCAGGCCACGTCCGCCTGAGAAGATCCAAAAATTTAGACTTCGCACCGAAGGCTCCGATCGATCGGACAAAAGCGTAGGCAGGTTGCGCTTCGGGCCTAAAGCGAGTCAAAATACCTGCGTACGTTCGGGCGGCAATATCTTCCGTAGCTCTTGTCAGTTCTACCTTCATTCCGGTTACGCTTCTTGAGCGTCAACGCACTTCATCCTTCGTTGTTCATTCCGTTAAATGTCCGTTGCCGCCCGGACGTAGCATTTTTCTGTACGCGCGATCTTTCTCTGGAGAGCACATCATGAAACTAGGCCGCAGGATTTCGGTCACGCTCCTGAACGCGAAGAATTGGCAATCGCCATTCGGCATCATGCTGCTGGTATGCTTCATCACACCCCGCCTGACCTCGGCGCAAGCTCTGACAACGGGTTCGATCAGCGGCAGCGTCGTCGATCCGCAAGGCGGGCTGTTGCCCGGTGTGTCGATCACGGCGACGCATCAGCCCACTGGAACCACATACGAGGCGGTTACCAACGGCGAAGGACGCTTCGAGATCTTCAGTGTGCGCGTCGGCGGACCGTACCGCGTCGTGGCGGCACTCAGCGGCTTCAGGGAGCAGACCGAAGCGGTTGAAACCGTCGGCCTTGGCGAGAACCGCACCATCGAGTTCAAGCTGACGCTGGCGTCGGTGACCGAGAACGTGACGGTCACGGCGGAGGTGCCGAACATCGATTCAACGCGGGCCGGAACGGCGGCGAACATCCGGTCGGAGACGATCGAGAACCTGCCGTCTATTTCGCGCAGCATGTTCGACTACGCGCGCACGTCGCCCTTCGTCAGCCTCAACCAGGACTCCGCGGGCGGCGAACAGGTCATTAACGTCGCCGGCCGGAACAACCGGTACAACAACATGCAGATCGACGGCGCCGTCAACAACGACGTCTTCGCCATCAGCTCCTCCAGCACGCCGGGGAGCGCCGCAGGCACGCAGCCGATCAGTCTCGATGTCATCCAGGAAGTTCAGATCGCGATCTCGCCCTACGACGTGCGGCAGGGCGGTTTTTCCGGCGGGTCGGTCAACGCCGTCACCAAGAGCGGCAGCAACAGGTTCGGCGGCACCGGTTATTGGTTCCAGCGCAGTCAAGCTCTGGTGGGCGATCTCCCCTCGCTGACGAGCGTAGCGAGCCCGACCCCCACGGACACGAAGGTCGGCACCTTCAGCGACAAGCAGGGTGGCTTCAGTTTCGCCGGGCCGATTGTGCAGAACAAGGCGTTCTTCTTCGGCAACTTTGATACAGGCCGGAAGACCACACCCACGGGCTATTCGCTGGACGGCGCCTCTGGCCAGCCCTGGCTTCACACGGCCGAGGTGCAGCAGATCTTAGATATCGCCAAGAATCAGTACGGCTACGATGCCGGTGGCCTCGGCGAGGTCTCGACTCCACAGAAGAACAACAAGTACTTCCTCCGGAACGACTTCAACCTCAGCACCAAACACCAGCTGACGGCGCGGATGAACTACATCGAGGCGTCGCGGCAACTGACGACCAGCGGCATTCCCTCCAACCTGAACTACGCGCTGCCGAACGACTACTACTTCCAGAAAAACAGGAACCTGGGTGTGGTCGGCCAACTCAATAGCTCCCTCGGGATGGGATACAACGAGTTTCGCATTGCCTACAACCGGATTCGGGACGCCCGCGAGCTCCCGACGCCACTGTTCCCCTACGTTCAGGTGGACCTCACCGACGGCAACAGCGTAAGGCTCGGCAGCGAGAACAGCTCGCACGCCAACGCCCTCGACCAGGACATCGTCGAGGTTACCGACGATCTGACACTGGTGAGGGGGGCCCACACATTGACGATCGGCACGCACAACGAGTTCTTCACGTTCCGGAATGTCTTCCTCCAGAACCTGTACGGCAACTACCGCTTCAACAGCGCCGCGCTCTTCCAGCAGGGGCTGGCGCAGGCCTACTCGGTAGGCTTCTCGAACGTCGCCAATACGACGTTTGCGGCGCAGTTCTCGGTCCGCCAGTTCGGCGGCTACATCGGCGACCAGTGGCGCGTGCGGTCGAACCTGACGTTGACCTACGGCGTCCGGGTGGACAAGCCGAACTTTCCCGACACACCAACCAACAACCCCGCGACCGTCCCAGCGTTCGGATACGCCACCGACGTCGTGCCGTCTCCGACGATGTGGTCGCCGCGCATCGGGTTCAACTGGGACCTGAGCGGCGGCGGCGAGAAGCGGTCGCAGCTGCGAGGCGGCGTCGGCTACTTCACAGGCCGAACGCCGTACGTCTGGTTGTCGAACCAATACGGCGGCACGGGAGTGGACACCACCAGCCTCTCGACGAGCAACGCGTCGGCGAACAGGATTCCGTTCTCGCCGGACCCGAACAACCAGGCCCGCACGGGCGTGGCGGCGACGCCGTCGGTCTCGTTGATCGATCCGGACTACAAATACCCCGCAGTCGTCCGCACGAACCTCGGCTACGACCGGGACCTCGGCATCTATGGCTTGATCGGCACCGCCGAGCTCATCTACTCGAAGAACATGGAGGAAGTCGCGTACTCCAACATCAACTACATCCCGTCCGGCACGCTCCTGCCCGATGGGCGCATCGTCTACAAGAAGAAGGACGCGGCGTTCCAGGATGTCATCCTGCTGAGCAACACGAGCCTCGGAAAGTCGTGGAGCACGGCGTTCAAGATCGAGCGGCCTTTCATGAACGGCTGGAATTTCAGCGGGTCGTACCTGTATGGAGAGGCGGACTCGATCAACGACGGCACGGCCAGCACCGCGGGATCGAACTGGGCGAACAACCCCGCCGGCTACACGCTGGACCCGACGCTGAGCCGCTCCAACTACGATCCGGGCAGCCGGGTGAACTTCACAGCCGTCATGCCGATTCCGCTCGGCCACGGCATCCGTAGCACCGTGTCGATGTTCTACAACGGGCAATCTGGGCGGCCGTACTCGGTTCAGTTCAACGGCAACCCCAACGATGACAACCGAACGAACAACGACATCATCTACGTGCCGCAGTCGGATTGCTCCGACGTCATCCTGATTAACGGCACGTGCGCTCAACTGAACGCATTCATAGACGGCGACAGCGCCAGCAAGAATTACCGCGGGCAGATCGCGCCGCGGAATGGCGGTCGCGCCCCGTGGTACAACCAACTCGACCTCCGCTGGGCCGTCGGCCTGCCGGCCGTCGGCAAGGCTCGCGTGGACTTCACGATGGACGTGTTGAACTTCCTGAACCTACTGAACAGCGACTGGGGATGGCAGTACTATCCATTGTTCCCAAGCTCGTCGGCTAACGGCCTTCTCGGGTACTCGACGGCCACTGGCGGCTCGGCGATCGGCGTGGGCGGCGTCGACCCGGCGACGAACAAGATGCGGATCAACCTGGCCACGATTACCGGCCCGAACTTCCTCGGGACCTTCGCGCGCGACGACACGCGGTCGCGATGGCAGGCGCAGTGGGGACTGCGGGTGAGATTCTAGAGAGCGTTTTGACCGGCTAGTCCCGTTCCTGCAGGACCTCCTGCTTTTCAATTCGGACAGGCCGGAACCGGGCAACCGGTTTCGGCCTGAACGGCTCGACCTGAACCTCCCCTTTTCGAACGCGTTCTTTCCACCTGGCGAAGAAGTCGGGCCACCTGGGCTCCTTGCCCGTGCGGTGGAAAATGGTCATCGCCTCGATGTCGGCCCGGAAGAAGACGGTATAGGGCTCGATAGCCTCCGCGTGTCCGATCTCCGAAAGCACCCACACCGCGTGTCTTGACGAGGTCTGCTCGAACCCGCGCCAGGCCTCCAGCGCGGTCTCGAAATCACTCCGGGAGCCCTTCTTGGCGTCCCTCAACGCTTCGAAGACCTTCCGGGCGTGTTCGAAGTCTGTACTCCATTGATAGATACTTCCGAACGAATGCGCCAGGTAATAACAGCAGGCTTGCCGGTCGTGGACTGGGTTAATCGTGATGCTCGGGCCGTCGAACTCTCCCGGCGTCTCCAAATCCATCTCCCGGAGACGCACCTCGACGCCGTGCGAGCTGACGAAACGCTCGAGATCGTCGAACAGGTTGCCGCGGGCTGGGTCCATGCCGACGCCATTGCAAGCGCTGATCCCGTAATAGAATGGAAATTCGGGAGGGTGATGTGAGACGACTGCATAGCTCGTTGGCCGCACTCGTTGGCGTGATCGCGATGACCGCCGCCTGCGGCGGAGGATCGACCCCGCCGCCGGCCGGCAGCACGGGCACAACCGCTCCCTCCACTTCCGCTCCCACCAACGTTTCCACCGACAAAAACTCGTATCCGGTCTTTCCCGACGCGGATGCCGGCGCGGACCCTTCGGTGTCAGCCGAGCAGGGCGGCAAGGGGTTTAAGGGTGACGGGTGGCAAACGAATACCACCTTCGACCTGATTGGGGACCCCAGAGCGGTGAAGGGCGGCGTGTTCCGGCAGGCGTTCTACGAGTTCCCAGGCACGATACGGCTCTATGGGCCGGAACATAATTCCGGGTTCAACTACGGGATTGTCGGACCGTACGTCTACGAAACCCTGCTCGCGCTCCATCCGACGACGCTCGAATATTTTCCGGCGCTCGCCACACACTGGCAGATCTCCCCTGACAAGCTGACCTACCGGTTTCGGATCAATCCCAACGCGCGCTGGGCCGACGGACAGCCTGTTGTGGCGGATGACGTGGTCGCAACCTGGAATCTGGTGATGGACAAGGGTCTGCAGGATCCGAGCGCCCAGCTTGTATACGGCAAATTCGAGCGGCCGGTCGCCGAGAGCAAGTACATCGTCAGCGTGAAGAGCAAGCAGCTCAACTGGCGCAACTTCCTGTACTTCTCCCAGTCTCTGTGGATCTTTCCAGCCCACGTGCTGAAGAACGTCGACGGCGCGACCTACATCCGCGACTACAACTTCAAGATGATTCCCGGCTCGGGCCCGTACGTCATCAACGAAAGCGATGTCGTCAAGGGGAAGAGTGTGTCCGTGCGCCGCCGCAAGGACTATTGGGCCGAGAAGGAGCGCAGGAATGCCGGGCTGAACAACTTCGACGAAATTCGCGCCATCCTGGTGCGCGATCAGACGCTCGCGTTCGAGATGTTCAAGAAGGGGGATCTCGACTACTACTACGTGAACGTCTCGCGAGAGTGGATCGAGGAAATGAACTTCGACAAAGTCCAGCGCGGGATGATTCAGAAAGTGAAAATATTCAACGACAATCCCATCGGGATTTCGGGGATCGCGCTGAACACGCGCAAGGCACCGTTCGACGACATCCGGGTCCGACAGGCCCTCGGCGCGTTCCTCAACAGGGACCTGCTGATCGATAAGCTGTTCTACAAGGAGTATGTTCCTCAGCACTCCTATTACGGCGGCGGCATCTACGAGAACCCCAACAACCCGAAGAATCCCTACGATCCGAGCGCCGGCCTGAAGCTGCTCGCAGACGCCGGGTGGAACGCACGAGACGGTCAGGGACGCCTCGTCAAGGCCGGCAGGCCGCTGATTATCGAGCTGCTCTATGCCGACAAAGGGTCGGAGCGCTGGATGACCATCTATCAGGAGGACCTGCGCAAGGTCGGCATCACGCTCAATCTCCGCCTCGTCACGGGTGAGACATTCTTCAAGCTGCTGATGCAGCGCAAGTTCGACGCCGCCGACATGGCGTGGGGCGGGCTCACCTTCCCGAACCCCGAGACGTCCTTCTCGTCTTCGCTGGCCGACGTCGACAACAACAACAACATCACCGGATTCAAGAACAAGCGTGTCGATGAGCTGCTGCCCATCTACGATCTCGAGTTCGATCAGCAGAAGCGCACCGGCATCATCCGGGAGATCGACGGCATTCTCGCCAACGACCGCCATTACGTGCTGAAATGGCAGGCGCCGTTTTTCCGTATCGCGTACTGGAACAAGTTCGGGCACCCGGAGAGTTACCTCAGTCGAACCAACGATACGGGCGACATGGTCGGCATGTGGTGGATCGACCCCGCGAAGTCTGCCGAACTCGAGCGCGCGATGCGCGACCCATCGGTGAAATTCCCAGCGGTGCCGCTCGAGAACCGATACTGGCCGGAGTACTCGAAAAAACAGGGCGCGGCCGCCTCGCCGTCCAATTGAGGACCGCAGGGATGCGCGCCGGACTTCGATCGCTCGCGATTGTCGTACTCGCGCCGATTCTGGTCACCGCCTGCGGCGGCTCCACGCCGCCGCCGGCTCCACCTTCGAGCAGCACGGTAGTACCCGCGCCGGCAGGGGCAGTGTCGCTCGACCGGAACAGCTATCCGGTCTTTCCAGACGCCGACGCGGGAGCGGATCCGTCGGTGCCGGCAGAGCAGGGCGGCAAAGGCTTCACCGGCGATGGATGGCAGACCAATACGAACTACGAGCTGATCGGCGATCCGCGCGCGCGCAAAGGCGGCGTGTTCCGGCAGCAGATTCCCAATTTTCCAGGCACGCTTCGTTTCTACGGTCCCGAAGCCAATACCACCCTGAACTTCTACATCATCCAGAGGCTGGTCTACGAACCGCTTCTGTGGCTGCACCCGAGCACCCTCGAGTACATCCCGGCTCTTGCGACGCACTGGCAGATCTCGCCGGATCGGATGACGTACAAATTCCGCATCAATCCGAACGCGCGCTGGTCTGACGGCCAGCCCGTCGTCGCCGAAGATGTCGTCGCCTCGTGGGATCTGCTCATGGACTCCGGCATTCAATCGCCGATGGACCGGCTGACGTTCGAAAAGTTCGAGCGGCCGGTCGCGGAGAGTAAATACATCGTCCGCGTGAAGAGCAAAGAGCTTACCTGGCGCAATTTCCTGAATTTCGCGACCCAGGAAGGCTGGGTGATTTTCCCTGCACACGTGCTGAAGAAGATCGACGGCGCCAGGTACAGGACCGAGTACAACTTCAAGCTCATGCCGGGTAGCGGTCCTTATACGATCGCCGAGTCGGACGTCGTCAAGGGCAAAAGTCTTTCACTGCGACGCCGGAACGACTATTGGGCTGCGAAGGAACGCCGCAATATCGGGCGCGGCAACTTCGACGAGCTCCGCTTCATCGTCGTCCGTGACGAGAACCTGTCGTTCGAGATGTTCAAGCGCGGCGACTACGATTTCCATTTCGAAAACATCTCTCGACGGTGGATCGAGGAGATGAACATCGACCGGGTGCAGCGGGGACTCATCCAGAAGCGGAAGGTCTACAACGACAACCCCAGCGGCATTCAGGGGCTCGCGTTCAACACGCGAAAGGCGCCGTTCGACGACATCCGCTTCCGGCAGGCGATGGCCCACCTGCTCAACCGTCCGCGGCTCATCGAAACACTGTTCTTCAACGAGTACCCGCCTCTGAATTCGTACTTCGCCGGCGGTATCTATGAAAACCCCGACAACCCGAAGATGGCCTACGACCCGCAACGGGCACTGAAGCTTCTCAGCGATGCCGGATGGAACACGCGCGACGCTCAGGGACGTCTGACGAAGGACGGGAGACCACTC
>Ga0184624_10000351_pt1 | contig 11558 bp, 8 predicted proteins | sample PLM3_5_b1_FD_133157 | JGI IMG/M metagenome (GOLD analysis project Ga0184624, IMG submission 133157) | Groundwater sediment microbial communities from an aquifer in East River, Colorado, USA - PLM3_5_b1 | ecosystem: Environmental > Terrestrial > Soil > Riparian zone | place: USA: East River...
ATCGGGAAACCATTGTCGGAGCTAGCCCCGGCTGAAACCTGCGCGGTGGTGGAGCCGAACCTGCGGCGGGCCTTCGAGGGAAACACGGTGACCTATGAGACCCCGTTCGCGGGTGGACGGACCTACCGTGCGACCGCCGCGCCACTTTTTTGGAAGGACGGAGCGGTAGCGGAGGTGATGGTAGCGGCCGCAAACATCACGGGTCAGAAAGAAGTCGAAGAAGCGTTGCGCGCGAGCGAGGAGCGCTTTCGCCTGTTGGCGGAAGTGACCAATGATGCGATCTGGGATTGGGATCTGACGACCAACGAATTGTGGTGGAACGAAGGTTTCGAAAAACTTTTTGGCTTCTCGCGCGACGAGATCGAAAAAACGAACGACTCCTGGCGCAATCGCGTTCATCCCGAAGATCGCGACCGCGTGCTGACGGATCTGCACCGGACCATTGCCGAAGGCGGCTCGGATTGGTCGGCTGAGTACCAGTTTCTTTGCCAGAGCGGCCGATATGCCTATGTGCTGGACCGCGGCCGCGTCATTCGCAACGGCGACGGCAAGCCGCTCCGGATGGTGAGTGGAATGCGCGATTTGACGGAGCGACGGGAGGCGGAAGCGGCCCTGCGGGAAAGCGAAGAACGCTTTCGGGCCACCTTCGAGCAGGCGCCGATCGGAATCGCCGAGGTATCCATCCACGGCGCGTTCGAGCGGGTTAACCCGAAGCTGTGCGAAATGTTTGGCTATTCGGCCAAGGAGCTCCTTAGCCTCAATGCCCGCGGCCTCACCCATCGCGACGATGTGCCGATGACGGCGGCCCTGGTCGCTGAAGTGATGGCTGGCCGGCGGTCAACGTTCGAACTCGACAAACGATACCTTCGAAAAGATGGGAGTGTCCTGTGGGCCCACACCATATCGACCGCTTTGCGGGATACAGACGGGGTGCCGCGGACGTTCATCGCCGTGATCGAAGATGTGACCGAACGCAAGAAAGCCGACGAAGCCATCGAGAGTTTGCCGGCCCGCTTATTGAAAGCGCAGGACGAAGAGCGCCGCCGCATCGCCCGCGAGTTGCATGATTCAACCGCTCAGGAACTGGCGGTCGTGGCGATGAATCTGGGTCGTCTGGAAATTTGGATCGAAGGGCGCGACGCCTGGGCGGAAAATCTCCTGGCGGACAGCCTCGCCATCCTGGCCCAGGGAAACCGCGATATGCGAACTCTGGCCCACCTTCTTCACCCACCGATGTTGGAGGAACTCGGCCTGGCGCGGGCCTTGCGGCATTATGTGGAGGGTTTCTCGGAACGCAGCGGCATTCGCGTCGAATTCGAATGCAGCGCCGATCTTGAACGTGGTTCCGCCGAGATCGAGACGGCTTTGTTTCGCGTGGTGCAGGAAAGTCTCGCCAACGTGCACCGCCATTCGAACAGCCAAGGTGCTTTTGTAAAACTTGTCCGAGCGGGCCACAACCTTGAACTAACCATCACGGATCGCGGCCGCGGTTTGCCGCCCGGCCTTGTTACCGGACACGCCGACGAGGCTCGGATCGGCATCGGCATTTCCGGGATGCAGCAGCGAATGCGGCAACTTCAGGGCCGGCTCGACCTTCGTTCCGATGGCGGGGGCACCACCGTGCATGCCGTCCTGCCCTTCGTCGCCAAGGATCTTTCCCAAAACCGACCTTCGACGCGCCCACGCAAATGAAGAGCCTCAGAATCCTGATTGCGGACGATCACGCTCTGGTGCGGCAAGGTTTGCGTTCGGTTCTCGAGGCCCGGGCGGGCTGGACCGTATGCGGCGAGGCCGAAAATGGGCGGGAGGCCGTCAAGCTGGGTCTGAAACTGCTGCCCGATATTTTTCTGCTCGACGTCACCATGCCCGAACTAAATGGGCTCGACGCTGCGCGCCAGATTTCCCGAAGTGCTGGCAAGGCGCCGATTCTGATCCTGACCATGCACGACTCTGAGGAACTCTGTGGAGAGGCGGTTCAGGCCGGCGCCAGTGGGTGCGTGTTGAAGAGCGACAGTCCGAGACAACTGCTCGCGGCCGTGGAAGCCATTGCCGCCGGGGGAACCTACTTCACCCGGACACTGCCGTCGCAATCCGGCGGGTTACGTCAGGGCGCCGTCCCACCACGCTTGAGCGCGCGCGAGCGAGAAATTGTGCAGCTGCTCGCGGAAGGCCACACCGGCAAGGAAATCGCGTCCCGGCTTGGGATCGCCTTCAAAACTGTCGACGCGCATCGGACCAATATCATGCGGCGGCTGAACATTCATGCCGTGGCTGACCTGGTGCGCTATGCGGTTCGCGAACGCATCATTCAGGCTTAACCCTCCGGTCCCTGTAGGGTAATTGCCTTACGGTAAATAAGATAAGGTCGTTTGCTTTCTCTCGTGCGATTCCGGATTAATGTTTGCAGTCCAATCCCGTGCGCCCCTGAGTGCAGTGGGACCGAACCCTGACACCGCCATGAAAGCCATCCGCGTCCTGGTTGCCGACGATCACGAAGTGGTGCGCGAAGGAGTGCGTGCGTTGATCGCCCGCCAACCCGACATGGAGGTTTGCGGCCTCGCCTCCACCGGGCGTGAATCCGTGGAGCTCGCGGGCAAAACCAAGCCGGACGTCGTGGTCCTGGACCTGACCATGCCAGAGTTGGATGGACTTGAAGTCATTCGGCACATCAGAAAAGCGTTGCCGAACACCGAGGTGGTGGTGTTCAGCGCTCACCCTCCGGAAGACTTGATTGAAGAAGTGTTCGATGCCGGGGCCAAGAGCTACATCGAAAAGACGTCGGCGAGCAAAGACCTCGTCAGTGCCATCCGATCGCTGGCCGAGCACAAGCCATTTTTCACCTCGGAAACGTCCGAGCTCCTCTTCGCTAAATTTCTGGTTCCGGGCGCCAAACAACGACCGGATCGGAAGGAACAGAAGCTGACGGTGCGCGAACGAGAAATCGTTCGCCTGCTTGCGCAAAGCAACAGCAACAAGGACATCGCCACCACCCTCGGCATCAGCATCCGGACCGTGGAAACCCACCGCGCCACGCTCATGCACAAGCTGGGGGTGCATTCGGTCGCAGGGGTGGTTCGCTACGCTATTCGCCACCACATTATCGAGCCGTAGCGATCGCCCGGCTCTTCTCCCCCTTCCCCCTCTCAGCTTTTCGGCTTCCTCCCGCTGAAGGCGACTGCCATGATCGCCAGAATTCACCCCAGCATGAACGCGATCCACCAGAGCACGGGAGGCAGGCCCGGTTGTGCGCACGCACGTTCGATCCAGAGCAAACCGAGGGGATATTATTCCCGGCTCTTTTCCCGTCCGGCTCATCCCATTCCAGCCGATCAGGAGGATCGGCTGATCAAATTGGGCCGCGCCATGCGTTACGGAGTAGAACGCGAGGGAACCCTTACTCCCCGGGTGGGCTACACCTATTTCGGTCAGTTTCTCGGTCACGATCTATCTCATGACTCCACCCCCTTGGACGGACCATACTCTGAGCCCGAACAGACTCCCAACTACCGCACCCCCCTCTTCGATCTCGACCACATTTATGGAGGCGGACCCGAAAAAGCGCCGTTTCTTTACGCGGGCGAGGAGGGAGCGGAAACCTTCAAGATCGGAGCGACCACCCCCGCAGGTTACCATCGCGACTTGCGGTTAACGCACGGCACGATCCTGATCGGCGATCTGCACGACACGCGGAATCTGGACAACCTGATCTTGCGACAACTCCACGTCGCCTTCTTGAAATTTCACAATGAGGCCATCAAGCAGCTTGATTCCAATCCTCCAACCGTCACCGGCATCGATCACCTGGGATCGGGGACGTTATTCGAGCGGGCGCAACGACTCGTCCGCTGGCATTACCAATGGATCGTTCGCCACGATTTCCTGCCGAGGATCGTGCACCCGGAAATTTGGAATCATCAGGAGCGAAGAATTCCCCGGTATCCCGAATCGGGGAAGAGCTACGCCGTTCCGATCGAATTTTCCCTGGCGGCATTTCGATTCGGGCACAGCATGGTGCGAAACGCGTATCGCCTGAACTGTCGGACCAAACGTGTCCTGATCGGGGAACTGATGGCGCTGGGGCAAAAGGCTTCGCCGATACCAGACGACTACTTGATCGAGTGGGGAACGTTCTTCGATGGTTTGCCGACGTCCGGCCCACCGGCATCCAGTTCCTTCATCGATACTTCACTTGGCGTGGCTCTGCACGGCCTGTCGGCATCGACCATCCGGTTGTCCAATCGACTCGAGCCGCCGGACCCATCCAATCTCCCCATCCGAACACTTCTGCGAGGGGCTCGCGCCGGCTTGCCCTCGGGCCAGGAGGCCGCTGACGCGCTTTTTGCGCAAGGAAAGATCAAGCCTGCCGATCGCCTGACTGCCGCGCAGTTGATCCAGGATACCTGCGACCAATCTGGGAGGACGCTGCGCAAGATCGGTCTCGAGAAAAACACGCCGTTGTTCTATTACGTGCTCAAGGAAGCCGAACTTGTGGCTGGCGGACTCAGCCTGGGTCCAGTCGGCAGTCAAATTGTTTCCGAGGTCATTCAGGGAGCGCTGGAGGCAGATCCGGAAGGATATTTGTCGATGGTCGGGCCGAAATGGTCTTTACCCTCCTGGCGGTTCCCAAGCGGAGCGAAACGAAAAGTGAATTCCTTGATGGGAATGATTCAACTGATCGGCGACGACAAACTCCTGCCGGAATGTGAAGCACACTGGCGCCGCTTCCGGGTTCTGCCTTCACCCTGAGAACCACCGGACCCTCTTGGCCCCTACCAGCAAAGCGCGAGGCGTGCCCTACTCCGACCAGGAATTCATCGCGTTGGTGGAAGCGGCAGCCGATTTCGTCGACTACCGAGCCGGCCGTTATTTCGTGAAGGAAAACTCAACGCCGGCCGGCAGTGGCAGATTGCGTCTGCGCGATCCTGCCTCGCTTCCACCATGGGCGATCGACCTGCGTCGGATGTTCGAGGCCTTGGCGGACTTCGATTTCAACGCCGGACGAGGTTCTCCGTTGGCAAAACTGTGCGAGGCCGGAGTACGCTTTGGATGGGATGAGTTGGAATCGACGGCCGCCCCGAAGCTTCTCACTCACGTTTCTTCGAAGGCGAAAATGGGCCTGAAACGAGAACTCCGGCGGATTCTCCAACGCGCAACGCGACCATGCCTGGAGCTGGAGCGAAAGAGCTACAGTCTGGCCCTGGCTGCGCTCCGACTCCAGGAAATGGAGACTGATCGCCAATTGGTGGACCGGAGATTTCTCGGGAGCAAACCAAGCGAACGGCTCTTTGCGATGTTGAGACGATTCCCCGTCTTATCCCGGATTTGGTTCCAATTAATTTCCCAATGGCGCGCTCAAGCCGCCGAACTTCTCGCCCGCCTGGCCACCGATCGGGCGGCTCTTTCCCGTAGGTTCTTCGGCGGTCGACCAGCTGGTCCTATTGTTGCCCTGCGGTGTGGATTGTCCGATCCGCACAACAAAGGCCGCACCGTCGCACTCCTTCAGTTCGCGGCCGGCTCCGTGATTTACAAACCACGGCCCGGCGACGGCGAATGGGAATGGGCTTCCTTCCTGCGTCGGATGAACGCGCTTGCTCGCCCTCCAAAGCTGAGAGCTCCTGGCGTGCTGACGCGAGAAGGTTACTGCTGGATGGAACGAATCGAATCTTCGCCTTGCCTCGATGAGGCGGCCGCGCGTCGATTTTTCCAGCGGCTTGGGGCAACAATAGGAGTCGCTTATCTTCTGCGGGCGGTCGATTGCCACCGGGGCAATATCATCGCGGCGGGCGAATACCCCGTTCTGGTCGATGCCGAAGCCTTGGGGCATGTCAGCACCGACGCGAAGCCTCAAACTCCGGTCGACCTCTTGCATCGGACTGGGTTCTTTCCAGGCTCCAATCGGCGAAGCCTGCAGTCTCGCAGCAGTGTCCTCGGAGGCGCGATGACTGGCCCCCACTGGCCCACCATTCAAGACAGACCGCTCAAAGCGGCATCCTACGAGCACCAGATCGTCGCCGGATTTTGTCGAGCATGGCGTTGCCTTCTGGAGACGAGGCCCAGACGCGCGGCGTCCCTTCGGCGGTTCCATCGAGTCTGGTCCAGAAAAAGGCGGCGGGTTTACCGACCGACGGAGAAATATGCGGCCATCCTTAGAGCTTCGATCCTACCTGGGACGCTCCGCTCGGGCATTGAGAGAGACTTGATGCTCTCCCGCCTCTGTTCGCGAGCAAGGGTTCCCCCTGCCATCGTCAATACGGAGATCGCCGCCTTGAAACGACTTGATATTCCCTACTTTGTCAGCAGAGCCACCAGGCATGTCCTCCCCGATAACACCAGCGCACCTTCGGGGGAACTAACCAGCGCTTTGCGCGATGCGGTCCATGGACAAGCGACCGTCCCTTTCCAGGCGAGACGTCAAGCCCGCCAGTTGGAGTAAGTGCAGATTTGAAAATCTTCCGCGTTGCGCTGCTCGGGCACGCCATCCTGGGGTGGAATGTACTCAGGAATGGCCAGGACGAGATTTTTCATCCGTTCCTCCGGCGTCAGGAACTGGATCCGAAAATCTTCGGGAAATTCTATCTCCGCCACTTCCCTCATTGCCTGCTTGGCGGACTCTGTCGAAGCCAGACACCGGTTCCGAAAATCGATGTCGGAGCCGGCGCGCGTCAGGACATCAGTCAGACGGTCAAGCTTCTCATCGGCTGTTAATTTATCCCAAGGGCTAATAGCCATAGTAGTGTTCTAGTTGGTTGTTTTTTTGTCATCACCGCGGAAGTGATGACGTTTTTTCTGCTCTCCCCCGCTTCTCCGCGACCTTCGTGGAAAGACCCGAAAAAATTTCCTCGTACTGGGCATCGGTCCGGAGCGAATCGAAGCGGGGGTCCAACCGTAGAGATCGGTAGTCCGTCCAGCCTTGTTGCGCCGCGGAGCGCAGATGCTGGATGGATGAGTCGGCCAGGCCCAGCGACGATTCGACCGCCGCCAGGCGGTAGAGGGCCTCGGGATTGTTGGGCTGGCGTTCCACCATGGTTCGATGCATCTGGAGACAACGCGTTAATATTGTTTTTGCCTCATCGGAACGTCCCAGTTCCTGGAGCGATCTTCCCAGCGCCCCTCCAAAATCGACCGCTCCAAAGAAACGGCCACCGCCATCGGGTTCAGCCTGAGAGAGCGCCGTATAGAGTCTCGCCGCCGTTTCGAAATCTCTGGCGAAGAATTCGATTTGCGCAGCGATCTGGGCACCTTCCGCCAGTGGATCGGAAACGCGCGTTTCCGGAGTTTGGCGGCGGGCGGCCTCGAAATTTCCCTGCAGCATCTGAACGCGGGCCATACCAACTCGCGCCCTCTCCGTGCCGGGTTGCAACTCTTCGGCCCGTCGGTAGGCCAGCAGGGCGCGTTCATCCGCGCCCAGTTTCGTCCACGCATCTCCAATCATGGTGTCCACCTCGCCCGGACGCTTCGTCGAACGGCGCGCGTGATCACCCCAAAGCAGCGTGCGCTCGGGATACCCCAGACTATCAAGAGTCATCCCGATAAAACGTTCCAGGTTCTCGTCGACATCATGGAGCTCCGCGGTCGAAAGCAATTCCTCCAGCGTTTGTTGAAACTGGCCTTGCACATAGAGGACACCAGCCAGCGCCCTGTGGGCATCCGCGGAATTTGGCGCCAGGGCCACTGCCCTTCGGGCTTCCGATTCTGCCTGGGTGAGCGAGGCATCGTCGGAGGTGTAATGAGCTCTTCCTGTCAACGCGCTGGCGAGATAGGCATGTGCCAGCACCGAAGCTGGTTCAAGTCGAACTGCTTTTTGGAGTAAATCGATGGCCCGCTCCAAATCCGTGAGATTATAGTGGAACGTCAATTCGCGGCCAGCCAGGAGCGCCTCGCGCGTATCGCTGTTGCGCATTCCCGCGTCGAACCCAGCGTCGGTCCGATCGCTCGTCTCCTTGCGATCGATGATCGCAAACAGCGATCCAAGATCAGCGTCATTCAAGTGGCCGGTTGATTCGTCCTTCCCACTGCTTTCCCAGGAACGCGCGAAAAGCACTTCGCTTGTCACCGGATCCAGCAGGCGGATGGAAACGCGTGTGCCGCTGGCCACATGCCGTCTGGTTCCACTGAGTAACGTCCGGGCCTTCGTCAGGCGGGCCACTTGTGGCAGATCTTGGGCGGTCGCATCCATGAATGACTCGACGTTTTTCACTCGCGCAGGCCCGATCGCTTTCAACTGCTCTTGCAGCGAATTAGTGAACCGCGCAGCCAACTGTTCGTCCGGGGCAACCGTGTCGAGGTCGAGAAAGGGCAGGACCGCGACGGTGCGGAAATTTAGCAGCTGTTCATCCGCCGCCCGTTGGAGGGTGCGCTCATGAATTCCACGCACCATGGAAAAAACGACGAGCAGGGAGGCGGCTAAGAGACTCGCCGCCAGGAGGCGATTGTGAGTGGACCACCGCCTGAAGCGAGCCCAGCGGGAAACCGGGCGCGCAAGGATGGGGCGGCCCTCCAGCCAATTCTCCAGATCCTGGGCCAGACATTCCGCCGACCCGTAACGCGACCCAGGATCGCGCTCGAGGCAACGCTCGCAGATTGTTTCAAGGTCGCGATTCAGCTGGGGTGCGAGGGTTCGCAACTTTGGAGCCGGCTTCTCCGCGGACTGTTTCATGACGGCGAGCGCGTTGTCGCCCTGGAAGGGTGGCCGGCCGGTCAGCAGCTCGAAGAGAATCGCGCCCAGGCTGTAGATATCGGCGGCGGGGCTGAGCCGGGCGGCCGGGCCGTCGGCCTGTTCCGGTGCGATGTAGCCTGGCGTTCCGAAACTGGTCAGCGAGCGGGTGAGCTGGCCGGCCATTTCTTGGATCCGCGCCAGGCCGAAGTCGCTCACAAGAGGCTCCCCTCGCCCATCCAGCAGGACATTCCCTGGTTTGAGGTCGCGATGCAGAATGTTTTGGTCGTGCAGGCACTGGATCGCCCGCGCCACCTTCATCAGGAGCAGCACACTCTGCCGCGGCTTCGGGCGCAGCGCCGCTCGCGCCTGCAACAGACTTCCGTTGGTCGCGTACTTCATCGTGAAAAACGGAGCGCCGTCCGCCGTCTCCCCGACATGATAAATCGGGACGATGTTAGGATGATCGAGGCGCGCGACGGTTTCCGCTTCGCGCCGGAAACGAGCCAGGGCCTGGTCTGAATCGCCCTGGTAAGCCACCATGCACTTCAGCGCGACGATGCGTCCCGAATGCGGTTCCCGGGCGCGATAGATTACCCCCATTCCTCCACGGGCGATCTCGTCGAGAATCTCGTGCTGGCCGATGGACCAATCGCCATCGCGGGATTTTACGGCCGCGAGCGCTTCCTTAAACGCCTCCGTCTCCAGGGGAACGGCGTCGTCGTCCAAGGCGCCGCGGAGAAGACAATTCAAACAGAGCCCGTTGGCCAGGCGGGAGCCTGATTTGCATTCTCCGCACAACTCTGGCTCTTCGGGAATTGAATTTGGGGGTTCTTCTTGTGGAGCGAGCTCCATAGCTCGTCACCCACCCCCGGTTGAAAGTGTCGCACACAGATAGCGAATCTCGTCGTCCACATCCGCATCGCTCTCGACGGTTTTCGCTACCTCTTCCCGCAAAAGTGCCCGATACCGCTTCCGGAATTGGTGAAGGAGACTCTTCACGGAGGCCTCCGGCACTCCCAGCGCCGCCGCCAGGTCGTGATACGAGATGTCGTCCCGCTCCGTCGTGAGATAGCCGCTCAAGACTTCGTAGACACGCCGGCGGCCCTTACTTTCACACTCCATCCGCAGACGCCGCAGCGCTTCTTCCGCCACCGCCGCAGCCCAGTTCAAATCGAATAACGCTTCGGCCGGTGCGGTCTCGAGCGCCTCGGGGGAAATCGACAACTGGATGGGCGCTTCGGCCATCCATTTTTCCCATGAGACAAAATGCAAATCGCCCCCTCGCTTCTGCGTCCGGCGCTTGACCTGAGCGTCGATCAGGAAATTCTGCAATGACTTGATCAATAACGAGCGAAACCGCCCGCGCGCGGGGTTGGCGGACTGCAAGAGAGAACCTTCCAGTATCACCAGAAAAAAGTCCTGGGTGAGGTCCTGCGCATCCGGAGCCGAATAACCACGCCGATAAATGAAGCTGAAAATGGGACGCCAATAAATCTGGCAGAGTTGGGCCAGACCGCTGTTGGCGTCTTTTCCGTCGAGTCCGCCACCGGTGCGGATCAGGCTCCACCGAGTGGTGGCAAAGTGCGTCAGGGGCCCTTTCCCTTCCGGTTCCGGTACCTCGACGACTGCTTTCACGCCCCTAGCGTGCTTGGATTAATTCTGTCCAACAAGCAAAAAATTAGGTAGTCGAACGGACTCGGCGGCTCAAAACTGGGGCGAATGTGCCGGCCTCGGGGCCCACGCTAATTGAAGACTTCGCGTGCGATTTCCAGCCGTTTTGCCTCCACCCGGCCGTGCTGATCGACGGCTCGGCTCTTTAGCTCCGCATAATTCAGACTCCTGAGTGGTGGCACCGTCTGGGCCGCCACCTCCAGGGCCCGCCAAAGGGATTCCTTGCCCTGGATACCGAGAGCCAGGCCCTCCAGCGCGAGGAACAGCCCCGCCGTGCCCTCCGCTGAGTCGCTCAGTGGAATCTTCGGACGCGAAAGCTTTTCGGCCACCCAGGCCCCGGCTTTTCGCACCGCGCTTTCCTTTTCCCCCAGTCTCGCAATCAACTCCTTGAGAATTTGCTGATCCGCCTCGATTTCCTGGCGCAGATCGCCAAAAAATCGCGCAAGGGGCTTCCCCTCAAAGGTATCGACTAAACGCTCCACCAACTCCAGGGCGCTGACAGAGCCCGCGAGATGATCGTTCAGATAGCTGCTCAACTCTTCCATAACTGTTGCGCTCCTTCGTTTCCCCGTCTCTTTTGATGATCGACGTCCTCAAAACGTCGCGCAATCCCAAGTCACGCTTTGGAAAAAATTCACGATCCAGTCTGCGGCATGGAGGTGGATGCGGATTCCGCCGCCGGGAAGAGCGCTTACCGGGGACAGGCTTATTATTTCTGCTCTTCTTCCTGTCACTCAAAGTTTAACGCCCATCCTGAAAAATTCATCGAGGGGGAGACCGCCCTCTCGCAGGGCACACCCGCACTGACCAAAGGTTCGCCGGACCCGGAACCTCATTCCAAGGCGATATACACCTGCCCCATGCACCCGGAGGTCGAACAGGACCGACCGGGAGAGTGCCCGATCTGTGGAATGGCGTTGGAGCTCAAGACGATCGCGGCGGATTCCGCCGGAGATAACGCTGAGCTGAACGACATGACCCGCCGCTTTTGGATCGGGGCGCCCCTGACCTTGCCGGTCTTCCTCCTGGCCATGTCTCATCTTGTGCCTCACGCACCGCCCTGGCTCTCGGGTGACGCGTCGCGCTGGATTCAATTTATTCTGAGCACGCCTGTCGTTCTCTGGGCGGGGTGGCCGTTTTTCAAACGTGGGTGGAGATCGATCCAGAGCCGCCATCTAAACATGTTTACCCTCATCGCGATGGGTGTGGGTGCGGCCTATCTCTACAGCGC
>Ga0184624_10000353_pt1 | contig 11510 bp, 14 predicted proteins | sample PLM3_5_b1_FD_133157 | JGI IMG/M metagenome (GOLD analysis project Ga0184624, IMG submission 133157) | Groundwater sediment microbial communities from an aquifer in East River, Colorado, USA - PLM3_5_b1 | ecosystem: Environmental > Terrestrial > Soil > Riparian zone | place: USA: East River...
CACATAGCATCTCATTCTAAAAGTATAGCCATGACTAACAAAGAAATTCTACAAGCAGATCTGCTTGACATTTTATTTGAGCATCGTAACAAATTATATGGTGCTTATGCATTACGTAAAACATATTCACGCCGCCTTGGCTTAGCTCTCGGCGTTGCATTGTCAATTGTTTTATTATTTATTCTTATGTCGTTTATAAAAAAAGAAAATAGGAGAAAAGGACCTTTCGAAGATGAGAGATCAATGAAATTAATTGATGTGAATATGGAAAAAGAGGAGATCAAAAAACCGGAACCACTGAAGGAAAAACCGAAACCAGTGGCAACGGTCGATTATCAAAAATTTAAGATCGTAGAAGATGATAAAGCAGATAAAGAAATAGTTAAAATGACGGATATTGATGATGCCGATATTAGTAATGTAACGGCAGATGGTGAAAAACCAGATGGTCTTGCAAATACACAAACAGAACCCAGTGGAACTGGCGATGCTGTTGTAAAAGAACCGGAAAAAAATGTGGTGCCGCCTGGCCCAACCCGTGACCCAAGTTTTCCCGGTGGCTCTGCTGCATGGCTCAAATTTTTGCAACGAATTTTACAAGCACCAGAAGATGTTGAGCCAGGCAAAAGAGTAGAAGTACAGATACGATTTTGGGTTGATATTGATGGCAGTGTATCAAGGCCTGAGATCATCAAAAGCGGTGGGGCAGCATTCGATAAAGAAGTAATGCGGGTAATGAAAAAAATGCCCAAATGGGAACCAGCACTCCAGGCTGGGAGACCTATTGCAGTTGCTTTCCAGCAACCGGTAATTTTTATCGGCGAAGAACAGTAAAAATTTTTATCTTGCCGTCCCCGTAAATAAGAGTTCCTTTATGTTGTTTGGCGATAAAGAAAAAAGAAATACTTCATCCTGGCTTCGCAGCATTTATAATTACACGATGGGTGTATTATGGCTGGCAGTCGGGATTTTCTTTTTATTTCATAAAAAATGGGGCTATGATTTCAAACTTGATCCGATCTTACAAAATATATTTGGTGTAAGCTGCGTACTGTACGGTCTGTTTCGGGTATACAGGGGTTTTAAAAAACAATAATCAGTAAAAAGAAAGCATGTTGAGGCAAAGAGACCTGTGTATATTTTTTTTGTTCTTTATATTGTCTGCCTGTGGTGAAATAAAAACTGATCCTGATCTTGACACCCGCGCCAAAGGAAAGATCAATATCAGCGCGGATGAATCATTCAAGCCAGTGATCGAAGCGCAGGTGCAGGTGTACGAAGCAGATTATCCTGATGTAAAACTAAATGTTCATTATAAACCCGAAGCAGATTGTATAAATGATCTTTTGGTTGATTCGGTGAGAATGATCATTGTGACACGATACATCAGCTTGGATGAAAAACGATTTCTCGAAGATTCTTTGAAAATATCGCCCGATCAAATGATGATGGCATACGATGCAATTGCCGTAATTACCCATCCTGATGAAGAAATTCATCGATTTACAATGCAGGATATCAAGGAAATTTTGCAAGGGAAATTTAGGAAAAATTTAATCCCTGTTTTTGATGGATTAAAAGCAACCAGCACGGTACGTTTTATCGTCGATTCAGTGTTACGTGGTGATTCGCTGACAAGTAAAGCATTGGCAGCAAGGAGCAGCGAAGAAGTTATCGATTATGTCTCAAAAAACCCGGCTGCCATTGGATTTATAGGGGTTAGCTGGATTGGGAATAAAGATGATGCACAACAACAAAGTTTTTTGACAAAAGTGAGACTTGCCGAATTAGAGTGTAAAGGATTGCCCGGTCAGTATGTGCAACCGATACAGGTAAATATTTATAACGGCTTGTATCCTTTGAAAAGAGGTTTGGTATTTGTTTTGAAAGAGAACTACAAGGGCCTTGGACATGGATTTTCAAATTTTATGACAAGTGAGAGAGGGCAATTGATCTTCCGTAGGGCATACCTTGTACCCGGATATTTACCGTTTATTGTACGACCAACAAGACTCCGGGATGAATAATGGCTATATTTAATAACATATAAAGAGAAAGAAATGAAGAAGACCTTATTTACATTATGCACCGTTTTTATGCTTGCGAATTTAAATGCGCAATCGATACAGGAGGGCGTCAACCACCTGTATGCCGATCGTTTTAAAAACGCTGAGCAAACATTTCAGAAATTATTGGCAGTAAACCCTAATAATGCTGATGCTACTTATTGGCTGGGGCAGACGTATCTTGATAAGGATGATAATGATGCGGCTCGCCAGCTTTATGAAAAAGCACTTGCTGCAAACGGCAATAATCCTTTGATAATGGTTGGCAAAGGCCATGTATTATTGCTTGATAAAAAGATCGATGAAGCCCGCCAGCTTTTTGAATCAGCATTAACTGTAAGCCGCACAAAAAAAGGAGATGATCCTGCCGTATTGAATGCAATTGGTCGTGCGAATGTTGATGCCAAAGAGGGTAATCTTACTTATGCAGTTGAGAAATTAGAGATGGCTTTACAAAGAGATCCTAAAAATGCAGACATAGCATTGAATCTTGGAAATGCATATCGTAAAAAAGATCCGGGCCAGGGTGGTGGTAAAGCATATGAAAACTACAAATTGGCTGCACAGATCAATCCAAACTTTGCCTATCCTTATGTGCGCATCGCTGCATTATTTGAGACGCAAAAACAGTGGGACCTTATGTTGGAAAATTTGAACAAGGCAATACAAATTGATCCAAGCTTCAGTCTTGCATATTATGAATTGTTCTATTATTATTTCTTTGCAAAACAAGATTATGCGCAAGCGGAAGCTACTTTAAATAAATATATAGGCACCAGGGCAAATGAAGATAAAACTGAGGATGATTATATGTATTCTCAATTATGCTGGGCTAAGAAAGATTATGACTGTGCTATTACTAAAGCAGAAGGTGTGAAAGCTGCAATGGGTGCTAAGGTAAAACCAAGAGCTTACAAACAGCTGGCATATTCTTATCTCGGAAAAGGCGATTTTGCCAATGCTAAAACTAATATTGATGCCTTTTTTGCAAGAGAGAAAGAGGGGTTCGTGCCGACAGATTACCAGTTGAAAGCAGATATATATACAGGTGGTGGGGCAACTTGCGAAGAAGTGTATGCATTATATATGCAAGGAGCAGCTGCAGATTCTGTTGTTCAAAATAAGATTGATTTTATGACGAAAGCTGCAGATTATTTTAAAACAAAAGGTTGTAGGCTACAGGAAGCAGACATGAGAATGACTATTTATAATACCAGGAAAAGTCCTAACCCTGGAGGCTTATTCAATCTTGGTCTAAATTATTTTCAAGCTGGAAATCTTACGAAAGCAGATAGCTTGTTTACTGCCTATAATACTGTATTTCCAGATAGTGTATATGGTTATTTCTGGAGAGGCAGGACCAATTATCAATTAGATACAACAATGAGTGTAGAACCATTTGTTACAAACATGGTTCAGAATTATCAAAAAACTCTTGATATATCATTTAAAGATAAGATCAGGTATAGAACACATGGAACACAATCTGCGCTGTTATTAGCCGGGTATTTTAATAATATTAAAAATAGTCGCGATTCCGCTATAATGTACGTGGTTAAAGGGCTTGAGATAGATAGCACAGATGCAAAATTGAAAGGCATTAAAGAGTTCTTTGACAAACAGCCTGCAAAAGGAACTCAAAAGCCCGGAGGAAAAACAACTGGCAAGCCTTCTGCTTCTATTCGAAAGCCAGGAAGTAAAGTATAATTATAAAAATTAGTTTAGGTTTTCTTTATTTATAGCAAAAGTCCTTCCCGTTACTGGGAGGGATTTTTTTGTGCAAAGAATAAAGGAAAAAAGGAGAAATTGAGAAAAGCTTCAATGGTCATAAGAATGTTTAAATGCAAATGTTTGTATTCTCTTCTTCTCATATTCTCTTTTAAACTCTTAGCTTGTAAATTGACTTTGCTGGCTTATTTTTGTCGCCCAGATACTTACTTATGTTCCAACTTCTTCAGGCTGATCTAAACAAAGTGATCAATGATGTGAACAGTTCCGGGAGTTATATCCCGGTAGCAATACAAGTTTTATTGGTGGTTGGACTTATAAGTTTGCTCCTGGGAGTGACACATTGGCTTGGCCCAAAAAGAAAGACTGCTGATAAACTGGAAAACTTTGCCAGCGGTATAGCATCGCATGGAGAAGCCCGCCAGCCAATGGCGATCAAATACTTCCTGGTAGCAATTTTGTTCGTATTGTTTGATGTGGAGGTAATATTTTTTTACCCCTATGCAGTTAATTTTAAATTTTTAGGTTGGTCAGGTTTTTGGTCTGTAATGATGTTTGTTGGATTTTTCCTTTGTGGTTTTATCTATATCATTAAGAAGGGAGCACTAAAATGGGAAGATTAATTTACGATTTCGGATTGCGGATTTTAGATTTTAGAAATCTGCAATCATAAATCTAAAATCTAAAATTAAATGGGACGTCCTGTATCATATAATGTAAATGAAAAAAAACTGGAAACAGATATATCTGTTGCCGGAATGCCCGAAGGTCACCAGGGCGAGGGATTTTTTGCGACATCTTTCAATAAAGTAGTTGGATTAGCAAGAAAAAATTCTATTTGGCCATTGCCATTTGCTACATCATGTTGTGGTATTGAATTTATGGCAACAATGGGTTCGCATTATGACTTAGCAAGATTTGGCAGTGAAAGAGTAGGATTTTCACCAAGACAATGTGACCTGCTGATGGTGATGGGAACCATTGCAAAAAAAATGGGACCAGTTGTCAAGCAGGTTTATTTGCAAATGGCTGAGCCAAGATGGGTGATAGCTGTTGGAGCTTGCGCTTGCTCCGGCGGAATATTTGATACTTATTCTGTATTACAAGGTATAGACCAGGTGGTGCCGGTGGATGTGTACGTGCCGGGTTGTCCTCCAAGACCTGAAGCAATCATTGATGGTGTGATGAGAATACAAGATCTGATAGGTAAGGAAAGTTTAAGAAGAAGAAATGGTGACAGGTATAAGGCTTTGCTGGAGGGTTACGGAATACAATAATATGGAAATTAATTATCCAAGTTTGTCAAAAAGAGTACAATCAATATTTATTGATGGACTTTTGATGATTGGTTTAATGCTTGTTTCGGGATGGGTCTTAGATAAAATAAATCCTGAGCAAAAAGAAGGGGATGAATGGATAAGAGCAGTTCTTTTTATAGGCATATGGGGAGTTTATGAGCCTGTTGCTATGACGTTTGGTTGTACACTCGGAAATTATTTAATTAAGATAAGAGTGAGAAAGCATGATAACACAGGGAAAAAGATCAATCTCCTCCAGGCGTATATAAGATTTATAGTAAAATTTTTTTTAGGCTGGGTATCTTTTATCACAATAAGTTTTACAGAAGACAAAAGAGCTATACACGATTTTGCATCAGGAACAATTGTACTTGAAAAGATCAACGCTACTTAACAAATGGGGTTAACAAACGAAATAATAAAACAAAGACTAGTTAATAAGTTCAGCGAACAGGTCTCAGGCTTTGTTGAACCTTATGGTATGCTGACTTTTGAAGCCCCAAAAGAATTGAATCTGAAGGTGCTTAATTTTTTATTTGATGATGAAGAGTTGAAATTCCGTTTTCTTACTGATCTGCAGGCCGTGCATTACCCGGATGATAAAGGAAGAGAACTTGCAGTTGTTTATCATTTGCATAATCTCGTTGACAATGTCCGCATTCGTTTCAAAGTGTTTACTGATATAAATACACCAGATGTATATACAGCAACGGGATTGTTTTCCGGTGCTAATTGGATGGAGAGAGAGACCTATGATTTTTTTGGAGTGAATTTCGTTGGCCATCCAAACATGAAACGGATCTTAAATGTGGATGAAATGGATTATTTCCCGATGAGAAAAGAGTTTCCATTGGAAGATCAGACGAGAATAGATAAAGATGACGAGATGTTTGGAAGGGGATAATTTGCAAATTTGAAAATGTGCAAATATGCAAATGAGTATGCTGAAGTTTTTAAAGAAATATGAATTGCGATGGAAAGTAGTGGCTGTAATTGTGTGGATGTTTAGCGCTGCATGGAAGTTCATTTCTATAGATGAGAATGGCAATAAAAACTTTCAGCTGTTTATTGGAATAGTGTGGGCATTCTTAGGTGTTTTTTATTTATTTGAAGTGATTGACCTGATAAGAAAGAAAAAATTAAATGAGGGAGTAAAAAACTGAAAAATAAAGCCTCTTTAGAGGTTTGGGGTATGACAGAACACGAACATATAAGATTACCGGAAGGCTCGATAGAAAAAACTACGACCACACTTAACCTTGGGCCTACACATCCTGCAACGCATGGTGTGTTTCAAAATATTTTGGAATTGGATGGCGAACGAATTGTTTCGGCAGAACAAACTGTGGGTTACATTCATCGTGCATTTGAAAAATTAGCTGAACGCAGACCGCTATACCAGGTCACTCCTTTAACTGACCGCTTGAATTATTGTTCTTCGCCGATCAATAACATGGGTTGGCATATTACCTGCGAAAAATTATTAGGAATAAAAATTCCGAAGAGGGTTGATTATCTCCGTGTGATCATTATGGAGCTGGCAAGAATTTCAGATCACCTGATCTGTAATTCAATTGTTGGGGTTGACACGGGTGCATACACCGGTTTTTTATATGTGATGCAGTATCGTGAATTGATCTACGAGATATATGAAGAGATCTGCGGTTCCCGATTGACCACTAACATAGGCCGCATTGGTGGCTTTGAAAGAAATTTCAATGATATCGCTTTTCAAAAATTAGATAAGTTCCTTGCAGAATATCCGGCTGTTTTGAAAGAATTCATCAAGCTATTTGAAAGGAATCGAATTTTTATGGAACGTACCCAGGATACTGGTGCTATCAGTGCGGATCGGGCATTGAATTACAGTTTTACGGGTCCTAACCTTCGTGCTGCCGGCGTTGATTATGATGTAAGAGTTCATACGCCTTATTCCAGTTATGAAGATTTTCAATTCAAAGTTCCGGTAGGAACAACGGGTGATAACTTCGACCGCTGGCAGGTTCGTAATGAAGAAATGTGGGAATCATTGAGCATCATCGAACAGGCGTATAGAAAAGTGAAAGAGTTCAAAGGAGCCGATGCAGAAGTTTTTCATGCTGATGTTCCTGAATATTATTTGCCGGAGAAAGAAGATGTGTATACTAAAATGGAAGCATTGATCTGGCATTTTAAGATCATCATGGGTGAAATAGATATTCCTGTTGGTGAAGTGTATAGTTGTGTGGAAGGAGCCAATGGCGAAGTCGGCTTTTATTTAATAAGTGATGGAGGACGTACTCCTTATCGATTGCATTTCCGCAGGCCGTGCTTTATCTATTACCAGGCTTATGAGGAAATAACAAAGGGAAGTATGATGAGTGATGCAATTATAACATTGAGCAGTTTGAATGTGATTGCGGGTGAGATGGATGCATAAAGCCCCCTGTCCCCCTAAAGGGGGAACTTAGGTGGGGTATTATTTTAGTTCTTTAAACTTTATTAAAAATTGAATGTTGAAATTTATGTTACCAGCTTAGTGCTACTATTTAGCTATTGTTGCGTCGCACTCTTCAACGTTCATATCAGTATTGAGCATTTTTAAACATATACTCTTTCGAAAGTTAGAGTGTTACAAAACTCTCCGCCTTAGGCGGATTGGGGGTTTATGGCAAAATTTTCAGATAGCAAATTAAAAGAGGTTGAGCAGATCATTCAGCGTTATCCTGAAGGCAAACAAAAAAGTGCCCTGATACCTGTATTGCATTTGGCGCAGGAAGAGTTTGGCGGTTGGTTAAGTGCGGAGACAATGGATTATGTTGCTTCTGTTTTGAATCTTCAACCGATCGAAGTTTATGAAGTTGCCACTTTTTACAGCATGTATAATTTAAAACCGGTTGGCAGGTATTTGTTTGAAGTTTGCCAAACAGGCCCATGCATGCTAAATGGCAGTGACAATATAATTAAGCACATCTTTGAAAAACTGGGGATCAGACCCGGTGAAACAACATCAGACGGAATGTTTACTTTGAAGACTGTTGAATGTCTGGGGGCTTGCGGGTATGCGCCGATGATGCAATTGGGGAAAAATTATAGAGAACATTTGACAAAAGAAAAAGTGGATGCTATTATAGACGAATGCAGGAAGAGCTCGTCAATTAATAATTAAGAATTAAAAATTAGTAATGAAGAAGCTCTTGTTTGGATCCCTGGTTCTTTTTTTATTTAATAGTTCTTTTGCACAGATCGATAGCATCGGTTTAAAAAATGCGATGCAGGAACTGGATAGAGCTCTTTTACAAAAAGATGAAACTGTTTTGAAGTCAATTTTGCATAAAGACCTTGGTTTTGGTCATTCAAATGGGTGGATACAAACTAAGACCGATATACTGAATGATTTTACAAGCGGCAAACTGACTTACAATAAGTTTGAAAACAATAGCTCGGCGATAGTTACGATAAGTAAGAAATATGCCACTTTGAAAACGAATACAAATGCTGAAGGAGTTGTAAATGGAACGGCATTTAAGTTGACATTACATATAATGCAGTTTTGGATAAAGACAAAAAAGGGATGGCAATTGATAGCGAGGCAGAGTGCTAAACAGTAGGCTAAATAATTATGAATAAAATTATTTTATACGGCTTGATATTGTTCTTGTTTGGTTGTACAACCAGTTTACCCATCTTAAAAGAAAAACCTGAATCTTTAGTTGATGGGAAAGACGATTTTGTAGAATTATTTGATGGAACTATAATTCAGGGTCCGATCTCGGAAGAGAGAAATAAAAACATAGTAATTAATGGGAATTATTATCATGTAAAAAATATCAAATCATATCAGTATAAATCTAAGTATCGAACAACATATAAAAACACTTTTGTAACAAGAACCATTAAGGGGAAAATAAATGTATTTAAAAGAACGAGTAATAGTCCGGGAGATATGTTTGGAAGTACTTCCATGGCCAGGGCCGGCAGTTCAGCAACATACTATTATATTCAGAAAGGCGATGCTGGTAAAGTCGAATTTTTTGATATTAAAACATTGGAGGAAATGGTTAAGGACAATCCTAAAGCTTTGTATTGGGTAAATGAATATAAAAAGCTAAAAAAGAAAAATGACTCTTATCTTGATTATGCTATAGAAGCTTATAATACGAATTAAAGATTAGACTAAGCATGTGATAAAATGGGAAGAAAATTATTAATAGACAAAGTTGGAATTGAAGGCATACGTTATTACGATGCATATCGGAAGAACGGTGGTTACCGCAGTGTAGAGAAAGCATTAAAGACGATGACACCTGACCAGGTAACAGATGAAGTGAAGAAAAGTGGTTTGCGTGGCCGCGGTGGTGCAGGATTTCCTACAGGGATGAAATGGGGTTTTCTTGCAAAGCCTGCCGGTGTGCCCCGTTATCTTGTAGTAAATGCCGATGAATCGGAGCCAGGAACTTTTAAGGATCGTTATTTAATGGAGTTCATTCCTCATTTATTAATTGAAGGAATCATTACTTCATGTTATGCGATCGGTTCAAACAGATCATACATTTATATACGAGGCGAGTTTGCATGGATAGTAGATATATTGGAACAAGCTGTTACCGAAGCAAAGAATAATGGATTCCTTGGAAAAAATATTTTAGGCAGCGGCTTTGATTGTGAAATTTATGTACAGCGTGGTGCCGGTGCCTATATCTGTGGTGAAGAAACTGCCTTGCTTGAATCATTGGAGGGTAAAAGAGGAAACCCGAGAATTAAACCTCCTTTTCCTGCTGTAAAAGGTTTATGGGATTGTCCGACTGTTGTTAATAATGTAGAGACAATTGCGGCTGTTGTGCCAATTGTAAATGATGGCGGCGATGCATATGCCAAGATCGGTACTGGAAAATCAACTGGAACTAAACTGATCTCAGCTTGTGGTAATATTAACAAACCCGGTGTATACGAACTTGAAATGAATATTTCTGTTGAGGAATTTATTTATAGTGATGAATATTGTGGTGGCATTGCAAATGGTAAAAGACTAAAGGCTTGTATTCCCGGTGGATCATCAGTACCTATTTTACCGGCCAACTTATTATTGAAAACGGCCAAAGGTGAAAAGAGAATGATGACGTATGAAAGTTTGGCTGATGGTGGTTTTGCAACAGGTTCAATGATGGGTAGCGGTGGTTTTATTGTGATGGACGAAGATCAGTGCGTGGTAAAGCACACTTATACACTGGCAAGATTTTATCGTCATGAAAGTTGTGGTCAATGTTCTCCTTGCAGAGAAGGCACAGGTTGGATGGAAAAAATTCTATTGAATATTGATAATGGCAAAGGAAAGATGAGTGATATTGATCTGTTGTGGGATATACAAAGAAAGATCGAAGGCAATACAATTTGTCCATTAGGAGATGCAGCGGCGTGGCCAGTAGCAGCAGCCATTCGACATTTCAGGGATGAATTTGAATGGCATGTATTAAATCCGGAAGAATGTTTAAGAAAAAATTATGGTTTGGCTAATTATGCGAAACCTTTAGAAATAGTGGCGTAGGGTTTCACGCAGCGATCGCAGAGGTATAACGAACGCAGCGAGAAATAAAACAGGTAATGACTGAAAACGAGATAGCGACCTTGGCTTTAGATATTTGCTTTAAGATTCATAGGCAATATGGACCGGGGTTATTTGAAAGTGTATATGAAGAAATTTTTTTGTCATGAATGGTCGAAAACTGAAATACCCTTTAAAAGACAACAAGGTGTTCCGCTTATTCATGAAAATATTAAGATGGAAATTGGCTTTAGAGCAGATGTCATTCTCGGTGATAAAGTGATTCTTGAAATAAAAAGTATTGAAGTATTAGCTGATATTCATTTTAAACAAGTTCTTACATATTTGAAGTTGACAAATTTGAAATTAGGTTTAATTGTGAACTTCAATGTAGTATTGTTAAAGGACGGAATAAAAAGAATTGCAAATAACATATAACCGTGGCGTCGCAATTTTCGTTGCGTTCGCCGCGAGAAATAAATTATGGCTGAAGAAAAAAAAATATTTAAAGTAACAATTGACAACATCACCATTGATGTGGAGCCGGGCACAACTGTGCTGCAGGCAGCACGAAAAATTGGTGGTGATGTAACACCTCCTGCAATGTGTTACTACACACATTTAAAAGGGAGCGGAGGTAAATGCCGGACTTGTTTAGTGGAGGTTGCCGCAGGTTCTGCAGCAGATCCAAGGCCAATGCCAAAATTGGTGGCAAGCTGTCGTACCAATGTAATGGACGGCATGGTGGTAAAAAGTATTACAAGTGATAAAGTCCTGGATGCACGAAATGGTGTGGTTGAATTTTTATTGATCAACCATCCGCTTGATTGCCCGATTTGCGACCAGGCAGGGGAATGTGATCTGCAAGATCTTTCTTATGAACATGGTAAGGAAGGA
>Ga0184624_10000355_pt1 | contig 11431 bp, 10 predicted proteins | sample PLM3_5_b1_FD_133157 | JGI IMG/M metagenome (GOLD analysis project Ga0184624, IMG submission 133157) | Groundwater sediment microbial communities from an aquifer in East River, Colorado, USA - PLM3_5_b1 | ecosystem: Environmental > Terrestrial > Soil > Riparian zone | place: USA: East River...
CGAGAGCCGTTATTGCCGTTTTCGCGAATGCCACAACGGCGCAAAGATCTTTTTCAGGAGGTAGATCGGCTTGTCCAGCCAGCGCTCCGGCCGTGGCCCCTCGATGAACTTGGTGACGAACGCTTGGAACGTGAAGGTATTCATCCGCAGTTTCGCCGTCGCTCCGCGCTGCAGCGTTACCACGACTTCGAAGATCCCGGCCTCCACTTCTTCAACCGATTTGAGGCCTGTGATGAACCCGCTCATGCATCCCTCATCCATTTTTCAGCCCACACTTATGGTGGCGATGGTGCGCACCTTAAGGATGTGGCGGCGACATTTATGTAACCGCCTTCACACAGCGTTACCGTCGAGGCTCTCCGGCTCCGTTACCCTGAAAAAAGGGGAGAGGCGCACGACCCACGCTTGTCGGCTATATGCGCATAAAACACCCGCCCGAGTACAAAGACATCGGGCGGGTGTTCCATGAGGCGCAAGATCAATAGCAGATGTTAACCAGGGCGCCACGCACCCACACCCAGCAGGTGCCGCCACCGCCGGCATAGAACCCGCCAAAGCCGTGATGATGATGATGGTGGCCCCAACCGCCGCCGCCACCCTTCCCGCCGCCGCCGCCCTTCCCGCCGCCGCCGGCAAAGGCGTCGCTGGTCGCAGCGAGGGAAGCAGTCGCGAGCGCGATGGTCGTCAAAGCAACAGTGAGGGTCTTATTGTACTTCCTGAGCATCGTAGTCTCCTTTTGTTATTCGAGAGCATTGCCGCTCTGCGATGGTGAGGAGATTAGGGGCGCCACTGCCCATGTGCTGTGATCGAAGTCACAAGAATCGGCTTTTGCCCTCGCGCCTCTCGCGTCGAATGCACGGGCAGATCGGACGTGCCGCAAGTATTGGAAGAGCAGGCCCAGGCCCAGAAACCACTGTGGCAGCGGCGTAAATCGCATTTTTGTGACTATCGTCACAGTGCACTTGGTGGTCTACCGCGACAATGGCCTTGAACAAATCTGCACAGGAGACAGTTCATGTCCCCGGATTTTCGCGCGCATCCCGAGTTTGGCTATTTTTGTCTTTCACAAAGCTTTCGCCGCAAAGCGCGAAAAGCTCTTTTGTCTACTGTCGCCGCCGGGGTGGTCGCCGGCGGGTTGGTGCTGTGGGCGCGCGACGATCCGCACGAAAGCGCGCTAACGATCGTAAGCGTCAATGAAGCACCGGCGAGTGCTGACACGATGTCCACCGTGGTCCGAGCCGCGCCCGCCACGACTGCAGAGAGGCTAGATCCGCCGGCAAGTAGCAAGGCTACGTGCGACGGCGACAACTGGGCCCAAGTTGACGGGAAGTGCGCGGTGCGCAGGACGCATAAGCCGGGAAGTCTGGCCTCGGCGACGGAGGGGCCGCAGATCGCGGCCATTCCCGCCAACCCGGGCACGCCGCCATTGCCGGTCGCAGCTCCGCCAGCACCCAAGCGCGACACTGCGGCAGTCGCCGCAAAGGAGACGGAGCCGGCGTCAGCCGCGCCGGTCGGGCAGCCCCCCGCTCAGAAAGCGGGGCGACGGACACCACGCAGCCAGATGGCCGGCCGCGGCCCGGATAGAGCGAGTGCCGGGTCACGGGACGCCCGATCGCGCGAAGATCAGCGGACCGCTCGCACCTACGCGTCATCCGAAGACAGCCCTCGACAGATGCCGGGGCCGAAATCGGCGATGAAATGGGCGAGGCAGTTGCAGGATTGTATCGGGGCCGTCCGTTGCCGAGCCGGCGAGCAGCTCATGCGCGCATTCCTTTCCGGCGGCATCTGAAACGAGCGTCGGCTTGGGATCGAAGGCGTGCGGGTGTCGCTTGCACGTCCCGATACGTACGCTTCCAACGCGACGCCCACCCCGGTACCGCTTGGTTGCCGACCTCGTCAATCCTCCCCCGTCGCCCGCAGATAATCGGCCAGACCGGGGCTGATATTGGGCACAAACAGCTCCTCGACATTCATCCGGCGCCGCGAGAGCTTTTGCTCGTCGAGATAAGCTACGAGCGCATTCAGCGTCGGGAGGCTGCCTTCGATCGAGTAGTCCCAGATCTGCGGCCCGTAGATCCCGCGCGTCGCTTCGACCTCGTGGATCACCCAAGGGAGGCTGACGCTCAGCGCATCGGTGTCGTACATCGACTGATAGGCGAGATCGCGCGCCCTGCAGAAGGCATGATAGAGGCTTACCGCGAGCCAGGGCTTCTCCTGGTAGAGGCTGGTTTTCAGCACGAGCGTATGCATGATCGGGAAGATGCGTGTCTTGTTGTAGTACTCGATCTCTATCCTGCGTGAATCCCGGAACAACCGCCGGATGGTTTTTCCAAACTTCTCGGGAATCATCACGGACATGAGGGCGTCGATCTCGCCGCGCTCGAGCATCGCCTCCAGCGTCGTGTCGGCTGGGATGGGCTCCAGCCTGACGCCGTCGGGTGGCTTGATGGGGCGGATTGGCTTGCCGGTGACCCACACGATGTCGTTCGGCGTTACACCGTACTCGTGGGTGAGAAATCCGCGAACCCAGACCGCCGCGGTCATCTGATAGTCGCCGACACCCACGCGCTTGCCCTTCAGGTCCTCCGGCCGCTCAATATTGGAGTCGGCGCGCACGTAGACAGCAGAATGGCGGAAAACCCGCGACGGAAAGACCGGGATGGCGATGAAGCGCGTGTCACCTTCGGAGCGCAGGATCGTATAGGACGAGAGCGACATCTCGGACGCGTCGAACTCTCCGTGATTGAGCATGCGCCAGAAGGTCTCGCCGGGACGCAGAGGAAGGAACGTCAGGTCCACGCCCTCGGGCTGCACCCTGCCGTCAAGGAGGGGCTGGGTACGATCATAGCGGCCGCAGGCCAGTGTCAGTTCGAGCTTGCGCATGGTTCGGGAAACACTTTTGGCTGGCGGAGTGAAGGGGGATCTATTCCGCGCCCACGGCCGAATCCCCAGCGATGGATTGCCTCCGGGCATCTCCGGTCGGGCTTTGATCCAATCGCGCGCGCGGCGTCTTGTCCATCCCAATTTTCTTAGCACACAGCAATCACATCTCCGGCCACGGATAGTCAAAGCCGATGCGTCGCACCTCGATTGAAACGAGAAGACATCCGGTTGGCGTAGAAGGACGCCGGTCGACCAAAAAAGCCCGAGACGATGCCGAAGATCGTTGCCGGGCTCGAGCCGATCTTTCGGCGCCATCCATCGTACGATTGGCGGCCCTCGCACGCGGACATCCATGCGGCCGCGCAGTAGCATGAGACAAAACTCGATGGCTATAGCGTGCGGCTATCGCAAAAATAATGAGGCCGCCTCATTGGGCGGCCTCATTGCGGGGCGGAAACGATGCCAGCGTTATCGAGCCACCGCTTGTTCCACCTTGTTCATTGCCCATTCCTGGGTGCAGACGTCCTTGAACAGGATGACGCCGTCCTGGGCATTGTCCTTGGTCAGGCAGCTGCGTCCGACGACCGAGAGCTTGTTGCTGACGTTGGTCGAGTTCATCGCCCATTCCTGGGTGCAAACGTCCTTGAACAGCACGGCGCCGGTATCGAGATATTCCTTGGTAAGGCACGTCGCGGTTGCGGCAGTTGCCGGCGTGGAAACCGGCGCGATGGTGGCGGCGCCGGCAAGCTGTGCCGGCTGGTAGCTATTCGCCGGCTCGGCAGGTGTTTCGACATTCTTGGGATGAGCCCGCGCGGTTTTGGTGACGACCGCCTCCGGAACGTACTTTTTGGCGGTCCGCGCGGCGTCGAACCTCGGCTTGGCGCTCACGATCCGCTGCTGCGGCGCGGCCGGGAAGTAAGCCCTGCTGAAGCTGGCGAAGCCCCCGCGATGGCAGAACGGGGACGCCTCGGCATCCGTCGAAGCGGCGAGCGCCAGCGTGGCGATGGCGGCCAAGGCGAGGACGGATGTGCGGTGCGTAAACATAGGTACCTCCGTGCTGCTAGTGAATGACGACTGTCACTACCTTAAGAATGCCTCCCTTCTCACGATGTGATGGCGGTCACGAAAATGCGCTTTGAAGCGGTGCCGCTATTCCCCTGGACCGCACGCCGGCCATAGTGTGGGCGCCCTGGCGGTCGCGTCGCTGGCGGAACAACGAACTCTCAAATAAGCTCAACCGATACGCGCAAGAAGGACGACTCGGCATGCAGTGGCCATTGAGCAGGATCGTCACCGGTGCGCTGATTGTCGTCGTGATCGCAGGTGCCGGAGCTGTCGGCGCGATGAAATGGCTCTGGCCGGGCGCGGGGGATCACCGACCGAAGCTGGTGGACGTGCCGCCGCTTTCGCCCGTCACCCGCAACTCGGTCATCGTAACACCGGTGGCCATTGCACTCACTGCGATCCAGGACGCGCTGGAGGCGGCAGCGCCGCGTGATTACTCGGGCAAGCCGAGCATTCCGACGACACCGCTTTTCGCCAATGTTGATATCGGCTGGTCGGTCGCGCGCGGCCCGTTCGTGGTGGCCGGCCGGCCGGATGGGCTTGCCATCTCCACCACGCTCAACGGATCGCTCCGTGTCGCCAACCAAATGACGAACCAAGGGGGGAGCACGCAGGACCCCCCCGGTGGTTTCCCACCTCGCGGCTTCCAAGCCCCACCCGGGGGCTTTCCAGGTCCGCCGGGCGGATTCTTCGGGCCCCCTGGCGGCTTCCCTGGTCCACCCGGAATGTATCCGGGACCGCGCGGCGGCGCCGGCAGCGGCCAAGAACAGGGCGCGCAGAGCCCGACCGAAAGGACGGCCGAGCAGCGCGCCGATATCAGCGGCAACGTGATGCTGACAGCACGAGCCATGCTGCTGCCGGGGTGGCGATTGGACCCCAATCTCGTGGCGCAGGTCACGATCGGGGACGCCTCGCTTTCGCTCATGGGCATGAGGTTCAGTCTGGCCGACGCGGTGAAACCGTTGCTCGACCGCACTGTCAATGAACAAGTGACGGCGCTGCAGGCACGGATACGCAATGATCCATTTTTAGAGAACGGCGCACGGCGCGAATGGGCCAAGATGTGCCGTTCGATCTCGCTCGGCGCGACGGCGGCTGGCGTACCCAATCTGTGGCTGGAGCTTCGTCCCACACGAGCCTTCGCGGCGCAGCCGCGCATCAGCGAATCCGCGCTTACGCTGACCATCGGCGTGCAGGCGGAAACGCGGATCGTGCCGAACGAGACCAAGCCTGATTGCCCATTCCCCGCACAGTTGGAAATCGTGCCGAATATTAACGACGGCCGCGTCAACGTCGCCATACCGATCGATATTCCGTTCACTGAAGTGACCCGGCTGCTGGAAACGCAACTGCAGGGAAAGACCTTCCCAGAGGACAAGAATAGCGCGTTCACGGCCACGGTCCGAGGCGTGAACCTCGCGGCATCGGGTGACCGGCTGTTGATCTCGCTGCGCATCAGGGCCAACGAGAACAGGAGCTGGTTTGGGCTCGGTACCGAGGCAACCATCCATGTGTGGGGCCGGCCGGTGCTCGATCGCGGACGTCAGCAACTGCGGCTTGCTGACGTCGCGCTCGACGTCGAATCGCATGCTGCTTTCGGGTTGCTCGGTGCGGCAGCGCGGGCCGCCGTGCCGTATCTGGAAAGAACGGTGGCGGACAACGCAGCGGTCGACCTGGCGCCGTTCGCAGCGAATGCGCGCAAAAGCATCGAAGCGGCGATCGTGGACTTCCGCAAGAATGCCGACGGTGTCCGCGTCGATGCCGCGGCCACCGACGTGCGCCTGGTCGCCGTTGAATTCGACGCCAAGACGCTCCGGGTGATCGCGGAAGCCGATGGCATGGTCCGCGTCGCAGTGACAAAACTTCCGGATCGATGACGGACGGCGGACGCAAAGCGCGACGGCCGCCCCATCCAATCCCCCGTCGGTCACGCGTCGACCGGCATCGCCGCATGGAATTTCAATGCAGGACATCGAACTGTATCACGGCGACTTCGAGGACGTCGCAGAGCTCACCCGTCGCGTTTGGTTGCCGGAATACGGCGGGAAAACGTGGGTCGCATTGCCCGATGGAGCCTTCTTTCGCTGGCAAGGATCGCAGAACGGAGCCCGATGCGTCGCCGCCTATGATGGAACGAAACTCATCGGCAGTACCTTTTCCTTCCCTTATTCCTTGCGCATCGGCTCCTCCGTGCTGCCGAGCGCGCTCATCAGCGGTTTCACCGTCGACCCTGATCATCGACGCGTGGCGTTGCCTCTGCTCCAGCGCCTTCGTCGACACCATGAGGACCAGGGAATCGGATTCTCCCTTGGCGTCGTCCTGAGCGACCCAACATCGATCTCCTGCCGGTTCTGGACCAAGTATGCAGAAACGTTTCCCCAAAACTTCCGCTTTCTTTTTCCGATCGGTTACTGGGTCAAGGTCCTCGCGCCCGGCAGGATGGCGCGTGCCGGCGTCAAGGCCTGGGAGCGAACGGCGAGCCGCGTCCTCGGCAGCATGCTCCGCTTCACGCCGCATCGGTATGATCCGGACGTGCGGCCATACGGCGCCAGCGATTTGGAGCAGTGCGCGCAGATCCTGGCCAAGGCTTCGGACGCTATCGACTGGGCGCTCGTCTGGTCGCCGGAGCACCTGAAAAATCAGCTGGAGAGCTCCCTGTCCGGGACGTTCGTTTTCGAGCGCCATGGTCGGGTTCGCGGGATGGTGAACTACCACACCCTGCTGTTGCAGGGGCGAGAGTCCGTTCGCACGGCGCTGATCGACTTGTGGGCGGATGATGGTCTCACCGGCGCCGAGCGTATACGATTGCTGAGCCACCTCTGTACCGATCTGCGCGAGCGTGATGTGCATCTGGTGATGGCGCTCCGTTGCGCGATGATGCCGATATCGGCGTTCGCGGGAAATCTCTTCCTGCCGACCCCGGCGCAATTCCAGATGGGAGCGTTTTTCACCGGCGGCCCGATTTCGCTGCCGCTGCCCAAGACCTGGAGCCTCGTGATGATGTGAACCTATGTGCAGAAGGACCTACTAAGGGTCTGTGCCATGCTCGACAGCGCATTCGATCGGTCAAAGAACCTCAGAAGGATGCCCGCCACAGTTTGCCTGCACGTCGCCTTGCTCCAAAAGCCTAAGAAACGGTAGGGTCGAGACTGCCCGGATTGTCAGTGGAACATACGCATGAGCGATCTTGGTACCAGAATTCCGAGTCACAAGCCGGAAGTTGAACAACGGCCATCAGGGCGCCTTGACGAGGAAGGCGCGCCCGCAGCACCCGATCAGGTCGTCGAACTAGACCAGCGGCGCACGATCGGAGAGGTCTTACGAGCCCATGCCGAGGTTCGACCCGAACGAACCGCCATCGTCGCTTCCCAGTTTGCGCTGCTTTCCTATCGGGAACTGCAAGACCAGATCGATGCAGTCCGCGCGCACTTGCGCCAAGCCGGATTCGGTCCCCACGCCAGGATCGCGATCGCGATCGCGAACAGTTCCGAGGCGGCGCTGGCGATCGTTGCGGTTGCATGTTCGGCGGTGGCAGTGCCGCTCGATCCCAAGCTGACCGCCGCCGAAGTCGAGAGGTGTCTGCTTGCTCTGCGGCCCAACGCCGTCCTTGCCATTCGCGGCAACGACGCTGCAGCGCGACATGTGGCGGAGCGGCACGGCTTCCCCGTGATCGAAGCGATTGTGGCGCAGCACGGAAGGTTCGGATTGCAGGTGGCGGCGCCAAGAATAGGCGCGGCCTTGCCGCTTGATGACCCCGATCCGGAGACGCCAGCATTCATTCTGCACACGTCAGGGACTACCGCCGAACCAAATTTCGTCCCGTTCAGTCATCGCAACATGCTGGCCGTCACCAAGCGGCTGCAGGGTTGGTTCAACCTGACGCCACAAGACCGCTGCCTGAACGTGTCACCGGTCTATTATTCCCACGCCCTCACGACCACGGTGTTGCCGCCGTTGCTCGCTGGCGGCAGCGTCGCATTTCCTTTCAATGCTTCGAATGTCGATCTTTCGGAGTGGCTCGGCGCCTTGCAACCCACGTGGTACTCGGCCGGCCCCACGTTGCACCTAGCCGTCCTCGAAAAGGCGCAACTGCGACCCGACACGCGAGCCATGCACTCGCTGCGCTTCATCTCATCCGCGGGTGCGCCGCTGGCAGCCGATATGCATGACCGCATGCAAGCGGTGCTCGGGGTCCCCGTATTGGAACATTATGGCTCCAGCGAAACGGCACAGATTTCCACGAATCTGCCCTCGCCTGGCCGGTCGAGGCCAGGCACGTGCGGCATTCCCGCGCCGGATACCGTGAGGATCGTCGGGGAGGACGGCCACCAGCTCCCCGCCGGCGAGCGCGGCGAGATCCTGGTGCGAACCCCTTCAGTCATGTCGGGCTATCTCAATGCTCCTGAACTCAATCGGTCGGCGTTCGTTGACGGATGGTTTAGGACCGGCGACATCGGCAGTATCGATAAGGATGGTTTCCTCAGTCTGCATGGTCGCCAGAAGGAGCTGATCAACCGAGGCGGCGAGAAAATTGCGCCGCTTGAGATCGACAATGCGCTGATGCGCCATCCCGACGTCGCACAAGCCGCGGCCTACGCGGTTCCGCACCCTCGCTTGGGCGAAGACGTTGCCGCCGCAGTCGTGCTGCGGCCAGGATCAAAAATTACTCCGGATGAACTCCGAGAGTTCCTCGGCAAGCAACTCGCCCCGTACAAGAACCCGCGCCGCATCACGATCGTCGATCAGTTGCCCAAAGGAATCACCGGCAAGGTGCAACGCAAGCGGTTGAGCGAGAGTGCAGAGGGGCCGTCCGAGGCCGCGCTTGCGGAGGCCCGCCTGCACGCGGATTTGTTGCAGCTGTGGAAGAAGTTCTTGAAGACGGACAACGTCTCCATCGATGACGACTTCTTCGAAAAGGGTGGCGACTCGCTGCTTGCTATGGAATTGCATCTCGAGATTCAGCAGCTAACCGGCCAGACCCTTTCGGAATCGCTGTTGTTCGAAGCGGCAACCGTTCGCGAGCTGGCAAAGAGGCTGTCTCGCTCGGGGGGCTTGCGTCCATAACGCCATCCGGAGTTCTCGGGGCCAGAATGCCTCGGTCGATTCAGGCAATTGGCAGGCAACGACTCGCTGATTCCAAACGCTCAGCCGCCATCACCGCATCGATCGGACGCACAGCGCCTGTAGCCGAAAACCGAGGGAAAGCCGCCCGCTTTCGTTGTGCCTCTCCGAGATAACGCCGACCCATGCCGTATACGAACCGCGTCTTCAACTCGATCGGTGAAGTTGACCTGACCGCCTGGGAGCGCGTGCGATCCGAATCTGGCGGATCGATTTTCATGGATCCACGTTTTATTGCGTCCGCCGAAACCAGCATGAAGGAGGATTGCCGGTTCTGGTATGTCATCGTCTATGACGGGAACGGCCGTCCTGCCGCATGTGCGTGCCTCACGGCGATGACGATCGACCTTGCGGATCTTGCAGATCCGCGGCTGGCATCGATCATCCGGCGCTTGCCCCGATTGCTGACGAGATTTCGAAAATTGAAGCTTTTCATCTGCGGCTTGCCTGGGTCGCCGGGCGAGAAAAGCCTGGCGCTGACGTCGCTCAGCTCAAGCGAGGATACTCTCCCGGTCTTGGATGCAGTGATCCGCGATCTGGCAAACGAAACCGGATCGGATGCGATTGTCTACAAAGAGTTCGGCAACGGGGACCTGGAATGGACGAGACCGTTGCTGACGCTTGGGTATCGGCGAATTTCGACTCCGCCGATGCATTTCTTCAAACCATCATTCCAAGATTTTGACGAATACCGCGCCGCGCTGAGAACGCGCTATCGGCAGCAAGTCAACCGCTCGATCCGAAAGCTGAAGGCCCCTGGGATCCGTCAAGAGATCCTGACCGACTCCAAGGAGATATCGAGGCTTTATACAGCGCACGTCCATGACTTTTATTGCCAGATGGCCGCCAAGGCCGAGGCCAAGCTTGAAATCCTTCCGATCGAATTTTTCCGCCAATTGACGTCGCGTTTGGAAGGAGATGTCGAGCTGCTGGTCATCTCCAAGGATTCGAGGATCGTTGCGTTCGGCTGGTGCCTTCACGCAGGATCATCTTATCACCTGTTGTTTGCCGGCCTCGACTATCAGCTGAATGAAGAATTGGATCTGTACTTCAACCTGATGTACGCCGGCCTCGATCGCGCTTTGCGAAAGCAGGTCTCAACGATCCACGTCGGGCAGTCCGCGGACGCGTTCAAGGCCAGGATTGGATGCTATAGCGAACCGCTATACGTGCTTGCGAAGGGGCTGACGCCATTGATGGCATTACTGGTTCGTTTCGCAGGCAATTTGCTCGTCGTCCAGAAGCCCGTGATCCCCCCGTCCGATATTTTTCGGAAGGACGACGTCGAGAGCTCAACATGACGATAAACCTTACGCCCGGAATGCGAATGCATGACATTGAATTGACAATGCCCGAGCGATTCGGCGCGCCGAAAGAGGCACCCACAAAACCGTCAGGTGACGCGCACATACGTCATTGTCGGCGAGAGCCGGTTTTTGTGACCGTGATCACAGCGTCCGCAATGTTCTCAGCGATAGATTCGACGCAAATGGACCGAAGGCCAAGTGCTTTCACGACGACACCGAGTACTGCGATGAAGAAGCTACATTGCAGGATCGAACCGTTCGCCCGCGAGGGGAACTAATCTTATGCGTGTATGCCGAGCGTGTGAAATTTTGGAGTTCGAGACCATGACATCGGATACATAAGCAACGGTTCTCGCGTGGGGGCCGTGGTTTGAGCTGAGAAACGACCATCAAGCTTGCGAAGATTGCGTGAACATCTACGGTACGCACGCGGAACGCCGACGCAAGCGTGCTTTTCGGGGGCTGACCTGTCAGCCGGAAAGCAAGGTAGAATGCGACACCCCTGCCGGCAGGGTACAATGATTGGCTTTTCGGGCGGCGGGAGAGGCGCGTGAGCGAAGTCTTCAACGAGGACCGGCGGGCGTGGCAGTGGGTCACTGCCGAATCCGCAAAGACCTCGCCTACCATTGTACCGGCTCCGGCATCCCGTCACGAACCATTTCCCCTGACCGATCTGCAAAGGGCCTATTGGCTCGGGCGCGCCGACTATTTCGAACTCGGCAACATTGGCTGCCACGTGTACGTCGAGATCGAACTGCCCGGTGTTGATCGCCGCCGGCTTCGGGCCGCTTGGCAAAAACTGATCAATCGTCATGAGATGCTGCGGGCCATCATTCGCGACGATGGACTGCAGCAGATTCTTCCACACACCCCACCCTACGATATCAGCCACCTCGACCTGCGAGATGCCGATCAATCAACGGCGGACTTCGAACTGGCCGCCATCCGAGACCGGATGTCCCATCAGGTCTTTTCGCCGGACCGCTGGCCATTGTTCGAGGTGCGCACGACGGAGCTGAAAGACAGGACGCTGCTGCACTTTAGCTGTGATCTGC
>Ga0184624_10000356_pt1 | contig 11420 bp, 10 predicted proteins | sample PLM3_5_b1_FD_133157 | JGI IMG/M metagenome (GOLD analysis project Ga0184624, IMG submission 133157) | Groundwater sediment microbial communities from an aquifer in East River, Colorado, USA - PLM3_5_b1 | ecosystem: Environmental > Terrestrial > Soil > Riparian zone | place: USA: East River...
GCCCGCTCGTGGACCGCGGAGAATACCACGTTCAGGTTCTTCTCGGTCTCGCCGATGTATTTGCTGATCAGCGAGCCCAGGTCGACGCGATACAGCGGCCACCCGAGCTCGCTCGCGATCACCGAGGCGGCGAGCGTCTTGCCGGTGCCCGACGGCCCGCTGAACAGTGCGACCGGTCCGCCCGACGGACGCCCGGCCCACTGGTCGATGACGATCGAGCGGTAGCGGATCCAGCCGACGTACTCGCGCATCATCGCCACGCGGTCGCCGGGAAGCACGAGGTCGTCCCAGCTCGCCCGGTAGGGCACACGGGTGGTGCCGGGCGGCGTGTCCGATGGGGGTGGCATGCCGAGCAGCCGGGCCGTCACACCGCGCGCCGGCCGGACCACCGAGAATGGCCCGGCGCCATCGCACTCGATGAGGCCGAGCTGCAAGAGCGCCGCCTCGTCGGACCACACCGCCGCCAGCTCGCGCAGTTCGGCGGGGGCGATACCGAGCAACTCCTGGAGCAGCGCGCGGGTCGGATACGGCTGCGGCGTGCCACCCTGGAGCTCCTGGTACAGCCAGCGGATGCGCGGCTCGACCTCGGGCGCGATCACGCAGGCGAGCACGTCGTGATCGAGCCAGGTGAGATCGCCGTTGGCGACGCGATTCCATGCAGCGTCGCTCGACCGCAGCTGCATCACGTCGCGGCCGAGGTTGGCGAGGCTCGCGACGACGCCCGGCTCGGGCGACCGGTTGGCCCGGCGATCGGCGACCTGGCGCGCCATCAGCTCCACCCGGTTCCACTCGGCGTCGAGGTCGACGCGGTCCACTGCGGCGAGCGCGGTCATGGCGCGCCCTCGAACAGGGTGACCAGGAGCGGATTCGAGCGCACCGTGATCTGCGCGCCATCGCTGCGGGTGACCGCGCGCGCCGCGTACAGGACTGCCTGCCCGGCGGTCGTCGTCGACGGCAGCTGGACGGTCACACCGGTGGCGCCATCGTCGGGGAGACGCGCGACCCCGACGGTGGCGGGCTGATCGATGCCGCCGGGCCGCCAACCGGCGACCGGATCCCAGATCTCCCAGGTCAAGATCACTGGCGCCCCGACTGCCCCGGCGATCGCCACGCGGAGCTGCAGCGCGGCCAGCTCGGGGCTGCCAAGCGCGACCGACAGGCTCTCGGTCAGCCCGGACGACGTGACGAATGCGATCTGCGGCTCCCAGTCGAGCGTGTCGGTATCGATCGCGCGGGGCCTGAGGGCCGGCAGGCGCGGCGTCACGGTGGACGGCTCGCGGGTGAGGCGCGCGCGGACCCCGGCGCCGATCGCACCGACCAGCGGTCCGCCGATCGCAGGCACTTTGGGCACGATCGGGACCAGCGCGACCTCGTAGGCGAGCGACGGACGGTACGCGACCTCGCTCTGGGTCTGCCAGAGCTGCTGGATCTGATCGAGGCCGAGCGGCTGCAGAACCACCTGCGCCTGCATGACCTCGCCGCCGACGTCGATCGGCGCCAGCACCGGCGTCTCATGGAACAGCCGCAGGACTTCGCCGATCAGGCGCAGGTCGCTTTCACCTGCGCTGATCCGATCCTCGTCGACGGCAAACGCCGTCATTATGCAATAGACCCGAATCCAGAGGGTTTGATTGGGCAGCTCGTGCGAGCCAAAGCCCATCGGCTCGAAGCGATGAAAGAACAGGTTCAGCCGATGCTCGGTATCGGTGGTCGCCGGCTGTGCGGCGGCCGGGGTGCCGAGCCGCACCTGGATCGGGTGGCCCGCCGCGGTGAACGAGCTCTGGATGAAGTCCGCGATCGAGCGGCTGGCGCGCGAGAGACTGGTCTCGGGAAGCGGCATCTCACGCGTTCCTCAGGTAACGCCGACTCGCGAGATCCGCCGGGCCGCGCTGCGCCGGCCGTGCGGGAGGTTGCGACGGTGCGGCGACGATCACCTCGAGCCGTCCGATGTGGACTCCTCGCGCGGCGACCGGCTCGGTCATCGGGCTCGGCCGCTCCGGGCGGCGCGGCTCGATGGCGCGTGCGCTCGGCGAAATCTCGACACGTGGCGCGGGGACGAGTGAGTCGCTCCGCGCGGCGGGCGTGGCTTGCGGCTCGGCGGCCGGGATCGCCTCCAGTAGCGGGGGCGAGGGCGCGGCAGCGCGGGTTGCCTGCGGGGCCGCCGGCTCGGTGCGTCCGCCTGACGGCGCTGCGGTGTCGATCTGCGCGATCGGCGCTTCGCGCGCCGGGCCGCCGCGGTCGTCGGTCGCTCGCGCGGCCGGCCGCTGATCGACGCGCGCGTGCGTGTGTTCCGGTGCGCCGGCGCGGCGGGAGTCCGGGACCGCGGCGCGGACTTGGTGCGCAGCGGCCTCGTCGATGCGGGAGCGTGCTGGCTCCGCGCTGACGGGCGCGCGTCGACTCGCGAGCGGTTGCGGTGTGGACGGAGCGCCGGACGCGGTCATCGCTGCGCGGGCGGCTGCAGGCGACGCTGGCGAGCTCGATGGGACCACCGGCAGGCCGGGCCGGTCGCCCGCGGCGCGCGCCGCTGGATCCGGAGCGGTGTTGCGGTCGTCGCGAGCCGACGCCTTGTGGGTTGCGCTTCGAGGCGCGACTGCCATCGGCGGCGTGGCCGATAGTGTCGCGGCGAGCTCGACACCCGATGGCGATGGCGATGGCGGCGATAGTGGTGGTCCGGCCTCGACGATCTCCCCGCCCTCGGCTGCCGCTTGCGTGCGATCGACGTCGCGCGCTGTCGCGCGCACCATCGGCGCATGCGCTCTGGCATCGGCCACGATTCTCGACAGAAATCCCATCGCAACCCTATCTGGTCATTCCGCAAGCGCGATCGACGCGTGACAGGTAGAGCTGTCGCCGCACCCGGGGCAGCGCGAGGATCTCGGCCTCGCTCCAGTGATAGTGCCAGGCGAGCGTGTGCACCTCGTCGTAGAGCTCGCTCGCCGACCCGCGCATGACGACGTACGGATCCAGCGCCACCGGGTGGGTTGCGCCGCATGCGGGGCACGACCCCGCGACCTCGGTCACGACCCACGGCGACACCTCGTCCAGCGCCGCCTCGATCCGCGCCAGGTCGCCGGCCGACAGCGCCTCGGGGAGCTCGCCGCGCACGACGCAGCGCCGCAGGAGCGCGCGCGCGGCCTCCGCACCGTCGCCAACGGCACCGATCGCGATCTCGTCCGACCCGGTCGGCACCCGGAGCTCGAGCGGACCAGCCTCGGTGTCGACCGTGACGAACGGAAATCCCGGCCCGGCCTCGCCGACCGGAAGCACGTCGAAGTCCACCTCTACTTCGAACCTCGTGCTGCACTCGACGCACGATGTCGAGATCCAGTGATGCGCCATGCCCAGTAAGGTCGTCGCACGGTGCATGAGGAACTGGCGGTCGGCGACGCACAAATCCCCCGCCGCCTCGTACCCGAACGACTCGCCCTCGACGTCGTCGACCAGCCCCCCGAGCACCCGGCTCACTCCGTCATGGAACGAGCCCGTGCGCCGAGGCGCGTCGGCGATCAGCAGCTCGAGAAAACCGTCGAGCTCGCGCAGCCGCACCCGCCGCCTCAGCTCCCCGTGGCGCAAGAGACCGCCGGGCAACAGCATCAGGTCTCCACGGGTTCTGGAACAGACGTGTCGCGCTCCCAGCCCTCGTGCTGGAGCGTGATCGACTGGATGCCCACGGCGTTCATCGTGTGAGCGTCGAGCTCGGGCACGGCCTGGTAGTCGGAAACCCATGCACGGAAGATCTTGTACGAAATCGCGACCTGGCCCTGCATGTTGAGCACGTTGAGGACGATGTTCTTGCGGAAGTTCTTGAGCGACATCGCCGCGTCGCCGTCGAAGTTGTTCACCAGGTTCGCCCAGGCCTCGAACACCGGGTCCTGGGTCAGCCCTTGCTCGAGCACGATCGGCTCGTAGCTGGTGCCACCGGGCAAGACCCGCTCGTGCGACGGATCGCCTGCGGCGCGCCACTTGATGGGCTCGGTCTTCTTCTTGAGCGCGCCCATCTTCTTGAGACCTGCGACCGGCTGTCCGTCGATCAAGACCTGGAACTTGTACGTCCTGTAGGGGTCGAAACGATGCGCATTTGCGGGAAATAAGGGTGCGGGCACGGATATCTCCCTTACTGCTGAGTCTTTTGCTGGATACGCACGATGACGAATTCGGCCGGCTTGAGCGGGGCGAACCCGACGATGACAATGACCTGTCCTCGATCGACGTCATCTTGCGTCATGGTATCGCCGAGCGCACAACGCACGAAGTAGGCGTCGCTGGCCGTCTCGCCCTGGAACGCGCCGGCGCGGAACAGGCCGTCCATGAACGCCCCGACGTTGACCCGGAGCGAGGACCACAGACGGTGATCGTTGGGCTCGAATACCGCCCACTGAATTCCGTTGTAGATGCTCTGCTCGATCATGATCGCGGTGCGGCGCACCGGGATGTAGCGCCACGGCGGTTCGGCGTTGGTCGCCAGTGTGCGCGCGCCCCAGATCACCGCGCCAAAGCTCGGCAGCTTGCGCAGGCAGTTGACCCCGAGCGGATTGAGCTGGTCCTGGTCGCCATCGCCGACCGCGAACTCCAGTCCCGCCACGCCGATCAGCTGTGCCTCGACCCCGGCCGGCGCCTTCCACACACCGCGCCGGCCATCGGTGCGCGACCACAGCGCCGCGGCGAACGCCGAGGGCGCCATCGTCATTGTCCGCGGAGCGGTGGGATTCGAATCCGGATCATAGAATGGATTCGGAATCGTGAGCCACGGATAGTACAGCGCTGAATAGTTCGAGGTTGGAAGGCTGAGCGCACCGACTGCCGCGGCGCTGGTCAATTCGATTCCGGACGGCGGATCGATGATCACCATCCGGTTGCCGACGTTGTTGCAGTGGCTGAGCGCTTCCGCGACCGCGACGTTGCCGGAGCCGTTGGCGGCCATCGCCTTGCCCGGCAGCACGATGATGCTGATGTCGCGCACCTTCTCGAGCTTGGCGAACGCCGCGCGGTAGTCGGCCTGGCTCGCTGCGCCGGCCGCGCCGCCGGTCAGCGCAGTCGCGTCGACACTGCCGGTCGGGAACGCCTTGGGCAGCCCGCCGGCCGCGCTGTTGAGCTTCAACCGGACCAGCCGCGACGACGTGTTCACCACGCTGGGCGCGAACCGGGCGTCGCCGGCGGTCAGGTTGAGGCCGGGGAACGCCTCGTCGACGACGAACACGTCCACACCATTGCGCTTCACCGTGTGACCGACATCGAGCGCGAAGCTGGTATCGGTCGCCGCGGGCTTTCTGATCCGGACAAAGATGGCATTTCCCCAGGCGCCCTCGCTTGTCGCCAGGACCGTCACCACCTTGGTCGCGGTCTCGCCATCGAGATCGAGCGCGGCGGCCTTGGTGTTGGCCGCGGCCGGATCGGCGACGCGTACGAAGTACGCGTCCTTGCCGCCGTTGCCATAGAACGCCGCGGCGGCAAGTCCCATCGTGTCGGTCGGGCTGGCGAGCGGACCGAACACGGCTTGGTAGTTGTCCTGGCTATGAACCAGCGTGGGAGTAGCGATCGGGCCGCGGGTGGCGTCGCCCACGAACGCCGTCACGGAAGTCGCGACGGCGTCGACCGGCCTTGCACCACTCCCGGTCTCCTCTAGATACACACCCGGATGCAGATAAGCAGGCACGTGAATCTCCTTTTCCAGAACGTAAACAGCAATTCTTCGACTTCACGCTCAGGGATCCGATTGCAGATCCATTGATATGCCGACCCCGGCTGGATATCGGACGCGGCCGAAATTAGAGCTTTCGTGTGAGACCCACTCGCGCCTTCCCGATATCAACATCGAATTCGAGATCGAAGTGTGAGGTAAATTACATTGAGAGCGTTTTTCCGAGTTTGATACGCGCATCCGGCGTTGTGGAAGCAATTGGCCTTGGCGTGGCGGTCATTGCGATCGCTCATCCAAGCGGCCGCAGTAATGCTTTTTGTTTTTCGCTCGACGCGGCGCACGCGGCCATCCACATTAATTATCTGAGCAAGCGGCGACAATCTCGTGACGCAGCGAACTCTCTTGTATCCACTGGTCTGACCTTGGCGATAAAGCTCTGCTATCGACCATCAGCCGCACGATCGCCCACCGGTATCGAGATGGTGTCGCGGCACAAAGGCCTCGCACCCTGCGCCTCGGCCCATGGCGCGCTGTTTAGCTGCAGTTCGGGCGGCAGGCTTGAAGGGGACATGTGGCCGGCCCTGAATTTTGCTGCAGATTCCCTTGAGATTTCCTCCACGTCGCCCCCCAGTGCGGTGAATTTTGAAGTTCTCATTGCCGACGGCACATTGCTTGCTCGCCGCTCACGGCCGCCGGTAGCGGGAGCCATCAGATACCGGGATTAAAGGTGATACATTCCGAGAGCTGACATCCACCGATCCTCTGCGTCTGCCAATTCGCCGAATTGTCCGGTGTCGCCGTCGGGTCGAATGATCGTTGGTCGACGGTGTGTGATCAGCCGCCTGAGGGTGGCGGACCTCCTAAATTGGCCAACCTGATCACCTTCAAGACAACGGAAGACCCGCAGGTCGTTTGGTCGCTTGGCGATGTGAAGGTCAGCGCGATCCGATCGACCCACATCCCCGGTCACTCCTCCTATCGCGTAGAAACGCCCGCGGGCAGCGTGGTGATCGGCGGTGACGCAACCAACGACGTGCTGACACAGCCGCGCGCACACTCGACCTCCGATCAGGTTGAGCTGCTGGCGAAAGGCGTGGATGTCATCGTGCATTCGACGATGCATCCGATCATGGGACCAGACCGGGACAGTGGAATGCCGCCGGAGGTGTTCAATCGCCAAAGCAGCACCACGGACCTGGGGGCCATGGCGCAGAGGGTGAATGCAAAGCACCTCGTCTTGACGCATCTGGGCCCTTCAATCGGGGCAGCGTTTCAGGGCGCCTACAAGGTGCCCGGTGGTGCGCTGACCGCAGCCGATTTCAGGAAGGCTGCCGAGGCGGGCGGATTCACCGGCAACATCATCGTGGGCACTGATCTGGCGAGCCTGCGAATTCCCGGGAAGTGAGCAGGGCGAGTTACGGGACCCTGCCGTCTGCTTCAGGGGCCCTCGCGACCATCGGGTTTCGGCGCTGGTCGCTAGAATGCTGAGAAAGATGGAGACGTCGAACGAACGCTGCCCGCACGCTCGATGACTGGCGTGACGTCCAGGCAGGGGGAATGCGCGCTTTCGGGAAAATGCACTTGCGGGTCCTGCACTCGTAATGGCCGCTCGGCGCCGTGTCGGGTCGGCGTGAAACAAAAAGGCGCCTTGCGCTCCCTTATACTCGAACAACCGGTGCCGATTGTAGCAATCCAGCCTGGTCAAGCGAGTAGGCATATGCCTCCTTCATCTTCAGGTTTCCGCTGTCGGTGTACACGAGCAAACGAGCTCCATCCGTCCGGGTCTTGACCATTCCAAATGCTGTCCGACTGAACCCGAAGAACTCACCCCGTTTCTGATCCTTCTTCTGATCGGAGAGCCTGGACCATCCCTCGACTTGAAAGAAAGCTACGAGCTCGGTGATCAGAACCAATGGTTCTGCGACGCGCGACCATTTTCCCAACGCTCCAACCAGTGTCGCGCGCGGGTGGATGTACTCCTTGCGCGCATTTTCGTCGCCGCTGGAAACCACGCTGACGATTGGAGCGACCGCTTGAATAAATGCGCCGGAAAAATCTGCTGAGCCATGATGCGGGACCTTGAACACCTCGGCCTTCAAGTTGATTGTCCCGCTGTTATGCTCACGAGTCAGGAACCGGCTGGCCTCGTCGTTCAGGTCACCGGTAAAGAGATAGCTGATCCTTCCATAAGTGAGTCTGAAGACAATAGAGTGGCCGTTGATGGTGTGTGATGCGGACAGGCCGCGTGTTTTAAGGTCGGTCGTCTCAAGTGACTCGTGTCCGATACGCGGTCCCTTCGGCGGGTCCCCGAGAAACTTGAGAGCCGGCTTGCCAGCCACTTCGGTCGTCAGCGGACCCAACACCTCGATTTTGATATCCTCGTCCTTGAAAAAATCAAATGCATCGTCATCGCCAATTTCAAGCCGTCTAAACTCGATCTTGGAGCGCTTGTTGTATTCAACCAACGCGCTCTTCCAGACTTTGAATGGCTGGTTCATCTCGTCGTCGGAAACCTTCAAAAGGTTCTCCTCCAACCCAACCAGGAAGAGCTCCTTTCCGACCTTCTTCGTTGCTCCAAGCATTTCGGCTTCAGGTCTTGTCTTGTTACCCTTCTTGCCGGGTCGCTTCACGATGCCGTTGTGATAAACGCGCTTCGGTTCAATGAATAGTCGCTTCCGGGGTGTCTCATTTTTTTCTGATTCTTGAATTTTCGGTAAGCCGACGAAATGGTCTGCATCGCCATGAGTCACGAGAATACACTCGATTTCCTTTGGTTTATCGAGGGATGTGTTGCGAAATCTGGATGCTAGATAGCGAGCGAAAAGCTGGTTGTCGCCACCATCAACAAGCACCACCTTGCCTAGCGGAGACTCGATAACAGACCCGTCGCCCTGCTGAACGTCGACGAAATTGATTTTAAGAACCTTGTTTTGTTTGCGCGGAATGATGACGTCGGTCAGTTTCAGGCCCAGATTTTTGGGAGGCTGGATGTATCCTGTTGTTTTTTTGGGCAGGATACTGCCGTCTTTCTCTTCGATGAATTCGGTGATGTCTACCTCGGCATAGTCTCGGGTCTGCTTGACGACACTGACCTCGTCACCCCAGGCGAGGGTCCTGATAAGCTTTTTGCGATTCCGCTCTGCCCATACATCAGCAAGGTCAACGTTGATAACGAACTTCGTTGCCATAGTGGGGATCTCCCCATGAGCTTGTTGTTAAATGAAGGTGGTCGCCGGAACGACGTTGACGCCCGATGCAAAATGCCGTGCTGCGAGTGCGGCCTCCGAAAAGACACGCGCAGCGACAGACTTTCAATATGGCTATCGATCTGCCGCCAGTCTCGACCTGCGTCTGCGATCGTCAGCCCCGCACTGCACGGTCCAGTTCGCGGAGCCAAAAGCGCGAATTTAAACAGTAATGCAACCTTGAAGAGAGTCAAGATGGCGTTCATCTCGGACCTTCATCGGGGCAACGTTTCAGGGCGCCTACAAGGTGCCCGGTGGTGCGCTGACCGCAGCCGATTTCAGGAAGGCTGCGGAAGCGGGCGGATTCACCGGCAACATCATCGTGGGCACCGATCTGGCGAGCCTGCGCCTTCCCGCGAAGTGAGGTGGACCAACTCAGGCAGGCACTGCCGTGAGCCGGCGGCGACAACACAGGCACCGGCGACTGCGCTCTACCGCAAAACGGAAACCGGCGAGGGCCGCTTGAGCAGCACGGAAACGATCGGCGTCTTCATTGCCATCCCCATCACTGACCCTGGCGGAGGCCAGATCATGGCGCGAGATGTAACTGGAGGCTTTGAGGGAGAGTTGATCGGCCTTATGGCCAACTTCGTTGTTGGGTTCGAGAAGCGATAGAATGTTCGCAATTCCGCAGTCGATGTTGTGGACATGATGAACACTGTGTAGCCCGAGCGATGTCTCTTCGAGCTGCGCGCCGATGAGCTGAGAAAACTCGCAATGTGTGCGGACAGCATGGAACGACACGTCTCGCTGTGGCAACTCAACCCGCTCAGGTTAGCCGCCTCTGGGCGATGTCTGTAGAGGTTCGTGCCCATGGAAGCGCCAGGCCAAGTGCATGAACGATAGGTTGCAACGCCTACGACGCGACTTAACTGAAGCGGTCGCCCCACCGACTTGCCCGACCGGCTATCGCGTGCGGACGTTTGCCGCTGACGATGCGCCGACGGTTCACCGCCTACTTGAGGTCGGCTACGCTCAAGGCGGAGGCCACGTTGGGGCATTTGAAGAGTGGTGGCCCAGCCTTCGAGATGACGACGAGTTCGCACTCGACCTTTGTTTCCTCGCGCTCAATGAGCGGCAGGACATTGTCGGAGTCGCCCAATGCTGGACCAGTGCCTTCATCAAAGACTTGGTTGTCCATCCACTAGCGCGTCGGCGCGGAATCGCGACGGCATTGCTGAGGAGGGTATTTTGGGAATTTCGGCGTCGGGGCGTGAAGCACGTCGATTTGAAAGTTCAGGTGGACAATCCTACGGGAGCAGTCCGCTTGTATAAAGAACTGGGAATGCGAGAAGTAGCGCTCGACGGGTCGTGAGGGCTTTGCTGGGGTCGAACTTCACATTTCTATGACACACCCTCATTGTTGAATTCCGCCAAATGGTGCTCTCGTGTTGCCTCACGCCGCGATCAATCGACGCTTGAACCGCAGGTGAGATTTGCGACTGTGCCGGTGATCGCGCCGGCGCGATCCGACGCCAGGAACGCCGCTGTGTCGGCCACCTCGGCAAGCGTCGGCAACCGTTTGAGGAGGGTCAATCCCTCCAGGAGTTCCCGGAAGCTCTCGCCTTCCATCTTGGGGAATTCCGGATCCATAGGGAGGGTATCGCCTATCCGATGCGACCGGAGACAAACGACACGGACGCCCTGAGGGCTAAGTTCCCCGGCAAGCGTGCGAGACAGCCCCTCTATCGCTGCGCAAGCGACGCCAAATCCGCCCGTGAGTGGGATAGCCATCCGCGCGGGTGAAGCCGAAAGCATTAGGATCACGCCTGATCGCTTCGTTACCATCCGCCGCGCCGCGGATCGCGCAGTCAGAAACTGCGTCCTTGTCCAAGACGCAATAGGAAAGCTGAAATCTTCGAGCGCCAGTTCAAGGAGCGGCGTGCCTTGGCGACTGTCAAATCCAATGGCGTTGAAGACCACATCGATGCGATCCACCTTTTTCGCCACGGCGTCGATGTGCTGTTCGACCGCGTTCTCGTCGAGCGCATCTACCTGCGCGACTTCGACAACGCCTCCATCGGCAGCGATCTCCTTGGCGACCATATCGATTGATTCAAGCCTGCGACCGGCAAGGAAGACGTTGGCCCCCTCACGGGCGAAGGTTCGGGCAACGGCACCGCCTACCGCACCGCCGGCTCCGTAGATAACAGCGTTCTTTCTTTTGAGCAGCATCTCTATTTCCCGGGCGATGCAAGCCAATGGGCGAATAGACCGGAAGGGAGAAAAGAAAGATGATCTGGCAAAGCGGAAACGCTACCAGACTGCCCGCCCGCCAAGCGCGCGAACTTGCCCCACCCTAGTCGCCCATGCCGTGGCGCGTCTGTATCGAATTGACCACGTCGACAAACGAAAATCCCAGTTCACCACCAAACGATGGCCCGCGTCCGGTCTCCAAACCCGGACCACAATTCAGAAAGACTGATGTTTGCGAGAGCCGCGACATCTTCCGCCTCACGCTTCACTGCCGCACACGCCGGGTTCTTTCATCTTGAGCCAATCAGGTGAGCGGCGACAGTCTAGTGAGATGAGCAGCA
>Ga0184624_10000357_pt1 | contig 11414 bp, 6 predicted proteins | sample PLM3_5_b1_FD_133157 | JGI IMG/M metagenome (GOLD analysis project Ga0184624, IMG submission 133157) | Groundwater sediment microbial communities from an aquifer in East River, Colorado, USA - PLM3_5_b1 | ecosystem: Environmental > Terrestrial > Soil > Riparian zone | place: USA: East River...
CGTCGAGGGCCGCTGGAACCTGCACTCGCTGACGAGGACAGGCCAGCGCACCCAAATCTCCTGCACGGCGGCGGGCAAGGCGGTGCTCGCCTTTCTGTCTGATGAGGCCTGCGACGATCTCCTTGCCAGGCTGCCGCTGAGGCGCAGCACCCGCCGCACCATCGTCAAACCGTCCGCGATGAAAGTTGAGCTGGTGCGCATCCGTGCCCAGGGTTACGCCGTGGACGACGAGGAGTTCGAAGAAGGACTGCGGTGTGTCAGCGCGCCGGTGTTCGATCATCGGGGACACGTGGTCGCTTCGCTCAGCATGGCCGCTCCGGTCTTCCGTCTTCGGAAAGAGCGCGTGCCTCAGGTGGCCCGCCTTGTCGTGGCCGCCGCGCAGGGGCTCTCGGACGACCTCGGTCGCCGCAATTCGAATGAGTCGAAGCGCGCCACGGCGTCGCGAGGGACTTCACGCGCCAAGGGCCGCCGTTTCACATCGTGAAATTCGCGGTGCGGCTGTGAAACCCTGAGGCATAATAAAGGTCACACAAAACACTGATTTCCGAGGAGCTGGTGATGAGGCGATTAGTCGTGCCGGCCGTCTGTCTTTTCCTCATGGTCATCGCGGTGGCCGCGCCGCTTACCACGAAGGCCGTCTCCGCGGCATCTCCCGCCGCGCCCACGTTCAACAAGGACGTGCTTCCCATTCTCCAGAAGAATTGCCAGGAGTGCCATCGCCCCGGCGCGATCGCGCCGATGTCCTTCCTGACATTCCAGGAGACTCGTCCGTACGCGCGCGCCATGGCCAAAGCCGTTGCGGCCAGGACGATGCCGCCATGGTTCGCGGATCCGACGATCGGTCACTTCGAGAATGCGAAGGTGCTGACCGCCGCGGAGGTCGCGACCATCGCGGCCTGGGCCGAGAAGGGCGCGGCCGAGGGCGATGCGAAGGATCGCCCTGCGCCGGTGACCTTCAACGACGGCTGGACGATCGGGACGCCGGATATCGTCGTGACGATGCCGAAAGACGTCGAGCTGCCGGCGACGGGCGTGATCGATCAGCAGAACGTCCTCGTGTACGCCCACTTCGAAAAGGACATGTGGGTGAAGGCCGCCGAGGTGCGGCCCGGCAACCCGAGAGCGGTTCACCACATGAAGGCGTGGATTCGGCCGCCAAATTCCCTCTGGATGAAAGACGCGCCTGAAGGCGTGCTGTACAGCCCGCCGCGCGGCGCCGCCGGCATCGACGGCGCCCCACAGATGGCTGCGTTGTCTGCAACCGGGTACCGGCCCGTGCAAGACATCCTCGCCAAGTACAACCCCGGCGTCGAAGGCCAGGAGTTCGCCACCGGCAGCGCTGCCAAGTTCATTGCCGCTGGCTCGGACATCGTTTTCGAAGTGCACTACACGGCGACGGGCAAGCCGGAGACGGACCGATCGTCAGTCGGCATCGTGCTCGCCAGCGCACCGCCGCGGCAGCGGCACCTGACAACCACAGCGATCAGCGCGCGCGATTTCGAAATTCCCGCAGGTGCGTCCGATTACGAAGTCAGGGGAGAGACGGTCGTGAATGAGCCGGCGAAGCTTGTGTGGATTCAGCCGCACATGCACTATCGCGCCAGGAACTACGAATTGACCATCGTCTATCCTTCTGGCAAGGAGGAGACGATTCTGCGCGTTCCGAACTACAGATTCGACTGGCAGGTCGGGTACGAGCTCGCCGAGCCTATCGATCTCCCCAAGGGCACGAAGTTCAAGACCGTCGCGCATTACGACAACTCGCCCGCCAACAAGTTCAACCCGGACCCGACCAAGAATGTGAAGTACGGCGCGCAAAGCTGGGATGAGATGCACGTGACGTTCGTCGGCATCCTCATCGATGCGAAAGCCAATCCCGCGAGGACCTTCGGCGTTGGCCGCCAGGCTGTGCAGCCGGCCGTCGAATGAACAAGCACAAGCTCTTCGTCGCGAGCTGTCTGTCCATAGCGACGGCGTCGATGGTGTTCGCCATCCGCGGCGATGTCGCAGGGCCGCTGAGCCAGGCGTTTCACATCACCAACGAGCAGATGGGGCTGGTCTTCAGCCCCGCGTTCTGGGCATTCACGATCGCCATTTTCATCAGCGGCAACCTCGTGGATATTGTCGGGATGCGGCAGCTCCACATTCTGTCGGCGGCCGGGTTCATCGTCGGCGTGGCGCTGATCGTGTTCGCGCCACATCCCACCGAACCGGTCGTCTCGCTCTTCGATCACACGGGCACCACGCTGCTCTACGCCGGCTTTTTCATGCTGGGTCTCTCTCACGGCCTCGTCGAAGGGGTCATCAACCCGCTCATGGCGTCGCTCTATCCAGATGAAAAGACGCGCCGCATCACGTCCGTGCATGCGTGGTGGCCCGCTGGGCTGATCATCGGCGGCTTGCTCGCCGTCGTGCTGAGCAATCTCGGCATCGGCTGGGAATTGAAGTTGAGCCTGATCCTGGTGCCCGCCGTCACGTATCTCGTGATGGCCTTGTCGGTCAGTTATCCGAAGACCGAGCGGGTGACATCGAACGTGTCGACTGCGAGCATGTGGAAAGAGGCGGCGCGGCCTCTGTTTCTGCTGCTGCTCGTGTGCATGTGCATGACCGCGGCAATCGAGATGGGGCCGGACCAGTGGTTTCCCCGCGTCATGGGAGAGCTTGTGCCACAGCTGAGTCCCGAGCAGGGAAGCGGCGTGCTCTTCCTGGTGTACACCGGCGGCCTGATGTTCGTGCTGCGCATGTGGGGCAGTAACGTGACGCACAAATCGCCCGTCGTCACCATGATCGTCAGTTCACTCCTCAGTGCTATCGGCCTCTACTGGCTGGGCGCGCTGGATAGCGGTAGCAGTGCCATCGTCGCGCTCACCGCCGCGACGCTCTTCGGCGTGGGCAAAACATTCCTGTGGCCGACGATGATCGGGATTACCGCTGAACAGTTTCCCCGCGGTGGTGCTCTGCTGCTCTCGCTGATGGGCGGCACCGGCCTGCTGTCGGTCGCAATCGTGCTGCCGATCATGGGTGCGCGCATGGATCAGTACGGTCCGGGCGCGGCCCTGCAGATGGTTGCCGCTCTGGGCGCCATTCTTACGGTGATCTTCACCGGGCTTTGGTTGTACTTCCGATCGCGCGGCGGCTACCGCGCCGTACACATCACAGAAGTGGGGATCACTCGTAACAAGGTCGCCTAGGAGGTCGTCGCAGCGTGACGATCGAGCGGTTCACGGTTCTTTGTGCGGCGGTGCTCGGGTGCTGGTTCGGAGTTCTGGGTTCTGGGCTATTCGCCCAGCAGACGCCGGCCTCTGGGCGTGCGCGGACGGCGTCGTACGAGCTGACCGACGGGCGTACGATCGACGGAGTCCCTTTCAATCACGAGCGCGCTGACGACATCCAGCTGCGGACGGCGAACGGCGCCATCGTCCTGCTCAGAAAGTCCGGCGCCCGCTATCGAATCGTCACGTCCAGCGTCGACTGGCCGAGCTACGACGGCTCGACGACGGGCAACCGCTACAGCACTCTCGCGCAAATCGATAAAGCGAATGTTGGGCGGCTGGCTCCCAGGTGGATCTACACAATCCCATCTTCGCTGCGCCTGCAGGTCACGCCGGTGGTCGTCGACGGCGTCATGTACGTCACCAGCGCGAATGAGTGCTATGCGCTCGATGCCGGCAACGGCCGCGAAATCTGGCGCTTTCAACAGCCGCGTACGAAGGGCCTCGTCGGCAACGCGGCGGGCGGCATCAATCGCGGTGTCGCCGTGGCAGGCGAGCGCGTGTTCATGGTGACCGACCACGCGCACCTGCTCGCACTCAATCGATTCACCGGCGAGCTGTTGTGGGATACCGAGATGGCGGACTGGCGGCAGAACTACAACGCCACGTCCGCGCCGTTGGTCGTCGGCGATTTTGTCGTGGCCGGCACCGCCGGAGGCGAGCAGGGCGTGCGCGGGTTTCTTGCGGCCTACGATCAGGCTACCGGAAAAGAAGCGTGGCGGTTCTGGACGGTGCCGAAGCCCGGCGAGGCTGGATCGGAGACGTGGAAGGGCGCCGGCCTCGAACAGCCGGGTGGCACGACGTGGATGACGGGCGTCTACGATGCCGCGCTCGGCCTGGTTTACTGGACCACCGGCAATCCAAGTCCCGACTACAACGGCGACGAGCGGCTCGGAGACAACCTCTATGCGAGCTCCGTGGTCGCGCTCGACGCGCGAAGCGGGCGCCTGAAATGGCACTTTCAGTTCACGCCGCACAACGTGTGGGACTGGGACGCGCAGCAGCCTACCGTGCTCGTCGATGCGACGTGGGAAGGACGCCCGCGACGGCTGCTCGTTCAGGCGAGCCGCAACGGCTTCTTCTACGTGCTCGATCGCGTCGACGGAACATTTCTGCTGGGCAAACCGTTCGTCAGCCACCTGACATGGGCGCGCGAGATCGGCCCGGGTGGACGGCCGGTGCTGGTGCCGGGACAGGAGCCGTCCGTCGAGGGCACGCGCGTCTGTCCATCGGCTCATGGCGCGGCGAACTGGTACTCCACTTCATACAGCCCGCAGACAGGCCTCTACTACGTGCAGACGCTCGAGAACTGCAATGTGTTCGTGAAGAGCGTCAGCGAGTGGGTCGCCGGAAAATCGTACTGGGGCGGCTCGACGAAGCAGGACGCCGATGCGCCGAATCAGAAGATTCTCCGGGCCATTGATGTGAAGACCGGAAAGATCGCGTGGGAAGTTCCACAGTCGGGGCCAGGCGCCGCGCGCGGAGGCACGCTTGCGACCGCGGGCGGGCTCCTGTTCTTCTGCGACGATCAGGATCGATTCGTTGCGGTCGATGCCGCAACCGGTAAGCCGCTGTGGAATTTCGGAATGAACAGCGTGTGGCGCGCATCGCCGATGACCTATCAGTTCGACGGTCAGCAGCATGTCGCGATCGCGTCGGGCTCGAACATCGTGTCGTTCGGATTGGTGAACTGAGCGGCGCACCGAGTCCGTCTTGAGCAGCAAAACCTCGTTTCAGCCCTTGCAGACGGCACTGCGTGGGGCTACACTCCGCACACTCACTCGTCAATCGATGTCCCGGCATTCCACTTTCAGAGGAGGCCGACCGTGAACCGACGAAACTTTCTCCGCGCGTCTGCATCACCGATCCTGGCCCCGATGCTGGCTCCCGTGTTCGAGCCGCTGCGCGCTTACGCGCAGGAGTCGTCGAAATCGAATTCGCTGACGATCACGAAGATCGAGCCGTATCTCATGAGGATTGGGCCATCTCCGGCGCGCGGACGCGGAGCCGGTCCAGGGGGCGGTGGGGGCGGCGGCGAAGGAGCCGGCGGTTACCCGTGCGTGCGGATCGAGACGGCCGAAGGCATTCACGGTTGGGGCGAGGGGACGACGCCGCCGACCAGCCCGGCCGTGCTGACGCAGATTCGCGAGTCGGGCAAATTGCTGATGGGCAAGAGCGCGTGGGACATCGAAGGCCATTGGGTCCAGATGTACACAACCGAGTTCAACACCCTTGGCGGCACGCTCTTCGCCGCGATGAGCGCGATCGACATCGCGCTGTGGGACATCGTCGGCAAGAAGCTCGGCGTGCCGGTCTACAAGCTGCTCGGCGGCCGCGCGATTCCGGCGCGTACCAGCCTGCGCATCTACGCGAGCGAGCCCTGGCGCGGCATCCCTCGAACCCGCGAGGCCTACACAGCGAGAACCAAGGAGATCATCGCGAAGGGCGCCACAGGCGGGAAGACCGACTTCTTTGGCGGCACACCGCTCGATCGTCAGATTACCTCGCAGAATCTTCACGACGCGCGAGAGATGATCGCCGGCGTCCGCGAAGCGAGCCCGACGTTTGACCTCTGTGTCGAAGCGCACGCCAAGTTCAACATGCACTCGGCGGGACGCATTGTGAAGATGGTCGAGCCGTTCGACGTGTTCTTCCTCGAAGAGCCTGTTCCGCCGGAAGACGTCGAAGCGATGGCGCTCATCCAACATCAAACGAACGTGCCGATCGCAACCGGCGAGAGCCTGCAGTCGCACTACAACTTCCGCGAGATCCTCGAAAAACGGGCCGCGCGTGTTCTGCAGCCCGATCTGGCGAGGACCGGCGGCATCACGGCTACCAAGAAGATCGCGGCAATGGCCGAGACACACTATGTGAATGTGGCTCCGCACAATCCGAATGGTCCCGTGTGCACGGCCGCCACATTGCACCTGTGCACGTCGATGGCCAACTACCTGATCATCGAACAGGGCAATACCAACACCGCTCTGTACAAGGACATCTTCACCGGCGGCTGGAAGGACAGCCTCGCGGAGATGTGGGTGCCCGAGGGGCCCGGGCTCGGCGTCGATTTCTCGCCCGCGTACGTCAAGGAATACGGCACGCCGGCATAAATAGAAAAGGGGTAAGGGGTGAGGGGCAATGTCCCTCACCCCTCACCCCTTCCCCTCGCCCCTTCCCTTGGATTCTGACCTTTCCGCACTCACCAGTCGCGACGCGCAATCCCTCGCGCACACTCTCAACGACATCCTCCGCGCCGTGCACTTCGACGTCGTCAATCGTGAGCTGCGGCTGCCGCAATATGGCGGCGATTACGACGTCCGCCCGTTCCCGCTCCCAGGCTCGCCGGTTGACGTCGCGGCAATGAAAGTCCGTCTTCGTCAAGGCGAGAAGACGTCTCCAACCGCCGATGAGCACCGCCTCGCGCGGCGAATCCGATACGCGTTTGCGTTTTTCATGTTTGGCGAGGCGCTCGCGCGCGATTTGCTGGAGCAGCTGTTCGGTAAAGGCGAGGGCCGCATCATCGACGAAGGCCTGAAGCTGGAACTGTTCGTCCGCGCGGAAGGACAGACGATACGAATGAACGGGCTGTCACTGTTTTCCAGGCGATTGGGAAACGGCGAGACGATTCACCTGTTTGCGGACACGCCGCCCTATTTCGATCGCAGAACGGAGAGGCAGCGCGTCTACATAGGAGCCGATTCCTACGAGCTGATGGATCGGATCTCGCGCATGGGAGTCAACAGCGGGTGCTGCGTCGAGATGGGATCGGGCTCGGGTATTCAGCTCGTGGCGGCGCTGAAACAGCACCCCGGCATCACGACGGCAATCGGCAAGGAGCGCGATCGCCGGGCCGCGAATGTCTCCGTGTTCAACGCCGCGCTCAACGGCGTCACCGACAGGATAACGATTATCGACAGCGATCTCCGCTTGCACGCGGCATTGGACGGGTGCCCGGTATCGCTGGCGATGAGCAACCCGCCGTTTCTCGCGATGCCACGCTGGGTCGATCTGGATCCCGGCGATCGCGCGACAGTAGGGGCACTGGCGGACATCCGTGAGACAGAGGCCGGACTGCAACTGGACCTGCAAGCGCTGTTTCCTGAGGCGGGTTGGGGCGGCGATGACGGTCTCGAGATCACCAAGTCGTTCATCGAGTCACTGGCGCCGATACTGGCGCAAGGCACGCCCCTCGTCATTTACTCGCAATTTGCGGGCGATCTTGCCGGCCCGATTCAGATACGCGAGTACTCGCAGCACGCCGGCTTCGAGTTCGGGTTTGAGCCGTTGCCGTCGCGGCCGGTATGTGCGCGGCACCCGCAGACGAATCACATTCTGGAAGGGCGATCCTCTCCAGTGCTTACCGGAGAGCAGTCGGCCGAGACGATCGCCCGCCTGATCGTGTCAGCGCTCCTCGCCAGGCGCGAACCGCGGCGCCTCCAGACGATGGTGAGAACGGGCTCGCCCGAGCAGCGACTGGTCGCGAACATGTCCGAGAGGATTCAGCAGTCGTACCGTGCCCACGGGATCAGCCATTTCCACGATGGATTTGCCGTGTTGATCAAGCAACCGGACGATCCAAATTCGTGAAGTTTCTCTCGGTTTCACATCGAGAAACCTGCAGGCGCACTGTGGTAAGCTCCCAATCCTCAGATCCATATTCGAGGAGGTCCCATGACGAAGTTGCTCGCGCGAGTCGCGCTTCTGACCGCGCTGTGTGTGCTCACGGCCGCGTCCGCCTTTGCTCAGCTGCAATCCGGACGAATCCTGGGCACGGTATTCGATCCACAACGCGCCGGCATACCGGGCGCGACGGTGACGGTGACAAATCTCGCGACCAACGTCGCGAGAACCACCCAGACCGACTCGGAAGGCAACTTTGTCATCACCCCGATCGACCCGGGCAATTACCGCGTCACCGCAGAAATCGCCGGCTTTCAGACTGCCGTGCGCGAAGGGTTGACGCTCACCGTCGGCCAGGCGGCCCGTGTCGAGCTGACGTTGAATCTCGGCGGGCTCTCCACAGAGGTGCAGGTCGTCGCCGAAACACCGACGCTCAATACCGAGTCGGCGACGCTCAGCCAGGTGATCACGAACGAGCAGATCGTCGACCTGCCGCTCAACGGCAGAGGCTTTTATGAGCTTGCCCGGCTCACTTCCGGCGTCGCGCTGCTGCCGCCGACAGGCAACACGCAGCCCGTGCGCCCCGAGGTCGCCAACGGCAACGTGATCGGCGGTGTCGCCGGCGCGCAGACACGGTTCCTCCTCGACGGCGTGGACATCACTGAAGAGCATCAGGGGGGCACCTGGATTCAGACGTCTGTCGACGCGCTCCAGGAATTCAGCGTGCAGCAGAACGCGTATTCCGCGGAATTTCATGGCGCCGGCGCCACGTTCAACGTGACGACGAAGTCCGGCGGCAACACGTTTCACGGCAGCCTCTTCGAGTTCACGCGCAACGACGCGTTCGACTCCAAGAACTTCTTCGCGGTGAACAAGGAAAAGCTCACGCGCAATCAGTTCGGCGGGACGCTCGGCGGCCCGGTGATGATTCCCGGGATGTTCGACGGGAGAAACAAGACCTTTTTCTTTGCCAGCTACGAAGGGCACCGGCGCGAGCAAGGGGTCACCGACGTCAGCATCGTCCCCTCCGCAGCGCAGCGTCAGGGTGATTTCAGCGGCCTCGCTCCGATATTCGACCCGCTCTCGACGACCACTGTGGCAGGTGTTGTGACGCGCAACCAGTTTGCGAACAACCAGATTCCGGCGGATCGCATCTCGCCTCAGGCGCAGTTCTTCATGAAGTACATCCCGCTGCCGAACGCGCCCGGCAACACCTACTCGTCGAACCCGCTCACGCAGTTCAATCAGAACCAGATGACCCTGCGCCTCGATCAGGAGATCAACTCGCAGCACCGCTTCTTCACGCGCTACAGCAGGCATGTGAACGCGGAAGACCGGCAGGACCGTTGGGATACGCTCGGGTCGACGCGGCTCGAGGGGCCGGCGTACAACCTCGCGATGTCGTTGACGTCGAACTTCGGGTCGTCGCTGGTTCACGAGGTGCGATTCAGCCGCATGTATGGCGAGTACCGCTCGACTGCCTACTTCCAGGGCCAGGGCGTCGACCTCGTGCAAAACCAGGCGGGGGTCAAGGGCCTCGCCGGCATCCAGGATCCTGCCATCGCGAGCCTGCCGGCTTTTACCATCAACGGATATCAGGGATTTTCCGGCAACGCCGGTGACGGCCGGCCGAAATGGCAGGACCGCGGCGAGTACGAGCTCATCGACAGCCTCACATGGATCAAAGGCAAGCACATCCTGAAATTCGGCGGCAGGATGTATCACCGCAACATTCTGTTTACCGATGCGCGCAGCCACAACGGCGCATTCACCTACAGCGGCGTCATGACACAGCGCCCGACCACCTCTGCGGGCACCGGGGTTTCCTTCGCGGATTTCCTTCTCGGGTATCCATCTGCCGTGACGCGGTCGAACCCTGCGACGTGGTGGGGCGGAACCGGTACCTACTGGCACGGCTTCTTCCAGGACGACTACCGGCTGACGAACGACCTGACCGTGAACCTGGGACTGCGGTACGAGTACACGCCGTGGCTGACGGGATACCGCAATCAAGCGGCCGTGTTCGATCCGACGCGCGCCAAGTCGATTATCGTCTCGAGCGAGACCGACCAGATCGATCTCGCTGCGCAGGCGCTGGCCGACGTCGGCTATCAGTTGTTCGGCGATATCATCCAGACGAGCAGTCAGGCCGGCGTGCCGATTCAGCTGACCGCCAACGACACAAACCAATGGGCTCCGCGCATCGGGTTCGCGTACCGCCTTGGCGACCGCACCGTGATTCGAGGCGGCTACGGCATGTTCTACGAAGCCGAAGGGACGAGCGGCCGATTGAATTTCAACTTCCTGCCGTTCAGCATGAGCGAGACGGTGAGCGCCGTCGCCAACGTCGTGCCGAACCGCACAACGGCCGATTATTTTCTCGGCGTGCCGTTTGGCGCGTCGGTTGGAAGCGTGGGCTGGAATCCTCTGACGCTGGATGCGCAGTTCGGGTACGACCAGCGGTGGAACTTCGGGTTTCAGCGCGAGGTCGCCAACCGCATGAGCCTCGAAATGAATTACGTCGGGACCAAGGGCAGCAATCAGCAGGAATCCGAGAACATCAACCTTCCAGATGCGGGCCCCGGCAATATTCCAACGCGCCGGCCCTATCCGCGCTTCGGCAACATGAGCATTCACAGCCAGGCGAGATCGACGGAGTACCACGCGCTGCAGACGAAGTTCCAGAAGCGGACGTCGAACGGTTACTGGTATCTGGTGTCGCATACTTGGTCGCAGACCTTGACGACGCAGCCTGCACCAGGCATCGGCGGCAACTTCACCTACGACACCGGGCCTGCGGTATTCGACACCCCGCACCTGCTCGCGATGAGTTTCGGAGCGGAGCTGCCGTTCGGCAGAGACAAGAAATTCCTCAGCGACGCAGGCACGTTCGCGAACGCGCTGCTCGGAGGCTGGCAGGCGCAGAGCATCGTGAACTATCGCAGCGGCCTGCCGTTCACGCCGACCGTCGGCCGCGATGTGGCCAATACCGGTTCCGGCGGGCAGCGTCCCAACCAGATTCGATCCGGCGAGCTTGACGAACCCACGCTCGACGCATGGTTCGACAAGACGGCGTTCGTCGTGCCCGCGGACTTTACGTATGGAGACACCGAGCGCGGCGTTCTCCGCGGCGACCACCAGTGGAACGTGGATTTCTCGATCTTCAAGCGATTCAGGTTGAATGGATCGAAGTCGATCGAGTTCAGGGCCGAGGCGTTCAACCTCTTGAACTCGGTGTACTTCGATCTGCCGAACACGGCCATCGATACGGCCGCCGGCGGGAGGGTGACCGCAACCTCCAACGCGGCACGTTCGATGCAGTTCGGCCTGAAGTTCCTGTATTAAAGGCAGCTTTCAGCCATCAGCTCTCAGCTTTCAGCAGCTCTCCTGCTGACCGCTGAGAGCTGAGAGCTGAGAACTGACAGCTGAGAGCTTCAAACCGGCATCACAATTGCTGATTCCGGACCCATGGCGCCGTCCGTCTTCCCTCGGGCAAGAACGACCCTCCTGCTCGTCGACGTC
>Ga0184624_10000358_pt1 | contig 11403 bp, 7 predicted proteins | sample PLM3_5_b1_FD_133157 | JGI IMG/M metagenome (GOLD analysis project Ga0184624, IMG submission 133157) | Groundwater sediment microbial communities from an aquifer in East River, Colorado, USA - PLM3_5_b1 | ecosystem: Environmental > Terrestrial > Soil > Riparian zone | place: USA: East River...
ACGATTCCGAAGCCGAACCAGATCACCAGGATCGGGGCGATGGCGACGATCGGAATCGTCTGCGAGGCGATCACGAGCGGGTAGGTCGAGCGCAGGACGAAGCCCGAGAGGTGCATCGCAATCGCAAAGGCAACGCCGGCGACGAGGGCGCAGGCGAAGCCGAGCAGGATCTCCTGCAGCGTCACCCAGGCGTTTTCGGCGAGCAGCGACCGGTTCTCCCAGAGCGCCTCGCCGATTTCCGCAGGGGAAGGCACGAGGAAGTCTTCGAGGCCGAAGAGGTCGGCAAGCAGCCCGGTCGAGGCAGCGAGCTGCCAAAGCCCGACCAAAGTCAGAAGAAAGAGCGCCGGAAGCACCCACTTCCAGGCCCCATCCCATCTCGTGGTTCCTTTTGCACCCATGTGGTGCATTAGGAACCACGCAACGTCTGATGGAGGGCTCGCAGGGCTTCCTCGCGGGCGCTGACGAACTCGGGGTCGGTGACGGCGCCGTCGCGGTCCTCGGCGCGGGGGTGGGGGGCGCTGAGCTCGGCGACGATCCGGCCGGGGCGGGCCGACATCACCGCCACCCGGTCGCAGAGGTAGAGCGCCTCCTCGACGTCGTGGGTGACGAGGACGACGGTGCGGGGATCGGTCCGGAGCGCCGCCGCGAGCCACTCCTGCATCTCCGCCCGGGTGATCGCGTCGAGGGAGGCGAAGGGCTCGTCCAGCGCCAGCACCGGCTTGCCGGCGATCAGCGTGCGGAGGAAGGCGACCCGCTGGCGCATGCCGCCGGAGAGCTCGGCCGGCTGGGCCGCCTCGAACCCGGTGAGCCCGAACCGATCGAACAGCGCGGCCGCCTCGGCGCGCGCCTGCGCCCGCTTCATCCCCTGGTTGCGCAGGGCGAGGGCGGCGTTGTCGATCGCCGAGTACCAGGGAAGGAGGAGGTCGCGCTGGGGCATCAGCGCGCAGCGCTCAAGCCGAGCTTCGGCAACCGAGCCGCCGTCGATCGCGACCTTCCCCTCGCTCGGCTCCTGCAAGCCGCAGATCAGCTCCAGCAGCGTCGACTTGCCGCAGCCGGAGGGGCCGACGAGGCCGATCACTTCATGCGCCTCCCCTGCCAGGGTCAGCGAGTCAAGGGTGCGCAGGTCGCCGTAGGCGTGCCCTACCCCCGCAATTTCGAGCTTCACCCTGGTATCCTGACGCACTCCGCACTCCTGACCAAGAAGGTCAGGAAAGTCGAAATCAGTACCCGTGCGGACCCCCCAGAGCTAACTATGGACCCGGCAATCGTCCTTTTCGGATTGGGCATCGGCGTACTCGTCGGTATGACCGGCATGGGCGGAGGCTCGCTGATGACCCCGCTGCTGATCCTCATCTTCGGGATCTCGCCGACCACCGCGATCGGCACGGACATCTTCTACGCGGCCGTCACCAAGACCGTGGGCGGCTGGCGCCACCTGAAGATGAAGACGGTCAACATGGACCTGGTCAAGTGGCTGGCGCTCGGCAGCGTCCCCTCGGCGGTCGGCGGCGTCATCCTCGTCTCCTGGCTGCAGACCAAGATCGGCGAAGCGCGCCTGGAGGAACTCGTCTACGCCGTCCTCGGCGGCACCCTGCTGATGGTCGGCGTCATCACCCTGGCCCGGGCGCTGATCCTCCGCAACCTGATCGACGAGCGCGACCGCTTCGAGGTCGAGCGCCGGCACAAAGTCGCCGCCGTCGTGATCGGCGCCACCACCGGCTTCGTGATCGGGATCACCTCCGCCGGCTCCGGCACGGTGATCGCGATCCTGCTGATCGCCGTCTACCGGCTGGCGCCGAAAAAGGTCGTCGGCACCGACGTCTTCCACGCCGCGATCCTGCTCTGGGCCGCGGGCATCGCTCACTGGGTGGGGGGCAACGTCGACTTCGTCCTCGCCGGCAACATCCTCCTCGGCAGCATCCCCGGCGTCGTGATCGGCGCCTCGCTCTCCGATAAGGCGCCCCAGGGGTTCCTCCGGACCTCGCTCGGCCTCGTCCTGATCGGGTCGGGGATCGTCACCGTGCAGAAGGGCGACCCCGAGGTCTGGCCGATCGCCGCCGCGGTCGCCGCCGTCGGCCTCGCCGCGATCCTCTACGCGCCGCACTACCTGAACCGGCGCCGAGAGCGAGAAATGCAGCAAGAGGCGGACCAGACCGCCACCCTCGCGCAGACGCTGCCCGCCGACTGATTTACTAGATCCATGCGTGTTTCCGCGAAGGCCGACTACGCGGTGCGGGCTGCTGCCGAGCTTGCCGCCGCCCAGGCCGAGGAGGCGCCCGTCAAGGGCGAGCGCCTGGCCGAGGCCCAGGACATCCCCCTGCAGTTCCTCGAGCACATCCTGCTCGAGCTGAAGCACCACGGCATCGTCCGCGCCCGCCGCGGGGCCAAGGGCGGCTACTGGCTCGCCCGCCCCGCCGACGAGGTGACGATCGCCGAGATCGTCCGCGCCGTCGAGGGCCCGATCGCCCACGTGCAGTCGACCCCGCCCGAGGACATCGAATACCGCGGCAACTCCGAGCATCTGCAGGCGGTCTGGATCGCCGTCCGCGCCAGTCTCCGCACCGTGCTCGAGCAAGTGACCCTCGCCGACCTCGTCTCCGGCGAACTGCCGAGCGTCGTCGGCGAGCTCACCTCCTCCAAAGACGCCTGGGTCGCGCGCTAAGCGATAGCGGTGTCAGGCTTCCGTTCAGGCAGAATCTGCTGCCGGATCGGGAAGCCTTGAGAACCCGGCCTCTTCTTTCCAGAGTGTGTCGTGGAGGCGCGTCAAGCATGCATCGACAAGAGGCAGATCCCCCCTCACCTTCACCCGCCCTCGATTTCCATCCAGAAGAACGCCGAACCACGTGTTGATCGTGGCCGCTGCCGATCCATCTGCGGACACCTGGGGACGCTGCTCCCACCGAATCGTCCCGGTCTGGCTGATCTGAGCCCGTAAGACCTCTGCGGCCCGATAGCCACTCCCATTCATGCTCTCCGAAACCTCGAAGTCGATGCTCATCCCGCAGTACTCGGGGAGAACGACCACCGGGAGCACGGTTCTCAGCGCCGTCGCCATCTCTCCGATCGTCAATCCGGAGATACCGTCCCGCAGGATGTGTCGCTGGCGCCACCGGCCGATGGCGACGATCAGGCCCATGCAGCGACGTCCCTCATTCGTCAGTTCGTAGCATTTGCCGTTGCCGTTCGAGTTGTAGGAACTACCCAGCCCGTAGGTCGCGAACAAGCCCGCGCGCCGGCTCACCTGGTGATAGGTCATCGGATGAGCGGCCCTCGCCAAGTCGATCACCGATGTCGGTCCATGACTGAGATCCTCGATCAGGCCGAGTTCCCAAAATTCCCCGAGCAGCGCGAGCGCCTCCCATGGTTCGGCGCCGTCTCCGCGCCGGGGAAGCTTGTCCATGGTGATGGCAACGAAGGAACTCAGAAGCTGGCACAAATTGCGCCCCAGAGGATCGGTGAGGCTGAGCTTGACCCGCGAGGGGACCCCCGGCTCCACCTCGCGCCTGACTAGGCCATGCTCTGCCAGGTTGCCGATGTGGCGGTAAGCGGTTCGGGGGGAGAGGTGATTCAGCCGCCTGGTCAACTGCTGCGTTCTCAGGGGGCTGGGGCCAAGGGTCATCAGGATCGGTCCCCCTGCCCCGTTCCCGATCAGCCGCAGGATGTCGGGGATCGAGGTAAGCGGCTCAAATTCACCCACGTCACCTACCGTAGGTTCCCCATCGAGCTCTGCAATTTGGCTCATCGACGCTCCCGTGTACTCTGCCTTTTTTCAATTGGTACGTAGAAGGTACTTCGTCAACCGCCGCTTGTCAGTCATCGCGAGTGACAGAAGGGACTTGTACTAATTGGCCAACGGGATCAACAGAGCAGGCCCAAGCCAAAAGGCAGGGCCGCCCGGGGGCGGCCCTGCCTAGTGCTATTGAATCCTTTGGAGATTCAAGCTACGGGATCGATGTACAGCGGCTGCTCCGTTCCTGCCGTTGTCTCGGCGTAGAGCCACATCGTCATGTCGAGGAAACCTTTGGTGGGGCAAATGAAGCTGCCCGAGACCCTCGGGAATTCCTGTTTCGTTACCGTGACCTGAGCCTGGCTCGGATGTGTGGTGTATTTTGCGACTACCGGGGTGGTTCTTTCGTAGACGCATTCGGTTCCAATTACGTCCAGGACGAAGCGGATCGGTCGTGCGGCTTTGGCGCATTCATTGCCGCGAATCTGGATTTCATCAGCGGCCATGGCTTCAGTCGCGCGCATGCACCAAGGCAGCCCGTTGGTCGCAGGATTGGTTGTAACAGTGATGGCGCCGAACGTCGATTTGCAGTGCGTCGTATGCGGAGTTACACCGGGTGTACCTTTGAAGTCGGCCGAGGTGATATTGCCTTCAATGGCCGCATGGGTGTTTTTCGTCAGCGTCCCTGTGAGGGTTGCTGTTGTGCATTCCGTGAGGGGTTCCCCGGCTTCATTTGTAAGAACCGCTACGGAGTGCGTTTTAGTTGAGGGGTTCACGTTTGTGGCGATGATGTTCAGAGGGACCGGTGCGGTCGTGCCTGTGGGGTGTGTGACTGTCGCTTTGGCAGCCAGGGCACTCCCGGGCAACAGGGCGCTCAACGCCATCAGGGCCGCTAGGCCCATGAATGCCTTGAATAGCTTGCTCATCTTGCGATACTTCCTTCCTTGAGGTCGAATCTCGGACTTCCCTGCCTCCGAGGCTCTGCATCAAACGGTGCCTCGGGGGCTCTTTTCGTTCACTCGTACGAGCGAACCTCACAGTCAGGACTTTTATAGCGGACGCTCATTTGCGTCAATATCGTCCGGCCGCCATCGGGGCACCAATTTTCGAAGAGGCTGATCCCCCGGCAGGAGGCGTCGATGGTTATGCCTGCTAAATGCTGGTTTATCTCGCGGTGCCGAGTGACAAAAGAATCATTTCGATCTTGTCGCTTCAACGGTTTCGGCAGGTTATAATTCGGGTGACACTGACTGCGTGTTAACCGTGTCACCTGAGACATCGCTTCTTCCTCAGGCGGCGTGCGGCTTGTGAATTCACCTTCGCGTCTCCGCACGTGCTTGCATGGGAACGGCGAAAGTATTACGTTGGAGTCATGGGGGGTGAGGGCAAGAGTGGTGAGAGTTGCTCGGGCGCATTCTCGAGATGCGCGGCCGGGACCGTGCTTATCCTGCTCGGACTTTTTGTCTGGGGTGCTCTCCCTGCATCCGCCTACGGCGCAGGATGCCCTAACGAAGCCTTTCGGGCTGGACCGTCGGCCGCTCTCCCCGACTGTCGCGCCTACGAGCTGGTAACGCCTCCTGACTCTAACGGGCGGCTCGTCGGGCCCATAATTACGCAGGGCACCCCCCCGATCTGGGGCCGTTTCCCCACGGAACTGGCTTCTCCGTCTCGGGCGAGCATTGTCTACATGTCGTATGCCTCGCCGCTCTTGGAGATCCCAGAAGCCACGGGCACCTTGGACGTGTACGAGGCGGTGCGGACCAACGGAGGCTGGGAGACCTCTCGTCGGTTCAATCCCCCTGGCTCCAAAGCGACTGGGCCGATCCCGGGTGGAATCGCCTCCGATCATCTGTATGCCAGCACGAACGTGGGCGGCACTCTCAGCAGCATGGCCCTGGGGGGAAGTACCGACTACCTGGTCAATCCCGACGGAACGTTCGAGCTGGTGGGGGTCGGCAGCCTTGGCACCGAACCCTTCGCACAGACGGGCTGGATCAGCTCCGGAGGCGAACACGTGATCTTCGCCACCGGCTTCAGTCAGAGCATATGGTGCGGAGGCAACCCCAATTGCAAAGTCCAGCAGCTGGAGCCTGACGCCGCTCCGACCGGGACCGGGGCCATTTACGACCGTGCGGCCGACGGTCCTACTCATGTGGTGTCGTTGCTGCCGGGAGACGTACCTGCCGGCGTCGGTGAAGAGGCTTTCTTTAAGGGCGCCTCAAGAGATGCCAGCAGCATTGCCTTCACTATCAACGGCGTTCTCTACGTGCGCGTCAACAACGTGGAAACGCAGAGAGTGGCAGAAGGCAACCCGACCTTCGCGGGCCTCAGCGATGATGGTCGCTACCTCTTCTACGTCGCCGGCGGCAACATCCATCGGTTCGACACCACCACCGAAGACGATGAGCAGCTCAACGCGACCGGAGACGCGAAGGTCGTGATCGTCTCCGGGGACGGGTCCCACGCCTATTTCATCTCGAATTCCCAGATCGGCGGCGAAGGCGTAGCCGGTCAGCCGAATATCTACGCATGGGGAGCCGGAGCCACCAAATTCGTCGCCACCGTCCTCCCTGTCGAGGCCGAAAGCATCCCCGGGCTGACGGCCTGGACCACCGTCGTCTGGGACGGCCAGGCTGCTGAACACGGCCTGGGTGCCAGCACCGCTCGGACTACCCCTGACGGCCGCGTCCTCGTCTTCGAGTCGCGTGCGCAGTTGACCTCTTACGACAACGGCGGCCACCTCGAGATTTATCGCTACGAGACCGGCCAGGGACTCACCTGTGTGTCCTGCAGCCCAGCCGGCGAACCAGCCACCGATGACGCCCACCTGCAGCAGCCCCAAGTCACTGGAACCGCGACGGTGATCAACAACCTCAGCGAAGACGGTAAACGGGTCTTTTTTGAAACCAAGGAAGCCCTGATCAGTGCGGATCAGAGCCCTGCCAATGACATCTACGAGTGGCAGGAGGGCGAAGGCGGGACGACGGAGCTCAGTCTGATCTCCTCTGGACGATCCGTCGACTACCCGGCTGAAAACGTTTTCGACCAGCCCTACCAGCCCAACCCCAACGTCCTGTTGTCGGTCACTCCCGATGCAAGCGATGTCGTATTTCTCTCGCAGGATGCGCTCGTTCCCGGAGCCGGCGAAGGCGGTACGACCGGCATTTACGATGCACGCGTAGGCGGTGGCTTCCCGCCGGCTGAGGAAGCCAGCCCCTGCGTGGAGGAGAACTGCCATCCGGGGTCGGGGTCCGGAGCCGCCTCACCCCAAGGGGCGCCATCGGAAGCAACCGTTGGCGACGGGAATGTGAAGCCGCGGAAGCACCGCCGTCGCTGCCGCCATGCCCGGAAACATAGGAAGCACCGGCACTGTGCGAAACACAAGGCTTCCAAACGCCGTTTCCGGTCGGCTTCGGCAAGTACTTCGTCGTCAAGCGAGACCGAGCGGGATTCATCATCGAGCGGCGGCGCGGCTCAGGTCCCCGGGCCTGCAGGGCAACTCGGTTCGACGTCCGACTCTGCCAATGCTTCGAATTCGACGACGGCGGCAGCCCCAGTTCTCACTCGCTCCCCCGAATTTGACGAATTCGGGTTCGAATCGGTCGGGGCAGCACTCTCGACTCCACGTGCGGGGTTGCATCCCGACTTCACGACCGAACTTACTTTCAACCATCGTATTGAAGGCAAAACCGGAGATCCTCAGATGGACGCAAGGACCGAAGAGATCAGCGTTCATCTTCCACCGGGGCTAATTGGCAATCCTCGTTCGCTCCCCACCTGCAACATGGGAGTCCTTGTCAGCGGCTACAACTGCTCGCCCGACTCACAGGTAGGCGTAGCAGAGGCTCATACCCTGCTGTTCGACAGTTTCCAGCCCGTCTTCAATCTCGAGCCCCCCCATCCGGATCGGGAAGTAGCTCGTTTGGGCTTTTACGCCACCAGCTTCACCGTGTTCATCGACGTGAAGGTCCGCACCGCCAGCGACTATGGCGTTACCGCGACCGTCCACAGTGCGAACGCGCTCGACGCGCTCGTCAGCGCAAAGACGACGCTGTGGGGAAATCCTGCCGATCCGAGCCATGACGAACAGAGGCTCACCATCGCCGAAGCGGCCAAATGCTCGAGCATCGCCACGTGCAAGGTTCCCCCTCCGGGGCGGCCCAGCGGCCTGCCTCCCGCCGAGCGCAAAGCCTTCATGACCAACCCCTCCTCGTGTCAGGCGGGAGAGCTCGACTTCGAAGCGAAGAGCTACCAGCTGCCCGGGCAGGTGGTCAGGGCGGCGGCACCCCTCCCTTCTACCGTCGATTGCACCGGGTTGCCCTTCGCTCCGAGCTTCGACGCCAACCCGACCAGCCGTGCGGCTGGTGCCCCGACGGGCTTGAGGACGAAGCTCGTCTTGCCTCAGCACCTGGGGGAGAATGAGAGGGCCACGGCGACCATGCGCGAGGCCCGCGTCACCTTCCCAGCGGGAATGCAGATCGCCGCCGGAGCTGCCAACTGGATCGGCACCTGTTCCGAGCAGCAGGTCGGCTTCCACGAGGAAGTCGATGCTGCCTGCCCCGACGCCGCGAAGCTCGGCACGGCGACGATCGCGTCTCCGGCCATCAGGCGACCCTTGCAGGGAGAGCTTTTCCAGCGCACCCCAACGCCAAGCCATCAGTTCGGCCTCTGGCTCGTTTCTGACGATCTCGGTCTACACGTGAAGCTGCCCGCGGAGATCGAGCCGGATCCGAACACCGGCCGCCTGAGCGTTGTTTTCCACGACCTTCCCCAGGTGCCGCTGGAAGAGGTGGAGTTGAATGTGTGGGGCGGCCCGAGGGCGCCGCTCGAGAACCCTGACGCCTGCGGCACTTACGCGACCGACTACACCTTCACCCCCCATTCCAACGACGCCGCCGTCTCCGGCCAGAGTCAGATGACCATCGACGAGGGCTGCAACCAGGGGTTTTCGCCGACTCTGCGCGCAGGCGTCAAGGATCCCGTTGCCGGCCGTTTCTCGCCTCTCGTCTTCGACCTCGCTCAAGACGACGGCCAACAGGCTCTGCGCGGTTTTGAGCTGCACTTGCCGAAGGGCGAGCTGGCGAAGCTCGCCGGCGTGCCGCTCTGCTCCGACCCCGCCGCCACGTCGGGGTCCTGCCCGGATAGCTCGAAGATCGGAGCTCTTTCCGCTGTCGCCGGTCCCGGTCCGGAACCGCTCCGAGTTCCTCAACCCGGCAAGGCGCAGCCGGCGATCTACCTCGCGGGCCCCTATGAGGGTGCACCGTTCTCCATCGTCTCGGAGGTGCCGGCTCAGGCCGGACCCTTCGACCTCGGGCTCGTTGTGGTGCGCTCTGCCTTGGAGGTCGATCCCGAAACCGCCCAGGTCACGGCCGACGCAGACCCTCTGCCTCAGTTCTTCGAAGGCGTCGGCCTCACCTATCGCCACCTGCACGCGGTGATCGACCGTCCGAATTTTGCGCTCAATCCGACCAATTGCCGGGAGCTGGCTGTCACCTCTGAGGTCACCTCGACCCAAGGGGTGGTTGCTCATCCCGCCACCCGCTTCCAGGTGGATGGTTGCAAGGCGTTGAGCTTCAAGCCCGGGCTCCTGTTGAAGCTCAGGGGCGGAACCGAACGTGCCGATTATCCGGCGCTCACCGCCGTCTTCAGGGCAAGGAAAGGCGATGCCAACACCGCTTCCGTTTCAGTCGCCCTTCCACATTCCGAGTTTCTCGCTCAGGAGCACATCGGCACGATCTGCACCCGTAAGCGGTTCGCTGCCGACAAATGCCCTAAGCGCTCGGTTTACGGCAAGGCCAAAGCATGGACGCCGCTGCTGGACAAGCCGCTCGAAGGGCCGGTCTACCTGCGCTCATCCGACCATCCTCTACCCGACCTCGTGGCTGCCCTGCGGGGAGAGCTCGAGATCGACTTGGTCGGTCGCATCGACTCCAAGAACGGTGGTATCCGCACCACCTTCGAAAAGGTCCCCGACGCCCGAGTCTCGAAGTTCGTCCTCCGCATGAAGGGCGGCGGTAAGGGTCTTCTCACCAACTCGCAGAACATCTGCCAGGGCACGCACAGGGCGACGGTTCAGATACGCGCGCACAACGGGCGTGCAGCGGGCTTGCGTCCGCAATTGATGACGATGAACTGCGGTCGCGGGCCATCAAAAAAATAGCGGTCTTCATCTCACAGACGAACACCAAAATCCAAGGGGAGGGGAGATCATGCTCACTCGCATCCACAACAAGCTCGGCACCGCCGGCTTGGTGATAGCGGTCATGGCGCTCGTGGCAGCGCTTGCCGGGACCGCCATCGCCGCGTTGCCGGGTCTGAACAGCAAGCAGAAGAAGCAAGTAACCAAGATCGCCAAGCAATACGCAGGTAAACAGGGTCCCGTTGGACCGAAAGGGGACACGGGAGCCCAGGGTTCGAAAGGGGACCCCGGCCCTGAAGGCAAACAAGGTCCAGAAGGCAAACAAGGTCCGGAGGGTGACCAAGGACCGCCCGGACCCACCGAAACGAAACTGCCGGCAGGTGAAACCGAGAGTGGGCTCTGGCAGTTCCAGACTGACGCTGCGGGATTTGCCCTGTTGTCGATCAGCTTCCCCTTGCGCGTCGAACCGGTGCCCAACTTCAATTACGTCGAAGCGGGCGAACCCGGCACTACGAACTGCCCCGGCACGGCGGATGAGCCAACCGCGGCACTTGGACAGCTGTGCGTCTATGCCAAGAACATCGGCGGAGCCGCGGCAGCATTCCCAGAAGACATCTCGGGCAATCTCGATAGAAGAATCGGGTGGAGGGGTGAATTCTCGGTCGATGAATCCAAACCCGCCTTTGGCTACGGCACTTGGGCCGTAACGGCCGCCGAACCCTAATAGCAGCACTGCAGGGGCCGCGTCGAGCAAGAGCTCGTCGCGGCCCCCTGGTAGCCGCTAAGCGCCCGAGCGCTCCTTCTCCTCGACCGGCACCGGGAAAAGGTCGAAGTCGCGGCCGAGCCGGAGCTGGCTGTAGCGCTTGGTCCAGTCGTCGTTGACGCGGTCCGACTGCTTCTTCATCCGTGGTTCGAACTCGAAGCCCTCGGGGCAGGTGAGGTCGAGGCGTTCGAGCAGGTTGAGGGTGCTGGTCTCGTAGTCGGCGGCGAAGTTCTCGTAGAGGACGAGGATCGGCTTGATTCCGGAGTGCTCGAAGAAGGCGTCCCAGGAGGCCTCTTCGATCAGCAGCTGCTCGAGCAGGTGGTCGATCGCCCGGTAGTGGAAGCGCAGCTGCGGCCGGTGCTCCTCGAGGAAGCTGCGGTAGGGGGGGCCGCCGTCCTCCTCGACCGAGGCGGCCTTGGCGCTCGCCTGATCCTCCCGCCAGGTCGCGGTCTGCACCGCCTTCCAGAGGGAGACGGCCTGCCGCACCTTGTTGGCGCGGACGACGCGGACGAAGGTGAGGTCGGGAAAGACGGTCGGCATCAGCTCCGCGAAGGGCACGTCGCGGTAGGCGGGAACGTTGCGCAGGAGGCTGACGAACTCGCCGAAGTAGCCCCACATCAGCTTCGCCCCGAAGATGCCGTTCTCGGTGGTCCCGGTCTCGAAGACCCACTCCAGATAGCGGTCATACGCGGCGCGGCTCCAGAGGGGGGAGCGGGGCTGCGGCTCGGAGCCGACGGTGCGCTCACCGAGGTGGTCGCGAATCGACTGGTCCTC
>Ga0184624_10000361_pt1 | contig 11385 bp, 9 predicted proteins | sample PLM3_5_b1_FD_133157 | JGI IMG/M metagenome (GOLD analysis project Ga0184624, IMG submission 133157) | Groundwater sediment microbial communities from an aquifer in East River, Colorado, USA - PLM3_5_b1 | ecosystem: Environmental > Terrestrial > Soil > Riparian zone | place: USA: East River...
CTATTTCGAAAGAAAAGACTATGAGAAGGCAAGGCAGATCTGTACAGAAATTCTTGCTATTAATCCTGAGAAATCTGAATGCTATTTCGGCCTGGGACAGATCGAGGAGGCTTTAAAGAATTCAGAAGCCGCTATTCAATATTATCAAAAAGCAGCTGATATAAATCCAAAATATGAAGATGCATATATCCGGATAGCAGGTATTTATTTTGAAAAAAAAGAATATGGAAAAGCCAAAGATATTTTCACCAGGCTAATAGCGATCAATCCAAACGAGGAAGCCAATTATTACGACATGGGGATGCTTGAAGAAAGCCTGGGAAACAAGGAGGAAGGCATTAAAAATTATGAAAAAGCTATTAAGATAAATCCCAGGTATGAAGATCCGATTGCCCGTCTCGTAAATATCTATTTTGAAAATAGCAACTTTCTGCAGGCGAAATCTTTTAGCAGGATGCTGGTTACTCTTAATCCACACAACGGAGATTATTTAAGCAATTGCGGACGTATAGAGCAGGAATTGAAGAATGATAAAGCGGCAATAGATTTGTTCAACAAGGCCCGCAGGATAAACCCGGCAAATGAGGAAGCTCTCTTAGGATTAGGAAGTATTTATTTTAACCACAAGGATTTTATACAGGCAAAAAAATATTACACAACCCTGGTCGCAACGCGTCCGGCCAATAAAACATATTATAGCGACCTTGGCTATATAGAAAATGAATTACAAAATAAGAACGCTGCAATCACCCATTATAAAAAGGCCTTAAAAATTGACCCCAAATATGAAAATGCGCTTTTACGGTTAGCTAAAGTTTATTTTGATAATGGTGACTTCGTGAACGCAAAAAAATGCTATGCAACGCTACTCAAAATTGACCCACTAAATGAAAATAATCACACCGATATAGGCCTGATCGAAGAAAGATTGGGGAACATAGGCAAGGCAACAATTCATTATAAAAAAGCACTTGATGTCAATCCTGAAAGTCAGGTAGCACTTGAAGGCCTTGGTGGTATTTATTTTGACGGAGAAGACTTAAGGCTTGCAAAGAAATACTATACAAAACTACTCTCTTTAAATGGCAAAAATTCCGCATACTATACTAACCTGGGATATATTGAAAGTGAGTTAAAAAACAAGGTTGTGGCATTAAGTCATTACAAACATGCTTTGAAAATTGACCCTGAATGTGAACCTGCACTTTCAGGACTGGCTAATATCTATTTTGCTACGAAAAAAACTCAGAAAGCAAAGGAATGTTTCACAACTTTAATCTCGATTGATGCCAGGAATGAAAATTATTACAATGATATGGGGGTTGTAGAAGAAGAACTGAAAAACTTTGAAGCTGCAATACTCAATTATAAAAAAGCGTTGAAACTAAACCCCCGATCAGAATTGGTATTGCGTAACCTGGTAAATGTCTATACTGTCACCAAAGAATATCAAAAAGCTAAGGAGACATCTAAAAGTCTTATTTCTATTAATCCTGGCAAATCAGAATATTTTTACAATTTGGGATTAGCAGAAGAAAAACTTAATAATAAAAAAGAGGCCCAAATGAATTATAAAAAAGCGCTGAAATTAAATCCTGGCCATAAGCAAGCGAAGAAAAAACTGAAATTGACTGGTAAAAAGTAATTGCCGGATCTGATTGTGACCTGTTAACGAGTAAAGTATAGTTATCGTTGTCGGTAGGTGTGGCCGGTACCTTCGTTCAATTATTATTTGGTAAATGAAACTTCTTAAGACACTAGTAATCCTAGTTATGGCATTCGGGTGCGGCAACACATTCGCTGCGCTTCCCGACAGTGTTATCCAGACTTCTATCTTTTCGACGGTGTTAAATGAAAACCGCCAGGTCATTATACATCTGCCAAGAAATTATTTTTATGATAGCGTTCAGAAATACCCTGTGATGTATGTTCTGGATGGAACCTCACAGGATCAGCACACAACAGATAAAATAGAAATTCTTTCAGCAGCAGGCGTCATACCTGCTGCCATAGTTGTGGGAATTCCGAATACAAGAGGTAACCGCAATAGAGATTATGTACCGCCGTTCATGAGAATAAATATTGACGACCCCAACAGTGTTTACGGTGCATCTGATAAGTTTTTGACCTTTGTAAAAAATGAACTTATTCCTTTTATCGATAGTAACTACCGTAGCTCCGGAATGAGAACAGTAAGTGGAAACTCAGCCGGAGGATTATTTGTTCTATATTCTCTTTTTGAACAACCCAATTTGTTCCGGGCGAGGTTTTGCTACAGCACACCGGTTTGGCGCTTTGATAGTTTGATGGTAAAAAAAATGAAGGAGTTTCTTCAACGGGATCCTGCTGGTCCGGATGGATTTTTATACATGAGCGTCGGCGAAAATGAAACGGAAAGGATAAAAGCCGGATTTAGTTTCATGGTATTGACATTGAAAGAGAATCGTAAAAAGAACTTCAAATGGGTTGCAAATTTTACCCCGCATTCAGATCACCAGGACAATGCACTTATTTCTACATCGAAGGGCCTGGTTGAATGGGGTAAATATCTACAAGGAAGAAAGAAATAATTTGCTGGTATGAGATCCTCTTTCTCGTTAGTGCTCCTCCGTTGTCCGTAGTGTTCCCTTCTTTCTTCAAACCAATAAAGAATATTTAGAAAATCTTGAGATCGTTATGCTTGATCTTTCGACATCCCTATCGGACAGCACAAGTTGTGATTAAGCCTCGGTTTCTTAATTACAAACAGTATACTTATCAACAAGTGAAGCTAACTGCATCTATTAGGAAAGATAAAAACGAAGCAGGCATTTAATAAGGTTACATTACAAGTAACGCAGATTATTCTATCTGCAATTAAATCAAAGAAAATGAAAAACATTCCAGAAGTTGTTGTGGCCGACAAAAATCTCGCCACTATGTCGAAGAGTGTAAAAGCAGCCGGTCATGAAACAGAACTTGCTAAACAAGGACCTTTCACCGTATTTGCTCCTTCAGAAACGGCTTTTGGAAAATTAGGAAGCGGCGTATTAACCGATCGGCTGAAACCCGAAAATAAAATAAAGCTAACAGGCATCCTGAACCCTTCGTTGTAAGTAGTTTTCCTTCTTTCTTCAAACCAATAAAGAATATTTAAAAAATCTTGAGTTGTTATGCTTAGTTTGTAACTAAGCATCGGTTCCGAAGGAGCAGGCCAATAAGTAAGCTGGCTTTAGTTACACTGAAACTAACAGATAAAAATAATTGGGTTGAAATGGTCAGTTTCACCACGCAAGCCGTTTTAATTTTGCATTGACTTTATTTGTTCATCACTTAATCTTAAAAAACGAGCAGCATTGTTAAAAAAGATATCTCTTTTCTGTTGTGATGAAAGGAATGAGGCAGTTTCAATTGACTCCATCGCGTATTCAATTGCTTCAGGCCATACCATTTGATCTGAACCAAACATAACACGTTTACCAAACCCCGCTTCCACAATTCTTTGCAAGTATTTGTGAAACTCTTTTCGTGGCAGTGCAAAAGAAATTGCACCGACATCAACATATACCTGCGGATGTGTCCATAAAACAGCCAGCAGATCATCTATCATCGGCCAGCCGGCGTGCATTATAAATAATCGAAGTTTTGGATGTTTTACCAATACTTCTTCCAAAGCTAATGGGCTATGCATCCTTGCACGGTATTTTGGAGTACCAAGATAAGGTGCTCCGGGAGGACCTGTTCCAATATGTATTGCAACAGGTATATCCAATTCATCCATTAGAGCAACATAAGGCTCAAACAACGAATCATTGGCTTCGTAGCCTTCATATTGTATTCCTACTTCACCCAGTACTTTGTAAAATCCTTTCCTAAAAATATTTCTTATTGAATCAGGAGAAGGAGTTTCGGCATTCAACCTGAATCGTAAACCCGGTATGAATCTGTCCGGCGCATGCTTCACCCAGGTCTCAGTTTGTATGCCGCTGATAATACCATATACATTATTCTTCTTCATGATCTCAACAGTTCTATTCATTAACCCTGTATCAGTTAAAGGAGATACCATTTTTTTGTTGCAATCGTTCCTGTTGAGCCAATTAAAAAATTGAGGACCATATTTAGTTGCCGGATCTGATAAAGGCAGATCAGTTACAGGCAAACAAAACGTTATTGGTGGCGGACCCTGATCATCTGCCTTCATTGCATGAAGATGCACATCAATAATCGGAAGCTTCTTTTTACCCGGTTGTTCTTTTTTTTGTTGTCCTGCTAAAACATTTGCAAAAAGCAAAGCGGTAAGCAAAATAATTATTCGCATAGCAGTGCTATTAGTAATAAAGAAAAAACAAAGTTTCTAAATCTTTTTAAACAAAATGATTTTTGTGTATAAAAAGACGAACGTTCGAGTCCCCTGATTTCTATGACTTCTCCAAACCAATAAAGAATATTTAAAAATATTGAAATCCCTGCCTGCCGTCAGACAGGGTTTTTGCTTAGTGCCGATAGTAACCGGGACAAAGGGCCAATCTTTATTCGGATTAGAAAAATAAAATACCGTTGCAGGTTTAGCTCGCTATTATATTAAGTATATTTAGGTATAGCTGCCATGGTGTCGAACAAAGTTTTAATCATCTTTAAAACTCGTGTTATGCGACTCCTGTATCTCCTTATCGCCTGTTTGTTTTTATTGGCGGCTAATCAAAAGAAGCATCCTCCAAGAAAGATAATTGATGTGCATTTTCATGCACACCTCTCTACTGATTACGGTAAAACACCGCGTCCTAATCCCGTAACCGGAAAAATTCCACAATGGAAAGATGACAAAGATGTAATTAACCAAATGCTGGCGACACTTACAGCCAACAACGTAGTCAAAGTAATTGCAGCGGGTCGTTTAGCAACAATCAAAAATTTTCAGTTAGCCGATCCCGAAAGATTTATTCCCGCACTTGTTTACCCCGATGCGGAGAACAGTCCGCTTCCTGATACTGCAAGTTTTGCCCGGTATTTCCTCGAAAAAAAGTTTTATGTATTTGGTGAGCTTGCTCTTCAGTATGAAGGAAAAACATTGGCAGACCATGAACTACAACCCTATCTTGCTATCTGTGAAAGAATGGGCATACCGGTAGCTCTTCATACAGGAATGGCACCGCCCAATACACCTTATAATTGTTGCCCAAAGTTCAGGGCGTCTCTCGGTAATCCGCTGTTAATCGAAGAAGTTTTAATAAAATACCCTAAGATGAAGATCCAGCTTATGCATATGGGTTTTCCCTGGCTGCAGGAAACAAAGGCAATTTTAAATGTCTATCCACAGGTGTATGCTGATATAGGTGCAATTGATTGGACAAGACCAGTGGCAGACTTCTACAGTTACCTCAAATCATTTGTTGATGCAGGTTATGGAAAGCGAATTATGTATGGCTCAGATCAAATGGCCTGGGAGGATGCTATACCTCTTTCCATTAAAAATGTAGAGAATGCTCCCTTCCTTACTGAAGAGCAAAAACAGGATATATTCTATAATAATGCAGCCAGGTTTTATAATATAAAATAAATAAAGAGATGTTGCTCCGTTGTCAGTAGTGTTCCTTCCTTTTTCAAACCAATAAGGAATATTTTAAAAATTTTGACTTCGTTATGCTTAGTCGCCCGACAAGTCAGGACAAGTTGTAACTAAGCATCTTCTTCAACATGGGGATGTAAACGGCAGCAGTATATAGAACTTCATTTATTGAATAAGTATGGGTCCAGGATCTGGATTTAATCATATTTCAGTAATTAAATATTTCAATCCAATGCCCGTTGAATAATTTCTTCTATTTTCTTTTCAAAGCCGTTTTTGCCTGCATAAATAATTATGCCTTCTTTGTTGATGAGATAGTATTGGGGTATTTCCATCACCCGGTAAAATGTTTTCATTTTCTCGTTACCCTGAACATTTATATAATTCAAACCTTTGTCCCGGGCAATCTTTGCTGCAATGGCAGGATTGTCTTGTGTTATTCCAATTACTACAAGTCCTTTTTCCCTGTACTTTTTCTGCAAATCATTAAGGTGTGTCATTGACATGCGGCAGGGGCCACACCAAACTTCCCAGAAATCAAGCAATACATATTTCCCCTTGTAATCGCTAAGGCTGATCTTATTTCCGGCAAAATCGCTGAGGCTGAAATCAAAAGCTTGCTGACCTGGTAATGAATCCCGGGCATCTTTGGTATTCTTAAAGGTTCCACTGTCAAGCGGCAGCAAACTGTATGAATCAATATAACCAACGATCTGCATATTCGGTTTTTTAATATCGCTGAAGGATTCATATTGGATAGGATAGTTCCGGGTCTGTTTGTTTGCATCGGTAATACTTACAAATGATGGAAGCATTGTGTTTTTGTTGATCCCCGTTTTTATTAAGTGATTTGCTTTCTCCATCCTGAATTGTAAAATCCAGTCTTGCCCTTTTTGTTGTAAGAATTTCTTATTAAGTGAAGCCAGTAATTTACAATACTCTGTAAAAAAAGTTACCTGGGAGGGAACAATAAGTGGATGCTTTTTGATCATTTGTTCATTTACCTGCTTTACAGTTTTCCCGGAATGGTTAACAATAAAACCAAATTTTCCGTCAAAGATCAGTTCCAGGCTATCTGACCGGATGATATAAGCAGTTGGAAATGCCGGATTATTATTCCGCTCTATTATTACCTGGATACCGCCGGATATTTTTTGGGGTTTTGATGAAACAGGCTGAGTTATTCTGTAACTAATTAATTGCTTTTTCCCCAAACTATCACATGAACGTTTCAACAAGTTGATAGCGGTTTGCGCTTCAACAGGTAAAAGACCAATTTGAAAGATGACAATTGCAGCAATTATTTTTATTGTCGAAAACATAAATTTTCTTTTTGAACCAGTTACATGAATTTTCATTTGAAGATGTCAGAAACCCTGGTTACCAAGTCCAATAAAACCTACGTGCATATGTCAGATATTATATCATGACTAAAGAGATCATAAAATTAGGATACTTTCAGTCACTGCGGGGTCTTCCAAATGATCTTCATAAAAGAAAGATGTAAGACCTGTGGTAAGTTGACGGAAACTGCTTCGCAACATTTTAGGTATATTGTATATCTTAAAATTTTGTGCAATGTCAGATCAAAATAAGTTGGCGATACTATCAGCGATCAGTAGCGACCTAACACCCGGTAAACCTGCCCGGTTTAGTTTTAATTCACTTACAAAAACGTTGAATTTGTCCAAAGAAGATCTGGATACACTCCTGGTTGAGCTTAACAAGAACCGCTTTATTAGCCAATATGTGAAAAAAGGCGTCGATGGTTTTACTATAGTATTAAATCAGAAAGGACTCGATGCGGTACAGGATGGATCTTTCTTTTAAGGTCTTGATCTTATTGGTAGTTATCCACAAACCCACTCCTCATACGGGCGACGACGTGAAAGTGTGAATGATGTAACTTATTTGCAGAGTTATATAACAATGGGTGATAAAAGGAAAATGACCTTTGTAAAAGCCAGTGATCACTTATTAAACTCCCGCTTTCACGCCTGGCTATGCCGGCAACCTTTTATTTTATATAAAAAAAAGAGAAAATGAATACTAAAATACGCAGTACACTTACTCAAAATATCTTTTTATGTCTTATTGGAATAATGACAATATTCTTTTTTGAGTCATGTGCGAGGAAGATCGCCTTTCAAGCTTCATCCATTGTTCCGGGAGCGGAAGGAACGGTAAAAGTGAAAAAAGACAACAATAGCAATTACACTATCCAGGTTGAGTTATCAAACCTGGCCGAACCAGGCAAATTGGAACCGGCAATGAAAACCTATGTGATCTGGATGGAGACAGAACAGGAACCGGTCAAAAATATCGGTCAAATAAATAGTTCATCCAGTTTTCTTTCAAAAAGACTAAAGGGCTCTTTTGAAACAGTATCTTCAATTAAACCAACCAGGATATTCATAACTGCGGAGGATGACGGAACGATTCAATATCCGGGTACGCAAATTTTAACAACAACCAGTTTTTAAAAATATTCTGAATAAAAATGGACAGTATCTTGGCGTGCTAAAAGCGATCAAAGGATAGGAAAGACATATTAGAGTCCCGCTTAAGGCGGGACTCTTTTTTATTGCTTAATGAATTGAATACCTAATTAGGAATCTGCCGCAAAATAAGTCCAACTTTTATTACCGGTTTTTTTACTAAATACCTGGTTTCAGTTCATTCAACCATTGCTGTGCAAACTTCCTCGCACCGGTAATTGCTTCTTTGCCGCACCTGAAACATAATTTCCACGCAGGTGATTTTGCTTCGTATGCCGGGTTTACAAATACAAGCTTATTTTCTTTCTGCATCGTTTGTGCAGTGAAATCAACGGTGGCAGAAAGATCAAGAAACTGTTTCAGCTGTTTTACGATGATGCTGTTGTAATCCTTTAATTCGTTTATCCTTTTTTGTTTTTCCGCTTCGGAGGCCCTGCTTCGATTCATCTGCATAGCCAATTGCTGGTCTACCATATATTCCGCGAATTTGACTTTAAAAGCTTCTACATCCTTTCCATATAGTTCTTTTAGTGCTTTGATCTCCGCAACCTCTTTTTGTAATTCTTCTTTCGACTTTCCCATTTCTACATCCGGTGATTCTTCCATGAGTTTCAACATGCCTTGCGAAGCTTCTAACTGCGGGTCAAGCATGTCGGCATAGATCTTGATCGTCTCAGGTGTCGACATGCCTTTGATCATCTGATCTGTCTTTTTCTTTTTTTCTTCTGCCCATTTCGCATCATCCATCGGCGTGGCGCCGCGACGGCCGGCTACTTGCTTTTCAACATAAGCCATGTATTCTGCTTGAAAGGACGCGGATCGCACATAGTCTTTCACTACGTTGCCCAGGTTCATCATCGTTACTTCCCGAACACCCGGCTGAAGTTTTTTACATGCATCACGCACCTGCGAAGTATAACGAGGCAAATCAAATTCCTTTTTCTCGATTTGTTCAAGTGTGATCTGTTTGACTTCCTGGAGAGTGGTTCCAACGTCGCTCAACACATCATTTACTAATTTGAAAGCGACGAGGAAAAAGACGCTTGTAAGCAATAGTATCAGTTTCTTTTTCATAGTGTGTATAGTATAAGGTGAAAGAATAGAGTTCATTTTAAAATTACTAATTATAGTAAAATGTTGGATTGCTGCTTTAAAATAATTTAAAGAGAGATTCCGGATCGTTTATGGTTACAACTTTAACTTGTGTAGTTATTAGTTGTTGATAACAGTTATGTAGAACTATGATATGCGTTCTTATTTATAAGATTCTATAGTATAAAAAATTTTTAATTCGTTCCCTTCGTTGTTGGTCGTGTTTCTTTCTTCTTCTAACCAATAAAGAATATAATGAAGAGGGCATTTTGAAACCACTTACTTTTCTTTTAGTTTACGCCTTACTCCATCAAAAGTCATCTTTACATTTTTGATAGTTCCATCTTTATTGAAATAAAGCTTATCGATACAGGTTACACGGTGATCGCGGTCAAGATTTGGGATCGGTCGTCGATGGTATACGATATACCATTCATCTGTGTTTGGAATATTAATGACTGAGTGGTGCCCCGCACCAGTCGCAATGGTTTCGTCTGCTTCTAATATGGTGGAAACTCTTTCAAAGGGTCCAAACACAGAATCTGAAATTGCATAGGCTACTTTATAAGTGCCATTTGTCCAACCACCTTCAGACCACATTAAATAATATTTTCCGTTTCTTATGAACATAGTGGGCCCTTCTACATAATCTTTTGGCGTAATGTCTTTTACTAAATTACCATCCGGGAATTTTTCCAAAGAAGTAAAATTTTCATTGAGCTTTCCAATATTGCATCGTCCCCAACCGCCATAGATGATGTAATATTGCCCGTCTTTATCCTGGAATACGAACTGGTCGATCGGCTGTGCATTATTATAGAACTGATTGATCAATGGCTTGCCCAAATGATCTTTATAAGGACCACCTGGTTTATCAGCTACGGCAATACCTATTCCGCCAAGTGTATCGTCCTTCACTCCGTTTCTCGTTTTGCTTTGAATATCATTTGCCGAAAAAAATAAAAAATACCTGTTGTTCTTTTTTACAATGCTGGGTGCCCACATAGCCATGTAAGCCCATTTAATTATAGATGTATCAATGATCTTAGGATGCTTTTTCCAGGTCACCATATCTGTTGAAGAAAAGGCATCCAAAAAAACCTGTTGCCTGTATTTGGCCGAGTAGGTGGGAAAGATCCAATACTTGTTTTCGAAAATAACACCTTCAGGATCTGCATACCATCCTTCAATAACAGGGTTGTGTGGTTTTGTTTTTGCCTGCTGGGCATAAAGGGTTTGCATAAAAAATGCGGGGAGGATTGCTAAGGAGGTTACAACTTTAGTAAAATGGTATATTGAGAGTTTGTGTGACATGGAGTTTTCTTTTTTTTATAAAGCAGGGTTGAAGATACGGTTGTTTTCTGCTCTTGTTGGTTGCTTAACTCGTGGCACCCTCGTTGTCGATAGTGTGACCTCACCTCACATTCTCCTCTCCATTTGCAAAGGAGAGGCCGGGCATTCTTTTATGAATCAACTTTTGTAATTAAGCATTTCGGCTTCTGTTATCAATCATCTTATCACGGAGCCTTGTCATACCGAGCCTTCATTTTTTAATTACCTGTTTGAATGAACGTGAGCGAGGTATCTCAGACTCGTTAAAGTCTGAGATACCTCGACTATTATTTCCTATGCAAGTAAGAGTACAATAGCAACCGTCTCGGTATGACAAGACCCTGCGGGGCAGAGGCTCCTTTCTTTCTTTTGCACAGGCAAAGGAAAGAACAGAGAAGCGATAGATGTTGTTCGGTTCCTTTGGGGTCTTCAACTAATCTACAATGGTGTTGCAATTAAACAGGCAGCTCAACTATCATTACCGTTCCTTCATTCTCTTTCGTTTCAACCTTTATTGTACCATCATGTGCCTTAATCACATCATAACTCAACGATAAACCCAAACCGGTTCCTTGTCCTGCCGGTTTCGTTGTATAGAATGGTTGAAAGATTTTATCCACTGAAGTTTGCGGAATTCCAAAACCATTGTCGATAACTTTTATGACAATCTTTTCATTTTCTTTTTTTGTTATTACGCTTACCATCGGTTCAAATGTTCCATTTAGTTTTTCTTTTTTTTCATTTACAGCGTAAAATGCATTGTTGAAAAGATTCAATAATACGCTTCCTATTTCCTGGGGAACGATATTTAGGCTGTCAATGCTTTCATCCAGGTTGGTTTGCATTTTTGCATTGAAGCTTTTGTCTTTTGCACGCAGTCCATGATAGCTTAAGCGCAAATACTCTTCGCACAAA
>Ga0184624_10000364_pt1 | contig 11357 bp, 10 predicted proteins | sample PLM3_5_b1_FD_133157 | JGI IMG/M metagenome (GOLD analysis project Ga0184624, IMG submission 133157) | Groundwater sediment microbial communities from an aquifer in East River, Colorado, USA - PLM3_5_b1 | ecosystem: Environmental > Terrestrial > Soil > Riparian zone | place: USA: East River...
AGCACCGTCTTGGCGGCTAAAGCACCAGTGTCTGGGGTAGTCTCGGTGCCGGACACGCCCTCACCCGGCGTGGTCAGCGGATCCGGTTTTGAAGTGTCTTCGGGTTTGGCGGTGGCATCGGCCGCCGCCTTCTTGACGTTGATGTTCGACTGGTAGCCGGACATGTCGACCGGCGCCGTGTTTTTCAGCGTCTTCTCGGCTTCTTCCAGCGTCGCATAGCCCGACGTGTCAGGAGGAGGATTGTAGTAGTTGCCGCCGCCGCCGCCCTTGCCGCCCATGACTGCTCCTACCTGCTTATGCTGATATTGCCGAGAGTGTTGTTTTTCGCTTTCGGTTGGCTCAGCCAATGTGCCGGCGGCGGCAACAAGGTCGACGCCAACTTGTCGCCGGTGGTGATCGGTATCGGACCGATCGGGCCGCCGGCCGAGATCGCCGGGCCGAGCGGCGCAACTGGCGCCGGCGAAGCAGCTGGTGCTGCCACCGGCGGCGCGACCGGCGCCGGCGGTGCCATATACGTCGGTTTCATCGGCAGGTTCAGTGGCGCCTCTGGTGCTGGCGCTGGTTCCGGCACTGCCGTCCAGCCTGGCTCACCCGCTCCCCAGTGGTAGTTACCGCCTATGTCAGTCCATGGCATGGTTACACCTGTCCGGTTGTCTGCATGCTGCCGGAGCCGTTGAGGCCCGGAGTTTTCAATTGGTCGGTCCACATCGCCGGCGCCATGACCGTCTGCGCCAGTTTGCTGCCGGTGTCTTGCGTGGTGGTAATTTTGCCGTCGGTGGCCTGGCCCGGCGAGATCGGCTCGCCGATCGGCCCCTGCGCCTGTGGCGCCATCGCCGCGGCCGGTGTCGGCGCAACTTCTGGCTCAGGCGCGGTCATGGCCACGGGTTCGGCTTCGGCCGCCGCCGCTGCCGCGGCCGGCGCCGGCTGCTCTTTGTCCCAGCCCCAGCCGTTCTGTCTTGCCAGCGGCCCCCAGGTGATCGCGTCACCGCCGGGAGGTGCGCCGCCTGAACCTTTACCGCCCATCACAGTGCCTTTCGAAAAATCATGCCGATCGGCTCGGCGCCGAAGTGCCGGCCGACCATGTTCATCAACGAGTTCTGCTCTTTCATGCCGGAGCAGATTGGGAAATTCATCACCTTGCAGCCGTCGGCGCGGGCCATGTCGATCGCCATGCCGACCAGCCGGCGGCCCAAATCAGTGCGATGATATTTCGGGCTGGTGTAGGTTTCGTCCATCACCGCCATCGGATCGGAGAACACGCCGTACACATGGTAGGAACAGATCCCGACCAGCTTGTTGTCGTCGCGGGTATCCAGCGCGATGGCATACATCGCGAACGGACTGCCGAGTGCGTGGGCTAGATAGATCCGGGTGCGTTCATGGTGGAAATTCAGATAGCGCGTCCAAATCGACCGCGCGAAAAATTGACCGAGAAAGTCGGCGATCATCGTCGCGTCAGCTGTGTCGGCCACCCGGATATTAATGTGCGGTGTGCGCACAGTCCGCCTGGGCCGCTTCAGCTCGGTTACCGCCATATTCATCCGCCAGCCACCTATACGAAACGAAGTCTTCGCCTTCAGTGCCGTAGCCGGACAACACGCCTTCGGCCTTGGCGCCAATAAGAGTCATGAACCGCCGCACGTCATCGCGCCGCAGAAGTGCCGCCGCCTCGACGCGGTGGATCCCTAAATCAATTAACAGCGGCAGCACGAAATTGCGGATCTGCCGCACCATTGGTAGCACGGCGCGGCCCCAATCGTCAGTGCCGAAGGCGAATCCAGCGCAGACGCCCTGGCGCTTCTGGATTGCGCCCCACACCGAGATCGGGCCGTGGTCGAGGCTCCAGGCGCAGAACGCAAACATCTTGAACCGCATCAACTGCGCAGCCAGTCGCTCGATATCGGTGCCGGCCGCGGTCATCTCCGCAGCGTCGTCCTCGCGCAGGCGCCACAACACGTCCTGAACCATGCTGCGATCGGCGACGGCGATGTTGATCATCCCGCCTCTCCGGTCTGGTAATGCACCACCATGTTCGACAAGGTCTGCGGCCCAAGCTCCTGCGAGCGCAGCCGCATCGACATATGCGTTGAACGTCCGTGGATCTCGATCTTGCCCTGCATAAAAGTGGGTCCGTTGAACTCGCCGACGTAGTCCTCGACCTCAGGATCCTCGATGTTGAATGCCACCGACACCTGCCAGGGGATGCCGGTGCAGGCGGCATCCAGTCCGGTGAAGGTCTTGGCCGTGGCCGCGCCCTCGCCAGCGTGGAACGGAAACACCAGCTCGACCGGGCAGTCGTCGTAGACAGGTCCGATGTCGGAGATGCCGCCGTAGGCATAGACTTTGTTTTGATCGTCGCGCACCACCACCCGGTTCTGGTGCAGGCAGGCGGCGGTGATGACAAAGCCGGCGTCGTACTCGCTCCAGGCGGTGATCTTCGGTCCGGGGAACGCCGACAGCACATAGATCTTCGACGTCATCGGCGCGTCGTCGTCGGCCTTGGTGCCGGCCATGATGATCCAAAATCTTCCGGTGACCGGCTGCAACAGTGCGATCGTGCCGCTCATCCAGTCCGGCCCCATGGCCCGGAACAGATCCTGGAGCAGCGGATCCAAGGGCGAGCCGATATCGGACACCGCCGCGGCCAGCGAGCTGTTGCGAGCGCGCAAGCTGCGGATGCCGGACTGCGACAGGTACATCACGTCGCCGGAGCCGTATTGCATGACGCTGCGCCAGGCGGTGGTGCCGGCCTGGCGCAAGGTCTGCACGTATGTGTTCTTGGTGAAGTCCGGGTCCATGATCCAGAGCTGCACCGCGGTGCTGCTGAAGATCGCCAGCTTGTCGTAGTAGACCTCCAGCGCCACGCTGTCGGTCATGTCGCTGTCGCCCATCGACAGGTCGATGAAGTTGGTCGGATCCGGCGGTGCCATGCCGGACCAGTCGCCGGCGTTGCCGATCGCCGAGAAGTACAAGATCGATCCCTCGACCGTGTACATCTTGTTCTTGTAGGTGCGGCAGTAAAAACCGCGCGCCAGCGGCAGATCGAGGCCGTCGTAGTAGCGGCCGACATTGCCGGCAGCGTCCTTCCACAGGATCACAAACACCTTGTTGTCGAACAGATCGTAGTCGACGACCTCGTAGATCGTGGTGGTCTGCTGGCCCAACACGCCGATCGACCAGGTGCCGGCTGGCGGCTCGACCTTGTAGGGGCCGTTTGGCCCGAAGGCGTAGAGCTTCTGGTTGACCTCGACCAGGCCGCGGCTGGCTGGGTCGACGTTCCAGAACGGCACGAAGGCCATCCGCTTCTCGATCTCGCCGCCTGGCGTGACGTGAGCGTTGACCATGCTGCGCAGCGTCCCCGCGGGCGCGGTCAGCTCAGACCTGCGTAGATCCAACCCGGCGGCGAAGTCGGTGATTGTGAAGTACGGCAACTACGCCCTCCATCAGCCGGGCATGTAGTCGATGTAGGGAACGCTGCGGCTGTGCTTGTCGGGGTCATTGCCGCCGCGATAGCTGCCGCCCATGTTGTAGTTGATGCGCTTGTCGGCGCCCTGGTCGGCCAGGATCCGCCGCAGCGCATTCTGCGCCTTGGTCAGCTTCATTGGCGCAGCTTCCGACTTCTGCACCGCCAGGATCTCAGCGGCGGCAAACAGCACGATCACCTTGGAATCGAGGATGCAGCTGTCGGTCGGCGCAATGAGCGGCGACAGCGGCGCCTGGCCTTCGAACCGCAGCATGTAGCTGAGCGTCGGATGCTGGACGTTGTCTTCCGGCACCGGCAGCACCTGGAACTGGCCGACCGGGTTGGTGACCGGAGTAGGGCCGGTGACATCGACCGAGGCGACATTGCTCCAGCGCATCGGCTTGCCGAACTTGGTCGGGCCGAGATGCATCATGAACGACTTGATGCCGTAGACCAGCGGCTCCCAAGCAGACGCCGCGGTGATCTTGCTAGGGTCGCCAGTATCGCCGCGGGTCACCTGCGAGATGTAAACCCGCACGATTTGATCGAACGCCATTTCCTTTGGATAGGAGTAAACCGACTGACCGCCGACCAGTGGCACGTCGGTCCAAATTTTCAAGTGCTGCCAATTATAGGCGTCCCACAGCTCGCGCTGCTGGCGCGCCAGGATGATGTCGATCGTGTCCTGGGCCTGCACCCCCTGCTGGGGATTGAGCGACGTGCCGGTTTCAGCCCGCAACTCACGGCGCAGCTCCAGTAGGGTTACTCCAAGCGGCACTAGCTCGCTTCCTTATGCTCCGGCTGCGGGGGTGGCGGCGTGCGACGACCGCGCGGCGACGGCTTGAAGATCGGCTCAAGCTGGGTCTTGGCCTTGGCGACCTCGTCCTCGCCGTCGTCATCGTCCTCGTCGTCGCCATTGCCGTTGGCGATCGCTTTCGCCTTCAGGTCGGGCATGCTGTCCATGTGATATGGCAGCGCCGTATCCTCGGTCATCATATAATCCATACGAAATGCCCGCCCAGGAAAACAAGCTTCGACGACCTTGTAGCCGTAGATGCTCATCAGCCGGTTCTTCTCTTCGGTCGGCCACACCTGGCCGAGACTGACCGGCATGATGTCCATGACGTTCTCGTCGCCGTGCAGCGCCTGCAACACTTGGACCTCCGGCCAGGTCACCGGGTTATGCTCGCCGTAAATCACCGTGTGGCAATTCTGGCCAGCCAGGTTGACCTTGCAGGTGCAGTACTGGATTTGTTTGCTCATGTTGGTTCCTTGTTGAATGATCGGGACGCGCAAGCGCAAATCTTGCGGAAATCGCTCACGCGCCCCAACCGCTCCGATCAGGCGATATCCATAACGACAGCGCCGTTGAGGCGCCGCGCACAGAGCTGCCCGGTCGAAGTGAGCGCGCGATAGATCACATACTTGTCTGGCGCCCGCTCCGGCGAATGCTGGTGGCGCCACTCGTCTTGCATGGCGACCAGGAAGATGTCGCGGCTATCGAACCAATAACAACGCTTGGACTTGCCGAGCGCGTCCAAAGTCGGATCGTATTCGAAGTCGGTGCCCATGTAGGAGATCTGCCCGACCGAGATATCCTTGCCGGCCGAGAAACCCTGCATGGAGTAGTTGCCGTTGGCGCGCAGCTCGCTCTCCAGAGCGCCGAGCCAGTCACTTCCACAGAATCCTGTGTTGGGCTTGGCACCGAACTTGGTGAGCTGGCGGTATTCCGATTGCAGCTTGGTGATCAGCGCGCCGCCGTTGGAAGCATTGGAGGTGAGCGGACCGCCACCCCAGGCCGCCAGCGCCGGGGTGCCGGTGACGGCCGTGCCCATTGCCGAGGTATAGGCGCGGTTTCTCCACCATGGCTTCTGCGCCCGGTTGATGCCGGCGACGATACCTGTCGTCGGATCGTCGGTGACCAGGGCCGCCATGCCGGCGAGAGCCTTGGGATCGGCCGCGCCGTTGGTCCACAGCAAGTTATTCATGCCGCGGGCGTATTGCTCGCTGACGTCTTGCAGGGCGTCGGCCAGCAAGCCGACCAGGACGGTGTCGTCGCGACCGGAATGCTCGCTGACGTCGTCCATATCACCGCTGTCGTTCACGGTAATACCATCGGTCTTCAGCTCACTATGCGTGAGCATGATACCCAGATGATGCTCCTTCCACGGGAACACTGCTTGGGTCAGGTTAGCTGGGGTATAATAGGTTACCGTGTCGGCCAGCTCATAGCCTTTGAGCTGATCGTCGGTGCCAGGCGCGGCGGTGTTGCCGAAATCGCCCTTGACCGAAACGATGATATTGCCCTTGCCGCCGGGGAAGGTCTTCTTCTTCGATTCCATCATCGCCAGCAGCGGCTTCTCGGCGATCGCCTCTTGAAATGCAGTCCCCTTGTTCATCCACCAGTCGAGAGCGGCGGTCGTAATGTGCGCAAGCAGCGGTGCAGTGTAGACGGGCATGGCAGCCTCTCATCAATTAGAGGCGTGGCGCTCCTTCGCGAGCAAATCGGACTGCTTCCAACAGCGTTTTTGCTTCGGGCGCCGCACCTGCGGTTCTTCCGGTGCTGCTCGGAACGCGCGACGTGGCTTGGCGCTGGGGGCCGGCCCAAAGCTTGTACTGCTCGTTGACGCGACGATACGCCTCTTGAGCAAGTTGGACGCCATTCTCAGGCGACCGCGGTGGACCGTATTCCTTCGCTAAGGCCAGCATCGTGGACTGAACAGCGGGTTTTTTCGCCGCATAGCGGGGGTCCGATCCAATAACATTCGCTTCCCAGAGATTGACGGCTACCGCCACCTGATCTGCCAAAACTTTCTGCGATGACAACTGCTGGTGCTGTTGCAACGCCGCCTGTTGACGGGTCGCGTTGGTCTGCGCCATCGCCCGGTCCATGCGCTCTCGCGAGTACATGGCCGCGGCTTGCGTCGTCATCTGACCCTGCTGGACCTGCTGTTGCAGATCCGGCGGCAGCGAGATGCCGAGGTACTCCTCGCACAGCTTCATGTAGGGCGAGCAGCCCGCATGAAACCGAGCGAAGTCACCACGGCGCATCGCCGCCATCAGGTCCAGGCCGAAGGTAAAATCATCCTGACCAATGTCGTGGTCACGAAGATACTGCTCTACCTTGGCCGCCATGGTCGCGCCCGGCGTCAGGCGCTGAACCTCGTTCGCCAATTTCTGGCGCTGCGCGTTCAGCTTCTTGAAGCGTCGGGTCGCGGTCTTGGAATATTTGGCTAGTTCTTCAGGTGTCGCTTCGTCCGGCAACTCCGGTTCGCTATCGCGATCGGGCTTCCTTGCGACTCGGGTTGGCGACTCCCCTGTACCGTCAGCATCTCCATCGTCGTCCGGGCGCAGCTCGCGCACTGCACTCCGAACGCCATCTAGAAGACTACTTCCGGGACCGCCGGCATCTGGTGTACCTGGCGAAGGTACATTATCGACGGACGAGTCTGCCGCGGTGGGCAGATTCTTGTCGTCTTCAGCCATAATCTGAGTTCTCCCCGGCGCCGCGCGGGCGCCTGTTGTTGAGCTTTACGTCAAATCACTCGCTTTGTCATCAAGCTGGCATCCCCGGCATCTTGACTTGCTGCGGCATCGGATGCGGCCGCCCTGGCGGCGCGCCGGCGAGCGTGGTCTGCGCGTCCGGCGCCGACGGTGGCGGGGCACCACCAGCGCCACCATCCGGCGCATTGACGGCGCCCTGCGGACCCATGGCCGCGCCGGCGCCAGCACCGGCACCAGGCGCGGTTGGGCCGGCGCCGCCAGACATAGCACCGTTCATCGCAACGATGCTCGGCAACGCGGACTTAAATGCTTCGGTCAGATCGAGCCGGTCGTCCAGCCTTCGCAACGTTTCCTTGGCCAGGAACTCCGGGTCGATGCCGGGCAGCTGTATGAGCAGCGGCATCAGTCGCTGGGCGTTGGCGATCTCTTGCGCCTGGTTCGGCCGGCCCATGCTGCCGGCCTCGATCTCCAGCAAGATCTCGTTGGCGATGTCCTGGGCGATCGGCTCGGCCGGCCACACGGCGCCGGGGCCGACGATCTTTTTGACGCGCTCCTGGCTCATCTCACGCAGCATGATCTGGCCGCCGTTGCGGGCGAGCTGGGTCAGGATATCGTTGAGGTCGTCGATGTTGGACCCCATCGATGTCATGCGCGAGCCTTCGGCAATCTGCGCCTGGGTGGCGGTGGTATTCGAAGTGCCGCCGAGATTGGCCTCCTGGATGCCGGTGGTTCGCAAAATATCTTCGTACACCGGATTCACTTCATACAAGTTCGGATCGATGCCAGGACCAGCGTAAGGTTGCAGTAGCTGCTTGATATCTTGGTTTGGCTGGAGCGCGTTCAGCTCGATCACCGCGTTCGGTTCGCGATTGGTGACCTTCTCAAGATCTTCTTCGTCGAGCGACCCCGCAACCACGCCGATAAACGGGCGCCCGGCGATGCGCTGTTCTTTCAAGCCTTCGCGGCAGCGATTGTATTCGAGCTGCATGTCGCGCATCAGCCTGACGTCGCTCGGCGGATACAGCTCGTCCTCGTCTTCGACTGAATTAAAGATCAAGCCGTACCAAGGATAGAACCGCTCGTTGTAGATCTCCGGGCTGGATGGCTCGCGCAAGAACTCGGTGTAGCCGTCGCAGACTGTGTAAACCAAGCCGTCCTTGCGGTTGTAGATCTCCCAGACGATGGCGTTCGGCTCGCCGCGGGTCTTGCCCTTGTTGTTGTTCGACCAATCGCTTGCCTTGCTGGTGTCGACGTCGCTGTCGTCGGAGCCATACTCGTTGCAGTTTCCTCTAACATCGACGTTGTAGATCTCCTCGATCTCGTCCATCGATAGTAAATATTCCTCGGCCACCCAGTCGGCCGCCACCCAGTTCTTGATGTCGACGCACTTGATGTCGGGGATGATCCGGGTCGACAGTGGGAAATCGAAGGTCAGGCCCTCGCGCACCACCGCGCCTTGCTGCTTGATCAGATCCTGGAGCAGCAACCGGATCTGCTCGGCTTCCATGTCGTCATGCTCGGTGATGTTGTCGGTGGCATCGGCCGCCAACCTTTGCAGCGTGGCCAGCCGCTCGTTGGCGTCGGCGATGCCCTTCTCCAGATCCGGCCGGACTTGCATCACCCGCTCGAAACCAAGCTTGACGTAAGCCACGCCATTGGTGACGGCGCGCCGCACCGTCATCTTCAGCATGCTCTTGAACGGGTGCGGCTGGTTGTCGACCTCGTAGGCGTACAAAAGCTCAAGCGTCTGGGCGAGCTTGTCCATCATCAGGTTTTCGTTTTTGACGCGGGCGGCGTCCATCATGATGTCCATGCCGCTGCCGACCGCCTGGGCGATCATCGGCGAGCCGGGCGGCGCCATGGCGTTGGCGGCGGCGCCGGCCGCGGCCTGGCCGAACTGGTCGCCCAGCCCCTGCGGCTGTTGCATCGAGCCGGGGGTCCGGTCGGCGGTCGCGGCGCCCATCTGGCCGGATATGCTGTTCAGCGACGGCGACGGCATGGTCGCCGGGTTCGGCGGCATGCCGCCGGCCATCAGCATGCCGACGTCGGGCGGCTGGCCGGTGGCCATCGGCATCATGCCCTGAATAGCACCGCCGGCGGCGCCGGCGACCTGGCCCAGCATGCCGGGTGGTATGCCGGCCATGCCACCGGGCGCCATCGGGCCGGCACCCATCGCGCCGGCCGCCTGCGCTTGCTGCATCATCATCGCCGCCGAGGCCATCAGTTGGTTTAAGGTCGTCTGGCTCTCGTCCCAGGAGGTGGCGTTGAGCCGCTTGCGCTTCTTGGCGACGGCTTTGGGATTTTTCGCGTAGAGAAACGCGGTTTTTTGCGCCACCAACCTAAGCGTCAGATTGGCGACGTAGCGTTTGTCTTGCGGCAGCTTCGACCACTGCTTGCCGAAGCAGAACGCCTGGTCCTCGCGCATCCGGTCGAACGCCGGCTTCCAGTGCCGCTTGGCCTTCTTCACCTTGCGGGTCCAGTCGGACACCAGCTTGCGGCGCCGGTCGGGCGGCTCCGGCTTGGCGCGTGGGATCGAGTTGGGCTGCCCGGTGACCGGGTTGATGTCCGGCTCGCTTGAGGTCGCCTCGCCGCCACCGCCGGCGAACATGCTCATCAGGTCATCTACCGCCATCCCTGCAAGCTCCTCGCCCTGCGATCGCGACCCTCGCGACGACGGGTATTCTCAAACAACTCCCGAAACGTGCCGACCACAACTTCCGGCTCGACCGGCTTGTGCCGAGTGCGACCGTGCATCTTCGATAGTCCTAGCCCAATCAGGCTCAGAGTGTCGACCAGATCGTCGCCGGAGCCGTGCGGAAATTTCAGGATCTGGTCCTGGCCGTCCGACCACCAGCGGGCGAAGCTGGGGAAATGCACCATCTTCATCGACGTCCTGGCTTGGATCGCCTGGGCGCGTTGCTGCTTGTCGGCGACCGGGCTGATCGGGTCGATCGCGCAGAACACCTGCTTCTCGCGCATGCGCCGACGCAGGAATGGCCCAATGCTCTTGGTGATGGCGCCGCCTTCGCCCCACCAAAACTGCGGTTTGTATTTTTTCATCAGCGCCAGCATGTTCTCGACCGCGTCGTGCGAATCCATTCGCTTCCAGACGATGTCGGGCATGACCCAGATGTTGTCCTTCTCGTCGACGGCGACGATCATCAGACAGGTCTTGTCGGCCGAGCGGGCGATCGACACGGCGTGATCCGACGCGCCATAGAACCGCAGCGTGTGGAACGCCGGCATATCGTCCATCTTGTTGTAGGTGACGATGTCCTCGGATTTGAAGAACGCGCCGTCCTTGGGGCCAGGCCGACCCTGATACAGCGCAGCAAATCCACGCGGATCGGTGGCACGGATCTCCTCCAGATATTCCCTGGTGAAACGCTCCGGCCATAACGCCTCGCCAGGCTTGCGGCCGAGAATGTCGTTATCCTCGGCTAGCGCCGGCAGATCAATCTTGCGCCAGGTTTTGGCTTCCTCGACGTTGTAGTACGGATTAAGCGGGTCGATAAGCCGGCCAACGAGATCGTCTTCGGTCCACCGGGTCTGGACGATGACGATCGTGCCTGTCGAATCCATGAGGCGAGTTCTGAGGACTTGATTGTACCATTGCCAAAGCTTCTCGCGAACGATGACGGAGTCTGCTTCAGTTCGGTCCTTAATAGGGTCATCGAGGAGGATGCAATGACCACCACGTCCGGTGATGCTGGAGCCGCGTCCCACACTGAAGACCACTCCATCACGGGTGGTTTGCACTCGGTTAACCGCATTGGCGCCTACTTTGATTTCGACGTCCGGGAACACCTGTTTGTATTCAGGGGTCTCCATAATATCCCGGACCCGCCGTCCGAGATCCCACGAATAGTGTTCGTTGTAGGTTGCGACGATAATTGAGCGTTCAGGATGTCGACCAATATACCAAGCAGGGAACATGGCACTGGCGAGAGTGGTTTTGCCGAATCTGGGTCCGACATTGATCATCAGCCTGCGGTCTTCGCCGCGCTCGATCTTCTCCAGCGAGGTGGCGATCATGCGGTGGAACGGCTGCGGCTTGTAGCGCGACTGCTCGACGTCGTCGTCGAAGTTCGGATCCGGCATCATCAGTTGGGTGAACGCCATCAGATCGTCGCGAGCGGCGAGGATCGCGCGTTGACGCTTCAGCAGCTTGAGCCGAATGTCTCGATCAGAATCCGTCATCAGTGTGCTTGTACTTCGCCATCGGCGCGTCCGGCAGCTTCTTGATGGTCACCTTCGGCTTGGAGCTGATGGTGTTCGGCTCGACCGGCGTCGGCTGCGGACCCTTCACCGGCGAGGTGTGGTGGGTGAACTCGTCCTTGGTCTTGGACGGCGGCGGCGCCTTGGGCGCCGGCGGCGGCTTGATCGCGAC
>Ga0184624_10000365_pt1 | contig 11357 bp, 19 predicted proteins | sample PLM3_5_b1_FD_133157 | JGI IMG/M metagenome (GOLD analysis project Ga0184624, IMG submission 133157) | Groundwater sediment microbial communities from an aquifer in East River, Colorado, USA - PLM3_5_b1 | ecosystem: Environmental > Terrestrial > Soil > Riparian zone | place: USA: East River...
GCATTTGGCAAACTATGTGAGGCTCCTATTCGACTATCGAATGAAGCGGTTGGCGTTCGACATTTCGCTGTATGCGAAGTCGATGTAGTCGTCGATCGATGGTGTCGTTGTCGTCGTCAGGTAGCGGCGACGACGCGACGATGTGTCGATCGTGTGGAGCACGCGGGCGATGTTGTACTCAGCGTGTGTGCTGGGTCGCTGTCGCTTGAAGATCGCGTTGTACTCGTTGAGCGCGTTGATGAACGGGCTCATGCTGGTGGCCGCTCACCGCGGCAGGTGCAGCCTGGCGGGCAGTCCATCAGCGTGACCGCCGATGCAACGTGAGGCGCAGGTCCGACGATTCGGGGTCGTACCCGAAGTCGAGCCCGACACCGCTGCCGACCTGAGCCCAACACCAGTCGCTCCACATGTAGCGACGACGGCAGGGCGGGGTGATCACACGACGGCGGTTCATCAGAACTCGATCACCGGCTCGTGTGCCCGGTCGAACTCGTCGAGCACCTTGCTGAGTGCGACGTCGATCAGCGATGGCCGGTCGATGCCGCGTGGCGGTGCCTGGTCGCGCTGTTGATCCTCGGCCCAACGAGCGTGACGGACGCACACCGCCATCTCGCCGACGAGCACGTTCATCGGTCGCTGGCAGCGGCCACCCGTGTCGTCGTTGCGAGCCTCGCATTGCACCGGACGTGGCGCGGGTGGCGCGATCAGTTCTTCGAGCCTGGCGTAGTTGCGCGCCGAATGGGCGCGAGCGGCGTGACGACCGTGGACGGTCATGCAGGTCGCACCGGGTTGTGCGTCGCAGCGCGGGCAGGCGACTTCGATCGCGGTGTTGACCGCGAAGCGGAAGTCGGGGTCATCGATGAAGCGGTCGGCCTTGCGATCGTTGCTGACGTCGATCGGTCGCCGGTTGGCCTTGCGCTCGCCGAACGTGATCACCGTGTCATCACCGAACAGCCGGTCGCAGAGCGCGGTGTGGGCGCGACGAATGGTGGCGATGTGACCGACGAACAGGTCGTAGGCGGCAGGTGGGAGTGAGTCGACGATCGCTTGACGGCAATCGAGCGACAGGTCGTCGAGCGCGCAAGCAATGTCGGTCGCGTGCTCGACGAGCAGCGGGTCGTGTCGGTTCATGGTTGGGTTGCCTTTCAGGTCGGCCGCTGGTGCGGCTGGTTTGGGTTGTGTTGGGTTTCGAGTCCCATTCGAGGGTCGAATGGGGTCAATGTGCTGATAACGCTGTTGAACGCTGTTATGGGGGTCGGTCGTCGGTCGGTCGATGGCGACGTGTGACGAGATGCTGTGGTTGGGAGGGGCCCCACGGAGTGAGACGAGCAATCCCTGGTGACGCGCAAATGCGCTCCGATGCACGGGCAAAGAAGAATCCCCCCTGGCAAATGCCAGGGGGGATTCTTCGAGTGGGCTATGTATGCGTTCTATTCGACAGTCGAATAGGAATCACTTCACTTCTTCGAGTTCGGGCAACTCCTCGACCGCGGGACGGGCAAGGATCAACATTGCCGCGACTTGATCGTGCAAACGCTGCAATGTAGGGACCGGAACTTTCGCCAGGTTGTAAACCGGATTCGCCACGATCGCTTCAAGTTCAGCGCGTGTCTTCGATTCGATCACGCCGAACTCTGTGGAAGTAACGGTCGGTGTTCCCTTTGGTGTCGGGGCGGGACGCTTGAACTTCTTGAGCTTGCCATCCTCACCTTTCGATTCAGCCGCGAGGATCGTCGACCGATTGCCCAATGGGATACCCGCCATGATCTTCAAGCCGGTCACATAATCTTCGAGCTTGTACCCGTTGCCCGATGCCGTGAACTCTGTGAACCGTGCGGGCGTGTGCAAGTCGCATAGATCAAAGCAACGGGACAGGATCGAAGCGGATGGAACTTCTTCCCGTTCTTTCGGCGTGTAGTACATGCCCGATGTCTTATCCTTGAACGCTTCATGCAGTTGATTACCGACACGATCGATACCCGCTGCTTGCATCAAAGCCTTTGCAGTCGGCGTCTCGAACTTCTTGCCGAGTTTGATCGACTTCTCCACACGCAAAGTCAAAGCTTCGAGTTGCGCCGATGCGATTGTCTCGCCGGTCGAACGCTCCACTTGCTTTAGTTCAGTGAATGCGGCATCGACATCATTCTTGAAGCGCACGGGAATACCACGCTCCAACTCGACTTCCTTTGTTTCATTCTTCTTAGCCATTGTCTCGCTTACCTTTCATTATTTATTTGGGTTCCTATTCGACAGTCGAATAGATACATCCCTTTATTTGGGGACACCTATATCGTCTCATGTGGTACCGGCTGAGGCAACCCCCATTCGAGGGTCGAATGGGCACCCCCCCTCCCCCCACACAACGGGGGCGGTGGGGTGCGAAGCGAAAGGTTGGTAGGAGTCCCACCGATTTCTGTGAGGTACTTCCAAACACTAATCGAACATACGTTTGCCCCCTCAATCCCAAGTAGAGGGTTGGATCAGTCTCGATCGTCAGGGTCTCGGCCGGTGTCCATGCAGTATTCGAGCCAGCCACCCGTCAGGTGCCACCAGCCGAACGATTGCTCCATCGTCAGGTAGGGCTTTGCCAACGATCCGTCACCGCGCCACAGGTCTTCGTCGTAGTCCGGGGCGGGCCACGTCTCGTTTGCCGACGTTGAGTTGTCCACAGCATCTCCTTTCATCAATGGGTTGGTTTCCGCCCCCTGGGTTTCTTTCCGCCCCCTATAGGGCTGGGGGCGGAAAGTCGGAAACTGGTTATCGCCCCTGGGGCGGAAAGGGTTTCTCGGGGCGGAAACCCTCTGAGCAGGTACGTTCCGGGGCGGAAACCCCCCTCGTTTGGGGCGGAAACCTCGAAAGAGGCCGGGGCGGAAACCCCCTCACGATTCGTCCGCCAATGAGCACATGATCTTCGGCCGACCGCCTGCCCCAGCCACTTTCAGTGAGCGTTCGATGACCTCTCCGCGTTCAATCAGGATGCCCAGCGCCGCCCGCATCCGTTCCTTCTTGCCACCCACGCCTTCGATCAGTTCGTTGCGTCCCACCGGCCGCTGTTGCTTGCGGAGATACCGCTTGATCGCCAACTGCGCCTCGATCATCGTCGCCTGGTGACGCTCATCGTCGGTCTCGGCCTGCGCTTCGGACAACCGCCCGACCTTCCAGTGGATCGAACCGATGTGGATGCCGTGCTCAGGGTCGAACCGTCCCAGGCTCAGGTCGATCGCGTAGTCGCCACCGCCCCACTGACGGCTCCCGACCCGCAGTTTCAGGCGGAACCGGCCTTCCTCGACGTTGGGCTTCTCTCTGTGGTCAACCAACATCCACGAGTCGCACCATTCGGCGTGTCCGGCGCCCGCCAGGCGCTGCAGCCCGTCGCCGGTACCGCCCGTGTTCAGGTGATGGTTGATCATCGCCGTGCGTCCCACCCCGACCGCCTGGCGCCAGTTCGACAGCACCTGTCCGATGTCGGTCAGCAGCGCTGACGAGGCAACTGCGGAGCCCGGCGCGTAGGCGTACCACGGGTCCAGCCACACGATCGCCGGGTCGAACTCGTCGATTGCTGCCGCGATCGAGTCGATCATCAGCTTCGATGTCAGCGGCGCCGTCATCGTCGTGTAGCGCAGCCACGGCCGCAGATCGTTGATATTCGCCCCGTACGCAGAGACGATCCGCTCCGCGCGTCTCAGCATCCCGACCTCGCCGCCCTCGCCTGACAGGATCAGCACCCGTTGCCGCTCGGGAACGTCGAAATGCCCCAGCACCGGTACACCGAGCGCGATCGCAGTCACCGTCGACAGCGCCAGGTACGACTTCATCGACTTCTCTGGGCCCCCGAGTTCACCGTGCGTACCGCTCATCAGCAGCCCTTTGGCGTGCCATTCGATCGGCGGCAGCACGAACGGATCGGGCAGTTCCCGAAACTGGATCAGCGCCTTGCTATTGTCACCTTCAAGCGCAGGCGACTCACCCTCGTCGGCGACTTCGGTTGGCTCGGCGTTCTTCGAGAGCGCCTTGCCGACCGCCCACGGGATCATCAGGTTGAACTCGTCCTTGACCCGGCGCCGATCCTCGCCCTCCATCACCGCTTCCCACCAGGAGCGCAGTAACGTCAGCGCCTCTCGGAACGAGTACAGCCCGAGTTGCGCTTCCTCGGCGAACTTCGTCATCCTGCCCAAGCAGGTGTTATGCCGCCCCTTGCCGGTCCCGTTCAGGTCGGTATCCCAGCGTTCCGGGTCGGTCATGTTGAGCACGCCCTTCCATGACGGCTCCGACGTGATCGGGCCGTGATGGGCGTTGGCGAACTCGACCACCTGCTGCGTCGAAGCGTGGATGCCGTCGCCACCGTAGGGCACCAGCCACTCTCGGCGCGGGAACTTGTGCAGCATGTGCAGCGAACGGGGATCGAGACCCGGACGATCGGGCCCGTCGATCACGACATAGCCGCCCGCCCCGCGCACGTCGATGCCATGTGAGTCGGGCAGGTTTGATGCACCGTTACCCGGCTGGAAATCCTTCGGATTCGCGAAATAGAGATGGGTGCCCCGCGCAGTCGGATTGATCACCGCTTCGTCGATGATTTCGTGAATGAATGGAGGCCACGCTTCCTCGACAACGTCGATATCTATAGCCAGGCAGCCATCCAGTCCGAGCGCCCATGCGATCGATACGTTGTCTTCGCCCCAGGTTTCGATTGCGTACAGGAAATCTTCGACGATGCGGTTCTTGCGATCGGTGGCACGCTGCGGCCAGATGTAGCTCGGCAGCGGGCGCTTGGTTTGGGCGTTGACCGGAAACAGCCGGATCGGAATCACGTCGATGACGTGGCACGCCCGATCGAGAATCGTCGGTAGACCTATCTCGTCGTCGTGGTTATTGGTATCGTCGGCCATGGCAGCGCCAACACGCTTCCTTTCATCATTTGGGTTGATGGGACTGAGAGCCCACCGGATTCGTCCGGTGGGCTCTCGTCGTTGCAACCCAGGGTGTTACAGGTAGACCCAGATCAGCACCACGGCGATGAACACCAGCACGACGAAGATCAACGTCGTCCACAGCGTTTCGCCTTCGGGCAATCTCATCAGGCCATGAACTGTGCGATCGGACGACCGCACGTCTGACATTCGACGGCGTCGCCCGGCTGCGGCTCGCGCTCGATGTAGCGTCGCGAACCCCAACCGAACCAGCGCACCACGCCGGGTATCGCTTCGTCGCATCGGCACGGGCCGAGCGGTGTCGATGCGTACTGGTGGGTGTTGGACTCGTCTGCCAGCCGCCGACGCCGCTGATAGTGCTTCCAACACATGCCACGCCGCGACACCGTTCTGCGGCACCCGTCCATCACGCATAGCTCGCTCACGTCCCGGCCTCGAATAACGATGGCTGCTGCCATTGGAATCCGGCCTTCTCGAAGCCGTCGACGCACGCTCGGCAGGCGAAACGCTGCTCGGCCTTGCGGCCCCGCAACCCCTGCGTCGACGGATACAACCGGCGCCAGCCGGTCACCATCTGGAAGAAGGCTTGCGCCGTGGGATCACCCACGGCGCCGCAGCCCTCACATGTCACCTTCTGCATTACCTTGCCCCTCTCGGTTGAAGGTCGGCTGCGACCGACAGCCGATGTTACGACTCGCCGAACAGGTCGTCGGTCGACACGGACGAGACCGGCGCCTTGTACTGCGCCTTGAACAAGTTGGCACCCTGATATCCGCGCGTTGTCGGCTTGGCGATGCCGGTGTAGGCCACCGTCAGCGTGGCGCCTTCCTCGATCGCCTTCTCGCCAGCGGTACGCACCGCCTCGGCGATCGCGACCTCCATCGACGTCCCCGAGCCCTGCGCGGCCTCGAAGTTCTTGCCGCCCTTCGCGTACAGGGCGCGCACGCCGTCGTCTTCGTCGTCGTCACGAAGCTCGGTCTCCAACTCGATGTAGGTCAACAGGCGCGGGCGCCCGTCGTCCCACATCAAGTCCTTGCCGGTACCGAACTCACGCTGCGGACGGCGCTCGACGAGACGGATCGTGCCTTTGATCTTGTCGCCGATCGTCTCGGGGGACCACGACTTGCCGCCGCCCCCGATGTCACTCAATGAAACAGGCATGACTACTTCCTTCTCCCTTTGCGGGTTGATGTCGACGGGCCCACGGATTTGGGCCCGCCTTCCACGAAACCGAGTTCGAACTCGGCTTCGACCTTGCTGAGCAGGCTCAGGATTTCGTTGGCCTGCTCGATCGTGCGGACGCCCTGCTTCGGCGTCGGCAGCCCCTGCGGCCACAGGCGCAGCAGCAGTTTGGTTGCCGCCTCGTTCTGGGCAACATAGGACAGTCGAAGTTTCGCCCAATCGACAAGCTCTGCGAGCCCATCGTTCTCCTGCCCCGGAGCGATGGGCTCGCCCGCGTCTACGTCAGAGGCCGAGGACGCGGTGGTCATAATCGGTTCGACATCTCGATCCGATTGGCCGATGCGCCGCGCCTCGACCTCTGGCGATTCTGTGAGCCCGTCGTCGGACGCGGGCGGAAGGCTGTCAACGACGACGGGCTCGTCGTCCACTGTAAGCCCGATCGTCGTCGGCTGCGGCTCGCCCGTCGTCGCCAGCGCGAACTCGAACTCACCGGCCCGCCAGTTCTTGCGCCACAGCTTGACCTGATCGACGATGTACGCCCCGAAGCGACCGACTTCCAGATCGCACCACAGGAACTCACACTCGCCCGGCTTGTCGGCAGGCATGTGGACGATCAGTGACCACAACTGGTCGATCGGCGGTGTGTCCTCGAACTCGTCGGTGACGACGTTGTAGAACTGACCGCCCGCGTACAGCGCCATCTGCACCGCGTAGCTCGGCATCGAATACTCGAACTTCGCACCCGTCTTCAAGTCACCGATGACGTAGGTGCCCGCTTCGAGGATCGAACCGGACGGCGTCACCAATGGCATCGTCAACAGGTACAGACGGTCGGCGGTCCCGGCGCAGCGATGCTCGACGTTGACGATCTGGAACTCGAAGCGCTCCGATTGCAGACCGAGTTCGTTCATCGCTCGCTCGTACGCCATCAACGACGACAGGTACGGCTCCGGCGGCGAGAACGTCGGCTCACGCTCCCAGCGGCATGACATCGCGTGCAACGCGGTACCGATGTCCGCAGCCTCCGCACCACGACCCGCTGAAATGGAGTCCTGACGAAGTTTCTCCTTCTCCTTTGCCTGGCCCTTGTCGTCTGGATCAATGGCACACCACCGCGCCTGTAGCGCACGATCCCTGGCGACGCCGATGCAGCCCCGGTCGATCCGCCAGTTCGTCAGCGCGCTCTTGTCGTCGAGCGGATCAGCGAACGACGACGGGCGTGAGTAGCGCTCGGATTTGCCGTTGACGACGACCTGTGGTGCGCCGTTGCTGCGCCGGTAGTCGGTGCGCGTCGTCGGCTCGATGTCTTCCAGGTCGAGGCTCATGGGTTGGTCTTCCTGTGCGCTTCCCAACAGTTCTGGCAGCGACGTACAGCGGGCGAGTTCGGGGATCGTTTCACCAACGGGAAGTTGCAGTCGACGCACCGCTCATTCACGTCGGTCTGCTGGTTTGGATGGGGTTCAGCGCTCATGCGGCAGTCGCTTTCAAGGTGAACTCGTTGACGTAGTGGACGACGAGTGGGTTGGTTGGGACGAGGCGGTACAGGTCGAGCAGCATTCGTGCCAGATCACGTTCGTTGCGTGTCGCGCCGTGATCGATGAAGTGCTGCAGCGTCGCCACGAAGCAAGTGTGACCGAGGGCTGTGACATCGCTCATCGCGTGATCCGATCAAAGACGAGTACGAAGTCATCGCCATCGCGCTCCCAGCGGTAGACCTCGCATGGCATGTGTGGTTCAGGCGGTATGTCGTCATCTGGCTCGTTCCCCGCCCATCGCCAGGCGCGGGCGATTCCGTATTGAGCAAACCAGGCGGCATAGTCGGCGTTGTACTGGTCGTCGATGATGGGGTGTACTGCTTCCGCGCCCATCACGTCTTGCTCGGTGCCGTCGAGCATCCCTCCGATGAAGCGAGCGATCATGGCTGCGAATCCTTCTGTCCGTAGTGCGCGATCAGCAACGCCTCGGCGCGGTTGTGATCCTTCTTGCGCTTCAACTCGTCACGCAGCGCCGGGTACATCTCGCGGGCCCGCATCCGTGACGCCTCTTTGCGATCACCGGAGGGGATGTTGCCGAGTCCGACTTTGCGTTGCCACTCGATCGGCTTGATGCGATGCAGCGGCAGGTCGGCGCACAGCACGGCAGCGACGACTAAACCCTCGCTGCGTCCCATCGAGAAGTTCGCGATACTGCCATTCCGTCCGTTGGCCCGGTTGTCTTCGAGATACACGCTGTGAACGCCCCAGGCTCGCAGTTGTTCTTGCAAGGCAACCGGGTCGATGCCGTGCGGGCCCGTTGGCAGATCGGCGATCGCCGCCAGGCCGATCGAGTCCACCCAGGCCATTGCCCCGTCGACGCCGGGGTCGATCCCGGCGACCCTCATTGCTCGGGTGGGATTGAGGCGACGAGCGCGTTGACGAGCAGACGGTTGATCGAGAGGCCGCGCTTGCGGGCCTCGGCGATCAACTGCTCGCGGTAGAAGTACGGCACACGCAGGTTCATTTGCACGGTGACGTTGGCGGGCTCAGCCCGCGCCGTGTCCAATGCTGGTGACGCTTCGAGTTTCATGTACCGACCCTAGCACATCCGATCGGTACCATACCAATCTATACGTTAGATATAACTTTGCTATTTGGCGGGTGCTGTACGGTGAGGTTCTCGCCGGGGCAGGCGCCAACCAAGAAAGGAACGTCATGCCAACACCCGCGTTCGAGTACGTCCAAGAACTGCGCGACAACCTCACCCAACTGCTCACCGAGTACACCGAGTTGGAGCAGGGCGGCGGCACGACCCCGCCTCCCAGCACCGGCAACGCCAGCGGCATCCCGTGTCCCGGCGAAGACCTGCCCGGCTGGGAACTGATCTGGAACGACGACTTCGACGAGGACTTCGCGGTCGGCGCCTTCCCCGGCCCCTACGGCGACAAGCTGCTCGCCTACCCCGACAACTACTACGACACGTCGGGCAACGGGCAGTACAACCCGAAGACCACGCTCAGCGCCGCCGACAGCATCCTGCGCAAGCACATCCACACCAAGGACGGACAGCCCCAGGTGTGCGCCCCGGTGCCGAAGATTCCCAACGGCAGCGCGATCAAGTGGCCCGGTCAGTTGTTTGGACGCTACGAAGTCTGCATCCGCTTCCCCGACGACCTGCCCGGCTACAAGGTGGCCTGGCTGTTGTGGCCCGACTACGGCACCAACACCCAGCACAAGAAGGGCGGAACTGGCGAGAACGTCTCAGGCGGCATCGGCGAAATCGACTACCCCGAGAACGACCTCGACCAGCACGAGCACATCGGCGGCTTCATGCACCGCCTCAACGCCACCGCTGGCAACGACCAATACTCGATGGGCAACAAGGCGTGCGACACGACGCAATGGCACGTCTACACGATCGAGTGGTCACGCAACCTGTGCCGGTTCCTGCTCGACGGCGCCGAGATTGGCAAGACCACCGAGCGCGTCCCTGACAATCACGCTGACGGCTGCCCTGGCTCGATGCATTGGGTGCTGCAGACCGAGACCACGCTTGACGGCGTCGTGCCCGACCCCGACGTCGCAGGCGACATCGAAATCGACTGGATCGCGATTTGGGCGAAGGCGTAGTTGTCCCTGACGACCCGTTTGCCGGGCCGTGCATTCGGTGCCGTTACGCCACGCCCATCAATCCGTGTGATTGCCTCTGTCACTCACAACAAGAGCCAGGCGAACGCAGCGCACGCCACAGCGAACGACAGTAGTACCGGCGCCCAGGGCAGGGCGTCGGTACGACGGCTGCCATACGCCAACCCGGCGAACACCGCCAAGATGACGGCGATCAGAAAGAACACGTCAGCGCCGTCGACGTGACCATGTGCGATATCGGCAAGCATGAGACCTCCTATTGTCGGTCGTGCTGGCGGCAGTCTGACACAATGACGCTGTGTCGGATGCTGATGACTTCCGGCGGCAGGTCTTCATCGAATGGCTCTGCACGCCCAAGCGCGATCGTGAGCCAGCGACCCAAGAGGAGTTTGCCGAGCAACACGGGATCGGTTACACGTCGCTCAACCGCTGGAAGAAGGATCGCACGTTCGTCCTCGCCTGGGAGCAGCATTACCTCCAAACGATCGGTTCGCCGGAGCGCAAACAGAACCTGCTCGACACCCTCTATCGCACCGGCTGCGATGGCGACGATCCCCGTCACGTCGCAGCCGCATCGAAGTACATGGAACTTGTCGACGGGCTGCGACCGCAGAAGCTGGACATCACCGTCAACCGTCCCGCCAAAGACCTCAGTGACGAAGAACTCGATCGCATTGCCGGGCAGTTCGTCGCGCGTGAGCGCGCCGCCAGGGAGAACGAACAGGCGTCGTGACGTTGCGACCGGGGCATCCAGGGTACGAAGCGCGTACCCGTGATCCCGAACGACGCGCGTTCTTCGATCTTGCCAAACGCATTGCGCTGATCGAAACGACGACCGGTGGTGGACCGTGGAACTTCCTCGGCACGATCCCGACGCCGGGCCCGCCTACCACCGCCCAGGACCCTGAGCCGCATGACGACGGCGACATGTGGGTCGACTCCAATGGTGATGGTTGGGCGTGGACCGGCGACGCCTGGGTCAACATCGGCAGCGTCCAAGGACCGGCAGGACCGGCAGGCCCACCCGGAGCGGCCGGTCCACCCGGTCCACCCGGTACCGGAGGCGGCACCGACGAAGTGTGGGTGGGCACCGACGATCCGATCGCCATTCATCCGACGATCGAACTGTGGTACGACAGCGACGCCATCGCGCCACCGTCCGGCGGGACCGGTGGTCCGGTTGCCTACGTCCACCACCAAGACACCGTCGCTGCCAGTTGGATCGTCGTACATGGCCTCGGTTTCTTTCCGAACGTCACCGTCATCGACTCATCCGGCGCGACCTGTGAAGGTGATGTCGCGCATATCGACAGCAGCACGCTGACGATTCAGTTCTCGGGCGCGTTCACCGGCACCGCGTATCTCAGCTAGGGGCAGACATGGCACGCAAGTTCCTCACCGCAATCGACCTTTCCAAGAACGAGTTGCAGAACGCAGCCGTGCAGAACCTGGCGGCGGCACCGTCCGCTCCGGTCAAGGGTCAGTTGTACTTCGACACGGTCGGCAACATCTTGTACTGGTGGAGCGGTGCGGCGTGGATTGCGGCGCAGGATGCTGGCGGTACCGGGTTCCCTGGCTACGCCTCATCTGTCTTCTCGGAAACAAGCTTCGGGATCGGGGC
>Ga0184624_10000368_pt1 | contig 11332 bp, 14 predicted proteins | sample PLM3_5_b1_FD_133157 | JGI IMG/M metagenome (GOLD analysis project Ga0184624, IMG submission 133157) | Groundwater sediment microbial communities from an aquifer in East River, Colorado, USA - PLM3_5_b1 | ecosystem: Environmental > Terrestrial > Soil > Riparian zone | place: USA: East River...
CCTTCTTGAGGAGCTCGGCGCTGTCGAACGGGAGGTTCAGCTCGCGCTGCACGGCTTCCGTATAGGCGTTGCCGCCGAGCGAGATATCCCGCGTGAACACGGACTGGCCGTTCGCGATGATGTTGATGTTGATCGCGCTGGCGCCGGCGTTGAGCAGCACCACGACCGCGTTGGGCTCGAAGCCGTAATTCAGCTCGAAGGCGTTCTGCAGGGCGAACGCGTCGACGTCGACCACCACGGGCGTCCGCCCCGCCTGGGCGATCACGCCGGTGTAGTCCGCGATTTTTTCTTTTTTGGCGGCAACCAGCAGGACTTCCATGGTGCCCTTCGCATCAGGGCCGCCACCGGCATCCAGAATCTGGTAGTCGAGGTTCACGTCCTGGATGTCGAAGGGGATGTATTGCTCGGCTTCCCAATAAATCGATTCGTCGAGCTCGGTGGGGGTCATCACCGGCAGCGAGATTTTCTTGACGATGACGGCATTGCCCGAGAGCGACGCGGCCACTTCCTTGGTCTTGAACGCCTTCGATTCGAACACGCGCCGAATCGACTCGGCCACCGCCGCGCTGTCGATGATTGCGCCATCGACGATGCTGTCGGGCGGAATCGGCTCGGTGCCGAAGGCCGCGACGCGATAGCCTTTGCCCGCCGCTTTCAGCTCGACGGCTTTCACCGCGCTCGATCCGATGTCGAGCCCGACGACGGAGCGGCTCTTTTTGAACAAGGAGAAGTTCCTCACAGTTCGCGCCTCGGTTGGGCAAGGCCGATGCCATACTTGCCCGCGGAATCAGCTACGAAAATTGGCAGCGTGCCTGGTGGCGGGTGACATTTCTGTCATGCGATCACAGACTTGTGATCGCAGATTCTTCGTTCTTACCTGTGCCGCCGCCCTAAGCTATCGGCTGCGGGGTATGCAATCTTGATGGGTGAAAATGCGTGCCGGCGTGCAAACCTCGGGCGGCGCGAGCTTGACACTCACGACAACACCACGTAAGATTTGGGTTTACAGTTGTGCCCGTTTTCCTCAGAGAAGATCAGGCCACGAAAGAAGGAATCCAGGTTTCATGCGGACGTATGTAGCAACTCCGAAAACGATTGATAGCCGTTGGCACGTGATCGACGCCGACGGGCAGGTACTGGGCCGCATCGCGACGCTGGCGGCCCGCCTACTCCAGGGAAAGCACAAGCCCACTTATACCCCGTTTATTGACACTGGCGACCACGTCGTCATCATCAACGCGGCCAAAGTGAAGCTGACCGGGCGTAAGGAAGAGCAGAAACTGTATCGCCGCCACAGCGGGTACGAGGGCGGGCTGCGCGAAGAGCGCGCCAAGATCGTCCGCCAGGCTCGGCCGAACCGCATCGTCGAAGAAGCCGTTCACGGCATGCTTCCAAAAACGACGCTCGGCGCCGCGATGCACCGCAAGTTGAAAGTCTACGCAGGCCCGGATCATCCACACATGGCCCAGAAGCCATCGTCACGCGAGGTCGCATAAGTTGCCAGTCACAGAATTTTACGCAACCGGCCGCAGGAAGACGTCGTCAGCTCGAGTCTTTCTGAGGCCCGGCAAAGGTGCGGTCACCGTCAATCACCGCGAGTTCGAAGCGTTCTTCCCCACCGAAGCACTGCGAACCCAGATTAAAACCCCGCTAGTGCTCACGCAGACGGCCGAGCAATTCGACGTTGTCTGCACTGTGGCCGGCGGCGGCATCAACGGCCAGGCTGGTGCTGTGCGGCTCGGTATCGCGCGCGCGCTCGTGGAGTACAACGCCGAGCTACGGAAGGCCCTGAAAAAGGGCGGATTGCTCACCAGAGACGCGCGCGCGAAGGAACGCAAGAAATACGGCATGGCCGGCGCGCGCAAACGGTTCCAGTTCAGCAAGCGATAAAGGGAGGCTACTGTTTGGCGGTTGCAATGAAAGATCTTTTGGAAGCTGGAGTGCACTTCGGGCACCAGACGAAGCGCTGGAACCCGAAGATGAAGGAGTACATCTTCGGCGAACGCAACGGCATCTACATTCTTGACCTCGGCAAGACGGTCAGGCTGTTCAAGGAAGCTGAAGATTTCGTCACGCATCTCGCCGCAGAGGGCAAGACGCTCCTCTTCGTCGGCACGAAGCGTCAGGCGCAGGACGTGATTGCCGAAGAGGCCGCCCGCTGCGGGATGTATCACGTGAACCAGCGATGGCTCGGTGGCCTCCTGACCAACTTCAACACCATCCAGCGCAGCCTCGCACGCCTCCGCGACCTGGAATCGATGATCACCGACGGCCGCTACGACACCTTGTCGAAGAAAGAGGTCGCCCGGCTCGAGAAAGAGCGCCGCAAGCTCGAGAAGAACCTCGAAGGTATCCGCGGGATGTCGCGCCTGCCCGACGCGGTCTTCATCGTCGACACCCGCAAGGAAAAGATTGCGGTCGACGAGGCGCGCAAGCTGAAGATTCCGATCATCGGCATCATCGACACCAACTGCGATCCTGACGAGGTGGATTTCCGCATTCCGGGCAACGACGACGCGCTGCGCGCGATCCGGTTGTTTGCCTCGAAGATCGCCGATGCGGTCAACTCGGGCCGCGGCGCACGTGAATCGGCGCAGGCCGAGGCGAACGCGGAAAAGGACGAGGCCGACGACAAGCGGGGCGCGCGTGCCCCCCGCCGGGCGGCAGCCGAACCCGCAACGTCCCCCGCCGGCGTTTAGTTACCTCTTGAGCTAACCGAGCGCCGGTCGATAGCCGACCGGCGCTTTTGTTTGTACCGTGGAGATGAAATGGCAATTTCTGCAGACCTCGTGAAGAAGCTTCGTGACATGACTGGCGCCGGCTTCATGGAATGCAAAGCCGCGCTGACCGAAGCGAATGGCGACCTCGATGCGGCCGTCACCCTGCTCCGCAAGCGCGGGCTCGCGTCGGCGGCGAAGAAGGCCGGGCGCACGACCAGCCAGGGCTCGATCGGCAGCTACATCCATATGGGCGGCAAGATTGGCGTCCTCGTGGAAGTGAACTGCGAATCCGACTTTGTCGCCCGCACCGATCAGTTCGCCGCGCTGGTCAAGGAAATCGCGATGCACGTCGCCGCGGCCGACCCCAAGTACGTCCGCCGCGACGAAGTGCCGGCCGCTGTGCTCGACAAGGAGAAAGAGATTTATCGCGCCCAGCTCGCGCAGTCGGGCAAGAAGCCCGACATCATCGAGAAGATCATTGAAGGCAAGCTCGATTCCTTTTACGAGCAGGTCGTGCTCGTCGATCAGAAGTCGATCCGCGACGCGACGGTGAAAATCTCTCAGCTCATCGCCGACGCGACCGCGAAGATGGGCGAGAACATCACGGTCAGCCGTTTCGCACGTTTCAAGATCGGCGAAGCGGCGGGCTCGTAAACGAAAGAGTAAAAAGAAGAGTCGAAAGAGTCGGAAAGAGTCGGCGGAGTCGGAAAGAGTCACGGAGTCGACTCCTCGACTCTTTCCGACTCCGCGACTCCCCGACTCTTCATCCGACTCTGGACTATAATTCTTTCGCGACATGTCTCCTCCACCCATGTACAAGCGCATCCTCCTGAAACTGTCCGGCGAGGCGCTCATGGGCGAGCAGCAATTCGGCATCGACCCCAGCATCACCTCGAGCATCGCCGCAGATATCGCCGAAATCATCGCTCTCGGCGTACAAGTCGGCGTGGTGATTGGCGGAGGCAATATCTTCCGCGGGGTTGCTGCAAGCGCGAAGGGCATGGATCGCGCCACCGGCGATTACATGGGCATGCTGGCGACGGTGATCAACGGCCTCGCCATGCAGGACGCGCTGGAGCAGCACGGCGTGCTCACCCGCGTCGTCACGGCGATCGAGATGCGGGCTGTTGCCGAGCCCTTCATCCGCCGCCGGGCGATTCGCCATCTCGAGAAAGGCCGCGTCGTCATCTTCGCCGCTGGTACCGGAAACCCGTACTTCACCACCGACACCGCCGCGGCGCTGCGCGCGATGGAGATGAAGGCCGACGTCATCATGAAGGGGACGAAGGTCGACGGTATCTACACCGCCGATCCCATGCTCGACAAGACCGCCACCAAGTTCGACCGGATTTCATACCTGCAGGTGATCGACAAGGGGTTGCGCGTGATGGACTCGACGGCTATCACGCTCTGCATGGACAACCGCCTCCCGATCATCATTTTCAATCTCAAAACGCCGGGCAACCTGCGTCGCACTGTTATGGGCGAGCCGATCGGCTCAATCGTCACGGCGTAGCCGCGCGCGGCGCGGGACGCAACACCGGCGGCACACAGAGGAGCGACCAATGGACGTCAACGATCTGAAGGGATTGTTTGCCGAGGTAAACAAGCGGATGGACGTTGCGCTCCAGCACGTCAAACACGAACTGGCTGGCGTGCGCACCGGCCGGGCGTCGACCGCCCTGCTCGACCACGTGCAGGTCGAGGCCTACGGCACGAAGATGCCGCTCAACCAGGTTGCCGGCCTCTCCATTCCCGAACCTTCCTTAATCGTCGTGCAGCCGTTCGACCCGACGACGCTCGCCGCAGTCGAGCGTGCGATCCGCATCTCCGATCTCGGCTTGAATCCCGCTAACGACGGCAAGGTGATCCGCGTCCCCATTCCATCGCTCACCGACGAGCGGCGCAAGGAGTTGTCGCGCCATGTGCACAAGCTGGCCGAAGAGGGCCGCAACGTGGTGCGCCTCGTCCGGCGCGATGCGAATGAACGATTGAAGAAGCTGCTCAAGGACTCGAAGATTTCGGAAGACGACGAGCGAAAGGGCCTCGACGAGGTTCAGAAAATTACCGATCAGCACGTCAAGCTCATCGACGACTCACAGAAAAAGAAGGACGCTGATCTCCTCGGGCACTAGTCTTGCACCTCCCTGTCCTGGAGGAAGTAAGCATGAAGAAGTTGTACATGAACGTGTCGCTGTGCCTCGTTATGGGCATGGTTGCGACAGGATTTGCCCAGACGGTCGCCAAGGACACGCACGACGAAATCCAGCAGACGACAAAAGCGGCAACGATTTTCCGCGAGATCATGAGCGCGCCCGACAAAGCCATTCCGCGGGGTATTCTCGACGACGCCGACTGCATCGCCGTGTTCCCGCAGGTGATTAAGGCGGCGTTCGGCATTGGCGGCCGTGGTGGGCGCGGCGTCGTCGTCTGTCGTGGGGCGGACGGCTGGAGCGCACCGGCCTTTTTGAATATGGGTGGGGCGAGTTTCGGTCTGCAGATCGGCGCCGAGGCGACGGACTACGTCATGGTATTCATGACGCCCGAGAGCGCCCGCAGCCTGCTCAGCAGCAAGGTCAAGCTCGGCGGAGACGTATCGGCTGCCGCGGGTCCGATCGGACGTGAAGCCGGGGCCGCGACCGACCTCAAGTTGAACGCGCAGATTCTGACCTATTCGCGCAGCAAAGGGCTGTTCGCAGGGGCTTCGATCGAAGGCGCGGTGATCGAGACCGCCGACGGCGACATGAGGGACATGTATGGCGAGGGCGCCAGTTCCCGAGCCGTGCTCTTTGGCGGCGCGCCGGCTCCTCAGGAGTTGACGGCGTTCTCGAAGACGATCGAGAGCTTCGCGCCGGTCAAGAAGTAGCGCCAGAAGTAGCGTCCGCCTTCAGGCGGACTCGTAGGACTCGGTGGATCGTCAGCACTTCGTGGCGACTCCGTCGCCGAAGGTGATACCCGACGCGCGTGCCGTGCGGATGAGATCGTAGTCCCGCGGCACGCGCTTCTGTTTCCCGCCCACAACTTCGAGCGGCACGGTGACGATGTCAGGTGGCTGAGATGCCACCATGACGTCGAACTCGCCGTTCAGCACACATTCGACGGCCTTGCCGCCGAATCGTGTGGCGAGAACGCGATCGTGGCTCGTCGGCGTGCCGCCTCGCTGCAGGTGGCCGAGCACGACGTAGCGCGCCTCCTTGCCGGTCAGCTTCTCGAGCTGCCGCGCGCACGTCGCGCTGACCCCCCCGAGGCGTTCCGCAGTCGCGGCATCGCCTTCGGCGATCAGGGTGACTGTCCCACCAATCGGCACGGCGCCCTCAGCGACAACCACGATGCTGAAGCGGGCCCCGAATTTCTCGCGCTCGCGCAGCCGCTGAGCCACGTTGTTCAGATCGAATGGGATCTCGGGAATCAGGATGACATCGGCGCCGCCCGCCACGCCGGCGTACAACGCGATCCAACCTGCGTACCGCCCCATTACCTCGACCACCATGACGCGATGGTGCGCCTCGGCGGTGGAATGCAACCGGTCGATGGCGTCGGTGGCGAAGTTCACGGCGGTGTCGAACCCAAAGCAGCTGACGGTGCCGACGATGTCGTTATCGATGGTTTTCGGGACGCCGACGATCGGAATGCCCTTCATGGACAGCTGATGGGCAATCGCCAGAGTGCCGTCTCCACCGATCACCACCAGCGCATCGAGGCCGAACTTGTGAAAGTTCTCGATGACGCGCTCCGAGTAGTCCATCTTCCCATCGGTGGTCGACACGGGATAGGCAAACGGATTGCCGCGATTGGTGGTCCCCAGAATCGTCCCCCCCAGGCGCAGAATGCCGGTCACGTCCTTGGGGGTGAGGACCCGGGTGCGGCCAGCCTCGATGAGCCCGTCGAAGCTGTCTTCAATGCCCAGCACTTCGATGCCGGTATTGCATGCGGTTTTGACTACCGCACGAATCACGGCGTTCAGCCCGGGAGCGTCTCCGCCGCCGGTGAGCACGCCTAAACGTCTGATTTGTGGCATGGAAAGCGTTGAAGGAATTTGGTGGACGGCAGGAGGATCGAACTCCTGACCTCCGCATTGCGAACGCGGCGCTCTCCCAGCTGAGCTAGCCGCCCACCCTGTTGCACCAGTTGCGGCCGGTGCAAACCCGGATTTTACCACATCGAAACCATGTTGTCCGGGCACGCGCGCAGGTGTATATTGCGTTGCCTTCTGCCGGCATCCTTTTCATCCGATACGTTGCTTTATGCACGATGCGCTCGGTGAAACGCTCGCACTCAGGCGTCTCAAAGCCGTGTTGCCATACGTCAACGGACGCCTTCTCGACGTTGGCTGCGGATCGAACATGCTGGTCCGCCACTACGAGAACGGCGTCGGGATCGACGTGCACCCGTGGCCCGGCGCGGACCTCATCGTCCCGGATACCGCGACGCTCCAGTGGGAATCCGGCACATTCGACACGATCACGATCGTTGCCGCACTCAACCACATTCCCAATCGCGCCGCGGTGCTGGACGAATGCCGCCGCCTCCTGCGTCCCGGCGGCCGCGTCGTCATCACCATGCTGACTCCCCGCACGTCGAGAGTCTGGCATTGGCTCCGAGCGCCGTGGGACGCGGACCAACGCGATCGCGGAATGCGGCCCGGCGAGGTCTACGGCTTCACCAGGCAGCAGCTTCTCGAGCTCTTCAAGCGCGCAGGGTTCTCTTTGCTGTCATCGCAGCGTTTCATGCTCGGCCTCAACGGCGTTTATGTCTTTGGGCTGGACGCAGCAGCGACGTCAGAGACACGCCAGGTCAGGACGAACCCGCCGGCTGGCCTCGCCCGCGTGTCCTAGACCCAAGCCGGGTGAGGCCGATCCTCTGGCCCGTTCGCCCTGCCCTGCCCTCCATTGCACCCCTGGCCGGCCCATCGACGTATTAGATACAGATGCCAACGGCCGTCCCGTCGCCGCAAGTTCCTGTTTCGGAGGACCAGCTTCTGGCGGACGCACAGACGGGCAGCGAAGCCGCCTTCGCCGTGATCGTGCGTGAGCATCAGGCGATGGTGTTCGGGCTGGCGTTCCACTTCCTTCGAAGCCAGGCCGAGGCCGAGGAGCTCGCGCAGGATGTCTTCCTGGCCCTCCACCAGCACCTGTCGAGCGTCCAATCGGCGAGGCATCTCATCTTCTGGCTGCGGCGGGTGACCAGCAATCGCTGCATCGACAGGGTCAGGAGCTCGCAGCGCCGCCGGGAGCTGCCGATGGAGGATTCGCATGAACCTCACGTCTCACCGCGTTTCGGCGATCCGCTGCTCGACGAACTACTCCAGTCGCTCGTTGGCGAATTGGCGCCAGATGCGCGTATGGTCGTGACGCTTCGCTTTCAAGAAGATCTCGACCTGTCAGAGATCGCCGCGATCGTCGACATGCCGCTGAATACGGTCAAAAGCCATTTGCGGCGGTCGATGGACGCGCTTCGTCGCAAGCTGGCAGACAGAGGCCACGTTTATGAATCTTGAACAGGAACTTCGTCGGGCGCTGCGACGAAAAGATCCGCCGAGCGGCTTTCACGACAAAGTGCTGTCGCGTATCGCCGCAGGCGACACTGTGCGGACACGCGCGACGATTGGGATCTGGCCGCGCGTCGCCCTGCCCGTCGCCGCAACATTGATGCTCGTGTTCGGCGGAACCTATTACATACACCGGCAACAGGAACAGCAGGCGCGCGAGCTTCAGGCGCAAACGGAGCAGGCGGCGCGCGAGGTCGTGCTGGCTCTGCAGATCGCGAGCGAGAAGATTTCGGCGGCCCAGACCAAGGTAGAGGAGATTACCCGATATGACCACACGAGCCCTCGGTAACTACTGTTTGATCATCGCGGCGCTGCTAGTCCCACGGACGGCGCTCGCTCAGGGAGCCAGGCTGCAGCTCGATCACCTCAATAAGCTGGCCGAGAAGGCGACCGAGACCGTCGACGTCAGCGCCGATACGGCCATGCTCAAGCAGGCAGCAGGCTTCCTGGCCGGTAAGGGCTCGGACACTGAGAAGATGAGGGAGCTGCTCGGCGGCATCACCGGCATTTACGTGAAGAGCTTCGAATTCGACGGGCCCAACATGTACGCCGAATCGGACATCGAAATCATCCGCAAACAGGTATCCGGTCCCGGATGGTCGCGGGTCGTCAGCGTTCGCGAGAAACGCGAGCTGACAGAGATCTATTTCTGGAAGGAGCGGGAGACGACGGGAGGCCTCGTGGTGATATCCGCAGAAGACAACGAGCTGACGGTGGTGAACGTCGTCGGCCGGGTCGATCTGGCCTCGCTCGGAGCGCTGGGGCCGATGATCCCGAAGTTGCCGGTTGCACTGGGCAAGGGGACCCCGAAATAGCTACTTCACTGTAATTTCGAACAGTCGCGGCCACAGCTTCCCGGTTACGAAGATGCGATTTTTCTGGGCGTCGAACGCGATCCCGTTGAGCACGGCGTCCGGGCTGAGCTTCGCCATCGGCCCGCCGAGCAGCCCTTTCAGATTAATCCAGCCGACGACGCGCCCGTCTTTCGGCGATATACGGACGATGTAATCGGTCTGCCAGACGTTGGCCCAGATCTCGCCGCGGATCATCTCGAGCTCGTTGAGCCGCTCGATCGGCACACCGGCATCCATCACCTTGAGCTTGCGCCGCTCCTGAAATCGCGTCACCTCGAGAAACCGCAGCGTGCTCGTCCCGTCGCTCATGATGAGCCCGGCAGGATCGTGCGTCAGTCCCCATCCCTCGCCGAAGTAACTGAAATTCCTGATGAATTTCAGCGTCTTCGCGTCATAGACAAACCCGGCACGGTCCTGCCACGTCAACTGGAAGACCTTCCCCTGCGAGATGGTGATGCCTTCGCCGAAATATTGCGGGTGCAACTTGGTTTCCTGAACGACTTTGCCGGTCTCGAGCTCGACCTTGCGGACGGCGGAGTTGCCCTTCAACCCCGTGCCTTCGTAGAGAAAGCCGTCGAAGTACTCGAGGCCCTGCGTGTACGCCTTCGGATCGTGGGGATAGCTGCGCACGACCGTATAGCCGTATTGCGGCGCCTTCGAAACGGACGGCGGAACCGACTTTGGAGCTTGCGCTCGCACTCCGAAGGAAGCGAGAGAGGTCAACGTGACGGCAAAGGCGAGGTGGCGCATGGCCGCCATGCTACTACAATGACGTTGTGTCCCAGACAGCACTGGCGGCCGGCGGCACCGTTATCGCGAGCGTCGCCTATTCGAACGGACGGAGGATCGGCGAGGTCGCCCTCGACGACATCAGCGACGTCCTCGAACGCTCCGACACGTTCGTCTGGATCGGCCTCTACGAGCCGAACGAGCCGCTCCTCCGAAAAATTCAGGAGGAATTCGGACTCCACGATTTGGCGATTGAAGATGCGCTGTCCGCGCACCAGCGGCCCAAAGTTGAGCGTTACGACAACTCGCTGTTTGTCGTCCTGCGCACGGCGCAGATCGAGGATCCCGAGCCGGAGAAACCGTGCGACGTGCGCTACGGCGAAGTACACATGTTCCTGGGCCGCAATTTCATCGTCACAGTGCGGCACGGATACGCTACCTCCTTCTCGCAGGTGCGTACCCGAGCGGAGTCGACGCCCGAGCTGCTCAAGCAAGGTCCAGCCTTCGTGCTGTACACCATCATGGACTTCATCGTGGATCAGTACTTCCCTATCGTCGACGCTTTGGGGGAAGAGCTCGAGACGCTCGAGCAGCGCGTGTTCACGCAGCCATTCAGCCGCCGCACGACCACGCAAATCTACAAGCTGAAGCGCGATTTGATTGCGTTGAAGCGCGTGGTGGCGCCGGTCATCGAGCTGGCGGCACGGTTGATCCGGCTCGACGATGAGGACTTGATTCAGACGCAGGTGCGCCCGTATTTCCGTGACGTGTACGATCACACGCTGCGCATCAACGACATGATCGACGGCGTGCGCGATTTGCTGGGAACGGCGCTCGAAGCCCACCTGTCATTGGTGTCTGTGTCCCAGAACGAAGACACGCGCAGGCTGGCCGCGTGGGCCGCCATTTTTGCCGTGCCGACGGCCATCGCCGGAATCTACGGCATGAACTTCACCTTCATGCCGGAATTGCGGTGGCGGCTCGGATATCCCTTCGTGCTCGCCGTAATCATCGGTCTCTGCGTGACGCTCTACGTCAAGTTCAAACAAGCCAAGTGGCTGTAGCGCCTACATTCTGTATCTGAGCATCGCGCCGACGTGGCGCGCCTGCACCAGCAGGCTCGCATCCTCGATAAACGTGATCTCGGCGTCCGTGCGGCGCGCCAGCGTGACGAGCTCCTCGACGGCCGTCTCGTCGAGCTCGCTGCGCATTTCCTTGGGCCCCGTTGCATCAGCATCGGTGGACGCCTCAACGGCGACACTTCTGGATGGCGTTGCCGGGACGAGCAGACGATCGACCTGTCCGCGCTCGAGCGCTGCCCGCACGCCTGCCAGCCCGATAGTCCCCAACCCGCCGGAGCGATAGGCGTTCAGCACCGCATCGACGCGATCCTGATCGCTCTGCTGATCCGCCTCTCGGAATGCGTCGAGCGTCACCCGAAACAGATCGTTGTCGGCTGTCTTGATGTCGACTCCGCCGAC
>Ga0184624_10000369_pt1 | contig 11316 bp, 14 predicted proteins | sample PLM3_5_b1_FD_133157 | JGI IMG/M metagenome (GOLD analysis project Ga0184624, IMG submission 133157) | Groundwater sediment microbial communities from an aquifer in East River, Colorado, USA - PLM3_5_b1 | ecosystem: Environmental > Terrestrial > Soil > Riparian zone | place: USA: East River...
CAACATCACCTTCGGCAAGCCATTGCTGATGCCGCTGGTCGGCGAGGGTGCCTTCGCGGCCTGGTCGCAGTGGGCGAAGTATGCGCACAACTATCTCAGCTTCCCGTTCGCAATCGGCGTGTTTTGCGTTCTCCTGATGTGGATCGGCGGCAACATCCCGAACAAGGTCGATGTCGAATGGCTCAAGCGGGGTGGCGGGATCGTCGGCCACGACCATCCGCCGGCCTACCGCTTCAACGCTGGCCAGAAGCTGATTTACTGGATCGTCGTGATCGGCGGTACGGCGGTCGCGATCAGCGGCTACCTGCTGATGTTCCCGTTCTACGCGACCGGTATCGAGGGCATGCAGCTGGCCCAGACCGTGCACGCCATCATCGCCGTACTGTTCGTCGCCGCGATGCTCGCCCACATCTATATCGGCACCATCGGCATGGAAGGCGCGTTCGAGGCGATGGGCGAGGGCACGGTCGACGTCAACTGGGCGAAGGAGCACCACCCGCTCTGGCTTGAGCAGGAAATGGCTCGCACCGGACCGAATGAGACGCAGCGCCAGCCGATGGCAACGCCGGCCGAATAGACGGGGAACAAGACATGAAAAGCTTTCTGCTTGCCTGCGTTGCGGCGGTCGTCATCGCGACAGTCGCCGGCTTCGCGCTGAACACCGTGCAAAAGCCGGCTGACGAAGCCTATTCGACGACGGGCGTCCGGCTTTAGCAGACTCGTCGCAGCCTGAAGCCTGAGGCTACCGCCGCAAGCGCATGCGTCATGTCACGGCCGCCGACTCGGGAGAGCTAGTCTCGAGTCGTTCTGCGTGACGAGCCCCTGAGGCGGCGCCGCACTCGGCCCCCGTCCGCCTGAGGAATAGAGCTCGTCAAAAATGCGGCGCGGAATTTCCGAACAGGCAATATCTTCCCGCGTGCGCACGACAGCGTTCATGCGCTTCAAGTCCTCGTGAAGCGCAGCCGCCGTGATTGCTCGCCGGTACTCCGTGAGCAGAATTTGGAAGAAGCCGGCAATCTGCCGGAACCTCGTCCGCGTGCCGGAACGAGCGGTGGCCTCCTTCATCGCATGTTTTCCTTCGTAGCTGATGGATACTGCGTGCCGAGAGCTGTCGCGGATCAGCTATTTTCCGCTGATCTGCGGCATGACGGGGCGCGGGTCGTAGCCAGATGGCAGGGACCCGAAGCCCGGAATCGAATCCGGCTTGCCGAAGTCCCAGGCGTTTTCAGACAAGGCGGTCGAGCTGTTCTCCGCATCTGCGGCATGCGCCGGGACGCCGAACGTTATCGATTGATTGCGTTGCAGGTCGACGTCGCGAGGGGCGAAAGCACCGGCGTTCACTGGAATGTTCGCGACATCATGCGGTGCGCTCGCATCCTGCGCGCGTATCGGTGCTGCCGAGACGATCAGGGAAATGACGGCAAGTACGCTGGTCGTGTATCCGGCTGACATGAAAACCTCCTGTGTGTCGGTGTTCACGTCACTAGCGCGCTCGCCTTCCCACCCTGCGTGACCTGCGTCACACAGAGTGAGAACTATTTTCCGAGCCATCGGGTTTCCCGGGGGCACGGCGGCGAGGCCTCCTGATCCCCTCATTGACTTGGCTCCGTACGGCTCTACGATCACGTCAATTCAAACGAACCCTGCGGGAGAGACCGGCCTCGCGTTAGGCCGGCGCCGAAGGCGCAACCGCCCCGGAAACGCTCAGGCAAAACGGACCGCAGGGGGATGAAACTCTGGAAAGCAGCAGTGGCGTAAGCCACTGCTCACCGACGGAGTAGGCCGCGCGCTGCGGCGAAATCTCTCAGGTTCCGCGACAGAGGGGGCTCGACCGGGTAGGTTGCCCGGACGAGTCACTTTGCCGGAACCGGACATGACCCAGGCGCCTGACATCCCCGACACCCAAGCCGCAGAAACGCCGGCCGAGGCTGCCGCGCCGCCTGCGCCGGAGCATCCGCCCGAAGCCACCGCGATCGCGTCCGGCGATGCCGCACCGACGCCCGTGCCCGCGCCGCTGGAACAAACCCCGCTGCACTCGCTGCACGTCACGCGCGGCGCCCGGATGGTGCCGTTCGCCGGCTACGACATGCCGGTGCAATACGCCGACGGCATCATCGCCGAGCACAATCATGTGCGCAGCAGCGCCGGCCTGTTCGACGTCTCGCATATGGGGCAGGCGTTCCTCGTCGGCGCCGGCCACGAGACGATTGCGCGCGCGCTCGAAACGCTGGTGCCGGGCGACATCGTCAATCTTGCGCCGGGCCGCCAGCGCTACACCCAGCTGACCAATGAAGACGGCGGCATCCTCGACGACCTGATGGTGACGCGCTCGGCCGATCCGGAAGAGGACGGCGTCCTGATGCTGATCGTCAATGCCGCCATCAAGGAGGCAGACTACGCGCATCTGTCCGCGCGGCTGCCCGCCGGCGTGCGGCTGCTGCGCGCCGATCATCGCGCGCTGATCGCCGTGCAAGGGCCGTCGGCCGTGCTGGCGGTCGGGCGGCATTGTCCGGACGCCGTGGGGCTGCGCTTCATGAGCGCGATCACCACGCGCTTCGACGGCATCGACTGTCACATCAGCCGCTCGGGCTATACCGGCGAGGACGGTTACGAGATTTCCTGCAAGGCGACGCGCGTGCGCGCGATCGTCGAGCGGTTGTTGTCCGAACCGAGCGTGAAACTGATCGGGCTCGGCGCGCGCGACTCGCTCCGCCTCGAGGCCGGCCTGTGTCTCTATGGGCATGATATCGACACGACGACGTCGCCGGTCGAGGCGGCGCTGACCTGGTCGATCGGCAAGCGGCGGCGGGAGGAGGGAGGCTTCCCCGGCGCCGAGCGCATCCAGCGCGAACTGCGCGACGGCGCCGCGCGGTTGCGCGTCGGCATCAAGCCGGACGGCCGCGCGCCGGCGCGCGAGGGCACCGAGATCAGGTCGGCGGAGGGTGCGCCGATCGGCAAGGTGACGTCCGGCGGCTTCGGGCCGAGCGTGAACGGACCGATCTCGATGGGCTATGTCGCGAAGGAATTCGCTGCGGCGGGCACGAAGGTGCAGCTGATCGTGCGCGACAAGCCGATGCCGGCAGACATCGTCGCGCCGCCGTTCGTGCCGCATCGTTATGTTCGTTGAGGGGGAGGAATGATGGCCACACATTACACCAAGGACCACGAATGGATCCGCCTCGACGGCGATGTCGCCACCGTCGGCATCACCGAGCACGCGCAGTCGCAGCTCGGCGACATCGTCTACGTCGAACTGCCTGAGATCGGCCGCAAGGTCGACAAGGGCGGCGAGGCGGCGGTGGTCGAGTCGGTCAAGGCCGCAAGCGACGTGTACGCGCCGGCGAGCGGCGAGGTGATCGCGGTGAATGACTCGCTCGGCTCGGCGCCGGCCGCGATCAACGAGGAGGCCGAGGGCAAGGGCTGGTTCTTCCGCCTGAAGCTTTCCGCGCCCGGCGAGCTCGACGGACTGATGAGCGCCGAGCAGTACAAGGAATTCCTCACCACCCTGGAATGACGCCATGGCACACGAGTATCGCGCGACCGTGTCGTGGAAACGCGACGGCGGCGCTGCCTTCACCGACCAGCGCTACAGCCGCGGCCACACGTGGAGCTTCGACGGCGGCATCACGGTGCCGGGATCGTCCTCGCCGCACAGCGTCAAGCTGCCCTATTCGGTCGCCGCGGCGGTCGATCCCGAGGAAGCGTTCGTTGCGGCGCTGTCGAGCTGCCACATGCTGACCTTTCTCTATGTGGCGGCGAAGCAGGGCTACGTGATCGATGGGTATGCCGACGAAGCGGTCGGCGTGATGACCAGGAACGATCATGGAAAGATGTGGGTGTCGAAGGTGACGCTCGCGCCCGCGATCGTTTTCGCGGGCGAGAAGCGCCCGACGCCGGAGCAACTCGACGAGCTGCACCATCTCGCGCACGAGGAATGCTTCATCGCCAATTCGGTGAAGAGCGAGGTTGTGGTGCAGGGCGCGATGTCGTTCGCCTGAGCCGGAGACAAGCATGCGCTACCTGCCCTTGACGCCCGAAGACCGCAGCGAAATGCTGGCGCGCATCGGCGCGCGCGACATCGACGAGCTGTTTGCCGATATCCCGGCGGACAAGCGGCTCGATGCGCTGCCCGACCTGCCGCTGACCAAATCCGAGATCGAGGTCGAGCGCGTGCTCGGCCGCATGGCGGCGTGCAACGTCGCGGCCGGCTCGGTGCCGTTCTTTGTCGGCTGCGGCGCCTACAAGCACCACATCCCGGCGAGCGTCGATCATCTGATCCAGCGTTCGGAATTCCTCACCTCCTACACGCCGTACCAGCCCGAGATCGCGCAAGGCACGCTGCATTATCTGTTCGAGTTCCAGACCCAGGTCGCGCTCTTGACCGGCATGGAGGTCGCCAACGCCTCGATGTATGACGGCTCAACCGCGGCGGCCGAGGCGGTGCTGATGGCGCATCGCGTCACCAAGCGGAACAAGGCGGTGCTGAGCGGCAATCTGCATCCGCACTACGCCGGGACGATCGAGACCGTGTCGCGGCTCTCCGGCCACGAGATCGTGGCGCCCGCACCGCACGGCGCTGCGGAAGATTTGAGCGGGCTGATCGATAACACGGTCGCCTGCGTGGTGGTGCAGAATCCGGACGTGTTCGGTCAGGTGCGCGACCTGAAACCGCTGGCCGAGAAGGTGCATGCGGCCGGCGCGCTGCTGATCGTGGCGGTCACCGAGGTCGTGTCGCTCGGGCTCGTGACGCCGCCGGGCGAGATGGACGCCGACATCGTGGTCGGCGAGGGGCAGTCGATCGGCAATGCGCTGTCGTTCGGCGGGCCGTATGTCGGGCTGTTCGCGAGCCGCACGAAATTCGTGCGGCAGATGCCCGGGCGGCTGGTCGGCGAGACGGTCGATGCCGAAGGCAAGCGCGGCTTCGTGCTGACGCTCTCGACGCGCGAGCAGCACATCCGCCGCGAGAAGGCGACCTCGAACATCTGCACCAATTCCGGGCTGTGCACGCTCGCGTTCACGATCCACCTCTCGCTGCTCGGTGAGGCCGGGCTGCGGCGGCTCGCGCGCATCAATCATGCCAACGCCGTGAAGCTCGCGGACGCGCTCGGCAAAGTGCCGGGGGTAAAGGTGCTGAACGAGACGTTCTTCAACGAGTTCACCATCCGCGTGCCGGGCGATGCCGCGCAGGTGATCGAGAAGCTCGCCGCGAAGGGTGTGCTCGGCGGGGTGCCGTGCTCACGCCTTGCGCCGGACAATCCGCATCTGCGCGATCTCATTATCGCCGCCAGCACGGAAGTGAACACCGACGAGGACCGCGCGGCTTATGCGCAGGCGCTGAAGGAGGTGCTGGCATGAACCAGCAGGGCCGTCCGACCAAGCCGATAGACGCCGTGCCGGTCGCGCCGGCGACCTTCACCGGCAACCGCGCGCTGCGCATCGAGGAAGCGCTGATCTTCGAGTTCGGCCGCACGGATGTGACCGGCGTCGATCTCGACGAGCCGGCGGAGTTTGCGCCGCGTCTCGGCGGCCTCGAGCGCAAGGAGCCGATCGGCCTGCCGGGCCTCGCCGAGCCTGAAGCCGTGCGGCATTACGTGCGCCTCTCGCGCATGAACTACAGCATCGACTCGGGCGTGTTTCCGCTCGGCTCGTGCACCATGAAGCACAATCCGCGCCTGAACGAGAAAATGGCGCGGCTGCCGGGCTTCGGCGACATCCACCCGCTGCAGCCGCAATCGACCGTGTCCGGAGCGTTGCAGTTGGTCGCGGAACTGTCGCGCTGGCTGTGCGAGCTCGCCGGCATGCCGGCGGTCGCGCTCTCGCCCAAGGCCGGCGCGCATGGCGAACTGTGCGGCATGATGGCGATCAAGGCCGCGCTCGCGGCGCGCGGCGAGAAACGCTCGATCGTGCTGGTGCCGGAATCGGCGCACGGCACCAACCCGGCGACCGCTGCGCTGCTCGGCTACCGCGTCGAGACCATCCCGGCGCGCGACGACGGCACGGTCGATCCGGAGGAAGTGAAGAAGCATCTGTCGAAAGACGTCGCCGCCCTCATGCTGACCAATCCGAACACCTGCGGGCTGTTCGAGCGCGACGTGGTTGCGATCGCCGACGCGGTGCATGCGGTGGGCGCCTTCTTCTACGCCGACGGCGCGAACTTCAACGCCATCGTCGGCAAGGTGCGGCCGGGCGATCTCGGCGTCGACGCGATGCACATCAATCTGCACAAGACGTTCTCGACGCCGCATGGCGGCGGCGGCCCCGGCGCCGGGCCGGTGACGCTGTCGGCCGCGCTCGCGCCGTTTGCGCCGCTGCCTTACGTCGTCACCGACAAGAATGGTGTGCGCCTGGTCGAGCACGCCGCCGACGGCGCGGGCAAGCCGTTCGGCCGCATGTGCGCGTTCCACGGGCAGATGGGCATGTTCGTGCGCGCGATGAGCTACATGCTGGCGCACGGCGCCGATGGCATGCGCCAGGCGTCGGAGGATGCCGTGCTCAATGCGAACTATGTGAAGGCCGGCCTGAAAGACCTGATGTCGCTTCCGTTCGGTGACGGCGCCTGCATGCACGAGGTGCTGTTCGACGATGCCTGGCTCGACGGCACCGGCGTCTCCACGCTCGATTTCGCCAAGGCGATGATCGACGAGGGTTATCATCCGATGACGATGTATTTCCCGCTCGTCGTGCACGGCGCGATGCTGATCGAGCCGACCGAGTCGGAAAGCAAGGCCTCGCTCGACCTGTTCGTCGCGGCGCTGCGCGATCTTGCGATGGCCGCGAGGCGCGGCGACACCGCGCGCTTCTCCGGCGCGCCGTATTATGCGCCGCGCCGCCGGCTCGACGAAACGCGCGCGGCGCGCTCGCCGGTGCTGCGCTGGATGAAGCCGGTGGTACAGGAAGCCGCGGAGTAGCCACCCGACCGGCCCCCGGCCGGCCACCCTCCCCGAAGACGGGGAGGGATGACCGAGTGCCCGGAGAGAGGTGACGAAAAGTAGCGCCGGATCCCGCTTATCCCTCCCCCGAAGGGGGAGGGTGGTCGCCGAAGGCGACCGGGTGGGGGCTTCGAAACCTACAACGCCATGTTCATCGGGCTCGGGAAATAGCGGAACCCGTCGCCCTGCTTGGCGACGTGCCCGTATCCCGGCCAGGCGAAGTGATAGGCGACGATCGGCGTCTTGTCGGCCGCCAGCATGTTGAGCAGTTTCACCCGCGTCTGCGCCGCCTGCTTCGGATCGGTGTCGTAGGCGAACTCGGTCAGCGGCTTCTCCATCAACAGCACCGGGTGGTGCGTCAGGTCGCCGATATAGGCCATCGATTTGCCGCCCGAGGAGATGTTGAAGATGGTGTGGCCGACCGTGTGGCCGGGCGCGCCGATCGCCGTGATGCCGGGGAGGAATTCCTGGCCGTCCTTGAAGAACACGACGCGGTCGCGCACGGGCAACAGGTTCTTCTTCGCCTGCGCCAGGAAGGATTTCAGCGGCCCTCCGGCCAGCTTCTCGTCGGTCCAGAATTCCAGATCCGATTGCTGGATGTAGAACTGCGCGTTTGGGAAGTTGCTCTTGCCGTCGTCGCCGACATTGCCGCCGAGATGATCGATATGGCCGTGGCTCATCACCACCGCGTCGATGTCCTTCGGATCGATGCCGGCCGCCTTCATGCTGGCGAGCAGCTTGCCGGTGGTCGGGCCGAAATCCTTCGCGCTGCCCATGCCGGTGTCGAACAGCACGACCTGGGTGCCGGTGTTGACGATCAGGGCGTTCTGCTCCAGCACGGCGTTCTCCAGCGGCAGGTAGTTGCTGGAAAGCTGGCGCGCGATCTCGTCCTTGGTCAGCCCGAGGAACGCGGTGCTCGGATCGCCGAGCGGCAGCGGGCCGTCGGAGACGATCGTCGCCTCGGCGTTGCCGAACTTGAAGCGGTAGAAGTAGGGCGCCTGGGTGCCGAGCATCGGCGCCTTGGCGAACGCGGGCGCAGCAAGTCCGGTGGCTGCGAACGCGGCGCCGCCTTGCAGCAGATGACGGCGCGATAGAGCAAAGTCCCTCATTGTCGCCTCCTCGTTTCGGGCCGGCGCTTCGTTCGGCGTCGGCTTCCGGGTGCAATTCTAGACTGAACCGGGGCGAATGCGTGGCTTCGGCTGCCCCGACCCGATGCGACGCAATGCGGAGGCCGCATTGCGGTCATGCGCACCCGCCGGACGCTGTCTGGATTTCCCGAGCAAGTTCAATGGATTTGGGCTGGCGGCGCGCTGCAATGCGGCCGCGGCCCGGAGAGTCCGAAGGCGATCAGTTCAGCTTCGCCTTCACGTCGCCGATGCCGCGCGCGATCAGGTCATCGGCGACCTTGCCCTTCACGGTGTCGGTGAGGATCTTCTCGGCGGCGCTCACGGCGGCTTCGGCCGCGGCGGCACGCACATCGGCGACCGCCTGCGCTTCGGCCTGCGCGATCTTGGTCTCGGCCATCTTGGTGCGGCGCGCGACGAACTCTTCCATCTTGGTCTTGGCTTCCGCCGCGATGCGCTCGGCTTCGGCCCTGGCGCCCTCGATGATGCCGGCCGCCTCGGTCTCGGCCTGGCGCTGCTTGCCCTGATATTCGGCGAGCAGCTTTTGCGCCTCTTCCTTCAGCCGGCGCGCCTCGTCGAGTTCGGCTTGTACGCGCTTGCCGCGGTCGTCGAGCGCCTTGGTCAGCATCTTCGGCACGCCGACATAGACCAGGATGCCGACGAAGATCGCGAAGCCGACGGCGACCCAGAGTTCGGGTTCAGCGAACATGTCCGTTCCCTTCAGGCCTTGAGCGCGTCGTCGACGGCAGCCGCGACCGCGGGAGCGGCCGGCGCCGTTCCGGTGAGGCGCTCGACGATCGCGGCGGCGGCGTCGACCGCGATGCCGCGGACATTCGCCATCGCGGCGGACTTCGTCGCGGTGATCTGCTTCTCGGCGTCGGCGAGCTGTGCGTTGAGCTTGGCTTCGGTCGCCTTGCGATTCACGTCCGCTTCGGCGTTGAGCTTGTCGCGGACCTCGGCGCCGATCGCCTGCGCGCGATTGCGCGCGTCGGCCAGCGACTTCTCGTAGGCCGCAAGCGCGGCCTCCGACTCGTCCTTCATCTGCTGCGCCGCCGCGAAGTCGCCCTCGATGCGCTTCGCCCGCTCATCGATGATGCCGCCGATGCGCGGCACCGCGATGCGCGAGATCAGCAGGTAGAGCGCGACGAAGGTGATCGCCAGCCACACCAGCTGCGAAGCGAACGTCTCCTTCGCGAACGGCGGAAACGCCGGTTTCGCTCCGGACGGCGCCTCGGTATGGGACTTGGTGGCCATCGCCCTGCTCCAGATCACGGGATCATGCGCGGCGGCCGTTGACGCCGCCGCCGCACGGGTTCTCGTCCGTCTAGAGCGCGAACAGGAGCAGCAGCGCGATCAGCAGCGAGAAGATGCCGAGCGCTTCAGTCACGGCGAAGCCGAAAATCAGGTTGCCGAACTGGCCCTGCGCGGCCGACGGGTTGCGCAGCGCGGCGGCGAGGTAGTGACCGAAGATCATGCCCACGCCGACGCCGGCGCCGCCCATGCCGATGCAGGCGATACCAGCGCCGATGTACTTCGCGGCGATCGGATCCATGTCGAAAGCTCCTTCTAGAGATTGCAGATACGAAAATGCGGCCGTCAGTGGCCGGGGTGGAGAGTGTCGTTGAGATAGATGCAAGTGAGGATCGTGAACACGTAGGCTTGCAGGAACGCGACCAGCAGTTCGAGCGCGGTCAGCGCGACCACCATGCCGAGCGGCAGCGTCGCACCGGCCCAGCCGAGGATGCCGAGCCCGGCGAGCAGCGGGATGAAGCTCGCGAACACTTTCAGCGCGATGTGGCCGGCGAGCATGTTCGCGAACAGACGCACGCTGTGCGAGACCGGCCGCAGGAGGAACGAGAACACCTCGATGAACACGACCAGCGGCAGGATGAAAATCGGGATGCCGCTCGGCACGAACAGCTTGAAGAACTTCAGGCCGTTCCTCGCGAATCCGTAGATCACGACGGTGAGGAAGACGAGCAGCGCGAGCGAGACCGTGATGATGATGTGGCTCGTCACCGTGAAGGTGTAGGGGATGAGCCCGACGATGTTCGCCACCAGGATGAACATGAACAGCGAGAATACGAGCGGGAAAAACCGCATCCCCTCGGTGCCGGCGGTACTTCGTATTGTCGTTGCGACAAACTCGTAGGAGAGCTCCGCGAGCGATTGCAGCCGCCCGGGCACGATGCTGCGCGAGGAGGTCGTGCCGACCAGGAGCGCTGCGATGATGCCGACCGCGATTACCATGAACAGCGACGAGTTGGTGAAGGCGATCTCGTGCCCGCCGACCGTGCCGATCGTGAAGATTTTGTGGATTTCGAATTGATGGATCGGATCGGCCATGGCCGCTGCGGTCTCGTCTGTCCTGGCGCCTAAGCGCTATCGATCTTTGCGGCGTTCAACGGTCGAGTCCGGAACCCCTCCGGAAACCACGCCCGCCTGGCGCATCACGTTGAGCACCCCGGCGGTGAAGCCCACAAGTGCGAACACGAACATCCCCCACGGCAAGGTTCCGAGCCAGCGGTCGATCAGCCAGCCGAGACCCGCACCGACCAGGACACCCGCGACGAGCTCGGACGAGAGCCGAAAGCCGCGGGCGAGCGCCGAGTGATCGGTCGCCGGCCGGGATGCGGGGCCAGTTTCGGCGGCACGGCGCTGACCACTCTGGTCGAGCCGCTGACCGAGACTCTTGAGCCTCGCAGAGAGGGCGGCTTCCTCGGTCGGCTTGCTCCGATCATCTTCGCCGCGCGTGTCGCCGGACATCGTCCAAACCCGCGAAGTCGAGGAAATTCCGAGCTTTTCGCCGCCCTCAAAGCCGCGCGGACCATACTGACCGACCCCCACAGTGTCAAGAATTGCCAAATTTACGATAAGCCTATGATCGCATAATGGAATTCGTGCTTGCGCGGCTGTGGCGCAGGCCCTTCCACAGGCGTTTCTCTTGCACTGCGGGAACGAAACGCAAGGGCATCGCGTGACGGCCACGGCGGCGCCGCAAAACGCGACCAGATTCGGGAAGGCGATACGATTTTCGGAGCGGACCAATGCGCATCACGTCCCTTGTGCTGGTTTCGGCCGTCGTGGTGTTCGCGCCCGCCGCGCACGCGCAGACGGCGCCCGACAGCGAGAACGGTCGTTACGCCTTCAATCAGGTGTCGGACGGAATGCTGCGGCTCGACACGCGCACCGGCCGGGTCTCGCTTTGCGCGAAGAAGGACACGAACTGGGCCTGCAACGCGGTGCCGGACGAACGTCAGGCG
>Ga0184624_10000372_pt1 | contig 11294 bp, 12 predicted proteins | sample PLM3_5_b1_FD_133157 | JGI IMG/M metagenome (GOLD analysis project Ga0184624, IMG submission 133157) | Groundwater sediment microbial communities from an aquifer in East River, Colorado, USA - PLM3_5_b1 | ecosystem: Environmental > Terrestrial > Soil > Riparian zone | place: USA: East River...
ATCCTGCTCGACGACCAGACCGAGGAGCTCGTGCACGACGCGCTGCGGGCCGAGCGCGTCGATCCGGAGGCGCTGAAGGCGACGGGGCACGGATCGGCGTGGCGCCTACTCAAGCTGGAGGCCGAAGCGCCCGGCTATGCCCGCCGGCTGGAGACGCCGCTGATCGGCCGAGTCGTGGAGCTCGCTCAGCTTCGACAAGCCTACGAACGCGCCGCTGAAGGCGGAGCCGCTCAGCTCTTCACGGTGCTCGGCGCCGCAGGGATCGGCAAGTCGAGACTCGGGCGCGAACTGGTTCTGTCGGCGGGTGGCGAGGCGACCGTCCTCCAGGGTCACTGCCCGTCCTACGGCGAAGGGATCACCTTCTGGCCGCTCCGAGGGATCATCGAGGACGTCGGCGACCTCGGGCAGGCGCTCGCGGACAACGAAGAGGCCGATGCGATCGCCGAACGCGTTCTCGGCGCGGTCGGGCTGAACGGCATGGCGAGCACGAACGAAGAGACGTTCTGGGCGACGCGGAAGCTGTTCGAGGCGCTTGCGCGTCAGCGTCCACTTGTTGTGGTGATCGAGGACGTGCACTGGGCCGAGCCCACGTTCCTCGACCTCGTCGAGCACGTCGCGGAGTGGGCGACCAGCTCCCCGATCCTGCTCCTTTGTCTCGGCCGACCGGAGGTGGTGGATGACCGGCCGCGCTTGGTCGGCGGCCGCACGAATATCGGCTCCGTCGTCCTGGAGCCGCTCTCGCATCGGGAGAGCGACGAGCTGATGCAGCTCGGCGGCGTCGACCTGGACGACGAGACACGGGCCCGAATCGCAGCGGCCGCCGAGGGCAATCCGCTCTTCATCGAGCAGATGCTGGCGATGGTGTCGGAGCATGGCGACGGCGCGGAGCTGCTCGTGCCGCCCACGATCCACGCCCTGCTCGCCGCCCGGCTCGAGCGGCTGGAGGCGAGCGAGCGGTCGGTGCTCCAGCGCGCGTCGGTGATGGGGCGCGAGTTCGGCCGGCCGGCGCTCCTCGAGCTGTTCCCGAAGGACGAGTGGGCAGGGATCGGCGGTGCCCTCGAGAGCCTCGTTCGCCGCGAGCTGCTCCGGCCGATGCAGGACGAAGCCTTTCGCTTCCGACATCTGCTCCTGCTCGAGGTGGCGTACGACTCCCTGCCCAAGCTCGCGCGGGCCGACCTGCACGAACGCGCGGGGAACTGGCTCGAGGAGCAAGGCGGCGAGGAGGAGATCGTGGGCTACCACCTCGAGCGGGCGCACCTGTACAGGGCCGAACTGGGGCCCGTCGACGCCGAGGGTCGGGCTCTTGCGAGACGCGCCTCGACCCGACTCGGCGCCGCCGGCCGCCGCGCCTACGAACGGGGTGACCTCCACGCCGCCGTCGGGCTGCTCTCACGTGCCTCTGCGTTGCTCGGGCCGGGCGCGGCCGGACGGGTCGAGCTGCTCGCCGACCTGGGCGAGGCATTGCGGGAGACCGGCGACTTCGAGCGCGCCGAGGAAGTGCTCGAGGAGGTGATCCAGCGGGCCGCTGCCGACGGGGATCAGGTGCTCGAGGCCCGTGCGAATGTCATTCGCCTGCGCCTCAGGCTCCTAACCGATCCTCAGGTGACAGAGGAGATCGTCCGCGAAGCCGAGCCCCTCGTGAAGACGTTCGAGGAGGCCGGCGACGACCGCCTGCTGGCAAAGGCGTGGGAGTTTCTCGCCTGGGCGCCGTGGTTCCGCTGCCGGGCGGCGGCGACCGTCGAGGCGCTCGAGCGGGCGATCGACTTCGCGAGGCGCGCCGGCGACGCCCGAACGGAGGCGCAGAGCCTCAATCTCTCGGTCGGGGCCGCCTTCTTCGGCCCGATGCCCGTTCCGGAGGCGATCCGGGTCTGCGAGGAGATCCTGGCGGAGCCGGAGCAGCAGCGGCGGAACCGGGCCTCGGCGCTGCGCGCGCTCGCCGGTCTCAACGCCATGGCGGGCGACTTCGACGACGCGAGGGAGTTCGTGGCTGCCCACAAGGCGCTCGTGCAGGAGCTGGGGCTGCGAGTCACTGCGGCGTCCGCCGCCGAGACCTACGGCATCGTCGAGATGCTGGCGGGCGATCCCGCTGCGGCGGAGCGCGAGCTCAGCTGGGGGTACGGCGTTCTCGACGAGATCGGCGAGACCCAGAACTTCCCCGACCTGGCGGCGAAGCTGGCCGATGCGTTGTACGCCCAGGGTCACGATGAGCGAGCGCTCGCGTTGAGCGAGGTGAGCGAGCGGTCGACCGCGCCGGACGACCTGTCGGCGGGCGTCCAGTGGCGGGCGGTGCGGGCGAAGCTGCTCGCCCGGCAAGGGGACTCCGAAGCGGCCGAGGCCCTGGCGAGGGAGGCGGTGGCGCTCGCCTCGGAGACGGACTTCCTGGTTCTGCACGGAGACGCGCTGATGGATCTCGCGCAGGTGCTGCGGACAAACGGGCGCGACGCGGGCTCAGTCGTCCTGGAGGCGCTCCAGCTCTACGAGCAGAAAGGGAACGTGGTCGCAGCCGAGCGCGCCCGCCGCTTCTGACGGTCAGGCAAGAAGGCCCCGCCGCGCCTCCGGGATCGCCTGCTCTGCGCGCGGGTCGAGCGCCTCCTGCAGCCCGTCCGCGATGAAGTTCGCGCAGATCGCGAAGATCGCGAGGCCCATGCTCACATAGACGACGTGGGATAGCTGTCCCTCCTGAATCCCGAGCCAGGCGATGTTGCCCCAGGTGGCCGCGCTCGGCCCTAATCCCAGTGCCGACACCAGCGCCTCCGTTAGAACGAGCCCGGGTAGCTCGAGAAAGACTGCGATCGTGACGATCCCGAAGGTGCTCGGGCCGATGTGCTTGCGCAGGAGGTGCAGCCGCTTCGCCCCCAGGGACCGCGCGGCGTTGACGTACTCGGTCTGCTTGAGGCGGACAACCTCGCCCCGGACGAGCCGCCCGGTCGTCATCCAGCTGACAATGGCCAGCCCGAAGACGAGCGTCGAGTACGTGCTGCCATGCCGGCCCAAGACCGCGACGAGGCTCACGAGGATCGCGAACCGCGGCAGGGCAAACGCACCGTCGAGCACACGCATCATCACGTTGTCGATCCGTCCTCCGACCAACCCCGCGATCGACCCGTAGAGGACGCCGATAACTGCAGCGACCGCCAGCGCGGCGACCGCGATGAGCATCGACGCCCGACCGCCGAGCGCCACGCGAACGAGGACGTCGCGTCCGAAGAAGTCAGTCCCGAGCCAGTGCTCGCTGCTCGGCCCATGCTTCTGCTGGGTGAAGTCGAGCGCGTAGGGGTCATGGGACGAAAGGATCGGAGCGAGGACACAGAACGCGACGAGAGTCCCGAGGACGGCCATGGAGACGAGCGCCGGGCGGTTCGTCCGGAAACGGCGAAAGACGGGTCTCATGTGACCTCTTCGCGGACTCGTGGATCGAGCAGGGCGGCAACGATGTCGGCCGCCAGGTTCACAAGGGCTACCACGATCACCACCGCCACGGTCAGGCCCATCAGCATCGGGTAGTCCCGTCGCTCGGCAGAGTCGACCAGGTCCTGGGCGGCACCCGGTATCCCGAAGGCCTGCTCGACGAAGAAGGCGCCGGTGACGAGCAGCGCCATGGTGGGAGCCGCGGCGGCCAGGAACGGGGTCAGCGAGTTGCGGAGCACGTGCCCGAAGACGACGCGCTTCACGCGGAGCCCCTTGGCGCGCGCCGCGCGCACGTAGTCCTCCTGCAGGGTCTCCACCATCGCGGCTCGGATCAGCCGGGCGACGTATCCGATCGGTGCGAGCGAGAGCGTGAACGCCGCGAGCAGACGCGTGCTCCAGTCGTCCCAGCCCAGCGGGAAGTGGTGAGTGCCGTAGACGAGGTAACGAGCGAAGACCGCGGTGAAGAGGAAGATCGGTACGACGAGTAGTCCGGTGGCCAGAGACGACGCGAGGTAATCGACCGCGGAGCGCCGCTTCAGTGCGGCCGCGATCCCGAGCGGGATCCCGAGCACGACCGCGAAGATGCTCGCGAGCCCGGCGAGCTGCAGCGTCACCGGGAACTTCTCCCTCATCACCTCGTCCACGCTCCCTCTCTCGGCACCGAAGCGGGCCGGCGGCACCAGCGAGGGCCCGAACTCCAACGTGAAGACGTGCCTGACGTAGTTCAGGTACTGGACGACCCAGGGCTCGTCCAGCCTGTAGAACTCGCGGAGCTGAAGCTCGACCGGAAGCGGGACGCCCGAATGCGGCTCGAGCGGGGTCGAGAACGGCGTTCCTCCCATCCCGCGCATGAGCGCGAAGGTCACGAGCATCGTCCCGAGGACGAGGAGAAGCGTTGAAAACAGTCGTTTGACGATGTAGGCGGCGATGGGCCGAATCCTGTCGGAACTCCCCGCCCGCCTGCGGTGTAGAAGGGACAGTGGTGGGCCGACCACTGACCGAAGCAGAGCTCATCGAGCGCGCAAGGCGCGGTGACCAGGACGCCTATGGAGATCTCGTGCACGCATATCAAGGCATCGCCTTCCGGACCGCGTATCTGCTGACCGGAAACGCGGCCGACGCGCAGGACGCGGCGCAGGAGGCGTTCGTGAAGGCGTTCTACGCGCTCCAGCGGTTCCGTCGCGGGGCCGAGCTGCGCCCCTGGCTGCTCCGGATCGTGGCCAACGAGGCCCGGAATCGCCGCCGCTCGGCCGGCCGGCGCGTGAACCTCGCGCTGCGTGCTGCGGCGGCTGTCCCCTCGGGGGGCGCGGCCCCGTCCCCCGAGACGTCTGTCCTGGACGCCGAGCAGCACGCCGCGCTGCTGGACGCCGTCAACGGCCTGCGGGACGAGGAGCGCGAGGTCGTCGCCTGCCGCTACTTCCTCGAGCTCTCGGAGGAGGAGACGGCCCAGACGCTCGGGCTGCGCAAGGGAACCGTCAAGTCACGTCTCTCGCGGGCGCTCGTGCACCTGCGGGAGCACATGGAGGTCGACGATGTCTGAGCTCGAGCTCGCCCTGAATCGGATCGGACGGGAGCTGGACTATCCCGACACGCCGGATCTCGCCGCGCCGGTGCGGCAGCGCCTGGCCGAGGGCCGGCGGCCGGTCTCGTGGCGCCGGCCGCTCGTGATTGCGGTCGCGGCCTTGGTAGTCGCGGTCGCTGCTGTCATGGCGGTTCCTCAGGCGCGCAGCGCCATCCTCGACTGGCTCGGCATCGGCAGCGTCACGATCCGCTACGTCGACGAGCTGCCGAAGCTGGAGGGGACCGGGGACCTCGGGCTCGGTGACGAGATGAGCCTGTCGGAGGCCCGAGAACGCGCCAGCTTCCCGCTTCGGGTTCCGACGATCGAGGGTCTCGACGATCCCAAGACGTACTTCCGCGGGGAGATTGGTCAGGTTTCGTACTTGTACGGGTCCGAGGCCGATCCGAAGCTCGTGATCACCCAGATCGTGGGTCGGGGCGCGCTGGAGAAGCTTCTCCACAGCACGAACCTGGAGATCTTCAGCATCGACGGAGCACGCGCTGTCTGGCTCTCCGGAGGCGATCACGTCCTCTTCCTTCCGGGGCTGGGAGAAGTCCGGCTCGTGGGCAACACGCTGATCGTCGAGCGCCCGGACGGCGTGACGACGCGGATCGAGGCGGACGTCTCTCGAGGCGAGGCAATCCGGATCTATCGATCTATGCGCTGAGGGAACCAGCCGCGGGCGTGCGGTGTAGAGCGGATGAACCCTAGGGAGGTGGCGATGAGAAAGCTCCTGCTTGGACTGACGCTCGCCGTACTGGCCTTTCCGGCCAGTGCATTTGCCGGCGGGTGGGCGACGGCCGGCCTCGGCCCGCCGTCGGACGGCATTGGCCCCGGAGACACCTGGAACGCGGACGTGACGATCCTCCAGCACGGCATGACCCCGCTTTCGGGTCTCCATCCGACGGTGACGATCCGGAACGGCTCGACCGTGAAGACGTTCGAGGCCACGGCGACCGACAAGCCGGGTGTCTACCGCGCGAAGGTCGTCTTCCCGAGCGCCGGCACCTGGTCGTACGCCGTCTACGACGGCTTCACGCAGTACGGCGGCCAGAAGACGCACACATTCCCGAGCGTGTCGATCGGAGTCGGCGGCTCGCACGGCGGCGGTTTCCCCGTGGTGACCACGACGGCGGTGTTCGCGGGTCTCCTGGGCGCCGCGGGCCTGCTCTTCCTCTTGATCAGGCGGCTCCGCGTCCGCGCACCTGCGCCGACGCATTAACGCTTACCGCCAGGGGGCGGCCCTTCGGGGCCGCCCCGACCCTTTCTAACGAAATCCTTACGAGAACTCCCCGATCGGGGGAGAACCGCGCGCGTCGGGAAGCCGAATGTTGGGAAAGACAGCGCCCCACCGGAGGTAACGCGATGAGCCAAACGGAACTCCACGTCCTCGTAGAAACAGAGCGCGACCGCGTCGAGCACTGGCGGATCGAGGAGCTGGAGCGCGCCAGCTACGGCCACCGCGCCGCCGGGCGGCTTGCGGCCCGGCACGACATCGATCTGCATGCGGCCGTTCGTCTGCTCGAGCGCGGCTGCGCCCCAGAGCTCGCTCTCAAGATCCTGCTCTAGCCGCGCGCGGGACACCCGCAGCACGCGTCGAACGGTATCGGCAGAATGCCGCGCGTGATCGCGTCGATTCCGTCCCCCTCCAAGGGCTTCGTCGAAATCGGGCCCATAACGATCCACATGTACGGGCTGATGCTCCTGCTCGCGATCGCGGTCTGCATCGTCGTGACGGGGCTTCGCTGGACGAAGCGTCCCGGCCCAGACGGCGGCGACTGGGATCTCCTGCTGCGGATCGCGGTCTGGGCCGTCGCCGCGGGAATCGTCGGTGCCCGCGCCTACCACGTCATCACGAGCTGGTCGGAGGTGCCCAATCCCAAGTGGCAGGGAGTCTTCGAGGTCTGGAAGGGCGGGCTCGGCGTCTGGGGCGGAATCTTCCTCGGAACGGTTGTCGGCTGGATCGTCGCGAAGCGCGCGGGCAAGAACCCATGGGCGCTGATGGACGCCGCCGCGCCGGGGCTGATGTTCGCCCATGGCATCGGGCGGATCGGCAACTGGTGGAACCAGGAGCTCTTCGGCAAGCCGACTGACCTTCCCTGGGGGCTGGAGATCGACCCAGAGAACAGGCCGTTGCAGTACGCCGACTCGGCGACCTTCCATCCGACGTTCCTCTACGAGCTCATCTACGTGACGATCTGCGGCTTCCTGCTGCTGCTCCTCGACCGCCTGTACCGCTTCAAGCCGCCCGCGCTCTTCGCGCTCTACGTGATGCTCTACACCTTCGGACGCTTCTTCGAGGAGCTGCTGCGGATCGATCCTGCGCACGAGATCGGCCCGCTGCGCCTGAACGGCTGGGTGTCGGCGATCGTCTTCGTGCTTGCGACGGCGTTCTTCATCTGGTGGCAGTTCCTCCGGGAGCGGGGCGGCATCCGGCGGGCGCGCGGTCCCGAGCCTCCGAAGGGGCCGGCCATGGCGATCCCCAAGGGTCGCGTCCGGCGCTCGGGCTAGGTTCTGGCGCGTGCCGGCGCGTGAGCTCGAGCTCGACCTCGAGGCGTTCGAGGGTCCCTTCGACCTCCTGCTCGCGCTCGTCCTTCGCGACGAGCTCGACTTGGCGGAAGTGGACGTGGCCGGCGTCGTGCTTGCGTTCCTGGAACGGCTGGCCGAACGGGACGAGCTCGATCTGGACGCTTGCGGAGAGTTCCTCGTGCTGGTCGCGGCGCTCCTCGAGCTCAAGGCGCGAGCGCTTCTGGCCGGTGAGGTGGCCGACCTCGAGGATCTCGACCCCGCGGAGGCGGCGGAAGAGCTGGCGCTACGTCTGGCCGAGTACCGACGGATCAAGGAGGCGGCCGCCTGGCTCGCCGACCGCCTCGAGGCCGAGGGCGGGCGGTTCTTCCGGCTCGGGCCGGCGGCGTTGGCTCCGGCGCCGCATCGGCGCCTCGAGCAGCAGGATCCCGCGGCGTTGGCAGCGGCCTTGCGGGCATTGGCGGCGGAGCCGCCGGCCGTCTCGCTCGCGCATCTGGAGCTCCGCTTCCCGCCGGTCGAACGGTTCTTGAGCCGCTTTCGTGCGCTGCTCTCGCGCAGAAGCCGGTTCGACTTCGATTCGGAGGTGGAGGGCATGACGCGCCTGGAGCAGGCGGTCGCGTTTCTCGCGCTGCTCGAGCTCCGGAAAGGCGGCGAGATCGAGCTCTCGCAGGCCTCGGCGTTCGCCCCGATTCGCGTACAGAGGAACGCGGCCGCGAAGCCGGAAAGGAGAGAGACATGGAACGCCCGCTCCGCCTAGTCGCCGCGAATCCGCTCGACCGCCTGGCGCGGACGCTCGAGGCGCTGCTCGTGGTGGCTTCGCAGCCCCTTTCTGTGGCGGAGCTGGCCGAGGCAACCGGGGACGACGCCGAGCGCGTGGAGACGGCGCTCGGTCTCCTGTCGGAGCGCTTCCACGAAGGCCGTAGCGGGATCGTGCTGGAGAAGGTCGCCGGCGGCTGGGCCTTCCGCGCCTCGCGCGATGCGGCCGAGGCGTGCGGCAGGCTGTTCGAACGGCCGGTGGAGCGAGGTCTCTCCGCTGCGGCGCTCGAGACGCTTGCGGTGATCGCCTACCTAGGCCCCTGCTCGCGGCCGGAGATCGCTCGGCTGCGGGGCGTGGCCGCCGACTCGGTCGTCGCGGGCCTCGTCGAGCGCGGTCTGATCGCCGAGGCCGGTCGCGACCAGTTGGTCTGCGCGGTTCGCTATCGCGTTACGCCGCTCTTCGAGCGCGTTTTTGGTCTCGAAAACCTGTCGGAGCTCCCGCGGCTCGATGATCTCGGAGGCGAAGCGGAGGAGATCCGCGACCGGCTCGAATCGCTGGCCGAAGCCCGCCCGGCGTAAGAACGTCCATAGGATCGGTCTCGCATGGGCGAGATCGACACTGACGCTTTCAACGCCTTCGAGGCGACCGGCTGGGAGGCCAAGGCCGTCGGCTACGACCATTTCTTCGGCGCCTTCACGTCCCGGCTCGTCGACCCGTTGCTCGATGCCGCGGAGGTCGGTCCCGGCGTTCGCATGTTGGACGTCGCGAGCGGTCCCGGCTACGCGGCCGCACAGGCCGCTGAACGCGGGGCCTCGGTCGTGGGCGGCGACATCGCGGAGGCGATGACCGCGCTGGCCAGTCGGCTCCATCCGCAGGTCGAGTTCGTGTACGGCAACGCGGAGGCGCTGCCCTTCACGGGCGAGTCGTTCGATGCGGTCGTGGGCAATTTCGCTCTACTCCACCTTGGCCGGCCCGAGCAGGCAGTGGCCGAGTTCGTCCGCGTCCTCAAGCCTGGCGGCCGGCTTGCGCTCACGGTGTGGGACGCCCCGGAGCAAGCGCGTTTCCTCGGCGTATTTCTCGACGCCGTGGCAGCGGCCGAAGCCGGGCCACCGGACGACATTCCTCACGGCCCGCCGTTCTTCCGCTTCTCGGACGAGCAGGAGTTCGCTCGGCTCCTCAACGAGCAGCAGCTCGAGGAGGTCCAGGTGAGGACGATCGCGTTTTCCCATTCCTTCGGCTCGCCGGACGAGTTCTGGGACGGACTGCTCGGCGGCACCGTACGGATGTCGGCACTCGTCTCCGGACAGACGGATGAAGTGCAGCGGGAGATTCGCGCGGGCTTCGATCAGGCCGTCGAGCCGTACAGAGTGGATGATCGGCTCGAGCTTCCCGTGTCGGTGAAGCTCGCGGCGGGCCGAAAGCCTTCGGCCTGAGCCGCTCCGCCCTCGGGCCGAAAGCCTTTGGCCTGAGCCGCTCCGCGCCTGGAGAGCAGCCGTCGCACGACCATCGCTCCCGACTGCGGCGGAGGTGGACGACATCCTTGCGCCTCTGCACTAGTGACAACTTGTCACTTGGGGAAACGCTCGCCGGAACGTGCCGCTCTGCAGGGGCCGAACCACTCCTTGTAACAAGTTGTAACTTGGGTTCTGCGCCTGAGTCACGATGACGCCTGCGCGCCTCGCTGCTACGCACCGGCTAGGGGAGTCGCGAACCAGAAGATCCTCGTAGACTCAAGCCACCCAACCATCGAAGGGAGGATCCGATGGCCGCTCCTGCGATTCACACCGTTCCGGCAGGAGACCGCTGGGAAAACAAGCGGGCCGGTGAGGACACGGCGCTGTCGTCCCACGACACGAAGGAGGACGCCGCCGCGGCCGGCCGCGAGCAGGCGATGCGCGACCAGGCCGAGCACATCATCCACAAACAGGACGGGACGATCGGCGAGCGCAACAGCTACGGCGGGGATCCGGAGAGCTCCGCCGGCTGATCCTCACCCGCTGAGAGCCGGCGCGAGCTCGCGCCCGATCGTCGCCACGATGTCGAGGTCCTCGTGGATGACGTGCTGGAGCATCACGCGCTCGACGCCCACGGCCTCGAACTCGCGCAGCCCGGCCACCAGGTCGCCCGCGAGGCCTCGCCGCTCGAGCTCGCCGAACCACTGGTCGGCAGTTCCGACACTCGGATAGCGCTCCGCAAAGCGCCGCGCATGGTCGCGGTCGAGCACGAACGGCGTCATCAGCGAGAAGCGCAGCGTGCGTGGATCGCGTCCTTCCTGCTCGCAGGCCTCGTCGAGCCGTTTGCGGCGCCGCGCCGCCTCGGGGACGTCGACCCCGAATGTGTTGTACTCGTCGGCGAAGCGGGCGGCCTGTTCGGCCGTCCCTCTGTACGCCGCGCCGCCCACGATCAGCGGCGCCCTCGGCTGCTGGACGGTCAGGAGATCCGCACGGAGGAACCCGTCGACGCGCTCGATCTGCTCCGCGAGCATCCGCACCCGTTCGCTCGTCTCCGGAAACGGAAACCCGAACGTCTCGTGCTCGAGCTCCATCCAGCCCGCGCCCATCCCGACTTCCACCCGGCCGTCTGAAACGTGGTCGACGGTCGCGGCGGCTTTCGCCAGCATCGCCGGATGCCGGAAGGTGACCGGGGAGACCAGGGTCCCCAGGCGCAGCCTCGACGTCCGGCCCGCCAGAGCGCCCAGCAGCGTCCACGCGTCGGTCGCGGCGCGCTCGCGCGGCGCCGTCAACGACAGGTAGTGGTCGGAGCGGAACAGCGTGTCGATTCCGTGCTCCTCGCACGCCTCGGCCAGGGCGACCCACTCGTCCCAGGAGACGCCCTCCTGCCCTTCGACCATCAAGGCGACGCGCACGCCGGGAAGGTAAACCACCCACATGCGGCTGAACGCCTACCTCGCGCGCTCGGGCGTGGCCTCGCGCCGCAAAGCGGACGAGCTGATCAAGGCCGGCCGGGTGAGCGTGAACGGCGAGCCGGGGCAGCTGAACACGTTCGTCGGGAGCGGCGATCGCGTCGAGGTCGACGGGCGCG
>Ga0184624_10000374_pt1 | contig 11288 bp, 10 predicted proteins | sample PLM3_5_b1_FD_133157 | JGI IMG/M metagenome (GOLD analysis project Ga0184624, IMG submission 133157) | Groundwater sediment microbial communities from an aquifer in East River, Colorado, USA - PLM3_5_b1 | ecosystem: Environmental > Terrestrial > Soil > Riparian zone | place: USA: East River...
CGAAGACGTAGGTCCCGGAGTTGATCTCGGAGATCTGCCGCTGAGCATCATCGGCGTCGCGGTGCTCGACGATGCCGCTCACCAAGCCTTCGGCGTCGCGCAGAATTCGTCCGTATCCGGTCGGGTCCGGAACCTGCGCCGTGAGCACGGTGACAGCAGCTTGCTGGGTGCGATGCTCATTGAGCAACGCGGCCAGGGTCTCACCGGTGAGCATCGGAACATCACCCAAGGTCACGACCACGTCGCCGTTGAGATCGGCAAGCTGGCCTAGCGCGGCTTGCACGGCATGGCCGGTGCCGAACTGATCCTCTTGGACCGCGATCAACACGTGCGGTGCGATCTCAGCGAGATGAGCCTCGACCTGATCGCGAAGATGACCAACAACGACCACAATGTGCTCCGGCTGCACCGCTGTCGCGGCCGTCACCGCGTAACTCAGCATCGAGTGGCCGGCGATCTCGTGGAGCAACTTGGAACGCGAGGACTTCATCCTCTTCCCCTCGCCAGCCGCCAGGATGACGACAGCTGCGACCGGGTTGGGAGTTTGATCGGAGTAGACGGACAACAGCTGGCTCCTTACTAGCTGAGTGACGCTCCGCTCCCCGGGTAGGAGTCGAACCTACGTCGCTAATCCTGATTCAAAGTCAGGCGGGCCCTGCCGACAGACCAACCGGGGAATGTGTGGCCCGGCCAATCCTCCCATCACCTAGCCCGCCCGCGGGCCGTTGGTTTCGAATCGAGATGTCCTCACCCCACACCTGACCAACCCGTGGATCGGCCCCCGTGGGTTGGACAGAGCCCAGGGTACGCATCACATCGTCGGCCCGCGGTGTCAGCTCCCACCTCGTGACCGCGGGTGTCCTAACGAGAGGCGCCCGCAGAAACGCACGTGCACGTGCGCCGCCTACTCGATACAGATGTTGCAACGTGTGTATCGCGCAAGGAACGGACGTGCACGTGCGTTTCTTACGCAGCTGGTCCGCTTTGCCAGAACAAGCCATCATGCGTAGAGTAGGGCTCTCTACTAAATCGATACAGAAGACCTGGATGACAGCCACAGCAACCGTTACCAACCAGCTTTCGGGCCGTACCGCGGCTATAGCGGTGACCTTGATGTTCCTCGCTAACGGCACGGTGATCGGCGGGTACGGCGGCTCGCTCCCCTCGCTGCGCGACAAGCTCGGTATCGATGCAACGCACATCGCGATCATGCTCTTTTGCGCTGGGGCCGCGGCCATTCTTGCAATGCAGATCGGGGGACGGCTGGCCGACGCGCTCGGCGCTCGTGAAATCACCTTGGCCGCTCTTCCGCTCCTGATCGCCGGGATGATCACGATCGGGCTGGCGGATAACTTCGCAATTGCGATCATCGGCGTTGTTCTCATCGGGCTGGGCAATGGGGCAATGGATGTTTCCATGAACGCGATCGGTGTCCAAGTGGAGGCCGCTCGACAGAGGCCGATCATGAGCTTCTTTCACGCCTTCTGGTCGATCGGCACCTTCATCGGCGCCGGCGCCGTGTTGCTGCTTGCCGCTTTGCTGGGGTTGCATGGCGCCGCGATCGTCACGCCTGTGTCGATCTTCGTCGCTGTCGCGACAGCCCTCGCGCTCGGCGTACTTTTCAAGATCACACCCAAGGCTGCTGTGGTACATCACACGGTCGATGGGGTGAAGACTCCGATTCCCAAGGCCGCCTGGATTCTGGGCATCATGGCCCTGGCCTTCGGTCTCTCCGAAGGCACCGCGACCGACTGGTCGTCGCTGCATGTCACCGACGTCGCCGGCGTCGACCCGACTACCGGCGCGCTCGGCCTGATCACGGTCAGCGCCTTCATGGTCATCATCCGGTTGCTGGGCGATCGGCTGGTGACTCGCTTCGGTAGGCGTACGGTCGTACGTTTCGGCGCACTATTTGCGGCCATTGGCTATCTGATGGTCACGCTCGTGAGCAGCCTGCCCATGCTGATCGTTGGCTGGGCATTGGTTGGCTTCGGCGTGGGCATGATCGCGCCGCAGGTCTACGCAGTGGCTGGCCATATCGGCGGCGGCCGCGTGCTTGCTGTGGTCGTGACATTCGGTTATGCCGCATTTCTGCTTGGCCCGGCTTTCATGGGATTCCTGGTCAACCACGTCGGAATCCATCACGCCATGGCCGTACCGGCGTTGCTGTGCGCCGGCATTATCGCCCTGGCGTCGACCATGCCGCGCAACGACGCGGGCCTGAGCAAGCGCTAGCGAGCGACGTCGAGGAGAATCTGCGCCAGTTCGCTCGGCTGGGAGAACATCGGCCAATGGCCCGTGTCCATCGTGACCAAACGCCAGCGATCACCGGTCAACAGCTTGGCAACGGTGTCGTTCGGCTCAGGCCAGTCGAGTAGACATTTGACATACGTGGCCGGAAGCTCGCCCACTGAGTCGGCCATCACGGCCGGTTCAGTCAAAGTACGGCCCGGATGTGGCGTTGATCCGGCAACAATGCGCGCAATATGTTCGGTGGTCAGGCCCTGACCGTCGTAGTCGGCAGCGGAAAGCGGCGCCCAGAACCCTCCGTTCTCGGCGATTGAGGCCTCGAGGTCAGCAGAGGCGAACGACTCGCCGTCGATCGGAACCTCGGAGTCGACGAAGACAATCTGGGCCAGCCGGCCACCGATTCGCTCGGCGGCTTGCCCGACAGGGATTCCTGAGTAACTGTGCCCGACGAGAATGACATCGCGAAGATCTTTGCCGGCAATCTCGTCGACAATGTCTTTGACATGGGTCTGCTGACCGGCCGGCATGCCTCGCTTCTCGGCGAGGCCGGACAATGTCAACGGGTGGGTACTGTGGCCGGCCGCACGCAGCGCCGGCAGCACCTCATCCCAAGCCCACGATCCGAGCCAGGCGCCTGGCACGAGTACGAATTCCGCCATGGCGGCAACCTAGTGCGTGCACGTGAATCGCCGTGCGCGGCGCGCGATCTCCGCCGCTCGCAGCCCATCTAGACTCCGGGTGTGACCGGCCAGCAGCGGGATGAGGTCGACACCATCGTCGAGGCCTGGCGACGGGAACGTCCGGATCTCGATCTTGCGCCGATGGAGGTGCTCTCTCGGATTAGCCGACTGGCCCGCCGCTTGGACCGCCTCCGCGCGAGTGCGTTCAGCGCCCATGATCTGGAGTATTGGGAGTTCGACGTGCTGGCCGCGCTACGCCGCGCTGGACCGCCGTACCGGCTCTCGCCCGGTCAACTCCTCCACGAGACACTCGTGACGTCAGGAACGATGACCAATCGCGTAGACCGGCTCGCCGACCGCGGATTTGTCACCCGGCATGATCATCCCAAGGACCGTCGCGGTGTCCTGGTTCAGCTGACCGATTCCGGCAAGGACGTGGTCGATGCGGCGCTGGCAGAGCTGATGGCCGCGGAACGCCAGATCATGGGTGCGCTCGACGGCGGGGATCATGATCAACTTACCCGCACTCTGAGAGTGCTACTTGCTCGGTCCGCCAGCGATGAGGCAGCTTCGGACGGGCAGCTCAATTGATGATTCTGGCTCCCAGCACCGGAGCCGTCGCACGCCGGACCGCTCGGCACAGCCCTTCGGCACTAAGCGACACCGAGAGATCGACGGCAGCTGATTCACTCTCCACCAAGAACGCGCACGTCGGGCCCGACCCCGACACGAGGGCCCCGAGCGCGCCATACTCGAGGCCGGTTTCCAGCACGGTCCGCAGTCGGGGTTGCAGATCGAGTGCGGCCGGCTGCAGATCGTTGCTCAAGGCAGCACCGAGCGCCCGCGGATCGCCGCTGCGAAGCGCATTCATTAACTCTGCCGGCACCTCAGGTCGCCCGGCGTCGGGGCTGAGGTCATCGAAGCGCCGATAGACCGCGGCTGTGGACAGGCCGTGGTAGCCGAACGCCAGCACCCACTGGTAGGTCCCGCGGGCCAGCGCCGGGGCAACATCCTCGCCGCGACCGCTCCCCACCGCAGTGCCGCCGATCAAGGCAAAAGGCACGTCGCTGCCGAGCTCAGCCGCCAGCCCGCGCAGGTCCTCGGGCCCCACGTCGAGATCCCACAAGGCTGCACAGGCCAGTAGCGCGGCTGCACCATTGGCGGAGCCACCGGCCAGCCCACCGGCTACCGGAATCGACTTCGTGATCGACAAGCTGGCCCCGAGCGAGTCGTGCGGCCCGTGCCGCTGCGCGAGCAGCCGGGCGGCGCGTACCGCGAGATTAGAGTCATCGAGGGGCACCTGGTCGGCTCCCTCACCGCTCACCACAACCTCGAACCGGTCAGGTTCGGCCCATTCGGCCTGCACTTGGTCGTAAAGGGATACCGCCTGATACACGGTGGCGAGCGGATGGTAACCGTCGGGGCGCGGCGCGCCCACCTTCAACGCAAGGTTGATCTTTGCCGGCACTTGTACGCGTACCAGGGCAGCGGTCGGCGGCGCAGCTGAGGCCATGAGTGCGAGGCTATCTAGACCTGAAAGATCTGCTCCGCGATACGAGCGAAGTCAGCGACCTCGAGTATCTCGCCGCGCGATTGGGGATCGACTCCAGCTGCGGCAATGTATGCACTCGCCGCCGACGGCGAGCCTGCCAGCCCGGCCAGAGCCGAGCGCAACATCTTGCGCCGCTGCCCGAACGCTGCATCGACGACGGCGAACACCTGCTCGCGGGTTGCCGTGGTCTCTGGAGGTGGACGGCGTTGGATGGCGACCAGGCCGGACTCGACATTCGGCACGGGCCAGAAGACCGTCGGGGACACTGTGCCGGACCGCGTCGCGGCCGCATACCAAGCCACCTTCACCGACGGTATGCCGTAGATCTTCGACCCCGGTTCTGCGGCCAATCGGTCGGCCACCTCGGCCTGGACCATGACCAGGCCGTGGCTCCAGCTCTGGTAGGTGGCGAGCAGATGCAGTAGCACCGGCACCGCGACGTTGTATGGCAGGTTGGCGACGACGGCCGTCGGCTGCTCCGGCAGTGCGTCGATGCGGAGCGCATCGGCATTGATCACCGTGAGCCCGGTCGCACGCCCGGGTAGTCGCGCGCCGACCGTCTGCGGCAGCTGAGTTGCCAGCAGATCATCGATCTCGATCGCGATCACCCGATGGACAACCTGCAACAGGCCCAGGGTCAGCGACCCGAGTCCGGGCCCGACCTCGAGGACGATGTCGTCTTCAGCTACGCCAGAGGCGGCAACGATTCTTCGTACCGTGTTGGCGTCGGTGACGAAGTTTTGGCCCCGTTGCTTGCTCGGCCGCAAGCCCAGCTGGCTCGCCAGCTCACGTATTGCGGTTGGATCGAGCAGGCCCCCGGCCACGTGCTAGTGCAGCCCAATCTTCCGAGAGCACGCTGGCCAGGCACCCCAGCCCGCGTCGGCCTGGAGTTTCTTGGCTATCGCGATCTGCCGCTCGCGGCTGGCGTTGCTTGGCAAGCCCGAGCCGCCGTACGCGCGCCATGTGCCGAGGCTGAATTGCAGGCCCCCGTAGTAGCCGTTGCCGGTATTAATCGACCAGTTGCCGCCGGACTCACATTTGGCGAGCTTGTCCCAGACGCTGCCTGATGGCGTACTGGAACCAGAGCTCTTGTGCGCGGTCGTCGTCTTCTTGGTGCCAACCAGAATGACCTCGGTCTTCGGCTTGCTCAGCAATCTGGACTTGATCTTGACGCGCTTGACGATCTCGCCGTTGTGCCGAACGATCTCGTAGGTGACCGCGCGGACTCCGCGGACTCCCTCGGTATCAATCTTGGTCACACCTTTTTTCAGCTTGCTCGACTTCTTGCGTTCAGTGTCGAAGTCAACCTTGATCTTCTTCGTCTTGGAGCTGACATCGACCTGGGTGAAGGTGAATTTCTTACCGTCGACCAGGCGTGTATCGGGACTTGCACTCAGCTTGTCGTCGTCGTCCACCTTGATCTTGGCCGCTGAAAGCGCGTCCGCGAGCGTCTGCCCGGTGGTCGTAATGGCCCGCTTCTTGCCAGCATCGACGATGATGATCTTCTTTTGAGTGGCGATGGCGATAGCCAAGCCTTGCCGGCCGATAGAGGAGCCGCGACTGGTGGAGAGCTCGGCACCGGCAAGATCCATGCTGAGTGCGTTGAGCGCATCCTCAACGGTGGTCGCAGTGGTCCAGACGGTCTGGGTGGCGCCGTCAATGGTGAAGGTGACCTGTCGGCCGAACTTGATCGCAATCCGCGTGCCGTCTTGTACCTTGGTCGTCGCGCTCGGCGCCACTACGTCATGGCTGTCGACCTCGATGCCTCTGTTCTCGAGCAATGCGCCCACAGTATTTGCGGTCGTTCTTACGTCGGTCGTCTGCCCGTCAATGGAGAGCGTCACATCTTTGTTGAGATTGGCGTAGCCGAAGGTTGTGCCAGCCAGAGCGAGCACGGTCGCGCCAGCAGCAACCACCGGGATGATCTTGCGCACAGCATTTCCCCCGAGTTGGTCCGTCGGTGATCTGGACCTCGATCTCTTCCACAGACCGGGCACGAGCCCGGTCTGTGTCACGAAATTATAACGGAGAGCGCAGCCTAAACGCCAAAATCCGCCTGCGACGCGTGGACTGGATTACCAGCTCCCGCGGTGAATGGCCTCCGAGGTGGTCTTGCGGGGCCGACGTGCGGGCGAGCCGGCGATACCCGCAGACCGCTGGTATCCGAGGCTGATGACGCCAACACTCAGCTCGCTCGCCGGCACCTCGTACGCCTCGCGTACGGCACCGATCCGATCAACCGGGATGCCGAAGAAGCATGCGCCGAGCTCCTGGTCGACCGCCGACAGGAGGGCTGCCATGCTCGCCATACCGGCGTCCACAAACCAGTACGGTGCCGACCATCGCGCCGGATCGCGATCTATCCAGCCTTTGTCCGGTTCGGCGTACCGATCAAGGTAGGCCTCCTTGCTGGTCCAGACCAAGATCAGGACCGGCGCACTCCGCATGCCACGCAGCCAGGCGCTGTCCGCCTCTGCGGCTACTTGCCAGAAGGCTTCGCGATCTGTCTCCCCAGTCAGCACCAGCAAGGAGACTCCCTGGGTGAACCCCGCCGAGGGTGCGCGTAAGGCCGCCGCCAGCACCGCGTCGATGGCCTGGGAGGGGACGGGGCGAGCGTCGTCGTAGGAACGAATCATCCTGCGCCGGCGCAGCACCTGTCCGAACTCCATCGGCCTACCAGCTCCCGCCGAACGCTGCATCGGTGTTGTCGTTGAGCGCCCGACACATGTGCTCCAAATCGATCTTGAGTGTTGCGGCCAGGAAGCGGGCGGTATGGGGAATGAGATAGGACGCATTCGGCCTGCCGCGTAGCGGCATCGGGGTGAGGTAGGGGGCGTCGGTCTCGACCAGTATTCGATCAAGGGGAGCAGTGATCAGAGCGTCGCGCAAGTGATCATTGTTCTTGAAGGTGATCGTGCCGGCAAAGGACAGATAGGCGCCGCGATCGAGACACGCTTTTGCGAAATGATCATCGCCCGAAAAGCAATGCATCACGATCCGGTTCGGCGGCCCCTCGGCATCGATCACCTTCACAATGTCGTCGTGGGCGTCGCGATCGTGGATGACCAGAGTCTTGTCGTAGGCCTTGGCGATAGCGATATGCGCCGCAAATGCCTCTCTTTGGATCGCCTGCCCAGCGGCATCGCGAGTCCGGTAGTAATCCAGGCCCGTCTCCCCCACGGCTCTGACTCGCCGGTGCTGCGCCAGACCCTCCACCAGCTCCAGCGCAGGGACCAGCTCAGGACCCATTCGCGCTGCGTCATTTGGGTGTATCGCCACTCCCGCGATCACCGAAGACCAGCGCTCGGCTGCCGCTACCGCCCAGCGGCAACCATCTGGGTCGCAGCCGATCTGCACGATTCGGGTGACGCCAACCTCGGCGGCCAGCCGGATGGCCTCGTCGGGCTCGAGGCCAGCATGTGCGTGCGCCGAATCGAGGTGGCAGTGCGAGTCCACAACCGGTGCGGGCAACGGATCAGGCAGCGTCGGCAGTTCCACGCGCCAACTGTGCCACTGTGACGAGCTGGTCGCTCCGACGACTGCAGGAGCTTGCGGTCGCAGCACCGATGATGCATTCACCTCGCAACGCAAGCGACGAAGGAGTCGGATGTGCGAGCAGCCTGTCAGAGTGGCAATTCAACTCTGTCACTCTCGGAGACGCTGGTTGGAAACGCACGTGCACGTCCCGTTCACACGCGTTGCACACGTTGCACCGCGTGCAACGCGAGAGCAACGCACGTGCACGTGCGTTTCCGACAGGCGGCCGGGGAGCCGGGCGAGCGCGAGCGGGGCTTGCGCGTTGCCCGGAATTTGCATCGCTGTCGCAGCGATTCGTGCCCGCTGGGGCTTATCGACGCCGCGCGTGATGCGTTTTCAGGGCAAGCTCGTAGACATCGTTCTTCGCAACGCCATGTCGTTGCGCCGCGTGTCCGGCTGCCGCCCTCAGTTTCATGCCATTGCTGGCCAGGCTGATCGCCTCTTCAGCTGCTGCCTCCAGATGGGTGGGACCCTTCGACGCGCCGCCAACAACGAGGGTCACCTCACCTCTAACCTCCGAATTCGCCCAGTCTGCGAGTTCCCGCAGGGGCCCCCGACGAATCTCCTCGTACGTCTTCGTGAGCTCACGGCATACCGCAGCAAGACGATCGGCGCCGAAAGCCTGCGACATGGCTGACAGCGTTGCCGCGGTCCGATGCGGGGCTTCGAAGAACACCATGGTGCGGGGCTCAGTGGCTAGTTCGGTCAGCCGTCGCATTCGCTCGGAGGCCTTGCGCGGCAGGAACCCCTCGAAGCAAAACCGGTCAACAGGGAGGCCGGAGACGGCCACTGCGACAAGGACCGCCGAGGGACCAGGGACCGCGGTGACCCGAAAGCCGCCTGCAATTGCCGCGGCGACAAGGCGATACCCGGGATCTGACACCGACGGCATCCCTGCGTCGGTGACGACGACGACTCGAGCCCCATCCTCGAGTAGCCGTACCAATTCGTCGGCGCGCCTGGCCTCATTGCCCTCGAAGTAGGACAGGATTCGCGCGTTCGTATCGATGTCCAGCCGGTCCAGCAGTCGCCGTAATCGACGGGTGTCTTCGGCCGCGATCACGTCCGCGTTGGCTAGCTCGGTGACCAGCCGTGGCGAAGCGTCTGCAACTTCGCCGATTGGAGTCGCCGCGAGCACTACGACGCCCGCTGAGCTCACCTGGGCTACCACATCACGCCTCCCTTCGACCACATCTTGTCGCAGGTTTCGCATCGCGGCGATCGAGGCGGTCGGGGCCTGGGCACCAGCGCGTTGCGCCGACCGGATCCACCTACGATGGGCGAGTGACGCGCCAAGTCCTCGAGCCTGAGACAGGGATGGCTCAGTGGGCTAACGCCGACGCTCGGGCGTCCCTGCTACCACGTCCTGTGGACTGGCCGCCTAGCCCGCCGAGCACTATCGAGCGGCTGCGGGTGGCGATGCCCACTGATCGCGTGAACGGCTGGATCGTGACGTTGATCATCGGCGCGATCGCATTCGTGATCCGTTTCGCCAACCTCGGCTATCCCAACAAGCTGGTCTTCGACGAGACCTACTACGCCAAGGATGCCTATTCCCTGCTGAAGTTCGGATACGAGCGCGACTGGCCGAGCAACGCCAACTCCAAGATCATCACTGGCGATGTCGACGTGATGAACGACACTGCTTCCTTCGTCGTGCATCCTCCACTCGGCAAGTGGCTGATCGCAACGGGCGAGCAGCTGTTCGGAATGAACTCATTCGGCTGGCGATTCGCGTCCTTGATCTTCGGGGTCCTGCTGATCATGGTCACGATCCGATTGGTACGCCGGGTTTCCAAGTCGACGTTGATCGGTGGCCTCGCCGGCATCCTGCTGACCTTCGATGGTCTCGAATTCGTGATGTCACGGACTGCACTGCTCGACGTCTTCATGGCCTTCTTCCTGGTAACGGCTGTCGCATGCCTGGTCGCCGACCGGGAATGGTTTCGAAACCGCCTGGCCGGCTCTCTCGAGCGCCGCGAGATAGCTGATCTCGGCGGCCGATTTGGACCAGCTCTGATCTTGCGTCCGTGGCGGATAGCCTCCGGGGTCAGCTTCGGCCTGGCGCTCGGTACGAAGTGGAACGCATTGTTCGCATTAGCCGCATTCGCACTGCTTGCGCTTGCGTGGGACATCGGAGCCCGGCGTCTGGCAGGTGCCGGATCACGGACCAAGCTGGCCATCCTCCGCGATGGCATTCCGGCCTTCTTCTCTCTCGTCGTGCTCAGCCTGGTGGTATACGCCGGCACTTGGGCCAGTTGGTTTGCCACGTCCGGCGGATACGACCGTCAGTGGGGCGCCGAGCACCCGGAGAGCAGCACCGTGAAGCTGCTGGGTAGGCCACTTGCGTCTTGGCTGCATTACCAATACGACATCTGGAACTTCCACACCGGCGACTTCATCAACCAGGCCCAGCACACCTATCGCGCCGACCCTGCCGGCTGGCTGATCGTTGCTCGCCCGATCGGGATCGATGCCGTGAACGGCATCAAGCCGGGAACCGACGGCTGCCTCGGGCCGGACAACTGCATCCGGGTGATCAGCGGCGTCGGCACGCCCGCGCTGTGGTGGATTGCGATCTTCGCGCTGGTGGCAGCGGCCATTTTATGGGTGGGAGGCCGCGATTGGCGTTTCGGTATTCCCGTCGTCGGCGTGCTGAGCAGCTGGCTGCCCTGGTTCGCCTTCGACTCGCGACCGCTGTTCTTCTTCTACGCGATCGCGATCATCCCCTTCTCCGTGATGGCCGTGGCCTTGTGTGCCGGATGGATCCTCGGAGATGCGCGTGCCGGAGATCGGCGCATGATCGCAGCAATCGTCATCGGGGCGTTCGTTGCCCTGGTCGCAGCCAACTTTGCCTATCTCTATCCAATCCTCACCGATGAGCTGCTCCCCTACCCCCAGTGGCTGTCGCGGATGTGGTTCAGAAGCTGGATCTGATCTGAGCCGTCCTGGACCATGATCATGATCATCGCCACCCGCTTCCGAAGATCTTCGGCGTTCTCGGCAGACCTCCGGCGGCGAGGTGCTGCTTTCCCCTAGAGTGTTGTGCTGGCTTCGCACCATTGGGGTCGACTCGCCACCGGGTTTCGCGGGGCGATGGGTGAAGGAGTAGGAGTGGAACAGCCGCAGGACCAGATCCGGTTCTCGGTCGTCGTTCCGGCGTACAACGAAGCGGCCTATCTCGGTCGCGCGCTGGACTCGTTGCAGCACCAGGACTACGACGGGACGTACGAGATCATCGTCGTAGACAACAACAGCACGGACAACAC
>Ga0184624_10000377_pt1 | contig 11276 bp, 8 predicted proteins | sample PLM3_5_b1_FD_133157 | JGI IMG/M metagenome (GOLD analysis project Ga0184624, IMG submission 133157) | Groundwater sediment microbial communities from an aquifer in East River, Colorado, USA - PLM3_5_b1 | ecosystem: Environmental > Terrestrial > Soil > Riparian zone | place: USA: East River...
CCCGCCTTCGGTATCCACCGCGACGCCGATGTGGCAGTAGTCTTTGTAAACGATCTCGTGGGCTGCTTCATCCATGCTGGCGTTTGTGCGCGGATGCTTTTTCAAAGCGCGGCCAAGCACCAGCAGCAAAAACGACGTGAACGTGAGATGGGCGCCCTTTTGCTCATATGCGGCTGCATGCTTTTTGCGCAGCGCCAGCAATGCGGTAATGTCGGCGTCGGCGAATTGATTTATTTTCGGGATCGTTGTCCACGATTCCACCATCCGGCGGCTGACCGTGCGCCGGAGCGGCGACATTTTTTCCCGGCGTATCGGCCCCCATTTGGCAAAATCGATGGCTTCGCTCGGTGCCGGAGTCGGACCGCTGGCGGAAGCGGCGGGCTGCGCGCTTGACGGGGCGCTGTGAAAGGCGATCTGCTGCAAGCGCTGAACATAATCGCGCAAGTCGCCGAGATTGATTCTGCCGCCGGCCTCGCTGCCTTTGATTCTCGTTAGATCGATGCCAAGGTCGCGCGCGATCTTGCGCACCGACGGCGGCGCGGGTGGCGGCGCGCCGCTTTTCGACTCGTAATGGTAGTTTTCCACGGCCGCGGCAGTGGTTGCCGGCTGCGTTTGCGGCGGCGTGGTCGGCCTCGTCGGTGGCGCTTCAGTAGTGGCCGGCGCCTGCGGCAGCTTCGCGCTCGCAGTGCTTGCGGTGCCGCTCGATTCAATGGCGATCAAGGCTTGGCCGACCGCGACTTCCATGCCTTGCTTCACGTAAATTTTCGTCACAATGCCCGAGCTTGGCGCAGGGATCGAACCCACCGCTTTTTGGGTTTCGAGCTCCATGATGGCCTGATCTTTTTTGACTTCCTGGCCTTCGGCGACCAAGATGCTTACGACGGTGCCGGACTCTACACCTTCAGCGAGCTGGGGAAGTTTCACGTCCATGAAAAATTTTTGCGAATGCGTTTTTGACAGTGATCAGAGGTAAAAAGGGAATGGCTTTTCGGGATCGACACCGAGCTTCTTGATCGCTTCCTCGACGACACTCGCGGGAAATGCTTCCTTTTGATGGAGTGCATAGAGGGTTGCGACGGCTGACAATTCTGCGTCGACCTCAAAAAATCGCCTGAGATTGGACCGCGTGTCGCTCCGGCCGAAACCGTCGGTGCCGAGCGTCGTCAGCCCGCCGGGTACCCACGGCGCAATCTGATCGGGAACCATCTTCATATAATCGGACACCGCGACAAAAACTCCTTCCTCGTTTTGCAGGATTGATTCTAGATAGGATAATTTTGGCGGCGCCGTCGGATGCAGCATGTTCCAACGCTTGGTTCGCAACACGTCGCCGCGCAGCAGCTTGTAGCTCGTCGCGCTCCATACATCCGCCGCTACGTCGAATTGTTCCGCGAGAATTTCTTGCGCGCGTAGTGCTTCTCGGAGCAGCGGGCCACTGCCGAATATATGCGCCTTGTATTTTTTACCCCTGGTCGCGGGCTTGAGCTTATATAAGCCTTTAAGTATTCCTTCTTCGGCGCCTTCCGGCATGGCCGGCATCGGATAGCTCTCATTGTAAAGCGTGAGATAGTAAAAATACTCTTCGCCCTCTGCATAGAGGCGGCGCAATCCATCTTTCACAACGACGGCGATCTCGTAAGCGAACGCGGCGTCGTAGGTCAACAAAGTCGGAATGGTGCTCGCCAGCAAATGGCTGTGGCCGTCTTGATGCTGTAACCCTTCACCGTTGAGCGTCGTTCGTCCCGCTGTCGCGCCTAACAAAAAGCCTTTTGTCTTGCTGTCCGCCGCCGCCCAGATTAAATCGCCGATGCGCTGGAAACCGAACATGGAGTAGTAAAAGTAAAATGGAATCATGTTGACGCCGAGATGCACGTAAGACGTGCCCGCGGCGATGAACGATGACATGGCGCCTGCCTCGGTAATGCCTTCTTCGAGAATCTGGCCGTCTTTGGCTTCGTTGTAATAGAGCAACGTCTCGCGATCGACGGGCTCGTAGAGCTGTCCCTTGGGAGAGTAAATACCGATCTGGCGGAATAACGAATCCATGCCAAAAGTCCTCGCTTCGTCGGGAATGATCGGGACGATGCGTTTGCCGATCTCCTCGTGACGCAAAAGCTTAGTCAGGATTCGCACGGTCGCCATGGTGGTCGACATAGAATGGTCGCCCGAACCTTTGAGGAATTCTTCATAATCGGCCGCTTCCGGAACTCTTAAGGGCTTCGCCCTAACTTTCCGTTGCGGTACGAAGCCGCGCAGTTGTTTGCGCCTTTCCAGCAGGTATTGGGTTTCCGGGCTGTCGAGCGGCGGGCGGTAAAAGGGCGTCTCGACGACTTCTTCATCGGGCAATGGTATGTCGAAGCGGCTGCGAAACTCGCGCAACTCGCGTTCGTTGAGCTTTTTCTGCTGATGGGTGATATTCCGTCCTTCGCCGGCTTCGCCCATGCCGTAACCCTTCACCGTCTTCGCGAGAATCACCGTCGGCGTGCCTTTGTGTTCGACCGCCGCTTTGTAGGCGGCGTACACTTTCATGGGATCGTGACCGCCACGCAGCAGCTTGCGAATCTGGTCATCGGTCATAGGATTGACCATCTCAAGCAGTTCAGGGTACTTGCCAAAAAAATGCTTTCTGGTGTAACTCCCCGGCTCCACGGAGTATTTCTGATAATCGCCGTCAACCGCTTCTTCCATTCGTTTGAGTAACAATCCTTTATTGTCCTTCGCCAATAATGGATCCCAATCGGAGCCCCAGATGACTTTGATGACATTCCATCCCGCGCCACGGAAGAGCGCCTCGAGCTCCTGAATAATTTTGCCGTTACCGCGAACGGGGCCATCGAGACGCTGGAGATTGCAGTTTACGACCCAGATGAGATTGTCGAGATTTTCCCGCGACGCTAGCGTCAGCGCGCCTGATGATTCCGGTTCATCCATTTCGCCGTCGCCGACAAAACAGAAAATGCGCGGCTCTTCACCGCCAAGCAGCCCACGGCTTTTGAGATAGCGCACGAACCGCGCCTGATAGATCGACATAATCGGCGCTAGTCCCATGGAGACCGTGGGAAACTGCCAGAAGTCGGGCATCAGGTACGGATGCGGATAAGATGACACGCCGCCGACGCTGGAAAGTTCCTGGCGGAAATGATGCAGCTTGGGCGCGTTGATGCGCCATTCTACGTAGGCACGCGAATACGCGCCGGGCGACGCATGGCCTTGAAAGTAGACCATGTCAGGATGGTCATCACCGTCGCCGCCGCGGAAGAAATGATTCTGAGCAACTTCGTAAAGTGTCGCGGACGACGCATAGGTCGAGATATGTCCGCCGATATCGGGATGGATGCGATTGGCTTTGACCACCATCGCCATCGCGTTCCAACGGATATAACTTTTTATGCGCCGTTCGATCTCGCGATTGCCCGGATAGGGCGGCTCTTTTTCCGGCGGGATCGTGTTGATGTACGGCGTGCTCACCATGTGCGGCAGGTTGATACCTGATTGACGCAACCGTTCGATGAGCTCTTCGAGGACCAACGAAGCGTTTTCGGGTTGCTCGTTCTTTAGAATATATTCGAGAATAGATTCCAGCGAGGCGACCCATTTGTGTCGATCGTTTTTGTTTGCGCGGCCGTTCGGACGCTCGCTTTCGACCGCGGCAACGGTGGGAATATCTTTGTTTTCAGGTTCCATTTGCGCTTGCTGCTAGTATTTTAGCAGACAACAAAATAAGTACAAAATCAACTGAACTCATGGAATATCTCGATCTCACGTTTGCCGACCCGGCCAGCAATCTCGCCTGCGACGAGGCGTTGCTCGACTGGTTTGAGAGCTCACCATTAGACGGTGCGCTCCTGCGCCTTTGGGAGCCGCAAAATTACTTCATTGTGCTCGGGCACTCCAATCGAGTGAGCGATGAAGTCAACCTTTCAGCCTGCGACAACCGCGCGCTACCGATTCTCCGACGCATGAGCGGCGGGGGCGCAGTCGTGCAAGGTCCAGGCTGTCTTAACTACTCGCTGATTTTGCCCAGCGCCTCCTATCGGCTGAAAAGCATCGGCGCTGCCTTTCGTTACGTTTTAGAACGCCATCAGCGCTTTCTTGACGATCTGGCCGGCGTGAAAGCTCGCATCGAAGGTGTCAGTGATTTGACGGTTTCGGGGCGCAAATTTTCCGGCAATGCCCAGTACCGAAAATCGCGCTTCGTGCTTGTCCACGGGACGTTTCTCCTTAACTTTGACCTAGCGCTTATTGAAACCTGCCTGCGGCTGCCGGCAAAACAGCCGGCCTATCGTGCGGCTCGGTCCCACTTGGAGTTCGTCGCCAATCTCAATCTTGTTTCGCGAGAGGTGCGCGACAGTTTGAGAAAGGGTTGGGAGGCGAATGAGCAATTACTACAGGTGCCATTGGCTCGGATCGAGGCACTCGTAGAAGAACGTTATGGACGAGAGGAATGGTCGAAAAAATTTTGAGCGTGTACAGGGTCCGTCGCTTGAATGCGTAGGATGCTTATGGAAAAAAAATTGGTGGTGGTGGTAGGATTTGAACTTACGACGCCGCGGATATGAGTCGCGCTGAAATAATTAATCACGGGTAGACCGCGACCCGGAACATTTTTCTCGAACGGGTCCTGGACCTTTTCCGGAGGAATCTCCACGTCACGCATGCCGATCTCATCGCCATAGTAAAGCGTCGGCGTGCCGCGCAGGGTGAGCAGCAGCATCGCCGCCAAACGCGCCTGCGCCGGATCGACCCGGGATGCGATGCGCGGCCGGTCGTGGTTTCCGAGAACCCAGTTTGGCCATCCACGCTCCGGCAGTGCCGCTTCGTATTCCCCGATGATTCAAGCGATATCGCGAGCCTGCCATTTTGCGAGGAGAAGCTGAAAGTTGAAAGGGATGTGAACGCCGCCGAGATTGGCGCCGTAGTATTGTACGAGCCGCTCGATGGGCAGATAGATTTCACCGATCAGCACCCGACCTTTGTACTGATCGACTAGGCGCCGGACCCCAACCAGGACACAATCTGCTTTCTTTCACTCGTTCGCTATCCTCGTCCAGTCCTTCTCTTTTCACCAACAAGAAAACGGCAGCGAGACTCCTTGCAACGAAGAAAACCTTGCTTCGCTTGTAGCTTCCCTTCGTCGATCAGCGCGCGAAAAAACCTTTACCGCGAAAGAGATATTGATCAATGCGCAATTCTGAAAAGCGATCTTTGCCGGTAGGCGCTAATTTTGCACTAAATCATTGACCATCCTGCCGCGTCGCGAACGTGTTGATGGAAATGGCGTATCTCATTGGGCCGTGTACGTCATTTCTGACATTGACCAATCTGGGTCGAAAAATTCGACTGGATTATCATACGTATTGATCGCGATGATCACGCCTAAATCGTTAGGGGTGATCCGGCAGTTTTATTGATGTGCAGCGAATGCCTACGATAGCAATTGAAGCTGTCGAGAAAGTCCATTGAATGATTGTCTTACATAATTTAACAACGAAAAAGCGGGCGCAGACTAATCACTCGAAGAGAGCCGTAACTCACTATGCCCCAGGGTGTCTTCGCAGGTTGATCCGCCGGCTGATAAATTGCCATCTACGAGCTTTAGCGCTTTTCTATAAAAAACGACCTGTTCCTCTGAGCTACTGGTTGTCTTTTCACTCGGCCGTCACAGCTCTGTCTCATTCTTCTGATCCTCTGTTGCCTAGTCAAAATTGCCTTCAGAGTAGTGGCGCATCTTTGCGAATACGAGAGTTAAAAGAAGTGTTGCGTCACGATTTATTAGGAATGTGGGCTCTGGATGCCGATACTATCGCTTTTTTGTGGAAACGAATTCAGCAGGATCGACCGAAGGTCATCATCGAATGTGGGGCCGGAGTGAGTACTCTAGCTTTAGCAAAAAGTATAGCGGACTATGAATCGGGATCAGAGACTTTTGCGTCGTTGCTTTCATTCGAACAGGATCTTTGGGTGAAGAAAGGGGTTGAGAAAAGACTTGAGATATGTGGGCTGAAATCTGTGACGATATTGCATGCGCCTATTTCGAAAGAAGGAGAGTACCAGTTCGATGAGAATCAGTTGAGAGAACATCTAGGTTCCGAAAAAGTTGATTGGGTAATCGTCGATGGACCGGCCGGTCCGGAGGGCTGCCGTGTATCAACGCTGCCTTTTCTGGCGCGTTTTTGCCGTCCAGGAGCACGCTGGTTTTTAGATGATTCCTTTCGCGATGGGGAACTGAGGGTGTTGAATCAGTGGAACCGTATGCACGGAATTGTGGTTGAAGGGATCTATCCTATTGGCAAAGGATTAGGTGTCGGAATCGTGGCGGATCCGCAGCAGGTTGCTCGGTCATGAAAGTCCCTATTCTCAACCCAAGCGCGTACGCCAAATTTTGGCTCAGACCTGCTGCAACTGTACCGAGACCGAATATCTGCAACGTGAGCGGTTGATCTTATATTTGAGCCAAGCCCTCGCTCCGCCGGCCGAACTCGTAGTAGAGGATCCTTTGCGTTGGCGATAATGCCCTCAGACTCCAGCGTCTTGGCTACGCGGATCAACTCCGCTGGCTTGGCCCTCGAACGCCACGGATGGAAGCACTGAAACTTGGCCAGCGGTTTTTCGAGCAGTTCGCACCGCTCCCTCTAGATCCGACGCGGCTTGATCGCTCGGTGCTTAACCAAATGACCGACCAACTGCTTGTTCAGATCCGCAACCCGCTTTTCGCCAAATCTCTGGTTGAACTTGATCAACGTGGTGGCATCGGGAACCGTATCCATCAACGACAGACGGCAGAAATATCTCCATGGCAGTCTTCCCGAACTTCCGTCTCAACTTCTTCGTAGCTCAGTCCCAGCGAAACTTCAGATACATCATGCGCAGATAGATCCCTACGGCTGTGCCGGGTCGGCCCATGCTCTTATCTGTCGAGCCCCGCACTGGTCAAACCCTTGGAAGAAGTTTTCGATTATGAGTCGGACAACGAGCTCAAGAAAGTCGACGAGCTTACAACGACCGATCGATGAAGCCATCGCCAAAACTCATCTGCTGAGATATTGCTCTGCGCATAATTTCTTTTTCTACATCAAAACTACAATGACACAAGAAAATTCTGACTTTTTCAGTGAGAACTAACTAACACCGAAACCTCGACTAAAAAACCCTCGAAGGGTCGAGCATCTCTCGCCGATTGGTATTTATTGCAACCGACGGTCGGAGAGAGCGCCGGATCTCGGCGCGGTGAGAGAAGGTGAAAAACAATTTAGTCACTATTGAGGAGTTCGGCACAGCGCGATATCTGCCACTATTCTATGGTGTCACGCGTGTTGTCGATGCGTTTTGACCGTCGCATCAGAAGCCGCCGAAAAGCGAATCTCGCAAATAATCGGAATCGTAGCTGCGGTACGCGGCAATTCATGCCACTCGGCGCTAATTTTGCACACAATTAATCGGTAATCGTCCTGCCTCGTGGAAAGTGATGGGGAAAACGCTGGTCTAATTGGGCCGTGTACGTCATTTCCAACATTGACCGATCTGGGTGGAAAAAATCGACTGGATTATCACGCGGCACACATAGCTATAGAGTGCGAAGCGGGAGCAAAACAATGATAATCGTGCGAACCGCACAGTTGATTGAGGGGACTGAGCGCCAAGCTTCGACTGCGCGGGTCGCGGTAAAAGATCGCCAGCGATTGCCTTGCTCATGAGAGGTGATGAAATGTCAATAAAAACGACTCTCACTAACCTTCCTACGATTGCACTTCAAATCATCGGCGGAATCTTGATTCTCACATCGATGGTGGGCTTCAGAAGTGGTGGCATGCTTTGGCCGATGCTCGGCTCCGGGACTGGAACAGGGTTGCTTATCTTAGGATGGGAACGGACGAAAGAAAAGCACGCGGCGCTACAAGATGATCAGGAAAAACCCGAAGCAGTGCCAACCACACGACCTGTCCGTGCGGCGAGGTGATCGCCCTGGGCGAATCCTGACCTGCCTGTGGCTCGGTCACGACACATATATGCCTCAAGTGTGGCGCGGAAGTGCGGCTGGATCGGTTCTTGAAAGACTTCACTTCCGGCCAGAATTGAGCTAGGCAGGCATTCGCATCGTCTTTCTCATCATGTATTCTTCGACAGGTGTGACTCTTTAGCATATTTTCTTTTCAAGGTCCTTTTTTGTATCCCGACAAATTGAGGCATTGGAATTGTGTGCCTTTGGCCTAACCGTTGCTCGCCAATAGTTCGCCAGCCAGTTAGTTCTTCTTGAACCCACATCGAGCATTGTCTAACAAATGACAGTACGAGGGCAACGCACCGGCAGCAGGTATTATGCTTGTCTTGAAAATGGTGAACAGACATTTGGCCAAGTTGACGCGGGAATATACCGCAACATAAAAGGTGATCTCCGTGCGCTGGCAATCGCAGAGGAACTTTCACAGGTAGGTGCTGGCGGAGGCGAAATCCAAAGGAGGCGCTCCGGCCAACCGCCAAGGAGCTTGCCTTCCGAGAGTCCCACTTTTGAGACGCTCTTGCGACGACTGGATAAACTTGCGCGCCAGTTTGCCGAGACGCCGACAGCGGATCCACTCAAGTCTGAGATCGCCAATGAGATTACGAGACTCAGCTTTCTCGCTGACGCTCTATTCGTCTTCTGATAAGATACGAGTTTGTAGTCATCGTCCCGCATCGCCATCTGCCAATCGGGAAGTACGGCGTAGGGCTGGTTCCCAATACTTGCTTGATAGGCGTTCACGTGGCAACAGTTCGTCTGCGGTGGACCGGGTGGAGGAGGAGGATTAGCAACTGTGCCGTCGGAGGCGCCCCACCAAGTGCCGCCTTCGCTCATGCACAGCGCCTGCGAAGGAAACAACTGGACGCAAGTGTTTTCGTTTAAGGCACTGATCACGCAAGGGGGAACGACGTAGTCGGCTTTCTTCAAGTTAGGCTGCGTCTGAGTGAAATTGGTCTTGCGCAGGCTCTTCTGCTGCGGATTGGTTAGATACAACAACCATGAAGACTAAACTAGGCCCTATAAACGCCTACCTCTCGGCACAAGCCTGATTACTTAAAAATCTGCACCGTCTTGCAGACCGATTTAAATTTAGCTTCTTAGGATGCGCAAAAATGTCACTCTTAACCGCTCTTGCTCTGTCTTTTTTCACGATATTTGTCGCCCACGCCAATGCCTCGGTAGTAACATACCCCGCGCCCGGCGGCGTCCCATTATCCGGTGATTTTACAGTTTACGCGGACGGACAGCGCGTTGATGTGTACCGTGTTAAGGTGCCTCCACAAAATGTCGGTTATGATCCCTGCCCATCAAGCAATGAGAATGCATCTATGGCATATTTTGATTTTTCCGGCACCGTCAATGTGCAAATAACTTCTTCTGTTCCAATTTCTAGTGTTGCTGTCCGGCCGTTAAGATTGGGGATCAATCCGAGCGTCAGCGGCAATACCATCAGCTTTCCCCTTTCCCAGCCGGCAAACTTATCCATAGAGATAAACGGGGACGACCGGCATAATCTTCATTTGTTCGCGAATCCGATGGAGCAAAACGCTCCAAGCCCGTCGAGTCCTGGTGTTATGTATTTCGGGCCGGGTGAGCACGGAGACGGTTCGCAAATAGGGATTGGCGACGGCCAAACGGTCTATATTGCCGGTGGAGCCGTTGTTTACGGTACATTCAGTGCTAGGTCCGCGAATTCAGTGACAGTCCGCGGCCGCGGAATTATGAGTGGAGAAAAAACCGGGTGGCCTTGCGTAAGGCTTGGCGGGCGCGCGTCAATAAGTCTATGGGGCGTGAACAACATAAATCTGGAGGGATTTATTGCCGTTGATTCTGCGGAGGATTGGCTATTTCAGTTGGTAGATAGCGATAGTGTAACCATGGATAACGTCAAGGCTATAACTTGGCGCGGGAATGGAGACGGTTTAAATCTTGTCAGCGTGAACAGCGCCTTGGTGAAAAATGTTTTTATTCGCTCCACTGACGATACATTTGCAATAAAAGCTGCTGCTTGGTATTTCGGCCTTGTTCCACCGAACCAGCCGACAGAGAATATTACAATTCAAGATTCCGTCGGGTGGACCGATGGCGCCGGGCATCCTTTTTCTTTTTATGAACAAAATGCTCCATATATCCGTAATGTAAATTTCAGAAATATGGATATAATACATGCGTATGCCGGCCCGGTCGTCTGGTTTTCGTGCTGCGACTCAACCGGCGAACAATATAATGTGATGTTCGATGATATTCGAATTGAAGATAATCGGACTAGTTCGCTTTTTGATCTATCTACAACTAATGTTGGAAGCGTACATGGTGTGTATTTTAACAACTTTCAAGTTTTGGGAGGGAGTAATGCTCCGTCAACTATTTCCGGCAATGACCCAACCCAATTGGTCTCGGATATCACATTCAATAATCTGAATATTTTGGGAAATATGATAACAAGCGCCGGTGCCGGCCAATTTTCCATCGGCGGTAATACTTCAAACATCAACTTTACGACCGGAGGTTCTGTTCCGCCTCCGAACCCAACCCCTCCACCTGCCAACCCTCCATGTAACAATTTCTGGAATTCTTCTCTTGCGGTTCCTGCCTCCTTCGGCGGCTCCTTCAACTGGTTCACTTCAGGCAAAGAATTGCTTATGCAGGCTTTCTGCGGCTCGGGCGGAGCATACTTTGCCGTGGGAAACGGTTCTATTATGCAATTCATATATAAGACAGGTTACACCTGGCAAAACGGTGCCTGGACTCCGTTCAATTATTCAGGCACAACCATGGATGCCGGAAGAAACTGGTTCGTCGGCACCGCTTCAACTGCTTTTGCTTCTCTCGATCTTTCCCAAAAACAATCCGTAGTCGCCTATATCTGCGACTGGAACGGGGCACGGTGGAACTGCGGATGCAATGACGGCTCTTGCGGGACTAGCTATTGGAATTTGCAGCAGTTCAAGCAATAGAGATTTTGACACCGTCAGGTTTGGGCTGAAACACCGCATCAGAAATGCTCATCTGGTAATCCTTGCTCATCCATGGTTTTCTGAAACGCGGTAAACGGGGCGCGAGCTCCGGGAATCGGTTACTTAGACCGAACCGATTTGCTTCTGACTGATTAGATAGCTCGATACAACTTCGTCATTGTTGAGGAACAAGATGTCCAACGAGATCGACGATCAAGGAGGTATGATCCGTGGTGTTGGGATAAAAGATTCGCGCCGTGGGAGTGTCTCCGGAATTGACATAATATGTCACCTCAGCACTCAAAAAGCTGCTTGTGCTA
>Ga0184624_10000378_pt1 | contig 11273 bp, 5 predicted proteins | sample PLM3_5_b1_FD_133157 | JGI IMG/M metagenome (GOLD analysis project Ga0184624, IMG submission 133157) | Groundwater sediment microbial communities from an aquifer in East River, Colorado, USA - PLM3_5_b1 | ecosystem: Environmental > Terrestrial > Soil > Riparian zone | place: USA: East River...
TATTTCGGCAAACGCAACAAAACCAGCGACCGGCCTTTCAGCTCATACGCTTCGCCGCCGCGTATCGAGCGATGGGTTGCCTTGCTTAAAGTCGACTCGCTGGTATCCAAGAGCACCTGCCAGCGGACCTTGCGCCGATGCGCCGGCAAGATGAAAGGAACGGCCTCGTGGTGCGCGTTTAAGAGAATCAATAAGGTATCGTCGACGATGCGATTGCCGCGACCGTCGAGCTCTTCGATCGCATCGCCGGCGAGCCGAAGCCCGAAGGAGCGGTTCTCGGGATTATTCCAATCCTCATCGCTCATCTCCTTGCCGTCGGGGCGAAACCAAGCCAGGTCCTTGACCTCGGAGCCGCGGATGTGCCGCCCTTGAAAAAAATGGCGCCGGCGCAACACCGGGTGCTCGTGCAGCAGCCGAATCAGATAGCGGGTGAATTCAAGCAACTCGCGCCGCGGCCGATCGAGCTTCCAGTCGAGCCAAGAGATTTCGTTGTCCTGGCAATAGGCGTTGTTGTTGCCCTTTTGCGTGCGGCCGATTTCGTCGCCCGCTAAAAGCATCGGCACGCCCTGCGACAACAATAGGGTCGCGAGAAAATTTCTCTTTTGCTGCTCGCGCAGGCCGAGAATATTCGGGTCGTCGGTGTCGCCTTCGACGCCCCAGTTCCAGCTGAGATTCTCATTGTGGCCATCGCGATTTTCTTCGCCGTTGGCCTCGTTGTGCTTTTCATTGTAGCTAACCAAATCATGCAGAGTAAAACCGTCGTGAGCAGTTATAAAGTTAACGCTCGCATAGGGCAGCCGGCCGTTGTGGCCATATAGATCGCTCGATCCGGTAAGACGAAAGCCGAGGCTGCCGACCTGTCCACCGTCGCCTTTGCAAAAGCGCCGCACGGTGTCGCGATAGGCCGCATTCCATTCGGCCCATAGAACCGGAAAATTTCCCACTTGATAACCGCCCGGCCCAAGGTCCCAAGGCTCGGCGATGAGCTTTACCTGAGAGATGATCGGGTCCTGCTGGATGATGTCGAAAAAGGCGCCGAGGCGATCGACGTCGTGCAGCTCGCGCGCCAGCGTCGATGCGAGATCGAAGCGAAACCCATCGACGTGCATCTCGATGACCCAATAGCGCAGGCTGTCCATGATCAGTTGCAGCACGCGCGGATGGGTCATGTCGAGCGTGTTGCCGCAGCCGGTATAATCCATGTAGTAACGGCGGTCCTTCTCGACTAGGCGATAGTACGAAGCATTGTCGATGCCGCGAAAACAAAGAGTCGGGCCCAACTGGTTACCTTCACCGGTGTGGTTGTAAACCACGTCCAAGATCACTTCGATCCCTTCGCGATGCAGCGCTCGAACCATACTCTTGAACTCCGTCACTTGCTCGCCGCCCACGCCGGTACTGGCATAGCGCGCATCGGGCGCGAAAAAGCCGATGGAATTGTAACCCCAGTAGTTGGTCAGGCCGCGATCTTCCAAATGCTTATCCGCGATGAATTGATGCACCGGCATAAGCTCCACCGCGGTGACGCCGAGCGACTTGAGATAATCCATCACCGCCGGACAAGCGAGCGCCGCATACGTGCCGCGCAACTCCGGCGGCACGGCGGGATGGCGCATGGTGAAACCTTTTACATGCAACTCATAAATGATGGTTTCGTGCCACGGCGTCGCCGGCGGCATATCGTTTCCCCAACTGAACGCCCGATCAATAACCACGCACTTCGGCATTCCCGCCGCGCTGTCATCCTCGTCGCGCGAAAGATCCTGATCGGGATGACCAATGGCGTAGCCGAACAGTGCGTCGCTCCAATAAACCGTCCCGGTGATCGCCTTGGCGTAGGGGTCCAGAAGCAACTTTGCCGGATTGAACCGATGACCTTCTTGGGGCTCGTACGGCCCATAAACTCGGTAACCATAAAGCTGGCCCAGGCGGGCTTCGGGCAGGTAGAGATGCCAAACCTGATGCGTCTGCTCGTTCATCGCGATGCGCGTTTCGCGCTGTGCCGCCGTGCCGTCGAAGAGGCAGAGCTCGACCTTTGTCGCGTTCTCGGAAAAAAGCGAAAAATTAACTCCCGCGCCATCCCAAGTCGCGCCTAACGGATATGGCTTGCCCGGCCAGATTTTCATGGTGTTTTTCTAAGCCTCGCGCTCTTACTCCGGACCTCGTGTGGACAGCGCACAATCGAAAACCGCAAATGAACGATATGCAAAGGTCAGCCGGTGCTCGGTGCCGCCGTCCAACCGATCGGGCAGCGCGCCGGCGCCGTGCCACTTCGGCGCGGCGGAATCAATCAGCTTGCGCCAGCAGCCCTCGGTAAACGGAAGCGCGATCGTTGCATCGGCGGCGCTCAGGTTTGCAACGAAAATGACGTGGTTCACCGCGCTGCGGCGGCGAGCGACCAACACCTTTGCGTTTTCGTAGCCGACAACATCCATTGATTCTTTCGCCAAACGCGCCAGCGCGGGGTTTTGCTTTCTAAGGCCGATGAGCTCCTTATAAAATGCCCAGAGAATCGCGTGAGCGCCGCTCGTACGCAGCTCAGGATGGAGCTTGGCGGAAAGAAAAGTCGTTTCGCTTTGCGGATCGGGGATCTCGCCTTGCCAGTCAAACGACGCGAATTCGCTTTGACGGCCGCGCCGCACCGCGTCGATAAGCGCTGCGTCAGAATGGCTAATAAAATAAGGAAACGGCGCGCTCTCGGCGTATTCTTCGCCCATGAATAAAAGCGGCAGATAGGGCGACAAGAGGACAATGCCAGCCGCAAGCTTCAAGTCTTCGAATGACACCGCCGCGCTCAGGCGATCGCCGCGCATGCGGTTACCGACCTGATCGTGATTCTGCGCGAACACGACAAAGCGATCGGCGCCTAAGTCGCGCGACGAGCTGCCGTGCCGGCGGCGGCGAAATTTGGAATATTCTCCCGAGAAGGCGAACCCTTCGCGGTACGCTTTAACGAATTGGTTGAAATCACCGTAGTCTCGGTAATAACCGCTGCGCTCGCCGGTGAGCAGCGTGCGCAGGCAATGATGGAAATCATCGTTCCACTGCGCATCCAAGCCGTAGCCGCCTCGATCCGGCGCGCGCACGAGGCGCCGATCGTTGTCGGCGCTCTCGGCGATAAGAAAAATTTCGCGGTTTAGCCGATTTGCCGCTTTATGAACCTCATCAGCCAGTTCTTCGAGAAAGGTAGAGGGCGAATGGTCGAGAATCGCATGCACCGCGTCGAGCCTGAGCCCATCGATGTGGCAATCAACGACCCAGTAGAGCGCGTTTTGAATAAAATAACTGCGCACCTCATCGCTCCACGGCCCATCGAAATTGATCGCCTGTCCCCACGGCGTCTGATATCGGTCGGTGAAATACGGGCCAAATTCTGGGAAATAATTTCCTTCCGGCCCGAGATGATTGTAAACGACGTCCAAAATCAGGGCGAAGCCGCGTCGGTGGCAGGCGTCGACGAGCATTTTCAAATCTGCCGGGCCGCCGTAGGAATTTTGCGCGGCAAATGGATAAACGCCGTCGTAACCCCAGTTCCTCGCGCCGGGGAATTGCGCGATCGGCATAAGCTCGATCGCGGTGACGCCGAGCTCGCAGAAATAATCGAGATAGGCGGTGAGCGCGGCGAACGTTCCCGCCGCGGTGAAACTGCCGACGTGAAGCTCGTAGATGATGTAATCTTTGAGCGCGATGCCGCGCCAGTCCTGATCGGCCCAGGCAAACTCGGGATTCACGATTGCCGACGGGCCATGCACTCCTTGCGGTTGCAGACGCGAAGCCGGATCAGCTCGCTGGTTGCCGTCTTCGAGCTGAAAAAAATAAAGATCGCCGGGCTGCGCGTCCTGAACGATCGCTTCATGATAGCCGCAGCGTGTCCGTTCCATTGAAATGAGCCGGTCGTTTTTGGGCAGGCGCACGCCAACCCGCTCATGTTGCGGTGCCCAAACTCGAAATCGGCATTTGTGATCTTGCAAATAGACCGCGCCGATCGTTTCTCCTACGCTATTCGCGTTCACTTCGTTCTCCGGGCATCGATGCGTCGCAAAGGAACAGATCGGCGCCCCTCGACCCAAACGTACGCGCCGATCTGCCGCCGTGCTCTCGGCCTAGCCGCCGGCCTCACTCGTAAAGAATAAAATCGACAGCGGCGGTAAGATCAGGGGCAACGAAAAGTGCCGACCGTGGGCGGGCACCGGAGCGGCTTCCACCGCGCCCATGTTTCCCATGCCGCTCCCACCGTAGATTGCCGCGTCGCTGTTGAGCGCCTCTTTCCACGTTCCACCCTTGGGCGCGCCCACTCGATAGTTGAGCCGCGGCACCGGGGTAAAATTGCAAGTCACCAGAACAACGCGTTCATCGCGCCGCCCTTTGCGCAGCAAGATCACGATGCTGGATTCAGCGTCGCGACAGTCGATCCATTCGAATCCCGCCGGCTCGCAATCGAGTTCATGCAGCGCCGACTCGCTGCGATAAAGTCGGTTCAAGTCTCGAACCCACTGCCGCATACCCGCGTGGCGCGGATCATCGAGCGCGTGCCAATCGAGGCTCTGATCGTGTTGCCACTCGGACCACTGCGCAATTTCGATCCCCATGAAAAGCAGTTTCTTTCCGGGTTGGGCGTACATGTACCCGAGCAGCGCCCGCAAGTTCGCAAAGCGCTGCCATTCGTCGCCGGGCATCTTGCCGAGCAACGAGCCCTTGCCATACACCACTTCATCATGGGACAGCGGCAGAACAAAATTCTCCTGAAACGCGTAGATCATTCTGAACGTGAGCTTATCGTGATGGTACTTGCGATGAATCGGATCCTGGGAAAAGTATGCGAGCGTATCGTGCATCCAACCCATATCCCATTTGAGCCCGAACCCGAGGCCGCCGGTATAGACCGGACGGGACACCATCGGCCAAGCGGTGGATTCTTCCGCGATGGTCTGGACATCCGGAAAGCCCTCGTAGATGGCGCCGTTGAGCTGCTTGAGGAACTCAATGGCCTCGATGTTCTCTCTGCCGCCGTAGCGGTTAGGGATCCATTCGCCGCTCTCGCGCGCGTAATCGAGATAGAGCATCGAAGCCACGGCATCGACGCGCAAGCCGTCGGCATGATACTTATCGAGCCAGAAGAGCGCGTTGCTGATAAGAAAACTGCGCACCTCATGGCGGCCGTAGTTAAAAATATAACTCTTCCACTCCGGGTGAAATCCCTGGCGCGAGTCGGCATGCTCGAACAAATGCGTGCCGTCAAAATAAGCAAGCCCGTGTTCGTCCGAAGGAAAATGAGACGGCACCCAATCGAGAATGACGCCGATACCGTTTTGGTGCAGCGTGTCGATCAGAAACATCAGATCCTGCGGCGTGCCATAGTTACCCGATGGCGCAAAGTAACCGGTGATCTGATAGCCCCATGAGCCGAAAAACGGATGATCCATCAACGGCAAAAACTCCACGTGGGTAAATCCCGTCTGATGAACGTAATCGGCCAGGAGCGGCGCCAACTCTCGATAAGAGAGCGAGCGGTTGCCCTCCTCATGGTGCCGGCGCCATGAGCCCAAGTGCACTTCGTAGATCGAAATCGGTTTGTTGACCTTGATATTTTGGCCGCGCTCCGCAAGCCATTGGCCGTCGCCCCAGGAATAATCGAGATCCCAAATGATCGAGGCTTTCTTCGGCGGAATTTCGTTGAAAAGAGAAAATGGATCGGCTTTTTCCACGCGGTAATCCAGGAAACGCGAATGAATGAGATACTTGTACAAAGCGCCGCGTTCCACGCCGGGGATAAAGCCTTCCCAGACGCCCGAGTTTCCTCGGGCGCGCAGTGGATGACTTTCTCTGTTCCATTGATTGAAGCTGCCGATCACGGCAACCCGATTCGCGTTCGGCGCCCAGACCGCGAAATAAGTGCCCTCTTCGCCGCCGACGCGCATCCGATGCGCACCCAGTTTTTCGTAGAGCCGGCGGTGACTGCCCTCGTTGAAAAGATAAAAATCCTGGTCGCCCAGGAGGGTAGCCGGCGGCAAACCTTTGTCTTGCCTGCCATGCTGGGACTGAATGGTTTCCTGGCTCATGATTGTTTCACACTCTGGAAAAGCGATGCGTGCTTATAATTAAGCTAAAATAAATTAAGCCAAATAATAAGTGGGGTAGTGATTCAATTTGAATTCGACATCACCTCATGTAGGGGCGGACCTGTGTGTCTGCCCTTGGGATGTCGCCCCTACAAAATTTTTCCAGCTAAACGGCCAGGTCGACATCAGTCTCTGCCGGCGCTGCCATGGGCAAATGAATTCTAAAACGGGTGCCCCGTCCAGGCTTGCTATCTACCTCGATCCGGCCGCCGTGCGACTTTATGATTCGATCGCATATCGGCAGCCCGAGCCCCAAACCGCGGCGCTTCTTCGAGGTAAAAAACGGTTGAAAAATGCGCGGCAAAGCGTCGGCGTCGATGCCGATTCCCGTATCGGCCACGGTAATCATTATTTCGTTCGACGGATCGACGACGGCGCCGACCGTCAGCGTGCCTCCTTTGGGCATGGCATCCACCGCGTTCAGGGAAAGATTCAACAAGACCTGTTGCAGTTGCTGCGGATCGGCGTGGATCGGCGGCATGGGCGCCTCGATCTCAGTCGCCGTTTCCACATGATTTTTTGTCGCGCGCGGTTGCACGAGATCGAGCGTCTTCTGGATCATCTGTTCGACATCGGTCTCGGTAAAATCCGCGCGCTTGGGGCGGCCGAACTCCAGCAGTTCCTGCACCAATGTTTCACATCGCCTGGCTTCCTCGGCAATGATTTGCACTGGGTGGTAGTTGGGATCGTTGGGGTCCATGCTCGAAAGCAAGCCTTGGGCAAAACCCAAGACGATCCCCAGGGGATTGTTAAACTCATGAGCCATCGATGCCGTCAGCTCGCCGACCGCCACCAGTCGACCCGAAGCCAAAAGCTGCTGTTCCAATTCCTGCGCCTGATTGCGTAAATGTTCCTCGCTTCGGCGCAGCGCCTCTTCCGCGCGCATACGTTCGATGAATTGGCCGATCCCGTCGCCGATAGCTTGGGCCATTCTTGCGATGTCTCTATCCGGCTCTTGAGGCGCTAGGCTCAAAAACTCGACGACCCCAAGCACCTCGCTACGCATTCTGATCGGAAACGCCAGCGCGGCGCGCCATTTCTCATGCGGATTAATCGAGTCGCCCATCGTTGTCGAGGCAGTTGCGATATCTGGTATCCATCGGACTTTTTCCTCGGCCCACACTCGACCCGCGAGGCCAGCGCCGCGCGCGAGCGGTTGGTGGGTTTCCATTTCGGAAAGCGTCAGCGATGGCTGGTTCCAGGTTGCCACGCATTCGAGTATTTGCGTCGCTTTATCGATCATCCAGATGCGTCCGAATTGCCAATCCAAACCAGCGCCGACCACTTCGAGGAGCCTAGGCCATGCCGCTTGCGGCATTTCCGCCTCCGCGAGGACGACGGTGACCGCATGCTCCGCGGCGGCACGCCGCGCCGATTGTTTGCGCGGACTAATGTCGCGATTGCATTCCAAGATCAAATGCCCGCCGGCGCGATCCGTGATCAATTTCAGGCGACTTTCGACGTCGATGTAGCGCCCCTGCTTGGTTTTTTGCTTGAGCTCACCGCTCCATTCACCAGCGGTCAGCAAGGAGGCTTCGAAGTTGCCCCGGCTACCGGGAAACTCGGTAGCGAGGAGTTCATGGCTCAATGCGCCGATGACCTCGTTCTGCGCATAACCGTAAAGCTGCTCCGCGCCGCGATTCCAATAAATAATCCGGCTATCCAGTTGCCGGGCGAAGATCGCTTCGTTGGCAAGATTCAAAAGGTCGGCTTGCCGCTGCAAGTCTTCTTCCTGGCGGCGCAGCGCCGTCTCGACTCGATCTCGTTCGCTCTCACGCTCGCGCAAGAGAGCGGCCGCGCGCTCCATTTGGCGCGCGAGACCGTCGATCTCGGCGATCGGAGAGCTCACCGGAAAAGAAACGGCCTGACCCCGGCCCAAATCGCGAGCTGCCACGGACAAGTCCCATATCGAACGGGACACCTGGCGCGCGAAGATCAACGCCACGCCGAGTCCGACGAGCAAGAGCAAGAGTCCCCCGCCGCCGACCGTCGCGATCGAGCGATACAAGATCGCATTCACCTCATTGCTGGGAACGATCAACGCCACGAACCAACCAGCGCGATTCAATCGGCTAACCGCGGCATCGGCGGCGATGCCATCGGGGCCGACGCCGCGCACTAACTGGTCGCCGGTGAGCAAATTGGCCGTGGTCAGCAAATCCGCGACCGGCGTACCCATAAATTTTCCCGCGTCCCGCGAGCGCGCGATGATGGTACGCTTGGCGTCGAAAAGCGTACCGGTCCAAGTATCAGGAAATTTCTGGCGGGTGAGAATTTCCGTGAAGACCCTCGGTTCGATCACCGCGCACAGAATGTAAATGAGCGTCTGCTCACGCGTGACCGGAACATAGATGTTAATGCCGCTTTCCGGCGAATTACGGTTGGAAAAATCGCCGATCACGGGTTGCCGCGTTCGCAGCACGCTGTTGAGGCTGTCGCGGCTGATATCGTTCGACTCCGCAACCAGCGGTTTTTCGATGCGCATCAGCCGCGCCCCTTTGGGATCGAACAGACTTAGACTGCGCCAATTGTTCTGCGTGTGTAGAATCCGCGCGGCGGCGGCACGAAAGACATTGACAGCACCGACATCGAGCGGCTCTGCTGTGGCGAGCGCTTCGAGATTAGTGATCGAAGACTCGATTTCTCGATCGATCGCCAATGCTAGCGCGCGCGTCGTGTCTCCGAGCCCGCGCATGCGATTCGCTTGTTCCTGGCGCGCGAGCAAAACCATCATGAAGACCGAAAAAATCAGGATCGGACCCAAACCGCCGACGATCAAGCGCGTCAAGTACGAATGTAATGAGGTAGGCGGAGCAAACCAATGGGCAATGGAAGAACGCGCGGCGATCATGACGGATCTAAAGATAGTTTAAGCTTGGGTTTGAAAGTTCGCCACGCCAATTCGGGCGATAGGGCTTGCAAAGATTCGCCGGCGCAGCCGGACACGCCGAAGTCTTACGGCAGCAATCTCAAAGCGTCAGCCAATTCTTGCAAGTCCACCGGCTTGGTCAGATACCGCGACGCGCCTTTGTCGAACGCTTGTTTGATCGAACCCACGGTCGGGTACGCCGTCATCATGATGACTCTAAGTCCGGGCGCATGCTCCGCTATTTGTTCCAGCAAGGACAGGCCGTCGCGACCGCCGAGCTTGATGTCCAGGAGTGCGATATCCACTCGGTGTTCTTGCAAAAATGTAAACGCTTCATCGGCGCTCGACGCCGCATAGACTTCGTAGCCGCGTTGACTCAGATACCACTTGAGCAGAGTCAAAAAATTTTCTTCATCATCGACGACAAGCACGGATTGGCGCACTGGCGCCACTGAAGCATTGGAAAATTCGCCGGCGCTACTCACCGGGGCGACTCTCTTTGGGCTTGTCCATCGTCCTTGCTCTAGCTAAAAACTGCCCCACTGGCCAGGCCCCCCATCAACAACGGTTTCGGGATGCGCACTCGGTATCTCTCAACCGATCGATTCTATTCCGCCCCGTAGATTAACTTCCCTCGCAAGCTGGCTTGCCAGCCGGAGCTCTCGCGTCGCTGACGCACCGGATTCACGGCCGCTCCACTCAAAAGCGACGACATGAAAACACCGCCAGCGTCAATACCGCGAGAGCGATGAGGAAGCTCAACGGGTTAGATGCCCAAGACACTTAGCCTCTTTGACTTGGCCTGAGGTGAAAAGGGTGCAGAAATTATACCAATTTCCTGCTTGAGAAAAGTTCCGTTAATCCTGGTAGTTTGGATCTTTGAGGATAAGTCTTACACACTATTTTGGAGGACTTTGACTGACAAGCAGTCGTTTATCATACACGAGGTCGCCCAACCTTGCTTAATGACGCATTGCTTGTCTTTTGCGGCGTTGACCCATCCGTTGCTGCATTCCACTGAGCCGTTTCTTCCGCGGTCATGGATCCGAACGGAGGTTGGCGCGCATCCTGGTAACCCCAATCCTCAACGTCGGTGCGGTATTGTGAGCGCGACAAGAGCGTGCCCCGACAGACGTGATTTCTCGCTAGCGGTTGCGCTTGCTCCGCTTCGAGCCGCCGGAGGAGGTCGCGAATTAACCATCCGGGAATCACGGATCGTTCCGAGGGATAGATGAAATCGAAAAGGATCAAATGACTCAACAGGACATGCCAATGAGTCTCAAAACGCCGCAGCAGGCGCGGCCAATCCAATCGATCGCCGCGCGCGCGAATGACGTGGGCGACGTCCGCACCGTCATAGCGTTCGCGCTCCATAACAAAAGTCTTGCTCCAGATCAGTTCTTCCGCCGGACAAAGATTTACTTTCATGCCGAGAGTCTCGCCGGGGACCGAATGCTCGAACCAGCTATCATCGACAGCACAGATACCATTACCCGAGCTAAAAATGATATCGATAAAATCCCTGCCGCTAAAAACCTTGGCGAGCCAATGCGGAAATGATAACTCAGTAAGGAAACCTTTGTCGCTGAGCCATTCGAGAAGACTCGATAGGTCCACACGCCGCACGAACAGATCCAAATCCTTGCTCACTCGAAGCGCGCCCGCGTATTGCTCCAGTGCATGCCCGCCGCCGACCAAATAATGAAAACCGCCCTCGTTTAGGTATTCGAGCACGGCCCGATAAAAGCGCTGCTGATTATCGGTCGACGACAGCGGGACAAGTTTGGCTTTCATCAGCCGTTCCTAGGTTTCGGGTATTTCAATCAGGCGAAACGGCGGTTGATTGGGAAATGTATGCTGTAAAAGTTTCATGGCGACATTGTAAACCGGCACGTCATTCTTTGTCCGCCCTTCGGGTGAACCACGATGCGCATGACCATGGAACACGGCCGTCACAGGGTAGCGATTGAGTGGCTCTTCGAGTCGGCTGGAGCCGGGGAAAGGAAAAATTTCAAGCGGCTCGCCCATGACCGTGGCCTGGATCGGCGCATAGTGAAGCAGAACGATGCGTTTATCCGAACGAAGCCGAGCGAGAGCGCGTTCGAGCTTGAGAGCTTCCGAGATCGCCTCATGCACAAACCGCTTGATCATTTCCTCGCCCCACGGCCCCAGTGCGCGCTCGCCAAAACCGCCGGCGAATCCTTTCACGCCGGCGAAGCCAATCCCCAGGACTTCACGGGCGTCACCGTCTAAAAACAACGCGCCGGCTTCCGAGAGTATCCTGA
>Ga0184624_10000379_pt1 | contig 11269 bp, 8 predicted proteins | sample PLM3_5_b1_FD_133157 | JGI IMG/M metagenome (GOLD analysis project Ga0184624, IMG submission 133157) | Groundwater sediment microbial communities from an aquifer in East River, Colorado, USA - PLM3_5_b1 | ecosystem: Environmental > Terrestrial > Soil > Riparian zone | place: USA: East River...
ACTGGTCGATCGATGACCTCAACCAGTTCATCAACAATCCGCGCGGCTATGTGCCGGGCACCAACATGACCTTCGCCGGCGTTTCGCGCGGGTCCGAGCGCGCCGACGTCATCGCCTACCTCAACACCCTGTCCGACAATCCTGCGCCGCTTCCCAAAGCGGCGGAGGCCACGGGTGCCCCGAAGGCACAGTGATCTCGATCCGTCCTCCAGGTGTTGCCCCAGCCTGGATGTGCGTCGGCCCCAATTCAGACGGCTCGGTCGGCTAGTGTCCCGATTCCGAAGGTCAGTCGCGCGGAGCGCGCAGTTTAAGTTTTTGTAATGAACGCGCGCGAGCGCGCTGGTTCCGTGGCGTAGGCGCGATCGCAGTCCTAGCTGTAAAGTGATGGTGGTCGCGCACATGTCAGTGCCCAGCCATCTAAAACGGGACATAATCCCTGGACTTTTGGCTCCGGAGGTTTCCTTGCGCCTGACCCGTCGATCCGTCGTTCGCACCGGCGTTCTCACCGCTCTTTCCCCCGTCCTTGGCGGCGTTGGAGTACCGTTCCTCGGCAGCGCCGCGCGGGCGCAAGAATCCGCTCCCGCGGGGAACGCCGGACGCGATTGGAAGCATGGACTGTCGCTGTTCGGACAGCTCAAATATCCGCCCGGCTTTAAGCATTTCGACTACGTCAATCCGCGGGCACCCAAGGGCGGCGCCGTGCGCATGGTCGCGTTCGGCACCTTCGACAATTTCAACGAGGTCGTTTAGGGACTGAAGGGTTCGATCGCCATGGGCGTTGGAATGATCTCCGACACCTTGGCAGTGTCATCGCTCGACGAAGTCTCCACCGACTATGGGCTGATCGCCGAAGCGGTCAGCCATCCGCCGGACTTTTCGTCGGCGAGCTTCCGCTTGCGCCCGGCAGCGCGCTACCACGACGGCAAGCCAGTCACGGTCGACGACGTGATCTTCTCCATGGAGGCGTTCAAGAAGTACAGCCCGATGATGGCGGCGTACTATCGCCACGTGGTGAAGGTCGAGCAGACCGGCGAGCGCGAAGTCACCTTCGTATTCGATGCGCCGGGCAACCGTGAAATGCCGGTGATCCTCGGTCAGCTCAACGTGCTGCCCAAGCATTGGTGGCAGGGGACCGACGCCGCGGGCAAGAAGCGCGACGTCGGAACCACCACGCTCGAGCCGCCGCTCGGCAACGGCGCTTACCGCATCAAGGAGTTCGTGGCCGGCCGAACCGTCGTCTACGAGCGGGTGAAGGACTATTGGGGCAAGGATCTCAACGTCAATATCGGCCGCGATAATTTCGATGAGATGCGGTTCGAGTATTTTCGCGACCAGACCGTCGCCATCGAGGCGTTCAAGGCCGACCATGTCGACTGGCGCACCGAGAACAGCGCCAAGAACTGGGCGACCGCCTACGATTTCCCGGCCGTCAAGGACAAGCGCGTCCTGCTCGAGGAATTCCCGATACGCGACAGGGGAATCATGCAGGGATTTGCGTTCAACACCCGGCGCGACAAGTTCAAGGATCCGCGGGTGCGGCGCGCGTTCAACTTCGCCTTCGACTTCGAGGAGATGAACAAACAGATCTTTTTCGGCCAGTACACGCGCATCAACAGCTATTTCGACGGCACCGAACTGGCCTCGTCCGGTCTGCCGCAAGGGCAGGAACTCGAAATCCTGGAAACCGTGCGCGACAAGGTGCCGCCGGAATTGTTCACCACGCCCTATACCAATCCGGTCGGCGGCAACCCGGAAAACGTGCGCGCCAATCTGCGCGAGGGAATGCGGCTCCTGAAGGAGGCCGGCTACGAAGTGCGCAATCAGAAGCAGGTCAATATCAAGACCGGAGAGGGGCTAACCGCCGAGATTCTCGCGCAGACCGCCGATCCCGGCGCGGAGCGCATCATCCTGTTCTACAAGCCCTCGCTCGATCGTCTCGGCATCAACGTCAATGTACGGAGCGTTGACGACATCCAATATGAGAACCGGCTGCGCAACTGGGATTTCGACATCATCATCGCCTCATGGCCGGAGTCTCTTTCACCGGGCAATGAGCAGCGCGACTACTGGGGTTCCCCGGCTGCGGACACGCCCGGTTCGCGCAACTACATTGGCATCAAGAACCCTGCAGTCGATGCGCTGATCGAACGGGTGATCTTCGCCAAGGACCGGGCCGAACTTGTCGCCGTCACCAAGGCGCTCGACCGCGTGCTGCTCTGGAACAACTACGTCGTGCCGCAATTCACTTATGGCAAGAGCCGCACGGCCCGCTGGGACCGGTTCGGCCGCCCGGATCCGCTGCCGAAATATGCCTCGGCAGCGTTCCCGACGGTGTGGTGGTGGGATGCCGAAAGGGCGGCCAGGACCGGGACGCGGCAGTGACCGATTTCCGCGATGTGACACGCCGCGAGACGCTCGTCATCGCCGCCAGCGCGGTTGCATCGGCGATGGTGCGGCCCACCCAGGCGCATGAAGACCCCGAGCGGCACGGCATGTCGGCGTTCGGCGACCTCAAATATCCTGCCGACTTCAAGCATTTCGACTACGTCGAGCCGAACGCGCCCAAGGGCGGCGTTTTTTCCCATATCGGACCGAGCCGCGCCTTCAATCAGAACTTTCTCACCTTCAACTCGCTCAACAGCTTCATCCTCAAGGGTGACGGCGCGCAAGGCATGGAGCTCACTTTCGCGAGCCTGATGGCGCGCGCCGCGGACGAGCCCGACGCCATGTATGGGCTGGCCGCGCGCGCGGTGCAGATTTCGGAGGACCGGCTCACCTACCGCTTCCTCATGCGGCCCGGCGTCACATTCCACGACGGCAGCGCGCTCACCGCCCATGACGTCGCGTTCTCGCTGAAAATCCTCAAGGACAAAGGTCACCCGATTGCCCAGCAGTTGCTGCGCGATTTCGCCGGTGCGGACGCGCTCGATGACTCGACCGTGGAGGTGCGGTTTGCGCCGAACCGGGCGCGCGACGTGCCGCTGTTCGTCGCGTCGCTGCCGATCTTCTCCCGCGCCTACTATTCCGGGCGTCCGTTCGATGAGACCACGCTCGAAGCGCCGCTGGGCTGCGGTCCCTACAAGGTCGGACGGTTCGAGGCCGGGCGCTATATCGAGTACGACCGCGTCAAGGACTGGTGGGGTGCCGGCCTGCCGGTATCGCGCGGCACCAACAATTTCGACGTCGTCAGGTACGAGTTCTACCGCGACCGCGATGTCGCCTTCGAAGGATTCACCAGCAAGAGCTACCTGTTCCGCGAGGAGTTCACGTCCCGCATCTGGGCGACGCGCTACGACTTTCCGGCGATGCGGGACGGACGGGTCAGGCGCGATATCATTCGCGACGACACGCCCTCGGGCGCGCAAGGCTGGTTCTTCAATACGCGGCGGGAGAAGCTCAACGACAAGCGCTTGCGTGAGGCGTTCATCTACGCCTTCGACTTCGAATGGACCAACAAGACCATCATGTACGGGTCCTATGATCGGACCCATTCCGTGTTCCAGAACTCCCCCATGATGGCGATGGGCAAGCCTGACGCGGACGAATTGGCGCTGCTGGAACCGTTCCGCGGCAAGGTCGCTGATGAGGCGTTCGGCGAACCCTTCGTGCCGCCGGTCTCCGACGGTTCGGGTCAGGACCGCGCGCTCCTGCGCAAGGCCAGCGCGCTGTTGCAGGACGCCGGCTTCGTGATCAAGGACGGCAAGCGCGTGACCCCGCAGGGCGAACGGATCAGTGTCGAATTCCTGCTCGATGAGCCTTCGTTCCAGCCCCACCATATGCCGTTCATCAAGAACCTCGGCACGCTGGGGATCGAGGCGACGCTCCGCATCGTCGATCCCGTGCAATATCGCAAGCGGGTGGACGATTTCGACTTCGACCTCACGGTGCAGCGTTTCAGCTTTTCGAGCACCCCCGGCGATTCGCTGCGGAGCTATTTCTCCTCTCAAGCCGCCGCCCTGAAGGGCTCGCAGAATCTCGGTGGCATTTCGGACCCGGTCATCGATGTGCTGATCGAACGCATCGTCGCGGCCAACGACCGGGCCAGTCTGGTAACCGCGTGCAAGGTGCTCGACCGGGTGATCCGCACCGGTCGTTATTGGGTTCCCCACTGGTACAAAGCATCCCACTGGCTCGCCTATTGGGACGTTTTCGGCCGGCCAGCGGCAAAACCGCGCTACGCGCGCGGCATTCCCGAGACCTGGTGGTATGATCGCGACAAGGCTGCGAAGCTCGAGCAGCGGGGATAAGAGCTTGATTGGCTACGGGATGAGCACGTCGTTATACCTCGAGCGCCCAGGAACGCCCCCTGGCGCGGATGTGGCTGCTATATGAGCGCGTACATCATCCGGCGCATTCTGTTCATGATCCCCACGCTGCTCGGGATCATGCTGGTCTCGTTCGTGGTCGTGCAGTTCGCGCCTGGCGGGCCGGTCGAGCGCGTGATCGCCCAGCTGTCGGGCTCCGATACCGGCGCCACCTCGCGCATCTCGGGCTCGCCGGGGGGCGACCTCGGCATGCGGGGACAACCGGGCGGCGCCTCGGGCGTCGATGCGGCGAACTCCAAATATCGCGGCGCCCAAGGGCTCGACCCCGAATTCATCAAGAGCCTGGAGAAGCAGTTCGGGTTCGATAAGCCGGCTTACGAGCGCTTCTTCCTGATGCTGTGGAACTACGCGCGGTTCGATTTCGGCAAGAGCTATTTTCGCGACACCACGGTTCTGCAGCTGATCAAGGAAAAGCTGCCGGTATCCATTTCGCTCGGCATCTGGCTGACGCTTTTGACCTATCTGATCTCGATCCCGCTTGGCATCCGCAAGGCGATCAAGGACGGTTCGCAATTCGACGTCTGGACGTCGGGCGCCATCATCATCGGCTATGCGATACCGGGATTTCTGTTTGCGATTCTGCTCATCATTCTTTTCGCCGGAGGCTCGTTCTTCAATCTCTTTCCGTTGCGCGGCCTGACTTCCGACAATTGGGAGCAATTGTCATTGTCCGGAAAGGTGCTGGATTATTTCTGGCATCTCGTGTTGCCGATCACGTCCATGGGGCTGGCGGCATTCGCCACGATGACGCTGCTCACCAAGAACTCGTTCCTCGACGAAATCCGCAAGCAGTATGTGCTTACGGCGCGTGCCAAGGGCTGCACCGAGCGCCAGGTGCTCTACGGCCACGTGTTCCGCAACGCCATGCTGATCGTGATCGCCGGTTTTCCCAGCGCGTTCGTGCACGCCTTTTTCTCCGGATCGCTGCTGATCGAGACGATCTTCTCGCTCGACGGCATCGGCCTGCTCGGATTCGAGAGCGTGCTCAACCGCGACTATGCCGTGGTGTTCGCCACGCTCTACATCATGTCGCTGGTCGGGTTGTTGGTGAACCTGATCTCCGACCTCACCTACACCTGGGTTGATCCGCGCATCGACTTCGAAACGCGGGAGGTGTGAGGTGGACGACCGCACGACCATTACCGTCCCGGAGACCACGGCGCAGACGCCGATGGGGCTCGGCGTGCTGCCGGAGCGACATCGTTTCGCGGTTTCGCCACTCAACCGTCGCCGCTGGCTGAGCTTCAAGGCGAACAGGCGCGGCTACGTGGCCTTTTGGATCTTCATGGTGCTGTTCGTGATCTCGCTGTTCGCCGAATTCATTGCCAACGACAAACCGTTTTACGTGAGCTTCGAGGGGAAGTCCTATTTCCCCGCCGTGGTCACTTACCCCGAGACGGCGTTTGGCGGCGATTTCGAGACCGCCGCTGATTACCGCGACCCGTACCTGCAGAAACTCATTGCCGAAAAGGGTGGCTATATGCTGTGGCCGCCCATCCGCTATTCGTACAACACGCACAATCTCGATCTGCCCACGCCCGCGCCATCGAAGCCGACCTGGCTCCTGACGGAGGAGCAATGCAAGTCGGTGGTCGAACGCAAGGGTCTCTCTGGCTGCAGCGACCTCGAATACAATTGGCTGGGCACCGATGACCAGGGTCGCGACGTGGTGGCGCGTCTGATCTACGGTTTTCGCCTGTCGGTGTTGTTCGGGTTGGCGCTCACCATCATTTCCTCGGTCATCGGCGTCGCCGCCGGCGCCGTGCAGGGCTATTTCGGCGGTTGGACCGATCTGCTGTTCCAGCGTTTCATCGAGATCTGGACCTCGATTCCGTCGCTCTATCTTCTGCTGATCATCTCCTCGGTTCTGGTCCCGGGCTTTTTCGTGCTGCTTGGCATACTCTTGCTGTTCTCCTGGGTATCGCTGGTCGGGCTGGTCCGCGCCGAGTTCCTGCGCGGGCGCAATTTCGAATATATTCAGGCCGCGCGCGCGCTTGGCGTGTCGAACCGCACCATCATGTTCCGGCACCTCCTGCCCAACGCGATGGTTGCCACCATGACGTTCCTGCCGTTCATTCTCTCGTCGTCGGTGATGACGCTCACCGCGCTCGACTTCCTGGGGTTTGGCCTGCCGCCCGGATCGCCCTCGCTTGGCGAAATGCTGTCCCAGGCGAAAGCCAACATTCAGGCCCCCTGGCTTGGCATCTCCGGCTTCCTGACGGTCGCGACCATGCTCTCGCTCCTGATCTTCATCGGCGAAGGCGTGCGCGATGCCTTTGATCCGCGCAAGACGTTCGGGTGAGGGCGATGGAGGCAACTTATCAAACGCTGCTCGAGGTCGTGGACCTTTCCGTCGCCTTCCGTCAGGGTTCGCGCGATACGCTCGCGGTCGACCGCGTCTCGTTCGAGATCAAGAAGGGTGAAACCGTCGCGCTGGTCGGCGAGTCGGGCTCGGGCAAATCGGTCACCGCGCTGTCGGTGTTGAAGCTGCTGCCTTATCCTTCCGCGCGTCATCCATCCGGATCGATCCGTTTCAAGGGCCAGGAACTTTTGGACTTGCCGGAAGACAGGATCCGGCACGTGCGTGGCAATGACATCACCATCATTTTTCAGGAGCCGATGACCTCGCTCAACCCGCTGCACACGATCGAGAAGCAGATCGGCGAGATCCTGTTGTTGCATCAGGGCCTGACCGGCGCGGCAGCGCGCACACGAACAATCGAACTGCTGACCCAGGTCGGCATCCCCGAGGCTGAAACCCGGCTCGCCAGCTATCCGCACCAACTGTCCGGCGGCCAGCGTCAGCGCGTGATGATCGCCATGGCGCTCGCCAATGAGCCCGATCTTCTCATCGCCGACGAGCCGACGACCGCATTGGATGTGACAGTGCAGGCGCAGATCCTCAGCCTCCTGAAGGAACTCCAGCGCCGTCTCGGCATGGCGATGCTCTTCATCACCCACGATCTCGGCATCGTGCGCAAGCTTGCCGACTCCGTGTGCGTGATGAAGGAGGGCAAGATCGTCGAGCGGGGGCCGGTCGAGCGGGTCTTCACCGCGCCGGAGCACCCTTACACCCGCGCCCTCCTGGCCGCGGAGCCGAAGCCCGATCCCGCGCCGATCAATGCCGACGCGCCGGTGGTGGTCGAGACCAAGGACCTCAAGGTCTGGTTCCCGATCAAGCGCGGCGTGATGCGCCGGGTGGTCGGCCATATCAAGGCGGTGGACGGGGTGAGCATCGCGGTACGTCAGGGCGAGACGCTCGGCATCGTCGGCGAATCCGGCTCCGGCAAGACGACGCTGGGGCTCGCCATTCTGCGGCTGGTTTCGTCGGACGGGCCGATCGTTTTCCTCGGAAACACGATCGCCGGCCTGACGTTCCGCCAGATGCGGCCGTTTCGGCTTCACATGCAGATCGTATTTCAGGACCCCTACGGTTCGCTCTCGCCGCGCATGTCGGTATCCGACATCATCGAGGAAGGTCTGTGGGTGCATCATCCGAAGCTGACGCGGGTACAGCGCGAGGAGCGCGTGGTGCAGGCACTGCGCGACGTCGGGCTCGATCCGGAGACCCGCTTTCGCTACCCACATGAATTCTCCGGCGGCCAGCGGCAGCGCATCGCGGTTGCCCGCGCCATCGTGCTGGAGCCCACATTTGTCATGCTCGACGAGCCCACCAGCGCGCTGGACATGCTTATCCAGGCACAGATCGTCGATCTTTTGCGTGCGCTGCAGAAGCGGCGCAACCTCACTTACATGTTCATCTCCCACGATTTGCGCGTGGTCGCGGCGCTCGCGAGCAGGCTCGTTGTCATGCGTCACGGCAAGGTGGTGGAGGAGGGGGCCGCGGCCGAGCTTTTCGCCCGTCCCAAGAGCGATTACACCCGCGCGCTGTTGGCTGCCGCCTTCAATCTGGAGACTGCGCCCGCGGGCGTGGTGGCGCAGTAAGGATGCCGCGATGACGCGGCTCGCGCACCCTGTGGACGCTCCGGTCGCGGATGATCCCGCGGACGCCGTAATCTCCGGCGGCAAGGTGCTCGCGGACGGTTTCCGGCGCTATGAGCGCTTCCACGTTATCCGCGGCAACGAGAATGCGCCGCGACCGATCGACGTCCTGCGCTCCGGCCCCGCGGCGGCGGTGTTGCCGGTCGACCTCGGCCGCGACGAGGTCGTGCTGCTGCGGCAGTTTCGCCTTGCGGCTCATCTCGCCAACGGCAACGGCAATCTTGTGGAGATCGTCGCCGGTCACGTCGAGCTGAACGAACAGCCCGCCGAGACTGCGCGCCGCGAATGCGTCGAGGAGATCGGCGTGGCCCCGGACCCGCTGGTTGAATTGTTCACCTATCTGACCACGCCCGGCATCTGCGACGAGGAAATCACGCTGTACCTCGGCGTCGTCGACGCCTCGCGCGTGCCGGAGCGGGCGGGCGCCGCTGTCGAGCACGAAGAAACCGTGCCGATGCGCGTCCCGATCGATACCGCGCTGGCCGCGCTCGCTAACGGCACCGTGCGCAACGGCCCGCTGATCATCGCGCTGCAGTGGCTTGCGCTCCACCGCGGGCGACTGAGCGAAATCGTGCGCACGGGCGCCATCACACGCTGATGGGCGCGATCCTGCTCGCCGTCACGGGGCTCGATCCGAAACCCTGGGAGGAGCGTTTCCGGGCTCTTGCCCCTCGGCGCGACATCAGGGTGTGGCCGGAGCGGGTCGGGGAGCCCGGCGAGGTCGCTTACGCTTGCGCTTGGCATGCGCCGCATGGCCTGCTCGCGCGCTTTTCGCATCTCAAGATCGTCTTTTCGCTCGGAGCGGGGGTCGATCATATCGTCGCTGATCCGCATCTGCCGGACGTGCCGGTCCTGCGCATGGTCGATGCCGACCTCACCATTCGGATGACGGAGTATGTCGTGCTGCACGTGCTGATGCATCACCGCCGCCAGCGCCTTTACGAGGCCCAGCAACGCGAGCGCGTTTGGCGCGAGCACGAGCAGTCAGCGGCGAACGAGGTCGCGGTCGGCGTCATGGGCCTCGGCGTGCTCGGACGCGACGCGGCATCGGCCCTGCGCCGGCTGGGCTTTCGCGTAGCCGGCTGGAGCCGGACACCGAAATCGCTCGCCGGCGTGGAAACCTTTCACGGGGCGGGCGGGCTCGATCCCTTTCTTCGGCGCACCGAGATCCTCGTGTGCCTGTTGCCGGCGACGGCTGCGACGCGAGGCATGCTCTCGCTCCCGCTCCTGCGCAAGCTGCGACGTGACGGCGCGGCGCGTTGCAAGTGGATGCGGATATCCTGGCCGCGCTGGAGGAAGGATCGCTGGCGGGGGTCACGCTCGACGTTTTTCCCACCGAACCGCTGCCGGCAGCGAGCCCGCTCTGGACGCATCCAAAGGTGACGATCACGCCGCACAATGCCGCGGCCTCGGATCCGCGCGCGCTGGTGGCCAATATCCTGCGCCAAATCGAACGCTTCGAGGCCGGCTTGCCGCTCGAGCATGCGCTCGATCGTGCCGCGGGCTACTAGTGCCCGGTTTTCGAAGTTCGTGATACGATGCGGCACCCTCGGGCACGAACTTCGAAACCAAAGGGCACTAGCAATGTGATTCTAGTGCCGCTTTTCGATTTGAAATTCCTGAGGTGGACTCGTGTCACGGGTGCAGGAATTTCAAATCGGCGGTACTAGAGCAGTCGTCCGCTATTCCACCACGTCAAGTTTGACCTTGGCGATGCCGCGTCCGGAAATTCCCAGCGTTTCGGCGGCAGAAGATGAGACGTCGACAATGCGTCCGGGAACAAACGGACCGCGGTCATTGACCCGAACCGTCACCGACCGTCCGGTGGCGACGTCCGTGACCCGCACCCGCGTGCCGAAGGGCAATGTGCGGTGCGCGGCGGTCAATTCCTGCGGATTGAACTTTTCGCCGCTCGCGGTCTGCGATTGATGCCCGTAAAAGCTGGCAAGCCCATACGATCCACCCGCTGTCTCGGCCGCCCGCTTGTCGGTTTTGTCGCTCGCGGACGAGGCATGCTTTCTCGCGGCGCCAAATGATGACGGTTTATCGGCGACGACCGGGGCCTGGGCACAGGCTGCAAGCGTCGCCACGGTCAGGGCAACGGCCAGACACCGCAGAAAGGGCCCGATGCCGGAACGCGCGATCCTGGGCTGCCCAGAAAGGATTCGATTGGTGCCTCCGCCGAGGCGCGAGGCTGCGTCGCAACTGATGAAAGACAAGTTCGCACTCCCCACCCGTGTCTGCTCCGGTTTGAGAGGGGAACCATGGCCCGATGACGGCAAACCCCACGGCGGTCACGACAATCAATTTGGATGTGACTATTTCGCCACACATGGTTAGCAAAGCCTTTGGGCAAGCCCCACTTGGCTCACACCGCTGCAAGTTTTGCGCTGGTGGTTTCATCGGAATGCTCTGCACCCGATGAGGAGCCAGCGGATCGTCCCGCGCCGCTGATCCGTACCACGCGGTCGAGGTACCGGTTCACCGTCGTCCGGTCTGCCCATTCCGCGCGCGCGGCCACGACCTGGTCCGGTCGGATCAGAACCCAGCCGGGCGCGGATGCGATAGCGGACCGCACGACTGGTGTGCGTCGGTCTAACCGACCCGTGCGGGCTGTTCGAGCCGCCGCACGCTGATCGGCTCGCTGCCGGCCGCGCGAATGCGAGCGATCGCCTCTGCAATCGGCTCGGAGACGACCGCCATATGGTAGGCGTTGGCGTGAATGAGCGTCGCCTGACCGCGCACGATGGCGACGTGGTCTTTCCAGAACAGAAGATCCCCGCGCCGTAGCATGGAAATGTCAGGCGAGGGCGCAATCAACGTGCCGAGCGCGCGCTCCTGCATGTCGCTGTCGCGCGGGCAGGGCGCTCCGCAGGCGGTGAGCGCAACCTGCACCAGTCCCGAACAGTCGAGGCCGAGATTGGTCTTTCCACCCCACAGAT
>Ga0184624_10000380_pt1 | contig 11220 bp, 10 predicted proteins | sample PLM3_5_b1_FD_133157 | JGI IMG/M metagenome (GOLD analysis project Ga0184624, IMG submission 133157) | Groundwater sediment microbial communities from an aquifer in East River, Colorado, USA - PLM3_5_b1 | ecosystem: Environmental > Terrestrial > Soil > Riparian zone | place: USA: East River...
CCGCACGTCGATCCCGGCCGTCGCGGGATCGTGTCCGAGGACGGTCAGCTCACCGGCGTCGCGCGAACGGAGCCCGAGGATGAGCGAGATGAAGGTCGTCTTGCCCGCGCCGTTCGAGCCGAGCAGTCCGGTGATGCCCGGGCCGATCTCCGCATCGAGGCCGGCGAGCGCGACCGTATGGCCGTAGCGCTTGACGACCCCGCGCGCCGACACGACGACGCTGGCCGCCTGCTGTGACGGGTCAGGGAGAGGGCTCGACAACGGTCTCCGTGAGGCTACCGCCCTCGCTGCTCAACTTTTCGGCACCATGCACAGGTGGTCCGGTTCGCGCTCAAAGGCCTGCTCGGCCGAAAGCTCCGCACCGCGCTCACCGCGATCGCGATCGTCCTCGGCGTCGCGATGGTTGCGGGCACCTTCATGCTCACGGACTCGATCGACCAGGCGTTCGACTCGATCTTCACGGACACCCGCAAGGGCTCCGACGCGGTCATCAGCGGCAAGTCGGCGTTCGACCTCACCGAGGGCAGCGGAACGAACGCGCCAACGCTGAGCGAGTCGCTCCTGCCCGAGGTCAAGAAGCTCCCCGAGGTCGCCGCGGCTGAGGGGAGCGTCAACGGCGAGGCGCAGTTGATCGGCGACGACGGGAAGGCGATCGTGTTCGGCGGCGCGCCGAACCTCGGCTTCAGCGTTGCGGGGGCGAACTCGCGCTTCAGCGTGCTCACGCTGGTCGAGGGGTCATGGCCGGGGAACGGCCAGGTCGTGATCGACAAGTCCACTGCGGACAAGGAGCACTTCAAGATCGGCCAGCCGGTTGGCGTCCAGGCGCAGGGCCCGGCGCAGAGGCTGCGCATCTCCGGCTTCGTCCGCTTCGGCTCGGTGTCGACGATCGGCGGCGCAACGTTGGCCGGCTTCGATCTGCCGACCGCCCAGAAGCTCTTCCAAAAGGAGGGCCGCCTCGACGAGATCTCCGTCGCCGCCAAGCCCGACGTCTCCGACACCGAGCTGGTCAACGGCCTCCGCGGCGTGCTTCCGCCCAGCGCGCAGGTGAAGACGGCCACGCAACAGGCGCACGACGACGCGGAGGAGACAAGCAGCTTCATCTCCTTCCTGCGCGGCTTTCTGCTCGCGTTTGGAGGTATCGCGCTCTTCGTCGGCAGCTTCGTGATCGCGAACTCGCTCTCGATCACGATCGCGCAGCGGACACGAGAGTTCGCGACCGTCAGGACGATCGGCGGCTCCCGTCGGCAGATCCTGACGTCGATCCTGCTCGAGGCGCTCGTCGTCGGCATTCTCGCCTCGCTCGCAGGGCTCGCCGTGGGCGTGGGGCTCGCGAAAGGGCTGTTCTGGCTCTTCGATGCCGTCGGCTTCACGCTCCCGAACAGCGGGCTCATCCTGCGGCCGACCGCCGTCGTGATCGCGCTCGCGGCGGGGATCATCGTCACCCTCGTGGCCAGCCTCCGGCCTGCGTTCCGGGCCACGCGCGTGCCGCCGATCGCGGCTGTCCGCGAGGGCGCGACCCTCCCGCAGTCGCGCTTCGCCCGCTTCCGGGTCCCGGCGTCGATCTTGGTCACCCTGGCCGGGTTCGCCGCCCTCTTGTGGAGCCTCTTCGGGCCTAACCTGAGCACGAGGACACTCCTCATCTGGATGGGCCTGGGCGCGCTCCTGATCTTCCTCGGAGTCGCACTGCTCGCCGAGCGCCTGGTCAGGCCGCTCGCCGCTGCTCTCGGCTGGCCGGCGACGAAGCTCGGCGGAGTCAGCGGCACGCTGGCCCGCGACAACGCACAGCGGAATCCGCAACGGACGGCCTCGACCGCCGCGGCGCTGATGATCGGACTCGCACTCGTCACGCTCGTTTCAGTCCTCGCGGCGGGCATCGTCTCCACGTTCCGCGATGCTGTCGACGAGCTCTGGCAGCAGGCGGACTACGCGGTGACCGCGCAGAACAACTTCTCGCCGCTTCCGGTGAGCGTCGGGGAGGCTGCGAGCAAGGCGCCCGGTGTCGATGCGGTCGGCAGCGTCCGCGTGGGACAGGCGCGGGCATTCGGGAAGACCTTCGACGCAACGGCGGTCGATCCGCCGACGAGCAGGATCTTCTCGATCAAGTGGAAGGAGGGATCGAACGCCTTGCTCGCCAATCTGGGCGACAACGGCGCCTTCGTGACGGACAGTTACGCCGACGACCACAAGCTGCGAGTCGGGTCCCCGGTCGAGATGACGTTCGCAAACGGCGACAACAAGCAGTTCGAGGTCAGGGGCATCTTCGAACCGCCCACCGGTGGGTCCCCCTTCGGTCCGGTCACGATCTCCGCGAGCACGTGGGATCGCTTCAACGCGCGGCCGAGCAACCTCTTCTCGTTCGTGATCATGAAGGGCGGTCAGACCGACACAAACAAGGCCGCGCTCGAGAAGACGCTCTCGGAGTTTCCCAACGCGAAGGTGCAGACCCGGGAAGAGTTCATCGACAACCAGATCTCGGGGCTCAGCTCGGTCCTCAACATCCTCTACGTGCTGCTCGCGCTGTCCGTGATCGTGAGCCTGTTCGGGATCGTGAACACGCTGGTGCTCACCGTCTTCGAGCGCACGCGTGAGATCGGAATGCTGCGCGCCATCGGCATGACCCGGAGGCAGGTACGCCGGATGATCCGCCACGAGAGCGTGATCACGGCCTTGATCGGCGGCACGCTCGGCATCGTTCTCGGGGTCGTCCTCGGCGCGCTGCTCGTGGCGCGTGTCGACTTCATCGCGTTCACGCTTCCGATCGGGCAGCTGATCATCTTCGCCATTGCGGCTGTCATCGTCGGGATCCTCGCGGCGATCTTCCCGGCCCGCCGCGCCGCCCGGCTCAACGTGCTCCAGGCGCTGCAGTACGAGTAGTCAGCGGCCGACGACCTTTCGTCGCTTGCGGTGCGACTTCGTCATCGCGCGCCACTTCTTGCGCTCCTCGGACTGGAGCTTTGGGTCGAGCTTCCGATCCAGGCGCGCCAGCTCGCGCTGGAGCTTCTGGTAGCTCTCCCAGCGCTCACGCGTGAGGGAGCCGTCCGCGAGCGCGGCCTTGACCGCACAGCCCGGTTCGGTCCTGTGCTGGCAATCCGAGAAGCGGCAGGCCGCGATCAGGTCGGCGACGTCGACGAACGCCTGATCGAGGCCCTCGTCGGTCTCCCACAGCTGGAGCTCTCGGAGCCCGGGTGTGTCGATGATGACGCCGCCTCCCGGCACCGTGACGAGCTCTCGGTGCGACGTCGTGTGGCGTCCTCGTCCGTCGGAGCGGACGTCGGCCGTCTTGAAGCGCTCGTCGCCGAGCAGGCGGTTGATGATCGACGACTTGCCGACGCCCGAGGAGCCGAGCAGCACCGCCGTTCGTCCCTCGACGAGGTGCCGGCGCAGCTCATCGACGCCGTCGCCGGTTCGGGCGCTGACGGCGTGGATCGGGACGCCGAAGGCCACGGTGTCGGTCTCAGCGATTCGGCCGTCGAGGTCGTCGGTGAGGTCGGCCTTGTTCAGCACGATCACAGGCGTGGCGCCGCCTTCCCAGGCAGTCGTCAGGTAGCGCTCGAGGCGCCGGATGTTGAAGTCGCGGTCGTCGAGGCCCATGACCAAGAAGGCCAGGTCCACGTTGGCGACGAGCACCTGCTCGGCGACCTCGGTCCAGGGCGTCTTTCGCGAGAACTTGCTCGTGCGCGGGAGGACTACGTCGATGAGGCCGTCGCGAAGCGCGATCCAGTCGCCGACTACCGGCAGCTCGCCCGACGCGGCTTCGTGCCGGAGCCGGCCGGTGAGCGCGACAAGGAGCTCTCGTTGTTCGGTCGCGACCTGCCAGGCGCCGCGGTGCTGGACCGCGACGCGGCCGGGCTCGAGGCCCGCTGCTGCGTGTTCTTCGAATGCGCGAGCGATCTCGTCGTTCCAGCCGAGACGCTCGAGATTGGGGTATTCCAAGGTGACTCCTTTCCTGCAAGGACGGACGAAGCGGGTCTCGCAGGACCGGGAGTTCGCTAGCGGAGTGAGGCCCTGCGAGTGTGGAAGCGATCAAGCTCAGCTGTCATGGCGCCTCCTCTCGTCGCGGGCCGCGCTTTGCGCGCTCGAGGCAGGGTAGGGAGCCGGTCGACGTACGTCAAGGGCGCCGGCGTCACTATCGTCTCGGCGTGCTCTTGCGGCTGATTGCTCTTGCGGGTGTTCTGATCCTGGCCGGTTGCGGCGGAAACGGCGGCGACGACGAACAGCCGGTCGACGCCTTTCGCGCGTTCTCGCAGGCGGCTGCGGGGCAGAGCGGCGACAAGGTTTGGGAGGCGCTGTCCCAGCGGATCAAGAGCCAGGTCTCGGAGGACCGGTTCACATCGCCGACGGTTCTCAAGGGCCTTCGCGACGAGTACGTATCTGTGTCGGCCAGCAGCGCCCGGACCGCGCTCGATGTCCGAATGGGTGATGACCTTGCGCTGGTCGCGCTCGACGGAGGCGAGGGGGTCAAGCCGATGATCATGCGCCGGGAGGACGGCAAGTGGCGTGTGCAGCTGAACGAGCTCACCATCGCCTACAGCTTCAATCGCCCTAGGTTCCAGGTGGAGGTACCTCCATCCGTTCGCGGCGCGATCGAGACGCGCGCCTGGATCGACGGCGAGGAAGTCACGGTTGTGCGGACGCACGGTACGCCGCCCAGCTTCCGGATCGTGCCGAAGACGAAGCTTGCGAAGGGCACGCACAACGTGATCGCGTTCGCCGAGGCCGGGGGCCATGCGGGCATCGCGGCCTGGACGTTGGACGTCTAGCCGCCGAGCCGCTCGCGCCACGCCTCTCCTGCGGCGCGGCCCTCTGGCGTCCGCAGGAAGTGTTCCAACGGGACGTGGACGAACGAGCCCTTGGCGGCGGCGAGGAGGACGTCGGCGTCCCTGAGCTCGCCGCTGATCTCGAGCCGGCGGCCGCGATCTGCCTCGAGCCGCGCGGAGATCGTGAGCGCGCGGTTGATGTGCACAGGCTCGAGGAAGCGAATCTCGAACCGTGCGGTGACGGAGGGGAAGCGGTACCAGGTGGCGAGCAGGCCGCAGCCCTCGTCCAGCGCGGCGGCGACGAGGCCGCCGTGGACGAGCCCGGGCGCGGCCTGGTGCTGCTCGGAGAACGAGAACGTCGCTTCGTACGACGCCTCGCCCTCCCGCTGAGGCGTCGGCAGCCCGATCCCGGTCGGATTGTTGCCGCAACCCCAGCAAGCCGGGTCGTGATGGGGCGGAATCTTCAACCGGGTAGTGCCGCCGCCGCTCTAACGAAGGCCGCCGCGTTCGAAGTGGGCCTTGAAGAAGTTCTCCGATCCGGACGTGGCCATCGCAGCCGAGGCGGAGATCTCCAACGCGAGCGTCGCCGCTGCCACGATCTGGGCGAAGCGGTAGACCTTCCCCGGGCCCGCACACCCGAGCAGCGAGAGCCACGAGCGCGCGTAGGGGAGCGTCGTCCCGCCGCCGACGGTCGCCACCTCGAGCCCGGGGAGCCGAATCGCCGCGTTCAGCCCGCCCTCGACGCGCCTCCCGGTCCCATGTGCCATCGAGCTTGTTCCGACCATGCCGAGGTCCTGGCCCGTGGCCGCGAAGATCGCCGCGATCGCCGTCGCCGGCGTGAACGCCACGGACTGCATCCCCGACGCCACGGCGCCGTGCGTTCCCGCCCAGGACAGCTCGACGAGATCGTCGATGGTCGTTCTCAGCACCCGCCGGACCGCGTCCTCGGTCAGCGTGCACTCGGCGATCACCGTCTTCCCGTGCCCGCCGCGCTCGAAATAGCGGTGGGAGACCTTCTTGTCGCCGCCCATGTTCGCCTCGAGCAGCGCCCGGTCGGGCTTGACCGGGGCGTGCTCCATGACGAAGCCCATGTTCAGCGCGTAGGCGTTCCGGGTCATCATGTTCGCGCCCACGGCGTCGCCGGTGGTGAACGCCCACATCACGTGGCACATGGGCCCGACCACGTGCGTCTCGACCTCGCGCAACTTCGCCCAGCGCGAAACCCAATCCTCGTCCCGCCCTGCGAGCCACTCGCGCATCGCCGGAAGCGAAGCCTCGATCCAGCGGCCCAGCGCCGCCGCCTCCGCCGCCGAACGACAGATGAAGCACGAAGCGCGCGTGATCCGGTCGCCGAGTACCTCCGTCCGAAAGCCCCCCGACTCGGTCGCCGCCCTGGCCCCCCGGTAGAGCGAGTCCGACATCGAGCCTTCCGTGTGTGCCAGCGGAACGAACACGTCCTCGGTCGAGCGCCCGCGCTCCACGACCTCGCCGTCGGGCTCGGTCAGCTCGTACTCGCCGAGCGAGATCGTCAGCGGCCCGATCACCGCCGTCGGGATCACGGAGATTCCGGTCAGCGCCTCCTGAGCCTTGGCCCAAGGAGTCAGGTCCTGACCGAACACCTCACGATCGACGCGCCCGTCGAGCGCTTCCTGGCGCGCCTTGATCGACGCAGGATCGTTCTTCCGTGGCCAGCGCCGGAGCTCCATGACAGCTGACCTAGCGTAACGAGGCAGTAACCTCGGCGGCTCATGGCACGGCCACAACTGATGGACGGAAAGGCGCTCGCCGAGCGGATCAGAGCCGAGGTCGCCGAGGAGGTCAAGGAGCTCGGCGAGGTCGGTCTCACGACCGTCCTCGTCGGTGACGATCCGGCGTCCGAGATCTACATCCGGCGGAAGCAGGAGGCAGCGCGCGAGGCAGGGATCCTCTCCCGCGACTATCGGCTCGCCGAGGACACGACCGAAGAGGAGCTGCTCGCACTCATCGCCGAGCTGAACGCGGACGACTCCGTCGACGGGATCCTCGTCCAGCTCCCGCTGCCCGAGCACATCGACGAGGCGGGTGTGATCGACGCCGTCGATCCCACCAAGGACGTCGACGGTTTTCACCCGCTGAACGCGGGCAAGCTCTTCCTCGGCCAGGACGGGCTCGTCGCTGCGACACCGACCGGGATCATGACCCTGCTGGACGAGTACGAAGTGCCGCTGGTCGGCGCGCGTGCGGTCGTCGTCGGACGAAGCGCCATCGTCGGGAAGCCGGTCGCGCTGCTGCTCCTGGGGCGACACGCGACCGTCACCATCTGCCATTCCCGCACGGCAGATCTCGCCGAACATACGCAGGCCGCCGACGTCCTGGTCGTCGCCACCGGCCACGCCGGATTGATCACTCCGGACATGGTCAAAGAGGGCGCCACGGTGATCGACGTTGGCATGAACCGAACCGAGGAAGGCCTCCGCGGCGACGTCGATCCTGCCGCAGCCGAGCGGGCCGGCCTGATGACCCCGGTCCCCGGCGGCGTCGGACCGATGACGATCGCTTCACTACTTCGGAACACCGTCAAAGCCGCGCGGGCTCGGGCGGTGCTAAGGTCCCGCCGTTCGTGCAAGTTGTTCGGCGGCTCGGTGCCCGGGCCGTCGTTCGTTGTTTGAAGGAGGAACGATTGCCTGAGGGCACCGTGAAGTGGTTCTCGAACGAGAAGGGCTATGGATTCATCGAGCGTGAGGACGGCGACGACGTCTTCGTCCATCACACCGCGATCCAGTCGGAGGGCTATCGCTCGCTGACCGAGGGTCAGCGGGTGTCGTTCGAGGTCGTGCAGGGCGATAAGGGCCTGCAGGCCGCGAACGTCCAGCCAGTCTAGGCCCGGACAGTTTCGATGATGAGACGCGGGCCGCAAGGCCCGCGTCTCGTTTTGGGAGGATTTCCCAATGGCAATCACGAGGGACGAAGTGCTTCACGTCGCGCGCCTCGCGCGCCTCGAGCTCCGCGACGACGAGATCGAGCGCTTCACCGAGCAGCTGAGCGCGATCCTGGAGGCCGTCGCCAAGGTGTCGGAGCTCGATCTGACCGACGTGGGGTCGACCGCCCACCCGCTTGATCTCGTCAACGTCTGGTCCGAAGACCAGCCCCGGCCCTGTCTGCCGGTAGACGAGGCGCTCGCGAACGCCCCTGAGCGCGAAGCCGGCTTCTTCAAGGTCCCGCCCGCATGATCGACACGCTGCGAATGACGGCCGAGGAGGCGATGGGCCTCATCGGGCGTCGCGAGGTCTCGGCAGCCGAGGTCCACCGCGCGTATCTAGACGCGATCGGCGAGCGCGACTCGGAGCTCCACGCCTATCTGCGCACCGTCGACGAGCCCGAGGGCGAGGGCGTGCCGATCGCCTTCAAGGACCTGATCTCGACACGGGGCGTGGAGACGACGGCCGGCTCCAAGACCCTCTCCGGCTACGTCCCCGTCTACGACGCCACCGTGGCGAGCCGCTGCCGGGCGGCGGGCATGCCGCTCATCGGCAAGACCAACATGGACGAGTTCGCGATGGGCTCGTCCACGGAGAACTCCGCCTTCGGCCCGACGCGCAATCCCTGGGATCCCGAACGCGTCCCAGGCGGGTCTTCCGGAGGCTCCGCGGCGGCCGTTGCCGCGGGACTGGCCCCGTGGGCACTCGGCTCCGATACCGGCGGCTCGGTGAAGCAGCCCGCGTCCCTGTGCGGCATCGTCGGCCTACGTCCGACCTACGGGACGGTGTCGCGCTACGGAATCGTTGCCTTCGCCTCGAGCCTCGACCAGATCGGCCCGATGACGAAGACCGTTCGCGACAACGCGCTCCTCTACCGGGTCCTCGCCGGACGCGACCCGGAGGACACGACCACGGTCGAGCTGCCCCAGCCAGTCGAGATTCCGGAGCGCGAAGACCTGCGGGGCATCCGCGTCGGCGTCCCACGAGAGCTGAACGGGGCCGAGGGGATCGAGCCCGGCGTCAAGGAGGTCGTGCAGCGCACGATCGAGCTCTGCCGCGAGCTGGGCGCGGAGGTGGGGGAGACGAGCCTCCCGCGCTCCGTCGACTACGGCATGCCCTGCTACTACCTCATCGCCCCGGCCGAGGCCTCATCGAACCTCGCCCGCTACGACGGTGTCCGCTACGGCCTACGTGTCAACGGCTCCAACCTGCGCCAGATGTACGAGAAGACGCGCGACGCCGGCTTCGGCGACGAGCCCAAGCGGCGGATCATGCTCGGCACCTACGCGCTCTCGGCCGGCTACTACGAGGCCTACTACGGACAGGCCCAGAAGGTCCGGACCGTGATCGCGGACGAGCATGCGGCGGCCTTCGAGAACTTCGATGTCCTCGTCTCGCCGACATCGCCCACGGTCGCCTTCAAGCTGGGCGAGAAGGCCGAGAACCCGCTGGCGATGTACCTCTCGGACGTGCTGACGATCCCGTCCAACCTGGCCGGCCTCCCCGGGCTCTCGATCCCGTGCGGGCTTTCGGAGGGCCTTCCGGTGGGCTTCCAGCTGATCGGGCCCCAGTTCTCCGAGAACACGCTCTTCCATGTCGGCCACGCGCTGGAACAGGCGATCGGGTTCGACTTCGTCCCCGGGAGGCTGAGATGACCTGGGAACCGGTCATCGGGCTCGAGATCCACATCCACCTGAAGACGCGGACGAAGATGTTCTGCCGCTGCGAGGTCGCGTACTTCGAGCCCGAGAACACGCGCACCTGTCCCGTCTGCCTCGCCTTTCCGGGCTCGCTCCCGGTCCCGAACGCGAAGGCGGTCGAATGGACGATCAAGCTCGGCCTCGCGCTCGACTGCCAGATCGCCGAGCACGCCGTCTTCCACCGGAAGAACTACTTCTATCCGGACAACCCGAAGGGCTACCAGATTTCCCAATACGACGAGCCGCTGTGCGTGAACGGCCGGCTTGCGCTTCCCGGCCCAGAGGGCGATGTCGAGATCGGCATCGTCCGCGCGCACCTCGAAGAGGACGCAGCGAAGAACGTCCACGTCGGCGGCGCGGAGGGCCGCATCGGCGGCGCCACAGCCACGCTCGTCGACTTCAACCGCGCGGGCACGCCGCTGGTCGAGATCGTCACTCAGCCGGACCTGCGCTCGGCCGACCAGGCGCGTCGCTTCCTCCAGCTTCTACGCCAGACCGTCGTCGAGCTGGGGATCTCGGACGCGGAGATGCAGAAGGGGTCGCTCCGGTTCGACGTGAACGTCTCGGTGCGCCCGCACGGCTCGGACGAGCTTCGGACCCGCACCGAGCTCAAGAACCTGAACTCGTTCGCCTTCGCCGCGAAGGCAATCCAACGTGAGGTCGAGCGGCAGGTCGGCGTCTACGAGTCGGGCGGCGAGATCGAGCAGGAGACGCTGCACTTCGATCCCGGCGCCGAGTCGGCTCCGCCGCTTCGTTCGAAGGAGGAGGCGCAGGACTACCGTTACTTCCCGGAGCCCGATCTCGTCCCGGTCGAGCCTCCGCGCGAGCTCGTCGAGCGGGTCCGGACGGAGCTCCCGGAGTCCCCCGCGGCACGGATCCGGCGACTCGCCGACGGGCTCGACCACGACCTGGCGGAGGATCTCGTAACGAGCGCGCGTGACCGGCTCTACGAGCGCGTGCCCGGTGACAGGCGCGCCGTTGCGAACGTCCTCATGAACCAGTTCGCCGCTTCAGGCGTCGATCCCGACGCGGTCGACCCCGAGGAGCTCGGCAAGCTCATCGAGGCGCGCTCGCGCATCCCGCGCGAGAAGCTCACCGAGGCGCTCGCCGCGAGCGGCGACCCGGGCTTCTCGGCCGAGCGCTACCTCGGCGACGGCCTCGTCGCGGACACCGCGGAGCTGGAGCCGATCGTCGAGCGCATCCTCGCCGCCAATCCGGGGCAGGTCGAGGCCTACCGCGGCGGGAAAGAGGGCCTGCTCGGCTTCTTCGTCGGTCAGGTGATGAAGGAGACTCAGGGCAAGGCCGATCCGAGGGTCGTCAACGAGCTCATCCGCGAGAAGCTCAGCTAGAGGTGCCGGAACGCCGCCGCCGCGGCGGTGCCTTCTCGGCGGCCTCAGCCTTCAGGCGAGCCTTCTTCTTCCGCTGCCGATCTCTCGCCCAGCGCACCCGCCGGCGGTCTCCGCGTCCCATCGGCCGCAATCGTAAGCTCACAAGATGAAGCACGCCACCGACTACCTCTGGTTCGAGACGCCCAACCGCCGCGACTACGTGAACATCACACCCGAGGTCGAGGACTTCGTCGGGCGGAGCGGCATCCAGGAGGGCCTCTGCCTCGTCAACCCGATGCACATCACCGCCGCCGTCTACGTCAACGACGCCGAGTCAGGCCTGATCCAGGACTTCGACGACTGGCTGGAGCGGCTCGCGCCCCATGAACCGACGGACCAGTACCGGCACAACAACGGCGAGGACAATGCAGACGCGCACCTGAAGCGCCACCTGATGAGCCATCAGGTCGTCCTCCCG
>Ga0184624_10000381_pt1 | contig 11189 bp, 14 predicted proteins | sample PLM3_5_b1_FD_133157 | JGI IMG/M metagenome (GOLD analysis project Ga0184624, IMG submission 133157) | Groundwater sediment microbial communities from an aquifer in East River, Colorado, USA - PLM3_5_b1 | ecosystem: Environmental > Terrestrial > Soil > Riparian zone | place: USA: East River...
ATACCGATACTGGTATATCTTTGGCCGGCCTTGGTGCTTATGTTACTGATGCTTCTCCTCCTGTGGATCGTGCCGGGCGGGAAATAGCTTGGACCATTGCTCCCGGTAAGGTTCTTACTGTACCAGGACAAACCCTCTTTAAGAAGCTCGACGGAATCACGAATACTTCGTCGATTGAGAAACACATTGAGTACCTCGAGCGTTCTCTCTACGAAGCCTCAGGTACGCCAGATGTAGCCTTGGGTCGGGTTGATGTCGCTACGGCTGAATCCCCGATGACGTTGGCTGTTAAGTTCGAACCTCTGATGTCGAAGATTGAACTCAGAGATACATTTGCGATAGAGAAACTCACGCAGATGTTGTTCGATTTGAAGGTGTGGTTCAAGGTCTATGAGGGCATAGACTTCGGTGAACTGAAGATCATCCCCAAACTGGGTGATAAGCTCCCCATTAATCGAGCTAAGCATGTTGAAGAACTAACCAACATGATAGATCGCAAAGTCATTTCACGAGCCTACTTCCGTCTTGAGATGGAGAAGTTAGGTTACGTCTTCCCAGATGATATTGAACAACAGATCTTGGATGAGGAGAAAGCCTTCCTTGATGTAACCCTGCAATCTCAGCAACAACAATTTGCTGGACCAGGTGGACGCAAACAAGGACCGGGCGATACTCTTCCAGACAAACAACAGTCTAACTCGAATAACACAAGTCGAGTTAATGAGTCGGATGGTAACGAAGTAGTTACCAAACGTTAACGGCGAGAGGCCGAAAGAAAGGATACCCGAGATGGGTAAGCTAGATCCCTTTTTCCTCAAAGACATTGTCATACGAGGATTCGAAGATAAGAAGGATGATACGAAGCCTGACCAGAAGAATGATTCTGAAGGTGAAGCGGATGATCAAACCGACGACGACGAAACCGAAGATGACGAAGACGACGGAGAAGAGGACGATCAACCAGATAACTCCGCCCTCAAGAGTGCCCTCAAGAAAGAGCGAGATGCTCGGAGGAAGCTTGAGAAGGAGAATCGAAAACTGGCCAAGTCACAGAAGACTCTTCAAAACAAAGAGGCCTCTGAACTCGATCAGGCAAAGAATGAAGCCTCGGAAAACAAGACCAAGGCAGAGAAGCTTGCTGCGAAACTGAAGCAATCAGCGCTGGACAACGTCATTCAGAAGAAGGCTACGGCGATGAAGTTCGTCGACCTTGATGACGCCCTGCGTCTCGTCGATCGAGAAGAAATCGACGTGGAGCAGGATGAAGACGAACCAGACGACATTGTTATCGACGAGAAGTCGGTCGATGCCGCGTTGAAAACCTTGATTTCCAAGAAGCCACACCTCGTGGGTGAAGCTAAGCCTCCTGCCAGCGGTTCAAAATTCGGTGGCGGAAAGAATGGACAGAAAGAACCAGACCCAGATCAGGCGCTGATAGATAAGTATCCAGCGTTAAGAATGGGACGTTAACTAGAAGGGAAACCCTTAAATGAGGATTGACAAGTACAATCCTGTTGGGAGCGGTTTCCGGGCACCTCTCGCCGCTAACTATACTGGAGCAGCTGCAGCTATTGCGGTTGGTCTCAATAGCAGTGGTAGAGTTGTGGTCGGTGCCGGTCAAACAGGTATCGTAGGCGTCATCTGTATCCCGACGAATAAGAATGCTGGAGACATCGTGGATGTTATGAAGCATGGTGAAATCGTGGAAGCTGCTCTCGTGGCAGGCACTGCCTACTCAGGCAACACGACCACCGGAGTCATTTCATCTACCGCTGTTTCCGGTACTCAGATTTACATCGGTCATACAGTTGAGGCAGATCGGTTGGTGGTCAATGTTTAGTGACAAGCTACACATCCCCAACCACTATAGCACTGACGACATCATCAAGAAACTCAGTGAGGCAAGTGGTTTTGCTCGTGGTTACAATGAGCTGGCCGACCTCATCACTGAGACGACTGATCGTGTGCCGTTGGATAGTATGTGGAATGAGTTCTCTCGTACCATTGCTATGTGGAACCGTCAACGTTCCACCCTGGTAAATCTTCTTACCTTTGACGTGTCGAACCCCATTGAGAACGTTCGATACCCAGTACAGGAAGATTTCCAGGAAGCTTCGGAGTACGGTGAGCCGACCGGCATTCGCTTGGGCCCTGCGTTCCAAATGGGCTTCGACTTCAAGTGGTGGGATTTGGCTATCCGCTACACCTGGATGTTCCTCGCAGAGACCTCTTCGGAGCAACTCGCTGCGCTCAACAACCAGGCGATGGAAGCGGACAACCGTCTTCTCTTCACGAAGATCTTCAAGCGAATCTTCAATAACACCACGAATACCGCAACCATTGAGGGTAACTCGTTCAACGTGTACCCGTTCTACAATGGTGACACCATGGTTCCGCCTAGCTGGAAGAACATCACCCACACCACAGGTCACAATCACTACTTCGGTAGTAACGGTGCTACAGTGGATGCAGGCGATATCCAGGCAATGATCAACCATCTTACCCATCACGGGTATAGCTTGGCCAATGGTTATCGTCTCCTTCTGCTGGTCAACCAACAAGAGGGTGCGATTATTCGCACACTCCAAGCTGGTGTGGCGGGTTCTCTTTACACCTTCATTCCTGGTGAAGGCGTTGGTGGCGGGGTATTCCTTCCTGCGAACAGCGGCATTGTTGGCCGACCGAGCATTACCAACTACCCCGGTCTGCAGACTATCGGTACCTATGGTCCGGTAGTCGTAGTCGAGGAAGAGTATATCCCGGCAGGCTACATGTTGATGCTGGCTTCTGGTGGCGAACTCGACATTCGCAACCCAGTCGGTATCCGTCAGCATGACAATGCATCACTCCGTGGTCTGCGCTTGGTCAAGGGTCGTACCCCTGACTATCCGTTGATCGACTCCTTCTACCTGCATGGCTTCGGAACCGGGGTCAGGCAGCGGGGAGCCGGTGTGGTTCAGCAGGTTGTTGCCAGTGCCACATACACCATTCCAAGTCAATACGCGTAAGGGGGTTTGACATGAGTAAAGAAATCGACCCAGATGCGATTGCTGCTGGTGATCTTGATGAGAACGATATTCTCTACCTTCAAGATCGAGGCCTCCTTCCTCCACACATTGCGCCTCTCAAGCGGGACCCGTACACGGGTCAAGCTTATGTAGACGAAGGTGATGGCTGGGATGTCGTCAAGGGCTTCTCGGCGGAACAACTCAAGGAGTTCTACCGTCGAAAGAAACAAGAAGAAGAGGAAGGCCCTCCTCGCATTGGTGATCAAGGTGGTGTGGTAGAAGTCCGCGGATACGGAACCGAAGGCATGGTCGACGGTGAAGAATCTTCGGAGGATGACTACGATTCCTGGACCACCGAAGAACTCCGTGATTCACTGCGTGAGAATGAACTCGTAGTGAGCGGGAAGAAGCAAGAGCTCATCGAGCGACTCCGTCGTTACGATAGCGACCAACTTAGTGCGGAGGATCGAGCCTCGTGAACCAAACCTCGCATGAGCGCCTTCGTTTGCTTCTAGGTGAAAGCATTCCTGCCGGCAAGACCGATGCAGATACAATGTTCAGTAACGAGGAGGTCGATGACTTCCTCGAGATTGGAAGTACTGTAGAAGCTGCCGCATGGCATGGGTGGATGGCGAAAATGGCCAACTACGCAAACCTGGTTACAGTAAACGAGGGTAATGCCATGCGGGAGTTGACGGAACTTCACAAAGCAGCGAAACGGATGGTTGACATGTATGCCGGCTTTGCCCCAACCTCAGGAAGGGGTAGAGCAGTCATCGGCAACATTCGTAGAGAGAAGTCCAACAGATGAGCTGGTCAGAACGACAGGTAAGAGATAGGCTGATGCATAGATACATCGGCTTTGATAATATTCCCGTCATTCTGCACCGCCCCTTCTGGGTATCTACGGCAGCAGGCGGTAGGGTAATTGGTGGCGAGGTGGTGCTTGAAGAGCAGAGGTTCTCCTTTATGCCTTTCAAGCGCCGCCTTACCATCGAACTTGCAAGATCCACACTCAAGACTGGTGAGGATGATACATCGTTGATCGAGTATGTTCTGATTGGAACACCGGAGTCAGACATAGAGAAGAATGATTACTTCCTATGGACTGATGAGAATGTGTTTAACTCAGGCAGGTATGAGGTCAATTTTGTTCAAGCCAGAAGGCATGACCATAAGCAGGCCGGCATTATCTACAGAGGTCCGGATGCCACAAATTAACTGGGACTGGGGTGTTGACACTCTATGGGAAGGGTTGGATAATTTCAGCGAGAGGACTAAGAAAAAGCTAGAGGAAAAGGTTAGAGATTTTGCCCCGAGACTTGCGGAGTACGCACAGGCCAACGCATCCTGGGAAGATCGTACTGGTGACGCTCGCTCGGGTTTGCAATCCCAAGCCTTGATAACTAAAGATTCCTTTGGCATATCTTTGTTCCACACGATGGACTACGGCATTTGGCTGGAAATCCGTTGGGGTGGTCTCTATGCGATTATCCTGCCCACTATAGAAGCTCTCGGTCCTGAGTTGATGAATGACTTTTCTGACATCCTATCGGGGATTGAATACTATGACTAAGGCATACAAATGATTAGATCATGGGTCTACGGTAAGATGACAGGGTCTGTCACCCTAATGGCACTAGTCGGCAGTCGTATCTATGAGTCTAGTGAACTGCAAGAAGTACCTATCAAGCCATACCTCATGTACAAGATGTTTGTTACTGCACCTGAGATGATGGGTGATGATCTGTCTAAGGTTCTCACTCAGGGGTTCCAGGTGTTTGTGCATGATGTACCAGGTGACTTTCTACGTATTGATGACATCATCCAAGTGCTCAGAAACCTTTTCACCAATGCCTCTGATAAAGCGGCAGGTGTGGTATCGGTTCGTTGGGTCGATGTTAGTGAAGATTTTCGGGACTCCGATATGGGGACCAACACGAAGTTCATAAGATTCCGCGTTCTATACAAGGAGGTCACGTGAGACTCAAATATAATGCTGCTTCTCCAAATCACAGGAGAGTCATTCCGAATCCTAACCCAGAACGGACTGAAGAAGATCCGGAAGAGTTGGTATGGGAGGCCAGTAACAACTTCATCGTCGAGATGCCTGATGGTGCGGCGAGAAGGACACTGGATGAATATCCTGGAGAATTTGAAGAGGCATCAGAGGACGAGCCCGATACCCGAGTGCAGGCATACCCTGACGAGTGGGTTGAGAAGCTCGATACCGATGAGGGTGAAGGATCAACCCAAACGTCACCAGAGAGCGCACGCGTTTCCCGACCGTCTCGTAAAGCGCCTGATGAGTGATTATATCAGTCACCCGATCCCGTGATGTAGGGAAGTGATGGGAATGATCGAATTGCGGTGCGAGAATAAACTCCATGGAACCATGGAGGATGATGTCATCGAGGTTCGATGCGACAGTCGTTGGTGCGGCAAGCGTCCGGGTGTCGTTGTTATCCATCGTTTCTCTATTAAAGGGGACTTGCTAGAAACTCTAAGATTCAAATCACCTCCACACCCAGCTCAGGGAAGGAAGAAAAATGCCTTTAACTGATCCCGTATTGCCGTTTGGCTTGAGGGATGTCAAACTTACACCAATCAACTCGGATGGTACCTTGGCTACCTCGGTTGATCTCCCGGTGTCTCAAACACTCAGCTTCTCAGAGGCTGAGGACTATGAGGAACTTCGGGGCGATGATCGACTCGTGGCTGTCCATGGTAAGGGTCCGACAGTTGAATGGGAACTCGAGGCAGGTGGTATTTCCATTGAAGCCTGGAATGTACTCAGTGGTGGCACTGTTACTACCTCGGGTTCTGGCACAGCGGAAGTCAAAGACTTCCTGAAGAAGATTACCGATCAACGCCGATATTTCCGTATCGAGGGTCAATCCATTGCAGACGATGGTGGTGACGTCCACGTCATTATCTATAAGTGCAAGGCAGATGATACTCTCGAGGGTGAGTTTGGTGACGGTGTCTTCTTCGTGACAAGTTGTTCTGGTCGAGGACTGGGTGATAACAACGATAATCTTTATCGTCTCACTTGGAATGAAACCATTACAACGATTCCCGCTACCTCCAATGAAATCCAAGAGATTCTCACGGATGCCACTGGTGGTACATTCACACTCACCTTCCAGTCTCAAACGACTGGTGCACTGGCATACAACATCAGTGTTGCTGCTCTTACGACAGCGCTCGAGGGTTTGTCGAACATCGCCCCAGGGGATGTCACCGTTACTGGTGGCCCTGGAGCATGGACCGTCGAATTCAAGGGTGTCTTTGCCGGTGTTAACGTACCACAAATGACTGCCGGAGTCGGTTCGCTGACTGGCGGCAGCCTCACGATTCGCACTATTCATCAGGGCGGATCGTAATACTCACACAGTGAGTAAAACCAACCCTGAGCATGGTCTGGTGGGCGGGTGTTTTTCGTCCTTTGGCACCCGTCCACCGTTATGCTCATTATATAGGAGGCCTAGGAGCCCATGGTTGAAAAAAAGTCAGGTGTTGTTGTAAAAAACAATCGGGTAACACCGCCAAAGAAAACGGATCCGGGTGTCCTCTCTGGACCTACTTCTGCCTCGCAGTGGAAGAAGGCTAGTGGGGGCACCCCTATCCGTGTTCCTAGCGGCAATGTCGCTTTGGTCAAACGACCTGGTCTACAGGTATTTCTTGCTCAAGGTTTGATTCCCAATAGTCTTATGGAATTTGTGACTAAGTCTCTCAAGGGCAGTGCAAAGCCCAAGCTAGAAGATCTGGATTTGAATCCGCAGGCTATGAAAGATATGATGGAATTGGTGGATGCCGTCGTCATTCACTCTTGTCTGGAACCTCAGGTATCAGCGATCCCTATGGGCCCGAGAGGTCAGGGCTTGATTGACTCTAATCGGAATCCAGATATATTGTATGTAGATGAAGTGGACATTGAGGATAAGATGTTCATCTTCAACTATGCGGTCGGGGGTACGTCCGACGTGGAATCCTTTCGTCAAGAACTTGCCACTACTGTGGACGACATATCGGGAAGCGAAGATGTGGTCAGTGCGCCCTAGTGCGTTACTGGCCATACAAGATGAATACACAGCATACTGTTTCGATCAAGCTTGCGGACATTTTGGGATGGGTGTGGAAGCTGAAATGGATGCAGTAGAAGCTAAGAATGATAAGGAACGAAATCGTAAGCGGTATCAAGTTTTAGCTCGATTGTTACAATTGCCTGATCAACAACGTTTCCGTCCAATGAAACCACCAGGGAGGTGATTCTATGCCAGATTATAATCTAGGTACAGCGCATGGTTTAATCGACATAGATACCTCCGGTATAGATGCTGCTGGTCGAAAGCTGACCTCTGCTGGCCGGCAGATGATCGGCTTTGGAACTGCCTTGACTGCAGGCTTTGTAACTGCGGTTAAAACCTCGGCAGATTTTGAAAAAGAGATGTCGACCATCTCGGCTGTTACTGCAGCAGGTGCGGAAGAGATTGATAGGCTACGCCAAGCTGCTTTGGATATGGGTTCTAAAGGCCCGTTCGGTCCCACAGAAGTAGCACAAGCCTTTGTGGAGTTGGCCAAGGCGGGTCTGTCTGCTCAGGAGATCATTGAGGGCGCTGGCACAGCTACAATCAACCTTGCCAAAGCAGGTGATCTTCCTATCGCTAGAGCGGCAGAAATTGCTGCCAATGCTATGCGAACCTTTGGCATTGAGGCTAAGGATGTCAATGATGTAGTCGATAACTTGGCTGGTGCGGCTAATCAGTCCACACTCGATGTGGATGACCTTGCTGTGTCGATGCGGTATACGGGTGGTGTTGCCGCAGCATTGAAGATCCCTATCGAGCAAGTAAACACCGCATTGGCGTTGCTGGGAAATGCTGGTATTAAGGGATCAACCGGTGGTACCTCACTGCGCCGGATTTTGTTGCAGCTCTCACCTGACTCTAAAGAAGCACGTAAAGAACTTCAGAATCTTGGCATCATTACTGAGGATGGTGCCAATCAGTTCTTCAATGCCGCTGGTGAGGCTAAAGATCTCAACTCTGTATTTCAGATTCTGCGTGATGCCACTAAAGATCTGACGGATGAGCAGAAGGTTAATTCCATCAATACGATCTTTGGCGCCAGAGCATCTGCTGCAGCCTTGATTCTGATGGAACAAGCTGGTCAAGGCTTTGTCGATATGAACGCCGAGATCAGTAAGACTAGTGCAGCTGATGTTGCTGCTGAACGCTTGGATAACCTAAGCGGGTCTATGAGGCGACTCAAGGCAGCAGTTCAAGCATACTTGATTGACGCGGGTGGTCCCTTCCAACAGACTCTCAAGAAGATTGTCGACAGTATCATCCCCTTTATCAATGCTCTCGCTGCTAGCGATAGCAAACTAGGTCAATGGATACTTTTAGCTACATTGGCAGCTGGCGCTTTGTTGTTGTTCATGGGTGCTTTTTCGCTGGTAGCTGGAACAATCCTCAGATTCATCACTTCTGTAAAGGCCTTGGTCGCAGGACTAGGATTGTTGATCAATGGTGTGGGTGCCGTGATCACATTCTTTACCACTACGCTGATCGGTGGTATTCTTCTCGTCATCATTGCTATCATCGCTCTGGGTGTAGCTCTTTATCTTCTGTATAAACACAATGAGGGCTTCCATAAGTTTGTCGATAAACTTTGGCAAGTCACTCAGAAGGCTTGGGATAAGATTCTGGTCGTGTTCTATGCAGTTGCTAGGGCAGCTGTAGTTGTAGGCAAAGCTTTGGTCGATGCCTGGAATGCATCCTTCCCGGTCATGAAGAAGACTGTACAGGTGATGTGGGAAGTTATCCAGGTTATCTGGCAAGTTTTGCAGGCAGTGTGGGGTGGACTGGTCGTCGCTGCTCAGTTCATTGCCGAGGCTGCTCAAAAGATCGGCAAAGCTGTTACGGATACGATCGACTTCTTCCGTGACTTGCCTGGAAATATCGCTAAGTATTTGGGCATTGCTTACCGAGCTGTAGTCAACTTCTTTGTAAGCCTGCCCGGATTAGCAGTACAAGGGCTAGCATTGTTGGGTCAGGCATTTATGCAAGGCCTGGCGAAGTTGCCTTACCTGCTAGGTTTTGCCATCGGATTCCTGATTGGTGTGTGGCTCAGGTTCGAGATTTGGTGGTATACCACTCTCATCAAGTTTATGATCGACCTGGTACAATTGTTCTGGGATGGTCTACAGAAACTTGTACCTATTCTCCTTCAAGTTACAGGCTGGCTCATTGAACATGCTGTCAAGTTTGCTCTAGAGTTCCCTGGCATGTTGCTAGGTTTCTTGGATACATTGCTCGATCTGTTTGTTAAGGGCATGGTTGCCTTGGTCACCTTCCTGGTCAGTTGGATCGGGGACATGATCGGCAAGGCACTGAGTTTTAGTATTGACTTTGCCGCAGCTACGATAAAGGAACTTCCCAAACTGCCAGGACAGTTGAGTGGAATTTTCCTGGATATGCTCAACGCCTTCATCCGCTTTGTCGGCGATATACTTATGTGGGCGGCTGGATTCAGTCTAGATTTGTTCCGAGCTATTTGGGATGCGTTTAAGGATCTTCCACAAACTATCATCAATGCTATTAAGTCGACAGTAGACATTGCGAACTTCTTGTTTGACATTGGTCGAGATATTATCCAGGGCTTGATCAATGGTATTAAGAGTATGGCTGGCATTGTCAAGGATACAGTCGGTGATGTAGTTAGTGGTATTAAAGATGGATTCAAGAGCGGCTTTGGTTTGTTCTCACCCTCGAAGGTTACTACTGACTACGGCAAGATGATCGGACAAGGTCTGGTCAATGGTGTGAAGAGTGAACAACACAACATGATCAAACTCATTGATTCTCTGCAGAAGGATATGGAACAACTCACTACAGTACAACGTTCGTTGTCGAGTAGCCCAGGCGTGGGTTCATTGCTGCCTGTAACAAACACTGGAATTCAACCAGTCAATGTTCAAGCCGGCAATACGATCAATACTCAAATTTACAACCCGTCAGCTCAGACGGCAGAGGAGTCTATGTTCTTGACTGCTCAGAAACTTCAATACTTGGGAGTCTTCTAATGGTTGCCTTTGTCAATGAAGAGATGTGGTCTATTGATGGTGTACCTCTTTCTACGTGGGCGTACAACATCGAGTCCATCGGGGGCCGCATAGGTATCCCAGCATTGGCCGGCGATAATTACCAAGTCCCGTTTCGTCCCGGAGAAATCTGGCGATCAAAGATGCCTGCGGCACGAACTCTATCCTTGGGTATGTGGGTTCGATCTAGTGATGCTAATGGAGTAACACCCAAAACTGCTACAGGACGTCGAGCACAGTTCAATGAGAATATCCGTATACTGAAGCAACTTCTTTACAATCGTGACCGATTGCTAACGCTGACGAAAAACGTACGGTATCTCAACGGCGTCCAAGCATACACCGCCCAAGTAGAGTGCATCTCCACCCTCGAGCCTAGCATGTCTGGCGCCAATTTCGGTAAAATGGTTGTCGATCTGAAGATGACCGACCCTTACTGGACTACTGGTCCTATGACGGTGACTCTTAATACTGGTCTTGCTGGTGCCACTGTCAATAACCCCGGCGATGATTCAACCACACGCATGACGATTCAGGTAGTACCTCAGCTTATCGGTGGTGGTGGAACAACAACTATAAGTAACATCACCTTTACACCGGAGTTGAAGTTTTCAGTTCCCACACCCTCGCCAGGCATTCCTTGGACTGTAGATGTGCCAAATTTCTTTTTAGCTAGGGGTGGTGATTTCACCACGAACTGGCAGACCTCATTAAACCGATCCGGACCGTCGCCCTTCTGGATGGAACTAAAGAGGGGCAATAATACTATCACGGTGAATAGCCGATATGGAGATGGTGGCTTCAATAGCATCCAGCTGATCTTCACTTTCTATCCTCTCTACCTTTAGGATTGCTATGGCCCAAGATCTTGGATGGGAAGTTCGTCTCTACCTAAATAACAACCCTCAGGCTTTCTGGACTCAGCAGGAGATCCTTCAGAACTATAAGAGTTTTAACTTCACAAAGGTTGTCAATCAGGCTGGCTCCGGATCAATTACTTTCGATGCTGGTACATTCAGTCCAGTAGCTCAGGCTGTGATAGAAAGAGATTGTTTCTTTGCTTTCTGCAAACC
>Ga0184624_10000382_pt1 | contig 11181 bp, 8 predicted proteins | sample PLM3_5_b1_FD_133157 | JGI IMG/M metagenome (GOLD analysis project Ga0184624, IMG submission 133157) | Groundwater sediment microbial communities from an aquifer in East River, Colorado, USA - PLM3_5_b1 | ecosystem: Environmental > Terrestrial > Soil > Riparian zone | place: USA: East River...
TGAAAACCGGATATTTTCGGCGACCGTGCCGTCGAACATGAAGTTGTCCTGCAGCACGACGCCGAGCTGGGCGCGGTAGTCGCGCAGCCGCACGCCGGCGAGATCGCGGCCGTCCACGAGCACCCGTCCTGCGACCGGATGGTTGAAAGCCATGATCAGACTGATCAGCGTGCTCTTTCCAGATCCGCTCGACCCCACCAGCGCGGTGGTGGTGCCGGCGGGCGCGACCAGCGATACGTTCTTCAGCACGGGCACGCCGGCGTCGTACTCGAACGACACGCGGTCGAATTCCACCCGCGCATCGAGCGCGCCGAGCGGCTCGCGGGCCGCGTCCTCATCGTCCTCGGTCGCCATCGCCTTGATTTCACGGATCCGATCGAGGCCTGCCATAGCCTCGGACAACTGCGTGCCAATCGAGGACATCTGGATGAGCGGCGCGGCCAGCATGCCCACGAAGAAGATGTACATGATGAAATCGCCGAGCGTCATCGTGCCGGCGAGAATCGCCCGGCCTCCGACGACCATCATCACGACCCCGATGGCGCCGATCACGATCCCGCCGAACGACGTCACGGCGGAAATGCCGGTCAGCGTTTTCCGGACGTTCGTGAACAGGCGCATCACGCCGGCTTCGAAGATGCGGTCTTCGCGCTCTTCCGCAATATAGGCCTTGACGATGCGGATGCCGCCAAACGACTCGGCGAGGCGGCCTGAAATCTCCGCTGTGATTTTTCCGCGATCGCGGAAGAGCGGACGGAGCTTGCCGAACGCGACGATCATTCCGCCCGCAAACATCGCGAGGACGACGATGCTGATCAGCGTGAGCTGCCAGTTGAGATAGAACAGCACGGCCAGCGCGATCACGGCTGTCACCAGACCGCCGACCAGCTGCACCAGCCCGGAACCGACGAGATTCCTGATTCCGTCGGCGTCGTTCATGACGCGCGAAATCAACACGCCGGTCTGGGTCGAATCGAAGTAACTCGTCGGCAGCCGGGTGATGTGCCGCTGCAGGCTCATCCGCATGTTGGCGATGGCGCGCTGCGCGGCAACTCCGAGCACCTGCGACAGCGCAAAAGCCGTCGCGGCGTCAACGACGGTCGCCGCGCCGGCAGCCAAAGCCAGCGGCAGGAGCAATTCCGCGCGGCCGCGGCCGATGACATCGTCAATGAGGAACTTGGAGCTGGCGGGAAGAACAAGGCCTGCCAGTCGGTTGACGAGCATCAGCACGAGGCCGAGGGCGAGCCGTCCCCGATGGGCCCATACCAGCTCGCGGGCTTCTGCCCAGGCGTTCACGATGTTCGTCTTACGCTTTGCGGGTTCGGCCACTTCGTCTCTTAGACGCTTAAAACAGGCGTCACGGTCCAGCCGACCCTATCGCGTCAATTTCCGGTATTTGATCCGATGCGGCTGGTCCGCCGCAGTTCCGAGGCGGCGGTGGCGATCGGCCTCGTAATCCTGGTAATTCCCCTCGAACCAGACCACCTGGCTTTCGCCCTCGAACGCCAGCATATGCGTCGCAATGCGGTCGAGAAACCACCGGTCGTGGCTGATGACGACGACACAGCCCGCAAACTGCAGTAGGGCTTCCTCGAGCGCTCTCAGCGTGTCAACGTCGAGATCGTTCGTCGGCTCGTCCAGCAGCAGGACGTTGCTGCCGTTGCGCAGCAGCTTGGCCAGATGAACGCGATTGCGCTCGCCTCCCGACAGCTCGCCGACGAGGCGCTGCTGATCGCGCCCCTTGAAGTTGAACCAGGAGACGTACGCTCGCGACGGCACGGTGCGCTTTCCGAGCGTGATCTCTTCCTCGCCGCCGCTGATTTCGTCGTGGACCGTTTTGTTCGGGCTCAACGAGTCGCGGCTCTGATCGACGTATCCCAGCTTGACGGTCTCGCCCAACCGAAGCGTCCCGTCATCCGGTTTTTCCTGGCCCGTCATCATGCGGAAGAGCGTGGTCTTGCCGGCGCCGTTCGGTCCGATCACGCCGACGATGCCGCCGCGCGGCAGCGTGAAGTTCAGATCGTCGATCAGCAGCTTGTCGCCGTAGGCCTTGCGCAGGTTGCGCGCTTCGACGACGACGTCGCCGAGCCGCGGACCGGGCTGGATGTAGATTTCGACGTTCTCGATCTGCTTCGCTGTGTCCTGACCGAGCAGCTCTTCGTACGCCTTGAGCCGCGCCTTGCCCTTGGCTTGCCGCGCTCTTGGCGCCATCCGGACCCATTCGAGCTCACGGGCAAGCGTCCGCTGGCGCTTTGATTCGGTTTTCTCTTCGAGCTGCAGGCGCTTCTGCTTCTGCTCCAGCCACGACGAATAGTTGCCCTCCCAGGGAATACCTGAGCCGCGATCGAGCTCGAGAATCCATCCAGCGACGTTATCGAGGAAATAACGATCGTGGGTGACAGCGACGACGGTGCCCTGATAATCCTTGAGGAATCGCTCGAGCCACGCGACCGACTCGGCGTCGAGGTGGTTCGTCGGTTCGTCGAGAAGCAGCAAATCGGGGGACTGCAAAAGGAGGCGGCAGAGCGCGACACGGCGGCGCTCTCCGCCCGATAACGTCTTGACGTCGACATCCGGAGGCGGAAGGCGCAGCGCCTCCATCGCCAGGTCGAGTTTCGAGTCCAGCTCCCAGGCGCCGGCCGCATCGATCTTGTCCTGCACACGTGCCTGCTCGGCGAGGACTTTGTCCATTTCCTCCGGCGAAAGATCCTGCGCGAACTTTTCGTTGATCTCGTCGAAGCGCTGCAACAGTGCGCGCGTCTCCGCAACGCCTTCCTCGACGATGTCCTTCACCGTTTTCGACGGATCGAGTTGCGGCTCCTGCTGAAGCAGCCCGGTGGTGATGCCGTCTGCCGGGAACGCTTCGCCGCCGAAGTTACGCTCGACGCCGGCCATGATCTTCAGCAACGTGCTCTTGCCGGATCCGTTCAAGCCGAGAACGCCGATTTTCGCGCCGGGCAGAAACGACAGCCAGATATCTTTCAGCACCTGAGAGTCGGGCGGATAGACCTTCCCCAGGCCTTTCATCGTGTAAATAAATTGAGGCATCTATTTTTTGTGAGTGCTTTTCTGTCTCGACGCAGAGGCGCGGAGACGCAGAGACATTCAGTAAATCAACTGCTTATTCTAACAGGAGGTCAGGAGATTAAGAGAATCCTCGCTTTTCTCTGCGGGCTGCGTCAGTTCCTTTGCGGGCACGTGTCGGTTTCGCGCCTGTGGCGCGCCGCGAGGCAACAAGGCTCGGAATCACAAGAACCTGTAATCAGCTGTTCTTGTATTCCGAGCCTTGTTGCCTCGCGCGTTGGCCGCGCAGCGGCCAACGAAACCGACGACAGTCTGCGTCTCTGCGTTGAAAGACGGGCAGCTACCGTTTTTCCAGGCGCACGCTCTTGATCTCGATTCTGGTGACCGGCGCTTCGCCGTTCACGGGCGCCTGTTCGATGGCGTCAACGACCGGCAGGCCGTCGACAACGCGCCCGAACGCCGTGTATTTCCCGTCGAGAACAGGGCTCGGCCCGAGGACGATGAAGAATGACGTGTCGGCACTGGCGGGATCATCGCCGCGCGCCATCGAAACCGTTCCCTTTATGTGCGCGGTGTCGTTGAACTCGGGCTGCAGATTGTGGACGAGCCGCTGTTGCGGCTCTGACAGCGGCTGGCTTCGCGACGGCAGATACCCGGTCTGGATGACGAATCCCTTCGCGACGCGGTGAACGCCCATGCCGTTGTAGACGCCGGCTTGTGCCAGGCGCAGAAAATTACGGACGTGCTCCGGTGCCTTGTCGGCGGAGAACTCGAGCGTGATCGCGCCCATGCTGGTCTCGAGTACCGCGCGGTAGGCGCCCAACTCTGCGGCGCTTTCCGTTGAAAACGCCTCCGGCCTGGCAGCGGGTTTATCGCGAATCGTCACGGAGCGGATGGCGATGCGCTCGGCAGGCCGCCCTTTTTCGTCTGCGGCCACCTCGGAGATCTTCTGCGCGACCAGAATGCCCTCGCTGACGCGGCCGAACACATCGTAGGTCCCGTCGAGCCCTGGCTGATCGGCGACGCAGATAAAAAACTGGGTGCCGCCGCTGTCCGGGTTGCCGCCGCCAACGACGGCCGACACCGCGCCGCGCGTATTTCTTTCTGCATTCCGCTCGGCTCGAAGCACGCCGAGGCCGCCGGTGCCATAGGCGTCGATCTTTGAAGGGTCCTTCGACAGCGGATCCCCGCCCTGCACGATGCCTTGCTTCACCACCCGATGGAACGTCGTCCCCGCGTAGGTGCCGTCCTGCGCGTTCTTGATGAAGTAGCCGACGTGATTCGGCGCAACCTCGGGGAGGAGGTCGATGACGACCTCGCCGAGATCGGTCGCCACAACTGCCTGCTTGTTGCGCATCTGGTCGAGCGTCAGCGGCGTCGTGAAAAACTGCGGCGTGGCCGGCTTCGGCGGCGCCGGTTTCGCCTGCCGCTGGTCGGCGAGGATCGATGTCGTCAGCAGCAGTACAACAGCGACAAATTGAAAAGCGCGCATACGAACGAATTATTATAGGACGCGATGGCGTGTCGATCGGCGGCGATTGCGGTGGTGGTGATGGCGGCGTGCGGTTGCGGCGGCGGTGAGAAGCCCGCACAGGCTGACCTGAAGGCAAAGGCTGACCTGAAGGTCAGCACTACGGGCAATGGCGCGGCGGCCGTCACCGGAAAGCTCGCACTGGCGCTGGCCCCGGCGGGGACGTTGATTGTGCTCGAGCCGCCGGCGGGGGTCGAACTGCCGGTTACAAGCGCGCCAGCCATCATGGACCAGGCCGGCTACGAGTTCTTACCGGCGTTTCTCATCGCCCAGGCGGGTCAGCCGGTGCAATTCCGCAACAGCGAAGACGTGCTCCACAACGTCCGCGTCACCAATGCGGCATCGCAGGAACCTGTGTTCAACGTCGCGACGCTCGCCTTTGGAAAGCATGAGCACAAATTTCAGCCGGGGTATTACAACGTGACCTGCGACATTCATTCGACGATGCGCGCGAGCATCCTCGTGACGGCCTCGCCGTACACGGCGACGACAGGTCCCGACGGCAGCTTCGATCTCAGCAACGTCCTGCCGGGGCAGTATAACTTGACGATTTACGCCGGCGCGGCGCCCGTCGTACGACCGATCGACGTCAAGAGCGGGCGGACCGATCTCGGAGTGATTCAGTAAACATCTCCAAGTCCAACCGCCGAGACGCTGAGACGCAGGGCATGCTTCAGAAAAGAAACTCCGCGCCCCCGCGTCTTTGCGGTGAGACGTGGAGGTCTTTTATTCGGTGGGCGCGATGGCGGAAGCCGACTCTACCGCATCCGGCCGCACGATCTCATCAATCAAGAACAAATCGGTGAGCAGCGCGCGCAGGTGAATCGATGCGTTGAGGTTGTCGACCATCTGCGAGCTGATAGACGGCTGCGCCAGGGCGAGCTGAACGCTGGCCTGCGCGTCCTTCGCGTCGCGATCGAGGACCGCGATGAAGTTGTCGTACGCCGATGCCGGCTCGAGCTTTTCCGCGCGGGCGATCCTGGTGAACAGCTCGGCGAGGCCGCTCAGCGAGTTGCTGCACACGGTGAGCATGGCGCGTATCTGGGATCCCGATCCACTGCCAGGCTCCGTCCTGAGACCCTGCGCCGCGTACGCCAGCATGAACTCGTACGCCTCCTCGATGCGCGAGCACCGATCCTTCAATTCAGTTTTCATATGGAATCAGCATGAAACAGAAAGGGGCAAAGGGTAAGGGGCAAGGGGTAATTTCCCCTCACCCCTCTTCCCTCGCCCCTTTCAGCGAGGCTAAGGTTTTTGTGCGGCCGAGCCTTCAACAACCCAGCGCTGCGGATCGTGGTGCTTGAGGAAATCTTCTCTCGAGACGTCGCCGAAGACCATGCCCTTCGTAATCCAGATCTTCTCAGGGCGGATCGCAAAGTAGATGTGCGCGATCGTCAGGCCGACGAGCCCGATGCCCGACAGGCCATGCATCACGTACATCAGTCCCCAGGTTGCATCGCTGAACAGGTACGGGTTGCGCGAGAACAGGGGGTTGCGGACGCGGACCATCATGAAGAGCCCGGTCGGCACCACAGCCAGCGCGGACAGCACGATAGCCGTGTGGTACATCTTGTTGTCCCACGGATATTTCGCCGCCTTGCGCGGCGCCGGGGCGTTGCCGCCGATGGCGCGCTTGAACCGCGTCGTCGCTTCGTTCACATCTTCCTTGTTCAGCCAGATCGACCAGAAATCCAGCCAGAAGGTCGCGTGGATGATGTGATAGACGATCGAGATCGTCAGAGCGATGCCGGCCATCCAGTGAATCTGCACCCAGTCGAACTTCCATCCGAGGATGGGAGCGAACGAGGTGACGAGCAGCGTCAGCATCGACGCCGCCATGATCCAGTGGAACATGCGGGCCGCCAGCGAATGGCGTTTCACCTTGGCCGGCACTCGCGCCGCCAGCGTGGGATCAATCGCGAGCGTGTGGCCGCCTGCCGGTTTCGGCCAGAACGCCACGTACAGCGTGTGGGCCAGCATGAACACCACACCAAATCCGATCGCCGCGTAGAGGAGATTAAACTGCGCGTGCGTCAGAATGTCCTCGCCCCAGGGGTTGACGCCCGTTCTGACCAGCCAGTTCATGATGTGGCCTCCGCCCGGAGGGCTCGCTTCACCAGGTTGCGCATCAAGGGAATCTTGTAGCCATTGTGCGTCAGAGGCTGGTTGCCCTGAATCGCCAAATCCCCCGCCATCGTCGCGGTCGCTTCGTTCTGCGCCTTGCCGGCGACTGCCGCTTCAACGGCGTGGAGTCTCATGGGATGCGCGGCGACCGCGTTCACCACAATACGCGCCTGCTGGATGTTGCCACCGGAGATCTTCAACGCCGAGGCGACGTTCACCAGCGGGAAGTCCCACACTTGCCGGTCGCGCACCTTCTCGAAGTAGAACTTCGCGCCCGCCCAGGTGGCCGGGATGCGAATCGAGGTCAGCAGGTCGCCCGGCTCCATGACGGTCATGCGGGTGATGTCGACAGACGGCCCGATGAAGAACTCTTCGGCCGGCACGACACGCTCGCCACTCGAGTTGCGAATCACCATTTGCGCGTCGAGCGCGATGAGCGCGGGCGCGGTGTCGGACGGATTGACCGCCACACAGCGATTCGCGTCGAACAGCGCATGCTCGCGGTTGATGGACGTCGGCGTGTCCGCATAGCAGATGTTGCCGCCCGCGCGATAGCACGTCCACCCGCTCCGGTAATACCAGCAGCGCGTGTCCTGCGAGACGTTGCCGCCCAGCGTGCCCTGGTTGCGAATCTGCGGGGACGCGACAAGCCCGGCCGACTCCGCGAGAAGGCCGAACTTCTCTTTGACGACGGCATGGTGAGCGATCTCAGTGAGCGTCGTCGTCGCGCCAATCTCGAGGCCGCCATCGGGCAGCGCCTTGATGCCGCGCAACGCTTCGATGCCGCTGAGGTCGATGACGACCGCCGGCCGTTTGTTGCGATCTTTCAACCAGTCGAACGTATCGAGACCGCCCGCTAACACCCAGACACTGCGGCGATGCCGCTCGAGCAACGACAATGCATCGTCGATGCTCGTAGGCTGGAACAGCTCGAAGGCGGGCATTACATCGTGAATCGTTGCCATCTTTCAGCCTCCTCTACACGTGGGTCACGAGGCCTTCATCGACACGCTTACCGGCGTCGAGCGAAGCCACAATCATGCTTGGTGTTGCCGGGGTGCGGCGCAAGTAGTCGTCCCCGATTGCCGCGTTCAGTGCACAAATCGCCGCGGCCGCGCCCGCGCAAATAGCGGGTTCGCCGATGCCCTTCGCGCCGACGGGCGACTGCGAATCCGGAATCCCGACCGCGCCCCACTGCATCTCGTGCAGCGGGATGTCGAGAATCGTCGGCGGCTTGTTGTAGTGGAACCTGTTGGCCAGCGACACGCCATAGCGCTGGTCGTAGACCCACTTCTGACTGCGAATCTGTCCGAAGCCCTGCACGCCGCCGCCATGCAGTTGTCCGGCAAGACCGCGAGGGTTGATGACAGTGCCGCAATCGGTGGCGGCGAGGTAATCGACCAGATGGTACTCGCCGGTCTCGACGTCGACTTCGACCTCAGCGAAGGCAGCGACCCACGACTGCGTGTTGCCCTTGCGCCCGAAGTTGTCGCGCGCGACGCCGATGAGGCCCTGTCCCGCCAGCCCCTTCACCGACGCCTTCGTCATGTCGTTGATGTCGGCCGGCATCTCGTGGCCGGCGAACCGGCCGCCATGCTTGATCGCGGCTTCCGCCGCCTGCGCGAATGTGAGCGGCCCGACGCGGCCGTTCGCCACGGTATAGCTTTCCGGACGGCCTCCGCGTTCGAGAGCAGCGACCTCCTGCAGCTTCTTCTTGAGATCCTGAGCCGCCGCGAGGTTCGCGCGCGTGTGCGCATGAATGGTCTGACTGCCGGCCTGCGGAGAGCTCCAGGCGAGGTGCTTGCTCGTGTTGCCCCACACGGTCTCGATCTGCTCCCACGGAATATTCAGCTCTTCGGCGACGATCCGCGAGCAATCCATGACCGAGCCGGTTCCAAGATTGCCGATGCCCGAGTGCACGTAGACCTTGCCGTCGTTGCGCACGAGAAGCAATCCGTCCATCGCGATCGAGCCGGCCGTGTAAGTGCCGACTCCGACGCCGAGACCGGTGACCTTCGTGCCGACGCGCTGGCCGTTGCGCCCCTTGCGCTCGTCCCACTTGAACATCTGAGCGCCGAGGTCGAGCGCTTCGCGCAAGTGACAGCTGGTGAAGAACGACCGCTGCGGCGCTGAGGGCGGCGCGGCGGCGGCAACCGGCTGCTGACCGGGTACTTGTCCCGCGGCTGTCTGACCTCTTCCGGTAGCGCGTCCCTGCTCGGCCGGCTGCGGCTGCGCGACCGCCGGGGGTCCCGCTGGCGCGCCAGCGCGGGCGCCTGACGCGGCGGCGGCGGCTGCCGCTGCGCCGGCAGCAGCCGGCGGCGGAGGCGGTCCGAACTCCGAGCCAGTGACCGGCGCGTTGATTTTCCGGATCTCGACCTGGTCGACGCCGAGGTGGCGCGCGGCCTTGCTGATCATCGGCTCGAGCATCGCGGCGGCCTGCTCACCTCCGGGCGCGCGCTGCGAAACGCGCGGCGGCGTGTTGGTGAGCACGGCGACGCCACGGAACCGGATGGTTTCGGGGTTGTACAGCGCCGTGGCGTTCCCGCCCATCGTGCCGACATCGCCCTGATTGGAGTACGGCCCGCAGTCTCCGATCGCGCACAGGTCCATCGCCACGATGCGGCCATCCTTACGGAAGCCGATCTTCGCGCGCAGATGAATGCCCGCGCGAGCACGCCCGATGTAGTTCTCTTCTTCGCGCGTGATGCGCATCATCACGGGACGGCCGGTCTTCTTCGACAGAATGGCGGGAATCGCCATCGTCTGCGCTCCCGGAATCTTGCCGCCGAACCCGCCGCCGGTGTACTCGCTGATGACGACAACTTGATCCTGCGGGATGTCGACCCATTGCGCGACGTTCGCGACCGTGCGCGCGACCGACTGCGTCGAGCCGTGCAGATACAGCTTGCCGTTCTGCCAGTACGCCATCGCCGTGCGCGGCTCCATCGGTTGGTGGCCGGTGGACTGGTGCACGAGCGTCTCGTCGAGGATGTAATCGGCGTTCTTGAAGGCGGCATCGACGTCGCCCACATCCCACCTGATGGGCGTGTTCTCGAGCAGCGGCACGCGTCCCGCATCGAGCTCAGCCCCTTCGGCCGCGGAAATTTTCATTTCCTGAACTTGCGGCGGACGCCACACGTTGCCTTCCGCGCGCGGATTCGGCCCGCCGGGACGCAGCGTCACGATCGGATCGACGACGAACGGCAGCGGTTCGTATTCGACTTTGATTTTCTCGATCGCATCAGCGGCGGTCACCTCGTCGATCGCCGCCACGGCCACGATCGGCTCGCCCTGGTAGAGCGGCTCGCTTGCGAGCGCGACTTCAGGAAGAGTGTTGGCTCGCTGAGCGGCGGCTTCGCCGAGTTGCATCGGTTGCTGCGGCTTGGGGACATCCTCGCCGGTAATCACCGCCAGCACGCCGGGCATCGCGAGCGCTGCGCTCGCGTCGACACGGCGAATCCGCGCGTGCGGCACCGGGCTGAGCAGGAGCTTCGCGAACAGCATGCCGTCCGCACGGAAATCTTCCGAGTACTTGGCGCGGCCCGTCACCTTCGCCACCAGATCGGGCAGCACGTAGTTCTGCCCGATCAGTTTGTACTTGGGGGTCCCAGGCACCAGCTAGGCCCTCCGCATATTTTCGGCGCCGCGCATCATCGCGTTCAGGATCTTGTTGTAGTCGGCGCAGCGGCAGAGGTTGCCGGAGATGCCATGCGCGAGTTCTTCGCGCGTCGGATTCGGATTCGCTTTGAGGAATCCAACCGTCGCCATCATGAACCCGGACATGCAGAACGCGCACTGGAAGCCCTGTTCGTCGACGACCGCCTGCTGCACCGGATGCAGCTTGCCGTCCGCCGACTCGAGGCCTTCGATGGTGACGACCTTCTTGTTTCGCACCGTGTGCGTCAGCACCGAGCACGAGTAGTGCGGCACGTCGTCGATGAGCACCGTGCACGCGCGGCATTCGGAACGATCGCAGCCGAGCTTCGTTCCGGTGAGGCCGAGCTTGTAGCGCAGCGTCATCGCGAGCGTTTCCTGCTTCATCACGTCGACGCGGCGCTGCTGGCCGTTGACGGTCAGCGTCATGAGCCGTTCGACGGCGCCGGGCAAGGAGCCTTGGCCGAAAAGCTGCTCGGGTCCGCGGAACAGATAACTTGATGCGGACACCGCCGCGCCTGCGGCAATGACTCCCTTGATGAACTTGCGTCGGGTTACGCCGTTGGGCTGTTCTTGAATTTGAATTGGAGCAGTCATGGAGCGATCACCTCGTCATGAAACCCGCAAGGGGTCGCAGCGCACCGAAAACAGGACCTGTGGGTGGCTTAAGCGGACTTATCCTATCAAAACGCCGCGCACGAATTGCAATAATTTTTGGTCCTAAATGTCGCCGGAAAGCCGATTGAATTGGTCGGAGTTCCAAGCCTACACGTCGCCCGAGCGCTTCGGCCGCTGGTTGGCCGCGAGGATCCTCTTCCGTAGCCGGATGCTTTTCGGCGTAATCTCCA
>Ga0184624_10000387_pt1 | contig 11144 bp, 11 predicted proteins | sample PLM3_5_b1_FD_133157 | JGI IMG/M metagenome (GOLD analysis project Ga0184624, IMG submission 133157) | Groundwater sediment microbial communities from an aquifer in East River, Colorado, USA - PLM3_5_b1 | ecosystem: Environmental > Terrestrial > Soil > Riparian zone | place: USA: East River...
GTAATTGCCATTACATCTGAAACTATGGATATGCAGGGAGAATTAAATCTTGTTTGGAAATATTTATTACCAGCCATGCAAGTTGACTCGTCAGTATTAAATAAAAATGATGCTGCCGCTCTTAAAAAACGATTGACGCAATTAAAGCTTCCATTACCTGCAAAACCTGATAGTGCTTTTAAAATAATTTCGGTTTCCGGAAAAAGTTTTAAGATCGATTCTAATGAAAAAAGGATCGAAAAGATTTCTTTTACTCAAAATAGCTCTTCCATTGCACTTACTATTAAAACAAATATGAACTCTTATACCCTGAATTTTGGAAATGGTAAATGGATCGAAGGGAAGACGACGTTGTTGGGCCCTTCATTAGTGGCAGCAGCAAAAGGACATTTTGAAGGATTGCCGCCATCACAGGTAGCTGGAAGTTATAGATGGAAAGGACCTGCCACTTTGCAAATGCTATTAAGATATATAGATAGCCCCCATACAGAGATCATGACTTTTTATTTTGATGGTGATAAAATATCTGTGGATATGCTTGACAGTTTTAAAGCTCCTGATAAAAAAGTAACCTTGAAGGGGAATCGATAAGTAAAAGAATGAAACGAAAGCTTAATGAAATAAAAGTCCTGGTTACTCGCAATATCCCGGTCCTTGGGGTTGAGATGTTGCGTAAAGAAGGATTTTCTGTTACCGCCTGGTCGCTTGAAAGACCCATGACTGAACAGGAATTAATTGCCGAGAGTAAAAAGCATAATGTTATTCTTTGTGTAAGCGCCGATAATATTGGTACCAATTTTATAAATACCTGTTCACATCTTGAAATGATCTCCCAGTTTGCTGTGGGCTATGATAATATTGATGTTCCTCTTGCTACAAAATTGGGAATTCCCATCGGCTATGCGCCCGGCGCTATGAATGAAGCAACAGCTGATATTGCATTTGGATTAATGATCGCTGTAGGAAGAAAATTCTTTTACATGCACAAAGGGATCTTAAAAGGTGAATGGACCTATTTCAAACCAAATGCAAATCTTGGTATTGAGTTCAATAATAAAACCCTTGGTATTTTCGGATTAGGCCGTATAGGTATGGCTATGGCGAGACGTTGCAAAGGAGCTTACAACATGAATATTATTTATTGTAACAGGAAACCAAACCTGGAAGCCGAAAAACTTTATGGTGCCAAACAAGTGAGTTTTGATGAATTGTTGCGGCAAAGCGATGTGATCTCAGTTCACTCAGTCATGAGTAAAGAGACCAAAGAAATTTTTAATAAAGATGCTTTCAACAAAATGAAGCATTCCTCAATTTTTATAAATACTGCAAGAGGAGGAATTCACAATGAAAAGGATCTTATGGAGGCTTTAAATAGCGGCACTATCCGGGGCGCCGGACTTGATGTTACTAATCCTGAACCAATGAAACAGGATAACCCGCTTTTGGAAATGGAAAATGTTTGCATCTTACCTCATATTGGTTCAGCAACGATAGAAGCAAGAAATGAAATGTCGAGAATGGCTGCAGAAAATATAATAAGTTATTATAGGAATAATACTGTTCCCAATATTGTGAATCCTGAGGTGCTAGTGAAATAAATTTATACTGCCGGTTCTTGTTGGCTGAGGCAGTGAAAACTTCCAAGACCCCAGATGATCTCTGTTGAATCAATCCCGACCGTTTCTCTTCCCGGGAAGCATTGAGCAATTATCTGTAAAGCCTTATCGTCTTTTTTGCAATTGAAGATGGGCACTATCACATATTTATTACAAATATAAAAATTAGCATAACTGCAGGGGAGGCGCTGACCATCATATTCTAAATGATCTGGCATTGGTAGCTCAACAATGTTCAATTGCTTACCATTCAACAGCCGCATTGCTTTTAGTTGCTTCAGGTTTGTTTCAAGCAATGCATGATTCTCATCATTTTTATTTTCTTCTATAACTGTAATTACAGTGTCTTCATTTACAAACCGAACGGTATCATCGATATGACCATCTGTATCATCGCCGACAATTCCTTCATCTACCCAAAGCACTTGTTCTTGTCCATAAAAATTACGGAGATATTCTTCGATCTGTTTTTGATTTAAGTGCGGATTACGATTTTGATTTAACAGGCAAAGGGTAGAAGTGATCACTGTCCCTTTACCGTTAAAATCAACTGAGCCACCTTCCATGATGATGCCGGGGTTATAAACAGGAATATTATAATGCTGTGCAATCTTTGTCGGAATTATATCATCAAGATCACAGGGCAAATACTTTCCACCCCATGCATTGTAATTCCAGTCAACAATTACTTTTTTTATATCGGCATTCGGATTAATTAGAAATGCTGGACCATGATCGCGGCACCATGCGTCATTGGTGGGATGAAAGAAAAATTCTACCTGTGAAAGATCTACTCCTTCTTTCTGCAAACAACTGATTGCAAAAACTTTCATCACTTCGTCATTCACGTTAATGCGAACCTTTTCGCTTTGCGTCAAATATTTTATAAAGCGGCTATAAAAAGGAAATATTGTATGGATCTTTCCCGGCCATGATGCTTCTTTATGTGGCCAGCTAAGCCATGTGGCAACATGCGGGGCAAATTCTGCGGGGAAATAATAACCGAGGTCTTTAGGTGTTTGTAAGTCCGGAAGTCCGGAAGTCCGGAAGTCCGGAAGATGATTGTTCAATTTTGAATAGTTTATTTTAATGAGTTGCGTAAAGAATTAATCATTACAAGTATCTCTTCACACATCTTATATATTTGTTCAAATTTATCTTTTGATATATACCCTCTTCTTTGCGCCAAATATATACAGCCAACCACTTCAATATTTGATCGTAAGGCAATACCAAGAAATCTACCAAATTCAGGATTGGATTGTCCCGTGGAGCCCTCAGCGATATTTAATGAAACTGAATCGGCAGCTCTTTTTATTTGTGATGCCAAAACATAGATCTCATCTTTAGGAAATGTTTTTGTAAGTTGATTCACTTCGTCCGAAAGATCAAGTGATTTTTGCCAAACAATTAATTTTTCAAATTTAAATGACATGGTTCAAAATTTTGAGGTTAAGAAATCATTGTTATCGCTTAATTCAGAACCTTAAATTTTAGGAAAAATACTTTCCGACTTCCGGACTTGCTGACTTCCGGTCTACTCTTCATCAATAAATCTTTGAGTAATGGGTTGATATGAATCTATTCTCCTGTCTCTCAGGAATGGCCAATGCGTTCTAAAAAAATCAGTTTTATCAGTATCAATTTCAACGACAGCAACTTCTTCCTGGTCATGTGATGCTTTGTGAATTAATGTGCCGAATGGATTTGATACGAACGAGCCGCCCCAGAATTTCATAGCACCATCTTGTTCAAGTCCAACACGATTTACGCTTACTACATGCACGGCATTAGCAACTGCATGACTTCGTTGTATCGTTTGCCATGCATTATATTGCTCATTATTCGTTGCTTCATCCTGTGAAGTTGCCCAGCCAATGGCTGTTGGATAAAATAATATTTCAGCACCCATTAATGAAGTGATCCTTGCAGCTTCCGGATACCATTGATCCCAGCAGATCAACACACCAAACGTTGCATATTTTGTTTTGAAAACTTTATAACCAAGATCACCGGGAGTGAAATAGAACTTTTCATAATAAGCCGGATCATCAGGTATATGCATCTTGCGGTATTTGCCGAGATAAGAGCCATCGGCATCTAATACTGCTGTCGTGTTATGATAGATGCCCTGTGCTCTTTTTTCAAAGAGAGATGCAATGATCACTACATTCAATTCTTTAGCCAGTTTGCTTAAGGCATCTGAAGAAGGGCCGGGAATTGGTTCAGCAAGTTTGAAATTCTCATAATCTTCCACATCACAGAAATAAAGAGACGTAAATAACTCCTGCAGACAAACGATCTGTGCTCCCTTTGCAGCAGCTTCTTTTACTTTTTCTATTGCCTTCTGCAAATTAGCTTCTTTGTTATTCGAACAACTCATTTGCACCAATCCTACTTTGACTTTTGACATTGTTATATTATTTAAATAAAAATGCTCCGAAAAATCCGGAGCAAAACTAACTAAAAAACGGTTATAGAACTTTTAAACTAAATAGCTGAATAGCGTATTATCCTTACTCAATTCAGTATAGCCAATATGATATTTATTTAGGTTGCTTAAAAGAGCATCATAATCCTCACGGCTCTTCAACTCAATGCCAACCAGGGCAGGCCCAGCCTCTTTATTATTTTTCTGCATGTACTCAAATCTTGTAATGTCATCAGTGGGCCCTAGCACATTATTTACAAATTCTTTCAAGGCACCCGGACGTTGCGCAAAATTTATCAGGAAATAATGTTTAAGCCCTTCATATTGCAGGCTTCTTTCTTTTATCTCCTGCATGCGGTCAATATCATTGTTGCTGCCGCTTACAATGCATACAACAGTTTTATATCTTATGTCATTGGCAAAATCATCCAATGCTGCAATAGATAAGGCGCCGGCTGGTTCAACAACAATTGCATCTTCATTATATAACTTTAAAATTGTTGAACAAACTTTCCCTTCAGATATAAGATGCATGTCATCCAATACTTCCTTACAGATCGGGAAAGTAATATCACCGACTCTTTTCACGGCAGCACCATCAACAAATCGATCAATGTTATCGAGTGTAACAGGTGAGCCTTTCTTCAGCGCTTCATACATTGCCGGGGCACCTTCAGGTTCCAGCCCTATGATCTTTGTTTTCGGAGAATAAGTTTTGAAATAAGAACCAACCCCTGCGCACAATCCACCGCCACCGATCGGCAAAAACAAATAATCTACATAGTTCAGATCTTCCAGTATCTCAACGCCAACCGTTCCCTGGCCTTCAATGATCCTGTGATCATCAAAAGGAGGGATGAACGTCATTCCGTTATCCTCAGTATATTTTTTTGCAATGATGGCACAATCATCAAATGTATCACCCACCAGTTTTATTTCCACATTACCATCGCCATGCATTTGTGTTTGTTTCACTTTCTGGTTGGGAGTGATCGTTGGCATGAATACAACACCTTTTGCATTTAATTTTTTACAACTGAATGCAAATCCCTGTGCATGGTTACCAGCACTGGCACATACCACGCCTTTTTCCAGTTGCTCTTTAGGGAGGCTGCTCATCATGTTGTAGGCGCCCCGTAATTTGTAACTTCTTACAACCTGCAGATCTTCCCGTTTCAAAAAAACATTGCAATCATATTTTTTTGAAAGATGGGCACTTCGCTGCAAAGGCGTTTTCGTTACGATCTTTTTCAGTCGTAATGCTGCGCCAGCAAAATCTAACCCCCCCGCTCCGCCATGTGGCGGAGGGCTTTGAAAATTTCCTTTATTTGTGATTACTTTTTCCATTTTAATTTTCTAATACGCTCAATACTTTAGACTGTTTTTTTACGCCCCTTTAGGGGATGAGGGTATTTTATGCTACTGCTTCCGCTTTTTTCTTTTCTGTTTTCGCAGGTTGATTTTCCGGACGCAATGAACGAACAGTTTTACCCGCTTGCCATAATTCGCTTTCACGCAATTCTTTTAATTCTTCCTCCAGCTTTTCTCTATAATCAGGTTTGCTATTGCTGTCAATTGAACGTTGTGATTCTTTACCCGCCGCAACGCTTTCATATAATTCTTTAAAAACCGGAGCTGTTGCATCACGGAATTTCTTCCACCAATCCAATGCACCGCGTTGTGCAGTTGTTGAACAGTTTGCATACATCCAATCCATTCCATTCTCAGCTACTAATGGCATCAATGATTGTGTTAGCTCTTCCACTGTTTCGTTGAAAGCTTCAGAAGGAGAGTGGCCTTTATCACGCAACACCTGGTATTGTGCAGCAAATATTCCTTGTATTGCACCCATCAATGTTCCTCTTTCGCCAGTAAGATCAGAGTAGACTTCTTTTTTGAAATCTGTTTCAAACAAATAACCGCTACCAACAGCAATTCCCAATGCAATTACCCTGTCAAATGCTTTACCAGTTGCATCCTGGAAAATTGCATAAGAACTATTCAAGCCACGACCCTGTAAAAACATTCTGCGTAGAGAAGTACCGCTGCCTTTAGGAGCCACTAAGAATACGTCAACGTCTTTCGGGGGAATAATACCAGTTTGCTCATTGAATGTGATCCCAAAACCGTGAGAAAAATATAATGCCTTACCGGGGGTTAAATGTTTTTTTACTGTTGGCCATAAAGCAATTTGTGCAGCATCGCTCAACAGGTAACAAATTATAGTGCCACGCTGTAATGCTTCTTCAATTTCAAATAATGTTTCGCCGGGTACAAAACCATCGCGGATCGCTTTGTCCCATGTCTTCGAATCTTTACGTTGTCCAACAATTACATTGATGCCATTATCTTTTTGGTTCAATGCCTGGCCAGGACCCTGTACACCATAGCCGATCACTGCCACAGTTTCATTCTTCAACACTTCCTGTGCTTTTGCGAGAGGAAATTCTTCACGGGTTACAACGTTTTCTGTTGTGCCGCCGAAATTTAATTTTGCCATTGTATTTGTTTTTAAGTTTATTTATTGTTGTTATTTGTTCCAAAGCAATTGAATTGAGATCGCACATTCTTCCAGGAAACTTGCGTCTTCCTTATCAAATGCGTTCTCTTGTTCACTTTCAACATCAATGGTGCCTTTAACGGTTTTGCCATCTGCGTCAAATACCGGTACTACGATTTCTGATTGTGTATCGCTGAAAGTGAGTAAATAATCTTCGTCACTGTCAATGTCATTTACGATCACAATTCTTTTTTCGAGATTAGCTCTGCCATTAAGCCCCTTATCAGCTGGAAAAGAGGTAAAGGTTGGTTCGGATCTTCCTGCGTAAGAAATAAGATGGATATCCTTTTCCGTTACATCGTATAGTCCAACCCAGGAATAACCTTTTGCATCCCTGATCTTTTCCGCGATCAATTTTGCTTTTTGTTCTCTTTCCTGGTTTGATCGTAAGATTATATCGAATACTTTTTGCATGACTTAATATTTAAGTTACATACTAAATACCTTTTCATTCTCACTTAAATATTCATTTTCTACTACTTCTTCGCCCGGCTCTTTATATTCAAATGATTTTAATTTTTTATGGAAGCCGTCACTGCTTTTTATGATCGCCACTCTTGCACTCCTTACAAATTCAATTAATCCATAAGGTTCTAAAACTTTAATGAAAGAATCCGTTTCTGCACGTTGTCCACTTACTTCGAACACGGTATAATCCTTTCTGATTACTACAGCTTTCGCTCCAAACTGGCTAAGTAATCGCTCCACTTTTACTTCTTCAGCAATAATATCTGTAGGCACTTTGTACAAAGCCAGCTCCTGCCAAACAATTTCTTCGTTGGTGTTATAATAAGCTTTTAATACTTCTACTTGTTTTTCAATTTGGCGGCATAGCTTACGCACCACGTCTTCTACTTCGTTAATGACGATCGTAAAACGATGTACACTTTCGATCTCACTTGGCGAAGTATTTAAACTTTCTATATTTATCTTTCTTCTTGAAAAGATAATAGCAATACGGTTCAGTAAACCAATTTGGTTTTCTGTGTAAACTGTAATTGTGTATTCCTGCTTAGTCATAAAAATGTTTAAAAAATTCGTTTATAATTTCAATCATTTTACTTTTTAGTGATAATAATAATTCCTGTTGACCAATTCATTTTTGTCATCAACAGATCATCCCTGCTTTCTAAACTGCTTATGAACGATCTTACTTTCTCATCATGCCCTAACGGCCAGTTTGGTTGGGGAAGCATATCGTCAATAATATATAAGCCTCCACAATTTAACATTGCAATTGTTTCATCAAACAGATCGTATTTACCCGGCATTGCATCTGCGAAAATGAAATCAAATTTCTCGGCTTTATATTCCCTGATCCATTCGTAAGCATCTGCCAACATAAATTTAACCCTATTGTCAACAATATTTTTATTTGCGACACCAATCAATATTTCATTGTTTTCAATGGCGATCAAAGAACTTTTTTCATCCATTCCTGAAACTATCCAGGCTGTGGCTAATCCTGTACCGGCGCCTAATTCAAGAAACCTGCCTGATGGTTTTGAAGCTGCCAGTGTTTTTAATAAACTCCCGGTATATCGATCAGAAGCCATATTAAATTGCAATTCAATAGTAGCTTCCTTTATTGCTTCATATTCCCTTGGGATTCCAGTAATTTTCTTATCATCCATACAGGAAATTTATATTTCATCTTTACTCAAAACAACCTCCGCCACACCACGACCTTGCGGCACCATTGGAAATACATTGTTCTCTTTTCCTACGATCACCTCCAATAAATAACTTCCTTTATGATCCAGCATTTCTTTTAATGCTGTTGTCACATCTTCTCTTTTGCAAACACTTTTTCCTTCAATACCATAACCCTTTGCAACCATTACAAAATCCGGGCTCTGTATATCCACAAATGAGTAGCGATTCTTATGAAACAATTCCTGCCATTGGCGAACCATTCCTAAAAATTTATTATTAAGGATAATGATCTTCACATCAGGTTTGAATTGCATGATAGTTCCCAATTCCTGTATTGTCATTTGAATGCCACCATCACCAATGATCGCAATAACTGTTCTTTCCGGTGCGCCATATTTAGCACCAATAGCTGCGGGCAATGCATATCCCATCGTTCCCAATCCACCACTGGTGATATTACTTTTGCTCTGATTATATTTTGCATAACGACAGGCTACCATCTGGTGCTGACCAACATCCGTTACAATTACTGCATCACCTTTGGTTAATTCATTGATCGCAGTGATCACTTCACCCATCGTGAGAACTTCTGTATCAGGATTCATTTCTGCCTTGATACATTTTTCTTCTTCTTTCTTCATGCAGTCATTAAACTTCTGTAACCATTGCGGATAAACTTTTTGCTGCACCAGTTCAGTTAATAAAGGCAAAGTTTCTTTACAGTCACCCCATACAGGTACGATTGCTTTTACATTCTTATCAATTTCAGATGGATCGATATCAAGATGGATCACCTTCGCTTGTTTTGCATATTTATCCAAACGACCAGTTACACGATCATCGAATCGCATACCGATTGCGATCAATACATCACATTCGTTCGTCAAAAGATTTGGGCCATAATTTCCGTGCATGCCAAGCATTCCAACCCCAAGCGGATGATTTGTTGGTATTGCACTCATGCCCATTATCGTCCATGCAGCGGGAATGCCCGCTTTCTCAATAAATTTTTGAAATTCTTTTTCAGCTTTGCCAAGAATAACTCCCTGGCCAAAAATTACAAATGGCCTTTCTGCCTCATTAATAAGTTTAGCAGCCTGTTCAATATATTCTTTACGTACAATTGGCTTCGGACGATAGCTTCTTATATGATCACATTTTTCATAATCTTTATAATCGAACATTTGCAATTGAGCATTCTTTGTAATGTCGATCAGCACTGGTCCTGGTCTTCCACTGCCGGCGATATAAAACGCTTTTGCAAGAACGTGTGGTATTTCATTGGCATCAGTAACCTGGTAATTCCATTTAGTAACAGGCGTTGTAATATTTATTACATCTGTTTCCTGGAATGCATCTGTGCCAAGCAAATGAGCAAACACTTGTCCTGTTATACATACAACAGGAGTGGAGTCGATCATTGCGTCGGCTAAACCTGTTACAAGATTAGTTGCGCCGGGACCACTTGTTGCAAACACAACACCTGTTCTTCCGCTTACTCTTGCAAAACCCTGGGCTGCATGTATGGCGCCTTGCTCATGCCGAACTAATATATGTGTGAGCTTATCATGATAATCATACAATGCATCATAGATCGGCATGATAGCGCCGCCGGGGTAACCAAAGATGGTTTCAACACCTTCCGCAACAAAAGCTCTTAATACGGCTTCACTTCCTGAAATGTTTTCAGTTGCTGCTTTTGTTTTCTTTTCTTTGGTTAATTCAAGTGTGTCCATAATAATATTTTTATTTTCTATAAAAACCAAGCATATCTGTTGAGCCCACATTTGTATATCCTACCTGTCTCAGCATTGTAACTAATTGTCCCCGATGATAAGTCGAGTGATTGAATACATGAGCAAAGACCTGGTAATGGGGCATCTCATACCTGTCACCATTTATTCTTCTAAATACAAGTTTATCCATTAACGCTTCTTCGTTAAAATCTTCAACAAACTTTTTTAATCCTGTAGAAGCATTTTTCCATAACTCGATCACCTCATTTCTTGTTCCTTTAAAAGCTGATTGCAACCAAACAGGCGATTCCGCTTTGTTCAACCTTTCCAGCCATATTGATTCAGCACTTGTAACATGCAATATTGTTTCTGCTATGCTATTAAAACTGCTTACTACATGCTTTTCCCATTGTTCCTCAGAAATATTATTCACCCATGACAGAACAATATTATTTGCCCAAACATTAAAATCAGCCACTTCTAAAAAATATTCCTTAGTCATCTTTATTCTTTATGCTTCATCAGTTACACATCCTTCGCTTGCATCTTTCACCAAGCGTGCATATTTATATAACACACCTCTTTTCTCTTTCAATTCTGGTTGTTTCCAGTTAGCCTTTCTTTTTTTTATTTCTTCGTCACTTACTTTTAAATTGATCGTGTTCTTTGTCACGTCGATCTCGATAATATCATCATCATGAACAAATCCGATCAATCCGCCTTCATATGCTTCAGGAGTAATATGGCCGACAACAAATCCATGAGTCCCTCCGCTGAATCTTCCGTCAGTTATTAATGCGACACTTTTTCCAAGTCCCGCACCACTGATCGCCGAAGTTGGTTTCAGCATCTCCGGCATGCCCGGGGCACCTTTGGGACCTTCGTTTTTTATCACGACTACATCGCCTGCTTTTATTAACCCGCTTCGTATACCTGCAATTAATTTTTGTTCACCATCAAACACCCTTGCAGGACCAACAAATTTTTCACCTTCTTTACCTGAAATTTTTGCAACGCTTCCTTTTTCCGCAAGATTGCCATACAGAATTTGCAGGTGTCCCGTTCTTTTCAACGGTTGTTCTAATGGATGAATAATGTCCTGAGCCTTAAAATCCAGATCCGGAACACCTGCTAAATTTTCTGCA
>Ga0184624_10000388_pt1 | contig 11136 bp, 9 predicted proteins | sample PLM3_5_b1_FD_133157 | JGI IMG/M metagenome (GOLD analysis project Ga0184624, IMG submission 133157) | Groundwater sediment microbial communities from an aquifer in East River, Colorado, USA - PLM3_5_b1 | ecosystem: Environmental > Terrestrial > Soil > Riparian zone | place: USA: East River...
ATCATCAGGTCGATGATCTCCTTGATCTCCTCCTTGGCCAGCTTGTGGAAGACGATCACCTCATCGATCCGGTTCAGGAACTCGGGGCGGAAGACCTTCTTGAGGTCGCTCATGATCCGGTTCTTCATGTCCTCGTAGGACATGCCGGTCTCGTCCGAGACCGTGAAGCCGATGCTGGTGTTCTTGGCGATCTCCGAGGCCCCGATGTTCGAGGTCATGATCACGATCGCGTTGCGGAAGTCCACGGTGCGACCCTGGGCGTCGGTGAGGCGCCCGTCCTCGAGGATCTGCAGGAGGATGTTGAAGACGTCCGGGTGCGCCTTCTCGATCTCGTCGAGCAGCAGCACCGAGTACGGCTTGCGGCGCACGGCCTCGGTCAGCTGGCCGCCCTCGTCGTAGCCGATGTAGCCCGGGGGCGAGCCGACCAGGCGGCTGACCGCGTGCTTCTCCATGTACTCGGACATGTCGATCCGGATCATCGCCTCCTCGTCGCCGAAGAGGAAGTCGGCGAGGGTGCGGGCGAGCTCGGTCTTACCGACCCCGGAGGGGCCGAGGAAGATGAACGAGCCGGCCGGCCGCTTCGGGTCCTTGATCCCGGCGCGGGAGCGGCGGATCGCTTTCGAGACGGCGGTGATCGCGACCTCCTGGCCGATCACGCGCTTGTGGAGTTCCTCCTCCATCCGGATCAGCTTCTTGGTCTCGGCCTCGGTCAGTTTGAAGACGGGGATGCCGGTCCACATCGAGACGATGTCGGCGATCTCCTCTTCGCCGACCTCGGGACGCCCCTCGCCGTTCTCGCCCTCGGCCCACTCGTCTTCGAGCTGGCGCTTGCGGGTCGTCAGCTGGCGCTCGGTGTCCCGCAGGTTGGCGGCCTTTTCGAACTCCTGGGCCTCGATCGCGGTCTCCTTCTCGCGCCGCGTCTTCTCGATTTCCTCCTCGAGGTCGCGGTAGACCGGCGGCGTGCTCATGCTCTTGATGCGCATCCGCGAGCCGGCCTCGTCGATCAGATCGATCGCCTTGTCGGGCAGGAAGCGGTCGGAGATGTAGCGGTCGGCAAGCTCGGCGGCGGCTTCGAGAGCGTCGTCGCGGATCGTCACCCGGTGGTGCTGTTCGTAGCGCTCGCGCAGGCCCTCGAGGATCTTCACCGTGTCCTCGGGCGAGGGCTGGTCGACCCTGATCTGGGCGAAGCGGCGCTCCAGCGCCGAGTCCCGCTCGAGGTACTTGCGGTACTCGTCGAGCGTGGTGGCGCCGATCGTCTGCAGCTCGCCGCGGGCAAGGGCCGGCTTGAGGATCGAGGCGGCATCGATCGCGCCCTCGGCGGCGCCGGCGCCGACGAGGTTGTGGAGCTCGTCGATGAAAAGGATGATGTCGCCGCGCTGGGTGATCTCTTTCATCACCTTCTTGAGGCGCTCCTCGAACTCGCCGCGGTACTTGGAGCCGGCGACCAGGGCGGCCAGGTCGAGGGTGTAGATCTGCTTGTTCTTCAGCAGCTCCGGCACCTCGCCCTTGTTGATGCGCGCGGCCAGGCCCTCGACGACGGCGGTCTTGCCGACGCCGGGCTCGCCCAGCAGCACCGGATTGTTCTTGGTCCGGCGGGAGAGGATCTGCATGATCCGCTCGATCTCGGTTTCGCGACCGATCACCGGGTCGAGCTTGCCCTCCTCGGCGAGGCGGGTGAGGTTGCGACCGAACTGGTCGAGCAGTTTCGAAGACTTTTTGCCCTCGCCGCCGGCACCGCCGCCACCGCCGCCCTGACGCCGGCCGCCGGGACCGGAGAGCATGCGGATGACCTCGTTGCGGATCTTGTCCGAGTCGGCGTCGAAGTCGAGCAGGATGCGAGCGGCGACGCCCTCGTTCTCACGCACGAGACCGAGCAGGATGTGCTCGGTGCCGATGTAGTTGTGGCCGAGCGAGAGCGCCTCGCGCAGCGCCAGCTCCAAGACCTTCTTGGCGCGCGGGGTGAAGGGAATCTGGCCGGAGGTGACCTCCTCGCCGGAGCCGACGATGCGGACCACCTGGGAGCGCACCCTTTCGACGGTGATGTCGAGGGACTCGAGGACGCGGGCGGCAAGCCCCTCCTCCTCGCGAAGGAGACCGAGCAGGATGTGCTCGGTGCCGATGTAGTTGTGCTTGAGCGTCCTGGCCTCCTCCTGCGCTAGGACGACGACCTGGCGAGCTCTCTCAGTGAATCGCTCGAACAAATGAAGACCTCTTCCTCGTTGTGCAAACCCGGGTTACCCGGATTTGTACCGCCGGACGCCCTGTTCCCTTTATCGGGAGGCATCCATCTGTCCCTTAACTCTACCGGGGTCGGATGTCCGGCTTCTGAGCGCTTGAACACGCTAAGAGCGGGATTTCACGCAGAACTCGGCACGTTTACGTGCGCATTGCCGGGAAGAGCAGGACTTCCCGCAGCGTCTTGGCGCCGGTGAACATCATCACCAGGCGGTCGATCCCGAGGCCGACGCCGCCGGTCGGGGGCATCCCCTGTTCCAGCGCTTCGACGAAAGCCTGATCAAAGGGCTGGGCCTCCTCGTCGCCGCGTGCGACCTCGGCGGCCTGTTGTTCGAAGCGCCGGCGCTGCTCGTCGGGATCGTTCAGCTCGGTGAAGGAGTTGGCGATCTCGAGGCCGCCGACGAACGCCTCCCAGCGCTCGACCACCCCCTCCTGCGAGCGGTGGCGCTTGGCGAACGGCGAGAGCTCGACGGGGTAGTCGAAGATGAAGGTCGGCTGGATCAGGCCGGGCTCGACCTCGCGCGAGAGCAGCCCGTCGACGAGCTTGCCCCACCCCTCTTTCGGATCCGGCTCGGTCCCCATCGCCGCCGCCAGCGCCTCCCGGGTCGGGTGCTCGGCGATGTCGATCCCGGAGCGCTCGAGGATCGCCTCGCGCAGGGTGATCCGGCGCCACGGGGGAGCGAAGTCGATCTCGACGTCGCCGCGCTGCACCTTCGTCGTCCCCAGTACCCGCTCGGCGACCTCGGCGACGACCAGCTCGAGGTCGTGGGCGGTCTTCTCGTAGTCGGCGTAGGCCTCGTACCACTCCAGCATCGTGAACTCGGGGTTGTGCTTGTGCGAGACCCCCTCGTTGCGGAAGTCCTTGCCGAGCTCGTAGACGCGGTCGATGCCGCCGACGACGAGGCGCTTGAGGTAGAGCTCGGTCGCGATCCGCAGGTAGAAGTCGCGGTCCAGCGCGTTGTGGTGGGTCGTGAACGGCCGCGCCAGGGCGCCGCCGTAGAGCGGCTGCAGGACCGGCGTCTCGACCTCGACGAAGCCGTGCTCGTCGAACCAGCGGCGGATCTCGGAGATCGTGCGGGCGCGGGTGCGGAAGGCCTGCCGGCTCTCCTCGTTGGCGATCAGGTCGAGCTCGCGGCGGCGGAAGCGCGTCTCGGCGTCCTCGAGGCCGTGGAACTTGTCCGGTGGCGGTCGCAGGCTCTTCGCCAGCAGGCGCCAGTGGTCGATCGCCAGTGAGAGCTCTCCCCCGCGCCGGGTCGCCATCGCCGTCCCCTCGGCGCCGACGATGTCGCCGAGGTCGAGGTCGACGAGGAGGTCATATGCCTCCTCCCCGAGCACGTCCTTGCGGGCGTGGAGCTGGATCTGGCCGCTGCCGTCGCGGACGTCGAGGAAGCAGGCCTTGCCGTGCCCGCGGCGGGCGACGATCCGCCCGGCGACCCGGTGGCGGGAGTCGGTTTCCATCCCGGCGACGAGCCCCTCGTGCGCGGCCCGCACCTCGGCGATCTCCTCGCGTCCGGAGAACTCGTGCGGAAACGGGTCGATCCCCGCCTCACGGATCCGCTCGAGCTTCTCTCGCCGGTCTTCGAGGACCTGCGAGAGATCCTGCTGTTGCTCCTGTCCGTCGGGCTCGCTCATCGGGGCGCGAGCCTAACGAGGCTCAGCTGGATTTCTCAATCTTGGTGATTTTCAGTTTTTTCTTCGGCCCGCGCGGGACCTCGACGGTGACGATGTCGTTGCGCTTCTTCCCGATCAGCGCTTTGCCGATCGGCGACTCGTTCGAGAGCTTGTGCTCGAGCGGGTTCGCCTCGGTCGAGCCGACGATCTGGAATTTCTGCGAGTCACCGGTCTTCTGGTCTTTGACGTGGACGATCGAGCCGAAGGCGACCTCGTCGGTGCTGATCGACTTCTCGTCGATCACCTGGGCGCGGCGCAGCTTCTCCTCCAGCTGGGCGATCCGCGCCTCGAGCAGGGCCTGTTCGTTCTTGGCGTCGTCGTATTCGGCGTTCTCGGAGATGTCGCCGAATTCGCGCGCCTCCTTGATCCGGGCCGCGACCTCCCGGCGTTTGGTCGTCGAGAGGAACTCGATTTCCTCTTTAAGTTTCTCCAGCCCCTCGGGGGTTATGACGGCCTGACGCACTTGCGACCTCGCTTTTGAATTGGATAAGGGATCCTGGCCGGTCTCCCAGACCTAAAAAAACGCCCTGATGCGGCCGCCAACGGCAGCGACACCCGGGCACGGAGCGCGCGATTATAGCGGGGGTGGCCGGCCGGCCAAAGTGCCCGTTCAGGCCACCGAAACGGGCGCCGCTAGGCCGGTGATCAGCTCCCGCGCGCGGGCCAGGTCGGCGCTGCGCTGGAGCTCGTCGGCGACCTCCTTCGGCGCCTCCAAGCGCTCGACGTACCAGGGGTGAAATTTCCGCAGGTAACGCTGCGCCCGCTCGGGGCCGAGGTGCTCCTCGGCCCGGTCGGTGATCCAGAGCCACTCGGCGATCATCTCCTCCCGGCTCGGCGGCTCGGTGCGGCGGCCGGTCAGCTCCTCGAATACCCACGGGTTGCCGAAGGAGCCGCGGGCGATCATCACCGCGTCGGCCCCCGATTCCTCGTAGGCGCGCCGGGCGGCCTCGGCGCTGGAGAGCCCGCCGGAGACGATCACCGGGACCTCGACACGCTCGGCCAGCTCGCGCGCGAGCGCGTAGTCCGGCCTGCCCTTGTGGCCCTTGGTGGCGACGCGGGGATGGAAGGCGATTGCAGCGACGCCGGCCTCCTCGACGAGGCGGATCGCCAGCTCGAAGCCGGAGCGGTCGCCGGCCTCGATCCCCGAGCGCAGCTTCACCGTCACCGGCAGGCCGCTGCCCTCGGCGGCGCCGCGGGCCAGCGCCAGGGCGAGGTCGGGGTCGCGCAGGAGCTGGGCGCCGGCGCCGGTCTTCCGCACCTTCGGCACCGGGCAGCCCATGTTGATGTCGATCAGGTCGGCGCCGGCCTCGGCGGCGATCGCGGCGCCCGAGCGCATCACCTCGGGGTCGTGGCCGAAGAGCTGCATCGAGACCGGGTGCTCGTCGGGATGGATCCGCATCAGCTCCCGCAGGGTGCGCTCGTTGCGGTAGTGCAGGGCGAAGCTGGAGACCATCTCGGAGACGGTGAGGCCGGCGCCGTGGCGTTTGGCCTGGAGGCGGACGAACCAGTTGCCGATCCCGGCCAGCGGCGCCAGCAGGACGCGGTTGGCGATCGGGACGCCCCCGATCTCGAAGGGCTCGGTCAGCGCCGGCCGGCCGGTTTCCTTGTCATTGGTTGCGCTCATGGATCAGTCGCAGTCCCTTCAAGGTCAGCAGATCGTCGACCTCGTCGATCGTCTCGGTGAAGGGGACGACCGTCGCCGCGTAGCCGCCGGTGGCGAGCAGCTGTGGGTTCGGCAGCTCGTCTTCCATGCGACGGACGATGCCGTCGATCAGGCCGGCGAAGCCGTAGACGAACCCGGACTGGATCGCCGCCCGGGTCGAGCGGCCGATCGCCTCAGAAGGCTGGTCGAGGTCGAGGCGGGTGATGCGGGCGGCGCGTTCGATCAGGGCGCTGAGCGAGGTCGCGAGGCCGGGGCCGATCGCGCCGCCGAGGTACTCGCCGTCGGCGGAGACCGCGTCGATGTTGATCCCGGTGCCGAAGTCGACGACCACGCAGGCCTCGCCGAAACGGTCGTAGCCGGCGATCGCGTTGACGAGCCGGTCGGCGCCGACCTCGAGCGGGTTCTCGATCCGGATCGGCATCCCGGTCTTGACCCCGGGGCCGATCGTCAGGCAGCCGGCGCCGAGGTAGCGCTGCGCCAGCTCCTCGAACTGGCTACCGAGTGGCGGCACCACCGAGGAGACGCAGACGGCGTCGATCTCGTCGAAGGACATCTTCGAGAGCGAGAAGAGGCCGGCGATCCGCTCCGCCAGCTCGTCCCCGGTGGCGCCGGATCGGGTCTGGAAGCGCCAGTGTTCGACAAGGCGCTCGCCCTCGAAGGCGCCCAGGTGGGTCTGGGTGTTGCCGACGTCGACCGCGAGGAGCATGGCGGGATTATCGCGGGCGCCGACTGGCCAGGTAGCCAAACGGTGCAGCTTGCGCTTAGGATCGCCCGATGAAAGCCCGCCTATTCGTGATCCCCGCCTCGCACCCGAGCATCGCCGTCGAGCTGATGCTCAAGCACAAGGGCATCGACTACAAGCGCACCGACCTGCTGCCGGTGGTCTCCAAGGGAGTCCTGCGCGCCGCCGGCTTCCCCGGCGTCACCGTGCCGGCGCTGAAGGTCGACGGCGACAAGGTGCAGGGCTCACGCCCAATCGCCCGCGAGCTCGACCGCCTGCGCCCGGAGCCGCCGCTGCTCCCCGCCGACCCCGCGCAGCGGGCCGCGGTCGAAGAGGCCGAGCGCTTCGGCGACGAGGAGCTGCAGCACCCCGTCCGCCAGATCCTCTGGTGGGGGATGAAGAAGGACCACTCCCCCCTGCGCAGCTACTCCGAGGGAGCCCGGATCGGGATGCCGATCGGGCTGGCGGTGAAGACCGCGGCGCCGATCGTCGCCCTCTCCGCGCGCTTCAACGAAGCCAGCGACGAGAACGCCCGCCGCGCCCTCGAAAAGCTTCCGGCCCTGCTGGACAAGGTCGACACCCTGGTCGAGAGCGGCGTCATCAACGGCGAGCGCCCGAACGCCGCCGACTTCCAGATCGCCCCCAGCATCGGGCTGGCGATGACCCTGGACGACCTGCGGCCGCTGATCGAGAACCGCCCGGCGGGCGACCTGGCGCGGCGGTTCGTCCCGGACTACCCCGGCAAGATGCCGCCGGTGCTACCCGCCGAGTGGCTGGCGCCGCTGCGCGGTAGAACGCATCAGTCTTCCTCTTCCGCGTAATCGGCATTAATCAAAGATCAGTTCGGCAATTTGTCCGGGGGGAACCGTAAGTTCCCGAAGATGTCCCGCAAGCCCCAGTCGAACCGCAAAGCCGGTCAATCGAAAGCCCGACCAGCCACTCCCTCGCGCCGGAAACCTTCCCGTAAACGGTCGGCCCTTCAACCCACCTTTTCCTCGAAGCCGGAGTTAATCGTCGGCCTGGTGGGAGCAGCAGGCACTGATCTTTCGAGTGCCGCGGACGCAGTCGGCGCGGCGCTCGCTCCCTATGGCTACACGCCGGTTCCAATCCGCGTGAGCAGTTTGATGGGAGAGGTGAAGGGGGGTGATTCTCTGGCGGCCATTCCATTCGAGGACGAGCGCATCCAGAAGCACATGGATGCTGGCGACGAGATCCGAAACCAGGCGGGTCGAAACGACGCCGTGGTCGGTCTCGCAATCAGTGGGATGGATGAGTACCGGAATGAAAAGTTTGCGGGAGCGCCGGCACAAAACACGGCCTTCATCCTCAACTCGCTCAAACACCCGGCAGAGATCGAGACGATGCGCCGGATCTATCGCGATCGCTTCATCGCTATTTCGGTCCACGCGTCGACCGACAGCAGGCGCGAGGCGTTGAAACAGAAGATCGCAGCCTCGCACGAACGACCCGAGCGAGCTGAAGACTTCAGGGAGCAGACCGAAGCGATCATGAAACGCGACGAGCACGATGACGAGCGTGGCTTCGGGCAGAACGTCCGCGAGGCGTTCATCCAAGGCCACATCTACGTCTCGACCGACGAGGACGCAAAAGCGGGGATCGGCCGCTACTTCCGCCTTTTCTTCGGCCATCCCTTTGAGACGCCCACCCGCGAGGAGTACGCGATGTTCCAAAGTCATACGGCTGCACTGCGGTCGGCCGACCTCAGTCGCCAGGTCGGGGCTGCCATCTGCACGGCCCAGGGCGAGATCATCGCGGTCGGATGTAATGAGGTTCCAAAAGCGGGAGGAGGACAGTACTGGCCAGAAGACCGGCCGGACAAGCGCGACTTTCAGCTCGGGTACGACTCCAATACCAGGCATAGAGACGCGGCTCTGGCGGAAGCCTTTGGCCAATTGAAGGCCTCAGATCTATTAGCAGGGGGCGCGGAGCTAAGCAGTTTCATGAGAGCCATCAGCCGCACGCGATTGGCTCACATCACCGAGTTCGGAAGGCCGATGCATGCCGAGATGGCAGCGCTCCTCGATGCCGCGCGCCGAGGGGCGGCGGTAGAAAAAGCAAGACTCTTCACGACTACTTTCCCTTGCCACAACTGCGCGCGCCACATCATCGGAGCAGGCATCGAGCAAGTGATCTATCGCGAGCCTTATGAGAAAAGCCTTGCCAGCGAGCTTCACAAAGATGCGATCGTCGTCGATTCGACGACCGGAGCAAATGGCAGGGTTGTGTTCAGACGCTTCGTCGGAGTTGGCCCACCGCAATATCTGGGCCTCTTTACGAAGCGACTGCGAAAGGACCCTAAAGGGAAGAAGGTGGACTGGAAGGAGTCATCCGCCTTGCCCCATCTGATCACCACGGAGACGGCTTACCTGACGAACGAGGAGGACTACCTCGAGGAATTCGCAGATGCGATCCAGAAGGTTGACCTGAGGAGAGGAGACGGAGATGGAACTACGTAGCGGCTGGCTTGAGCGCAGCCTCGAGCGAGCACGTACGAACATTCAGGAACGGCCTGAGCGACTGAAGCCAGAGAAGTATCGGGAAAAACGGGCTTCAACCCCAGCGCCGAGAAAACGTAGGGCTGACAGCAACAACTAATGCAGAGGACGCGCCACCGGGGCTTCCCGGTGGCGGCGGACCCGTCAGAACTACAGGCGACCTGACCTCTCAACACGCTGTCCGTCTATGAGCCCAGTCAGGGCCTCGGCGAGTCGCCTCCCGCCCGGCAGCGTCAGCTCCGGGTCGAGCTCGAGCAGTGGGACGAGGACGAAGCGGCGGGTGGTTACCTCGCGGTGCGGCAGGGTGAGGCGGTCGGTGCTGAGCTCGAGGTCGCCGAGCAGGAGCAGGTCGACGTCGAGGGGCCGGGGGCTGTGGCGGGGGGCATCGAAGGAGCGGCCGCGCTCGGCCTCGACCCGCTTACAGGCGTCGAGCAGCTCTTCGGGCTCAAGTTCGGTGCGGATGCGGACGGCGGCGTTGAGGAAGTCGGGTTGGTCGAGGACCTCGCCGACCGGCTCGGTGACGTAGGTGGAGGAGACGGCATCGATCTCGATTCCCTCGGTTTCGAGCAGCTCGATCGCCGCCCGCAGGTGGCCGGCAGAGTCGCCGACGTTGGAGCCGAGGCCGAGGTAGCCGGTCCGCTTCTCGGCAGCCAAGCGGGCTAGTCCTCGGAGTCGTCGTCTTCTGCGACCGCCCGCTCCTGCGTCACCTCGACCGCGACCTCCTGGATCGCCAGCGGCAGCGGCGGCTCCGGCTTGGCGGCGCGGACGCGGACCGATTCGCAGCCGTAGCGCTCCATCAGCCGCTCCCCCACCACCTGCGCCAGGCGCTCCAGCGTCTTGTAGCTGCGCTCGGTTGCGGCGAGGGTGACGATGTCGCAGACCGCCCCGTAGTCGACGGTGTCCTCAAGCCGGTCGGTGAGGATGGCGTCGCAGTCGGGGACGTCGAAGGAAATGTCGAACTCGAGCCGCTGCCCGACCTCCTGCTCGGCTTCGGAGACCCCGTGGTGGGTGTAGATCGAGAGGCCGCGCAACTCTATTTCGGCGCTCGACTCGATCCCGTTGTCGTGGCTCTCCATGGCCTGGAAGCTACCCGAGTATCGCCCCGGCCACGGCCAGCGCCTGGCGCATCTCGGCGACGTCGTGGACGCGCAGGACCTCGGCCCCCTCGGCGGCGGCGAGGACCGAGGAGGCGATCGTGCCGCCGAGGCGCCCGTCCGCGGCGGAGCCGTCGAGCTTGCCGATGAAGCTCTTGCGCGAGGTACCGATCACAAGGGGGCGCCCCAGCTCGCGCAGCTCGCCGAGCCGGCGCAGCAGCTCCATGTTGTGGGCGGCGGTCTTGCCGAAGCCGATCCCGGGGTCGAGCCAGACCCGCTCCTCGGCGATCCCGGCCGCGACCGCCGCCGCGAGGCGCTCGGCGAGGAACGCCTTCACCTCGGCGGCGACATCCTCGTAGCGCGGGTCCTCCTGCATCGTCCGTGGCTCGCCGAGCATGTGCATGAGGACGACGGTGGCGCCGCGCTCGGCGCACAGCGGCGCCATCTCCGGGTCGCCGCGCAGGGCGGTGACGTCGTTGACGATCGTCGCCCCGGCATCGAGTGCGGCCGTCGCGACCGGCGCCTTCGCGGTGTCGACGGACACTTCGGAGTCCGTGCCGCTCAGCTCGCGGATGACCGGGACGACCCGCCGAAGCTCCTCCTCGGGCGCGACCGGCTCGGCCCCGGGGCGGGTCGATTCGCCGCCGACGTCGAGGATCTCCGCCCCAGCCGCCGCCAGCTCGCGACCGTGCGAGATCGCCGCCTCCGGGTCGAGGTAGAGGCCGCCGTCGGAGAACGAGTCGGGGGTCACATTGACGACCCCCATCAGCTTGGTCATGAGGACCGCTTGACTAGGATGCGTCGCCGCCGGCGAATCCCGGCTTCGGGCGAGGCATTGGCCGGCTGCCCTCGCGGGCGGCCTTTTCCGGCTCGGGCGCGGGCTCGGCCGGCGCCGACGGAGGCTCCTCCTCGTCGACGAAGACCTCCTCCGCCGATTTGCCTTCGAGCAGAGCAACAAACTCCTTGGCGTCGATCGTCTCCCGCTCGAGCAGCAGCTTCGAGACCCGCTCGAGGTCGTCGCGGCGCTCGTTCAAGAGGCTCTTCGCGCTCTGGTGCGCGCTCTCGACGATGCGACGGATCTCGTCGTCGATCTCGCGGGCGATCTCGTCGGAGTAGTCGGGCTCGGCGTTGAACTCGCGGCCGAGGAACGGCTGTCCGCGGTTGTGGCCGAAGACGCGCGGGCCGAGCTTCTCGCTCATTCCGTAGCGCATGATCATCGCCTTCGACGTCGCCGTC
>Ga0184624_10000389_pt1 | contig 11128 bp, 10 predicted proteins | sample PLM3_5_b1_FD_133157 | JGI IMG/M metagenome (GOLD analysis project Ga0184624, IMG submission 133157) | Groundwater sediment microbial communities from an aquifer in East River, Colorado, USA - PLM3_5_b1 | ecosystem: Environmental > Terrestrial > Soil > Riparian zone | place: USA: East River...
GCACAGCTTTGACCGCTTCGGAGATCGAGCCCGTCGCTTCGATGTGATTGTCTTTCACCAGTGCCGCGTCATACAAGCCTATCCGGTGATTCATGCCGCCGCCCATGCGCACCGCGTATTTTTCCAGCGTGCGCAGTCCCGGCGTGGTTTTGCGGGTGTCGAGAACCTTACAGGGGAAATCTTTCACCGCCTCGACGTACTTGCGCGTGAGCGTCGCGTTGCCGGATAACCGCTGGAGAAAGTTGAGCGCCGTGCGTTCGGCGAGCAGCAGCGCCCGTACCGGGCCGACCGCTTCGGCCACGACCATGCCTGGCGTGACCTGCGCGCCGTCCTTGGCACGCAAGCGCACCTCGACTCTGTGATCGATAAAATAAAAAATACGGTCGAGCAAAACTAAGCCTGCCACCACGCCCTCTTTTTTTGCGCGGAATAATCCTGTGCCGCGCGACTCGGCTGAGATCGTCGCCATTGTCGCCAAGTCTCCCGCGCCAATATCCTCATCGAGGGAGTCGCGGATCAATCTTTCTATCTGCGGGCTAACGTGTATATCCACCGGCTTAGCTCCTTCCCGCCTGGATTTCCTGAATCTTCTCCAGGCTACTTCTCAGCGTGCGAATTTTCTCCTCGAACTGGGTCGCCTTTTCCCGCTCTTTATGCACCACTTCGGTCTTGGCTTTGGCGAGGAAATCACCATTGGCTAGTTTCTTCTGCACTCGCGCCAGTTCGTCTTCGACCTTGCCGACTTCTTTGGCTAGTCTTGCTCGCTCCTCGTCGAGATTGACGAGATCGTCCAGCGGTAAATAAATTTCCATGGCGCCGATCACAGCGGTGGCCGCGCCTTTGGGCCGGTCGCCGGCTTGGCGAAATTCGGACACGCCGACCCGCGCGAGCGAACGTAGGTAGGCTTCCTGCTCGCGCAGAAAAGCGAGATCCGCATCTGCTCCGCAAAAAACTACCCGCACTTCTTTCCCAGGCGGACAATTCATCTCGGTGCGAAGATTACGGATAGCGCGAATCACTCCGGCCAAGAACGTCATTTGCTTTTCAGTTTCTTCGTCAATCCAGCCCGGTTGCGCGACGGGGTAAGGCTGCACCATGACACTGGTGCGATTGTCGCCGAGCACCTGCCAAATCTCTTCAGTCACGAACGGCATCACCGGATGCAGCAGCAAGAGAATCTGATCCAACAATTCGCGCAGAAGTTTTCGGCTTCGCGCCGCCACGTTGGCTTCGGCGCTATTGAGCGCGAGCTTGCTCATCTCGATGTACCAATCACAGAACTCGTGCCAGGTAAATTGATAAAGAACGTTCGCATAGTCATTGAAACGATAGCTGTCGATCGCGTTACGCGCCTCGGCTATGGCAAAGGCGAGCCGCGAGCGAATCCATCGTTCGGCGAAGCCGAGATCGCGATCGTCGATAACGCCGCTGGAATTGCCGTTAGCGCCATCCGCCGCGCCCAAATTCATTTGCACGAATCGTGCGGCGTTCCAAAGTTTGTTCACGAAGTTTTGGTACCCTGCGATCCGATCTTCGGCGAGCTTGATATCGCGTCCCATGGCGGCCATCGCGGCCAACGTAAAGCGGAACGCGTCGGTGCCGTATTGGCTCATGACGTCGAGCGGATCGATGACGTTGCCCTTGGACTTGGACATTTTCTGTCCCTGTTCGTCGCGCACCAATGCATGGATGTAGACGTCGCGAAACGGCACGTCGCCCATGAATTTGAGTCCCATCATGATCATGCGCGCAACCCAGAAAAAAAGAATGTCGAAACCTGTAACAAGCGTCGAAGTTGGATAAAAATCCTTCAAATCCACGGTCTGTTTGGGCCAACCCAGCGTCGAGAACGGCCACAAGCCAGAAGAAAACCAAGTATCGAGCACGTCGGCGTCTTGAATGAGATCTTTGCCGCCACACGTCGGACACTTTTCCGGGACCTGACGCGCAACGATCGGTTTAGCATCTTTGCCGAGCCGATATTCGCCGTCCGCGCCTTTGATCAAGTTCGACTCCTCGCAGCGCAGACAATACCAGGCGGGAATTTGATGGCCCCACCAAATTTGTCGCGAGATGCACCAATCTTTGATGTTTTCCATCCAGGCAAAATAGGAATTGCTCCAGCCTTCGGGAATGATCTTGATCTTGCCCTCGCGCACCACCGCCATCGCCGGCTCCGCCAGCGGCTTGATATCGACGAACCACTGCGGCGTTAAGTATGGCTCGATGACCGTCTGGCAGCGATAGCAACGACCGACCGCGAGCTTATGCGGCTCGGTTTTTTCGAGAAAGCCCTTTTCCTTCAATTCCGCGACGATCAAGTTCCGCGCTTCGAAACGATCTTTGCCGCGATAACGTTCGATCCAATCGCCGCTCTCACCGCGATCCAAGAACGAAGCGGCGTCGATGCGCGCGTCGGCGTCGAAGATGCTGACCTTATCCAAGCCGAAACGCTCGCCGATGTCGAAATCGTTAAAATCGTGTCCCGGCGTGATCTTCAGCACGCCGGTGCCAAATTCGCGATCGACCAATGGGTCGGCGATGAGCGGGACGATGCGTCCGGTAATTGGCAAGCGAATTTTTTTGCCGACCAATCCTTGATAGCGCTCGTCATCCGGATGCACGGCGACGGCAGTATCGCCGAGCATGGTTTCCGGTCGGGTCGTCGCCACGATAAGGGCGTGTGCTGGATCATCGGCCAGGGGATAACGAATGTGCCAAAGACTGCCGTCAGCCTCTTCGTGCACCACTTCGATGTCGGCGAGCGCGGTTTTGCAGCGCGGACACCAGTTGATCAGCCGCTGCGCCCGATAGAGAAGCTTGTCCTCCCAGAGTTTGACGAATGCTTCGCGCACGGCGCGCGAAAGTCCTTCGTCCATCGTGAAGCGTTCATGACTCCAGTCGCAGGAAACGCCGAGCGCCTTGAGCTGATGCAGGATCGCGTCACCAGCCTCCCGTTTCCACTGCCAAACTGTTTCAATGAATTTTTCTCGCCCGAGCTCGGAGCGGCTCGTGCCCTTTTGCGTCAACTGCCGCTCGACGACGTTTTGAGTGGCGATGCCGGCATGGTCGGTGCCGGGAACCCAGAGCACGCGAAACCCGTCCATGCGTTTGTAGCGGCAGAGAATGTCTTGCAGCGTATTGTTGAGCGCGTGGCCCATGTGCAGCGAACCGGTAACGTTGGGCGGTGGAATCACGATCGAGAAGTATCGACCGATGCCTTTCGCCGGGGCAAAAAGGCCTGCGTTCATCCAGTGAGCGTACCATTTTGATTCGACGTCTTTGTGACTGTAAGCCTTGGACAGCTGCATATGTGGATTGTAGATTGTTGTTCTTCCGCTCCAGTCTGAACCGACTGCTATTCGACGATGTCCACTAACTCGATAAACTTCTTCTCCGCGTCGACCGCGGACTGGGGTGATTTGGTCTCGGGCGGCTTGACATTCGATAGTGCAGCTGGCGCGCGGCTTTTCGTCTTGGGAGCCGGCTGGTTCGCATCTGATTGCCCCAAGCATTGCGTCACCGTTTTTTTGAGCGTCTCCTTGTCGATCGGCGCTTTCAAACGGAGCAACTTATCCCGCGTCGGCGCTTGGATTTCCACCTCGTCGTCAATCCAAATAATCGGAATCTTCCAGCTTTGAATCGTATGAAGCTCCGGCGCCGTCAATGAGCTGCGCTCGCGCAGCGACGCGGCATCGACGATCGCAAGATCGCTCCCTTGCAGATCCGCCGACGCCGGCATGGTTTTGGAAATCTCAACCTCATGATCCGGAGATAGAGCGACGGCAAATGCGTGGCGCAGCATTTTGTGCGGCTGGACAATAAAAATCTTGCTCATAAAGTCATCATCCGTTTTTGTAAACTTGACAAGGCCGACACCGCAAGTTAGATAAAATGCTACAAACGGATGTTGACCAAGTTGGCGAAAGTGGCGGAATTGGTAGACGCGCAGGATTCAGGATCCTGTGGCTGAAAGGCCGTGGGGGTTCAATTCCCCCCTTTCGCACCAACAATCGATTTCTATCATACAAACCCGAGTTTCTCTATCGACTAGCCTGCTTCCACTGATCCTCGCGGCAATCGGATCATCGCGTGCGCACGAGATCGTCCGGCTAGGTGCTGTGCCAATCCCATACTATTTGGAAGTGAAGAATTTTCTAGAGAAACTCGCCATGCGGCTGTGCTCGCATCAACGAGGCAAGACACTCACGAAGTTGCCGCAGACAAGCATTTGAACACGCTGCCAATCGAGCGCCCTATGAAACTATTGTGGATACTCTTGTTGATCAGTTTGGTCGCTGCTGGCTTTGTTGCCTGCTCGAAGGACTCCAACGACGCACCGGCATCCGGAAGCAATCCAGATTTAGCAAGGGGCCGAGCCGTGTTCGTCGCAAACTGCGTAGCTTGCCACAACAACGATCCATCGAAAGATGGACCGATCGGCCCTGCCATCAAGGGGTCTTCAAGAGAATTACTTGAGTCGCGGGTCCTGACCACTTCCTATCCGCCCAACTACAAACCCAAGCGTCCCACTAAAGTGATGCCGCAGTTTCCGTACTTGAAAGACGATATCCAGTATTTAGCTGCCTACCTCAAATAGAGAAAAATGCATCATCTAAGTCAAGCCGAGCGTCAAGAGAAAAAGAATACCCGCGAGTAGGAATCCGATCCACAACGTGCCTTTGACGCTGTCTAGCGGAACCTTGGTCGGGCCCTGAGTGCCGATCAGTGCGTTACACTCAACTGCGCCAATGATCACGATGACCAAGAGCCAAAAAAATCCACGAGAATCCGACTGGTGCACCATCGGCGCGTAGTGACTGGCGGCGCCCATGTAAAGCAGCATCGGAATCGAAAAAACAGTGTTCGTGCGGGAAGTCAATGCGGCGCGCCGTCCGGCCCCCGCGGCAGCGGGCAACGCTTGGCCGCCTGATGCGACCTGATTGGCCGACGCGATCACGATCTGCTGGTTGGGCCAAATCACGAGCCAGACGTTGAGAAACATCAGAGTGCCTATCAAACCGCCGACGGTGATCGTCACACCGTAAGACGATGAATAAAAGAGGCCCCCACCCATCTCGCCCATGCGCAGAATGTAGATCGCGATACCTGCGAGAAACGTGAACATCGCGCCCCAACGAAACCACCACAGAGCGCGCGGCACGAGTTTCTGAATCGCTCCCGTCCGGACCGTCGCCTCGGTCTCGGCAAAAAACGGCGTCTGAACAAAATTGAAATAGTAAAGAATTCCAATCCACGTAATACCCGCCAGAAAATGCAGCCACCGCAACATAAATAAGGTAAACTCCATGTCTTCCCCTCCTTCTGCGCTCGATGGATATTTTACCAACGAGCAAATCGTGAATGTTGTTTGGCGTTTATATATTCGGGGTCGCTCATTCTTGTCAAGAAAAAACCGCCATAATTATGGGCGCGTGCAGTGAATTTCCCATTTCGTTTGCCAGGAATTTAGTCGCGCCTGACAGTCAAGATGCGAGGGATCCGTCGCGCGACCATTGCGCAGAGCTCATCTTGGCTTGACCAAATCGGTGATCTATGCCATTTTTCTCATAGATTTCTCGCCAGCGCGCGGAGTATCTCTGATCCAAAAAAATAAATCGAGCAGCCTGCAAGCAGATTCGACGGTTGTGCCCGGCGCCGAACGGAGAATTCCCTTGCTTCACGGCACCGATGATCCGTTCAGTTGCGTCAGTGAGTCGCTGCAGCTCGTAGAAGAAAACCTTGTGCGCGCGGTTAGGTCGCGCGAGCTTGATCTGACTCGCATCGCGAGCCACCTGATCGACAGCGGTGGCAAGCGAGTGCGACCAATGGTCACACTTTTGGCGTATTTTGCTTTTGGTGGCCAGCGCACCCAGGATATTGTCGACATCGCCACCGCGATCGAGCTGATTCACACCGCAACGTTGTTGCACGATGATATCATCGATGGCGCCGAAACGCGGCGCGGCAAAGAATCCGCATTCAAGAAATTCGGCCTGAAGTCCACGTTGGTCACGGGCGATTTTCTCTTCATCAAGGCTTTTGAGTTTGCCGGCAAATTTGACGAGACGGTGGTTCAATGGACCGCCGACGCCTGCACACTCTTGACCGAAGGTGAAATCTTGCAAGGCCATTTTAATCGCAACCGCGCCGTCACGGTTGAAGATTATTTGGAGATCGTCAAGCGAAAAACCGCTTCCCTATTTCATACCGGAGCTAAGGTCGGCGCCTACCTCGCCGGCGCGCATTCCTCCTTAGTGGACGAGGCTGAAAGTTATGGCCTGAATATGGGCATTGCCTTCCAGATGGTCGACGACATTCTCGACGTTGTTGGCCACATCGATCTGTTGGGCAAGCCGATCGGCATGGACCTGCGTGACGGCAATCCCGCTTTGCCGATCATTTTGTCGGTGATCGACGGCGATCCGGCGACCATCGGCGCATTCGAGAACGGCAAGCCGACCGAAGCGCAAATCAACGCGGCCCTCGATTCGATCAAGACCGGTTCTTCCATCCAAGAAGCAAAGTCGCTTTCCAAGCGCTATGCCCGTGAGGCCCTGAAAGCAGTAAAAAAGCTGCCACCGTCGATGTACCGCAACGGCCTCAAAAGCCTAGTCCAACTGATCATCGATCGAGATTTCTAGCTCCCGGGTCTTCCTCACGGGTTTCCGTCATTCAGATTTCAGCCGATGTTCGCCGTCAATCATTCACGCGACCGATCCGTGCAAAACATGTTTGATCGGATCGCCGGCCGTTATGACCTGCTCAACCGCATCATCAGTTTTCGCCTCGACGCCAGATGGCGGCGCCAAGCGATCCGCGCCGTACTGAGGGGCGCCCAGCCGCGCATTCTCGACATCGGCACGGGCACGGGGGATCTCGCTTTGAATGCCGCGGCCATCGCCAAGGGAAAGGGAAATTTCGTCGGTCTGGATTTTTCGCTGCGCATGTTAAATCTGGCGCAAGCCAAACGGGCGCGCGCGGCGGACGGCGCCAGCACTGCCTTCGTCCTGGGCAGCGCGATGTTTGCGCCGTTTAAAACCGCACAGTTCGATGGTGCCATGGCGGCCTTCGTGCTACGCAATGTTTCCGATCTGCCGCTGTTTTTCGCCGAGTCGATGCGCGTGCTCAAGCCCGGCGGCAGATTTGTCTCTCTGGATATGTTTCCTCCCGAGCCAAGCTGGTTTGCGACTCTCTACTCCATTTACTTTCATTGTTTAATGCCGCGCATGGGAGGCTTTCTCGCGCAGGATCGCAGCGCCTACCAATATCTCTCCGATTCCGTACGGCAGTTTCATCCGCCGGCCAAAGTCGCGGAGATCATCCGCGGCGCCGGATTCGAGCATGTCACCACACGAAAGTTTCTGAGCGGCGCAGTCTGCATGCACGTCGCCGACAAACCGCACGCGCCCGCCTCGTAATGTAGCTTTCATGCAAGGATTCTCCAGCAGTTTTCTAATTTTCTTTTATCAGATCGCTTTGGGCGGCCTTTTTGCCCTGGCAGGCACGCCGTTTCATGAGATCGAACGGGCTTTTTACAAGTCGACGGCAGGCGTTCTCTACGTGATTGCGCTGCTCGGTTTGTCGGGTAAGAGCTCGCTCTACTGGCAAACCTTATCGCGGCAGTTTAGCGTGGGCATTGCTCTCGAAGTTATTTTCCACGTCGCTTTCATCGTTGGTTTTTCCTGCTACATGATCTCCCTGTGGATTGAAAGGCAAACGTTTCGCGCGCGGAGCTTTGCGTCGACCGTGCTGATCGGCGCCGCAGGCTTGGCGCTGAGCGCGCATGGTTTTTACCAGGCGCCTTTTTTTTCGGTCGAATCGGTTCTCTACCCAGCCGCTTTTTTTCTCTCCTCTCTTCTACTCGGCGGCGTTACGGTCGGCATGTTGATCGGCCATTGGTATCTCATCGACACCGGACAAAGCCTCGATCCTTTTATTCGTATTTTTAAATTCTTTCTGGTGGCGCTGATCGCGCAATGCGGGTTCTTGGCGAGTTCGCCCCTCGCACTCTATCTTTTCGGCGCGCCACAAAGTTTATTTGCAATGCAGCATTTATGGCAGGATCATTCGATGCTGCTGACAACAAGGCTCGTGGTCGGCCAGGCCGCGCCGCTGATTCTAGCTTGGATGATTTGGCGCACCCTGCTGATACCGCACACCATGGCCGCCACCGGATTATTTTATATGGCGCTCTTGGGAGTTTTCGTCGGCGAGATTTTAGGCCGGCAGATTCTTGCGTTAACCGGGTTGCCCTTCTGAATCGGGGGCGCTGCCATCGACACCGAATTTGGGATAAGTCTTGATCTTGGTGATTCGTAGACCCGCCGACGTCCATCCCAAGTCATAGCCCACTCCCTCGTCGACATGTAAATCGAGCGGCGACTTGGCTTCGCCAACGAGTATCACCAATTCGTAGGAAAAAGTTAGCTCGCGGCCATTTTCAGTGCGCACGACGCCAGTATTGTTCGAGGGAAACAGTTTAGTGATAATGCCTTGATGATAAAAATCGCCGCGCGCAGACTTCAAGGGATCTTTGTCTTCAGCCATGCTTAGAACCGCGCTAACAGAAATTGCAAACTTTCCCGTCCCTCATCGACTGCGCAGAAAACTTCTGTTTCAATCCAAGCAACGTGCAAAAAGACCGCGGGAACCTAGCCGATCGGCTGTTTCTGAGAAGCAATGCGGCTTTGCAACTCCATGAGGCCGTCGAGCACGGCTTCCGGCCGCGGCGGACAGCCCGGCACGTAAACGTCGACTGGGATGATCCGGTCGATGCCCTGCACTGTCGCATAGTTGTCGTAAAATCCACCGCTGGCGGCACAGGCGCCAAAAGCCATCACCCATTTGGGCTCGGACATCTGCTCATAAACTCGCTTTAAAACGGGTGAAAGCTTGTGGTTTACGGTCCCGATAACCATAAGTAAATCCGCTTGACGCGGACTGAAGCGCGGTAGCAGCGCACCGAAGCGATCGATATCGTACGGCGACATCGACAGGGACATGTATTCCATCGCGCAGCAGGCGGTCGCGAAGGGATAAGGAAAAAGGGAATACTTGCGCGCCCAGCCCACCGCCTTATCCAGACGGGTCAGAACAACCGTTTCGGCGAGTAGCTTGTCTTGTCCATAACGGGACTTAATTTCGGAATTATCTTGCTGCATTCGTAAAGCCGCTGACCGTTTGGTGACGGTCTGACCGCTCTCTTACTCTACCAGAAAATTACTCTTTTTGTGTCGAATAAACAAATCCGCATTCGTTCGAACGCGCAAGAAGCCAGATCGCTATACCGCTTGACGCGATTCTAAGACAGCACACAAGCGATTATGCTCTTGATTAGATGGGAAGGATAGCAAAGCCGCAGCAGCAAAAGTCCAAGCGACTTCGCGGAGCTATTTGCCACACCGGCCGCTCTATGGCAACTTACCGTTTCACGACGTTAACCGCTTGCGGTCCCTTATCGCCTTGGGCGATTTCAAAATCGACACTCTCGCCTTCGTTGAGGGATTTAAATCCCTCCCCTTGAATCGCACTATAATGGACGAACACATCGCCGCCGCCTTCTTTTTCGATGAAACCGTAACCCTTTGCGTTATTAAACCATTTGACCTTGCCCGAAGCCATGAAACCTCCTCGCGCGCGATGTTAGCGGCGCGTTGTACCACGGAGCCATGCCGTACATCTCTTCTTCACTCGCAGCACTGGCGCAAGGCGGTGTCACCTCTGACGCTTAGGTGAGCTTCGAATAAATAAAGAGAATCCTAAATTTTCGGGGCGAGATTAGGAAAAGCTGAGCACAATTGTCAAGAAAAAAATTTGGCTATCGCCTGTCAGACTGCCTTTTAGGGCCATATTGTTCTATGTGAATGAAATCGGCCAAATCGTTCTATCCGTGGCCCCTTCCCTATCAGAACCAGAATCTCTGGACCAAAGATCTAGGGTCTTTTTTATTCAACGAATATCGATTTAGTCGATACCCCAGATAGCCTAACCCGTCGCGGGTCCTCATGTTGTCTGAGTTTAATGCGAGTCGATTCCTGCTAAAATTCTCTCAGTTTCATTGCCGTGATTCATATCGGGAAGATAACATTGGTCACGCTGACTAAAGGGTGATTAAGTTAGTTTTGCACACAAAGTGCGCGCAAAATAAGCAATGTAGAGGATGTCTTTTACATCCCAAGCTACTGATAAAACTAAACAAAAAACTAGCATTATTGACCTTTGACCATTTTTCCATTATAAATAGAGCAGTTAGCCTGCGCTCTTTTGACTGCGCCGGCCTGCATCTCAGGATTCCAGGAATGCTCGAATGAGAGAAAGCAGTTGAATGGCGATTTATACGACACTATCAAAAAAGGACATTGCCAAACTGGTGGATGAGTTTGCGCTCGGCGACCTGGTATCTTTTAGCGGCATACGTACCGGGTCGGTAAACACCCATTATCTGATCGAAACAAAGCGCGCCAAATTTTTTGCCAAGGTCGACGAAGTCAAAAGCGAGCTCGAAGTCAAACAAGAGCTCGACTTGCTGCTCCATCTTCGCAAACAAAATTTTCCCTGCCTGCAACCTCTTAAGACCAAAAGCGGTAGGTATCATCTGGAATTTCAGGAAAAATGCGTAACCGTAACGCGTCATCTCGACGGCGTTGAATTACCCGTCGAGGCCATGAATGCGACACACTTGAGCACGCTAGGACATGCTCTTGCCAATCTGCATTTGATCGGCCGAAGTTACAAAAAAGGCATCGACAACCGCTTCGGGTTCAACCGCATCGTCGCGATCTATCGAGATGTGCGGCGGCAGATGCCGTCACACCTAAAAAGTATCGTACGGGTTTTAGACGACGAGTTTTCCTATCTAGAAAATTATCTCGATAACAATCTTCCCAAAGGAATCATTCACGGCGATCTATTTCCCGACAACGTCAAGTTCAAAGGGAACCGGCTCACCGGCGTGATGGATTTCGAGGCGGCTTGCCGTGGCAAGCTCATCTACGATTTAGCGACGGCCGTCAACGCCCTCTGCTTTATCGAGGATCGCTATCGCATCGAACGGTTCGAAGCCTTGATCTCGGGCTACGAAAGCTTGCGCCCTCTTTCCCTGCCCGAATGGGACTCATTTCCGAAC